>Ga0307500_10000097_pt1 | contig 27593 bp, 34 predicted proteins | sample 14_S_MG_FD_201362 | JGI IMG/M metagenome (GOLD analysis project Ga0307500, IMG submission 201362) | Soil microbial communities from Populus trichocarpa stands in riparian zone in the Pacific Northwest, United States - 14_S | ecosystem: Environmental > Terrestrial > Soil > Riparian zone > Trees... | reverse complement strand
TGGTAAACATTCGATCCGCATCATCAGTGGCGGATCGTGCTCGGATAGACCAACGCGGGCCACTGAAGGCGTGGAGATCATCGATCTATCACCAGGAGTTCGTCCGTGGCAAAGAAGCTCCCGCCGATTCATCCCGGCGAAATCCTGCCGGAAGAATTTCTCATCCCGCTCAAATTGACTCCCTACGCGGTCGCAGCCGCCTTGCACGTGCCGCGCACCCGGATCGAACGCATCGCGCGGGAAGAAAAGCCCGTGACCGCGGACACCGCGCTGCGGCTCGGCAAGTTCTTCAAGACCGGCGCCGCGTTCTGGATGAACATTCAGGCGCGTTACGATCTCGAAACGGCGGAGGATGTGCTCGCGCCGGAGATCAAGAAGATCGCCGCCTACGAGGCGGCGTGAGCCCTCTAGGCGAGGCCAATATGCTACTTTTTCTCGGCGCGATCTTTCAGGATGGCAGCTAACGGATTGAGCGCCGCCTCCCCGACACGCTTCAAGGTGTTGGTGTCGTGATGATTGAACGGCACGTCCCTTCCCTTCACCACAAGCTCGGTCTCAATGAGATAGGTCCAGCTTCCGTCGCCGTTGAAGCTGATGTCGCATCGGTAGCTCTCCGTGCGGAACGCTTCTTCCAGAAAATCCGTTGAGCAGATTCCGTAACGCGTATCGCCGCGCTTCGCGGTGACGGAGATTTTCTTGTCGTCCGGCTTCGCGTGGCCCGATGCAAGCAAAACCTGGCCTCGCGGAATGGTCACGCTTTGCAGGATCAGGCCGGTTGCGGGCTCCCACAGCCAATAGCCGACTTGATCGTGGAAGGTGATGTCTTCTTCGGGCGTGTTGATGTGGATGTGATAACGCAAACCATAAAACAGCTGCGGTCCATTGGCCTGCGGATCGATCGGGTCCATCCGGATATGCTCTCGAAAAATCCGCCGCTCCGGGCCCGCGGCCTTGGGATTGACGTCCACGCCCTTGTCCGCCTGCCAAACACCCGCCAGATGACGCAGGGGTCCGAGATTAGCCAGGCCGTCCGGGGATACATCGTCGGGCTCGGTGAAGATGTCGGCGGGAATGGGCAGCATATGAAAACCTCGCATGATTGCGGTATCGGCAATCTTATGCTGACTGACAGCGTGGAGTCACCTCGATCATGCGAATCCGCCTCACGGCCCGCTCGTGTTGGGAACCGTCGCGGTATTTTCTTTGGCGCGCTCCGTCCCTGGTTTTCGGGGCGTAACGAGCCACAGCGTGAACAAAAGAATTCCGCCGTGCGTGAGCATGACCGTGGAGAGGGGCACGTTCATCATAGCAACTAGCAAGATAGACCCGGATAGAAGCACGAAAGCCGGGTCAAGCCGATCAGAGGCCATGTTCCCGAGCGCAATCACCAGACCGCAGAGCAAGGTAGCTATCGGAGCGAAGTACACGCCTACCGCCGCGATCCCTTCAGTTGCCAGCAAAGATGCATTGTAATTCCCGGTGTGATATTCTTCAGCCATCATGATCCCAAGTTGTTCGGGCAAAGAACATCCGAATATTTTTCCGATGATCGATATCTGACAAAAATTTGTAAGCGGGTGCGTCGAAAAAAAGTGGTTGTAGTGATCGATCGCGCTGGCCGGAATTGCCAGCATCCGAAAATTGATCGCGCGGAAAATCAATTCAGGAGAATTCGGGTCTAAGGCTAGCGCCGAGAGACCTAAAATTGTCGGCAGCATTAGAGATAGGACTACCGCAATCCGCCAAGAGGTGAACCTCAGCAGAACGGTCATGGCTATCAGCCAAAGCGGCGTCAGCATCGTTGTCTTGTTGAGGGTGATGGGGTAGTAGGCCAACGAAACCACGAGCGCGATAGCCGCGATGAAGTATCGTTTTTGCGTAAAAAACCAAGCGTATGCAAAAGGCAATGCGGTGGTTGCCGAGATCGGGATGGCGTAACGCATCCACGTTGGAAAATTTAGGGTTGCTCTCAATAATTCATGATCGATGACGAAGTGGAATAGCCCCAACGAATAGCCCCGAGCCGCGATACCTGTGGAAAGCAAAATAAGGCATCCTGCCAGCAGGTTCACTTGCTTGTGATTGAGCAGATCGCGCGTCGATGGAGACCTTGTGATCAATAGCGCGGGCAACGCGAATGCCGCCCATGACGCAGCAGCGGAAAGCCTTGCTGCGACGTGATCATATTGAAGTGGCGTGAAGTAACTGAGCCATAGATATCCGGCTGTGATCGCCAGCAGATAAAATGATGCGGCAAAGCCCATAGGGCTCCGGGCTAAGGTGAGCAGTGGAACGCACGAGCTAAACGCCGCCACAGAAAGAGCCGCCTGCCACGCGTTACGACTGTCGAACCCGATGTGGAAGGAAGGCTGAACGTCCTGAGAGACTAAGACAAGCGAAACGCACAACAGGGCTAGAAACGACCAGGCCAGAACGGTGATCGTCGCTAGCCGATTGATTACGCCGTTTCGTAGCGTTATTTGGCCCGCCCAAACCATTCTCGCCTCCACGAAGTGACATATCGCCACAAAATAAGCATGCCCGCCCGCGGTGGCCGACCGCGCAGTACCCCGCCGATCCAAGTCGATATGCCGGGCCGCGTCGTAAGAATTGCACACGCGACACGCTGACGCTTGTTCGTCTGTGTCAACTCTTACCGCTTCACAGCCGCATCGCTTAGGTCGGCAACGTCCGTTGCTGTCTCAATTGATTTGGCTTCGATCATGGCAGGAGCGCGCGCCCTGGCGATGTTCGCTAGGAGTTCAGCGTCCGATAGCTGTTCAACGGAAACGTTCACCTTGGTTTCGGTGTGGTATCTATCCTGCCATTCGTCGGGATCAGCATTCTTGAGAGAAGATCGCGGCCGTCACGCCTAGGCCTTGCGATGTCGTCAGGAGCTTGGCTTCTAGCGCTGCAACGCGCGCCGCACGCCCCATATTTACAGCGTGGCAGAAGTCGGGATAGCGGTTGATCCAATCGTGGATCGCGTCTTTTGACATTCCGAGATACCCGGCTAGTGCCGTCACAGAGTAGCCCTGTCGCATGAAGTCGATTGCGCGCTGACAGTATTCCGGCCGGTACAGCGACGGCCTGCCGAACACATAACCTTCCGGCTTGGGCTTGCTTTTGAACGGCCTGCAATAGCGCTTGGGTTGCCGCATGATGGCCCTGATCCCACCGTCACTTGCGTGATTGATTGAACCAACCCTATCGCACTGAGCCGCGGGCTGAATAGCGGGCCGCGGCTCACCTTATGGTGCCACGCCGTTGCCGGTCGGCGGGGTTGCGAGGCAGCTTCGTGCCCCCGGCGCGTCCCCAAAAGTGGCGTCGAATTTGGTAGTTAGCGCCCCACCAAATAACTATTTGATTTTGTGTGTCAAAGTGGTGCCCAGGGGCGGGATCGAACCACCGACACTGCGATTTTCAGTCGCATGCTCTACCAACTGAGCTACCTGGGCATACTCGGATGGCCAAAGGCCTAGGCGAGCGGGCGGTTTATAGAGAGGTCGGAGGGCTGTGTCCACCCAGCTTCGCCTGCGGCTTCGCTGGGCGCGGCCCGCCCTCGGCGCCTTCCCCAAATAATTGGCGAATCACACCTATTCGGCGTCTTCGGGGTCGGTCTCTTTGCCGGGGATGACGTACTTGCCGGAGAGCCAGCGGTTCAGGTCGACGTCGCGGCAGCGGGGGGAGCAGAATGGCGCGGTGGCGGGGCTCGCGGGCTTGCCGCACTCCGGGCATGGTTTTGATCCGCCCCTGGATACCCCGACATCGGCTGGGGGCTTAGCTGGCATTGAGCCAGCCGAAGCGGATCGGAAAGCCCTCGCCGCCCAACAGCGTGACCGATTCGTAGAGCGGCAGGCCGACGACGTTGGTGTAGGAGCCAACCATCTTGACCACGAACGATCCGGCGATGCCCTGCACGGCGTAGCCGCCGGCTTTGCCGCGCCATTCGCCGGAGCCGATATAGGCCTGGATGTCTTCCTCGCTGAGGCGCTTGAAGCGGACGCGGGTTTCGATCAGGCGTTGGCGGAACGCTTCCTTTGGTGTCACCAGGCAAATGGCCGTGTAGACGCGGTGGTTGCGGCCCGACAGCAGCCGCAGGCACTGCGCGGCTTCGTCCACCAGATTGGCCTTGGGCAGGATGCGGCGGCCGACCGCGACGACGGTGTCGGCGGCGAGGATGAAGGAGCCGCGCAGCTCGTCGTCGAGCTGGACGGATTTCAGCGCCGCGTCGGCCTTGGCGCGGGCGAGACGGTTGGCGCAGGCGCGCGGCAGCTCGCCCCGCTTCGGGGTCTCGTCGACATCGGCCGGGCGCAGCGCATCGGGCTCGATGCCGGCCTGGTTGAGCAGGCTGAGCCGTCGCGGCGAACCGGAAGCGAGAACGATTTTGGGGCGGCCAAGCATGCGGGGTTTGTCGCGGAAAAGGATTCGGAGGGGATCGCGCGCGCGGAACCTATCGGAAGGCACTCCATTCCACAACCGGGGAACAAGTGATTGTTGTCATTACGAATCTCTGGTCGTCCCTGCGAACGCAGGGACCCATAACCACAGCTGATTGTCGGGGAAATGACAGCGACGACGGGCACTGCCTCAAATCTCCTGGCCGCGGCGTATGGGCCCCCGCGTTCGCGGGGGCGACGAGTTGAGAGGTCCCCGCCCTTTCCCTGCGGTCACTCGCTCGCCGCGCCTGCCTTCGAAAACCGCCGGCGGATGCGCATCATCAGCCCGTCGCAGACTTCGCGATAGGCCTGCAGCTTCTGCTCGCGGCTGCCTTCGGTGCCGGTGGGATCGGGCGTCGGCCAGTATTCGACATCGGCCGCCAGCGTGTGCGTCAGTTCCAGCGCCTTGTGATGCGCCTCGGGCGACAGCGTGATGATGAGGTCGAAATTGAGTCCCTCCCAATCCTCCAGCTCCTCGAACGTCATCGGCTTGTGGCCCGAAATATCCTGGCCGAGCTCCGCCATCACCGAGACCGCAAACGGATCAAGCTCAGCCTTCCTGACGCCGGCGGATTTCACATAGAGCGCCTGCGGGAACATCTGCCGTAGCAGGCTCTCGGCCATCGGCGAACGCACGCTGTTGAAGCCGCACGCGAACAATACGGCTTGGGGGTTGCGCGCACGCGGCGGCGCATCCATGCGGTCAGGCTTCTCTTGTTTGAGGCGAGACCTCTTCGAAAGATCCCTTCACGCCACTCATGCTTTTTGCTTGACGCATGACGTGCTCCGAAAACCGCTCCACACTTTTCGGCGTCATGCGTCCTGCCCCTTCCAGTGCAGGACGCAGATCAGCGTGAACAGGCGGCGCGAGGTTTCGAAATCGATTCTTACCTTGCCGTTCAGCCGCTCCTGCAGCGTGCGCGAGCCTTCGTCATGGATGCCGCGGCGGCCCATGTCGATCGCCTCGATCTTGTCGGTCGTGGCGGTGCGGATCGCCTGATAGTAGCTGTCGCAGATCATGAAATAATCCTTCACGATCCGCCGGAACGGCGTCAGCGACAGCAGATGCGCCACGACAGGCGTGCCGTCCTCGCGGCGGATGTCGAACATCAGCCGGTTGCCTGTTATCGCCAGGTGCAGCGTGAACGGGCCCTCGCCCGCCCCTTCCGGCGCGAACAAATTCTGCTCGATCAGATCGTAGATCGCGATCGCGCGCTCATGCTCGATGTCGGGCCCGGAACGCCCGATCGATTCCTCGTCGAGCGTCACCGCGACGATGCGGTTGTGCTGGTCATCGTCTGGTGGCGGCTTGTTCATGGCAAATTGAGGCGCAATCCGACCGAGCGTGAATGGGCATCTAGACCCTCGGCCTTGCCCAGGGTCATCGCGGCAGGCCCCAGCGCGCGCAACTGGTCCGGCCCACATTTGAGAATCGAGGTGCGCTTCATGAAGTCTAGCACGCCGAGGCCCGACGAAAACCGCGCCGAACGCGCCGTCGGCAGCACGTGGTTGGAGCCGCCGACGTAGTCGCCGATCGCTTCCGGGGTATGGGGACCGAGGAAGATCGCGCCGGCGTTGCGGACTTTCGCCGACAGGCCTTCCGGATCCGCGGTCATGATTTCCAGATGTTCGGCGGCGATGGCGTTCGCCAGCTCCACCGCCTCGTCGAGTTTCTTGACCATGATGACGGCGCCGAAATCGTTCCACGAGGCCCGCGCGATGTCGGCGCGGGGCAGCGTGGCGAGCTGCGATTCCACCGCGCGTTCGACCTCCGCGGCAAGGCCTGCGCTGTCCGTGATCAGGATCGACTGCGCGCTGGCATCATGCTCGGCCTGCGCCAATAGATCGGCGGCGATCCAGCCGGCATTTCCGGTGTCGTCGGCGATGACCAGCACTTCCGAGGGACCCGCGATCATGTCGATGCCGACCTTGCCGAATACCTGCCGCTTGGCGGCGGCGACATAGGCATTGCCGGGGCCGACGATTTTCGCCACCGGCGCGATGGTGGCCGTGCCGTAGGCGAGCGCCGCCACCGCCTGGGCGCCGCCGACGCGATAGATCTCGGAGACGCCGCCAAGCTGGGCGGCGGCCAGCACCAGCGGGTTGAGCTTGCCGTCCGGCGACGGCACCACCATGACGACCCGCGGCACGCCGGCAACGCTCGCCGGCACCGCGTTCATCAGCACCGAGGACGGATAGGCCGCGGTGCCGCCGGGTACGTAGAGCCCGACCGCATCGACCGCACTCCAGCGCCAGCCGAGCTCGACGCCCAGCGCATCAGTGAAGCGTTCGTCCTTGGGCAATTGTTTCTTGTGAAACAGTTCAATCCGGTCGCGGGCGAATTTCAGGGCGTCGAGCGTGGCGGCGTCGCAGGCCTTCACGGCGGCCTCGATCTCGGCCGCGGTCACCCGCAGGCCAGCGGCCGTGACCTCAAGCCGGTCGAACTTCCTGGTCGCCTCGAGCAGGGCGGCGTCGCCCCGCGCGGCCACGTCATCGACGATGGCGCGGGTGGCGCGCTCGACATCGGCCGAAACCTCGCGCTTGGCGGCGAGGAATTGCTTGAATCGCTGGCCGAAATCGGCGCTGCTGGTATCCAGGCGAACGGGCATGGCGGCTTTCTGAGAGACGTCGAAGGCCCCTGCTCAATGGCGCGGCGGCCAAGGGCCGTCAACCCTCTGGGTCGGGAAACCGGACCCCTAACCGGCGGCTTCCCTGCCAGACCTCATCCTGAGGAGCCGCCAACGGGTCCGCGCGTAGCGCGGCCCGATGACAGGCTCCGCGGCGTCTCGAAGGATGAATGGCACCAGTCGGGCCTACATGGTTCGAGACGGCGCCAAAGGCGCCTCCTCACCATGAGGGATTGACGGGTTGCGCCCGGCGCGGCACCGGAATTACCCCTCCGGCGCAATGGCGAGGTCGCTGGCGCCGAGATCGTCGGTGCCGAGGTCGGTCAGCTCGCACTCCAGGCATTCGACGTCCAGCCGCAGCGCCTCGCCTTGGCTGAACAACAAAAGCGCGCTGCCGCCGGGGGCTTCGCCTGGATGGAATTCGATCCCGACCAGTTCCAGCACCGCCTCAGGCTGCTCTAGATCGATGTTGCGCGATTTGCAGGCCAGGACGCGGTCGAAGCGCAGCGCTGCGATCGAACGCCGCGGCTCGGTTCCGCCCGACAGCGTCTGCTCCCAATCCAGCCGGTCGATGCCGACCACCAGCCGCTTTTCGTCCTGCCGCCAGACGATGTCGGAGGCCTGGACGCGGGCATCCTGCACATGGGCCGATATGACGGCGAGATCGTCGGCATCGAGCGCTATCAGTTTGAGCGGGTCTGCCGGCATTCTCAAGAAATCCCTACCTTTAATTTGCGCGTATCCTAATCGCAAAACCGGTGCCCACTTTTGCGGGATACGCGCGTTAGTCGCTGATGCGCTGGATCGACGCGCCGCAGCCCGAGAGTTTTTCCTCAAGCCGTTCGAAACCGCGGTCCAGGTGATAGACACGATTGACCATGGTTTCACCCTCGGCGGCAAGCCCCGCGATGACCAGCGACACCGAGGCCCGCAGGTCCGTCGCCATCACAGGCGCGCCGCGCAGTTTTGCGGTGCCGTCGATGGTCGCAGTCTCGCCGTCGAGGGATATACGCGCGCCGAACCGCGCCAGTTCCTGCACATGCATGAAACGGTTCTCGAAAATCGTCTCGGTGATCTGCGAGGAACCGCCGGCGCAGGCCATCAGCGCCATCAATTGCGCCTGCAGATCGGTCGGGAAGCCCGGGAACGGCGCGGTCGACACCGTCACCGGCCGGATCCCGGCGCCGTTCCTGGCCACCCGGATGCCGTCATTGTTGAGGGTAATGACGGCGCCGGCCTCCGTCAGGACGTCGAGCGCCGACTGCAGCAGTTCGGGACGCGCGCCGGAAAGCTGCACGTCGCCGCCGGTCATGGCGACCGCCATCGCATAGGTGCCGGTCTCGATCCGGTCCGGCAACACGGTATGCCGCGCGCCGTGCAGCTTCGCCACACCCTCGACCGCGATCCGCGGCGTGCCGGCGCCCACGATGCGCGCGCCCATCTTGTTCAGGCAATCGGCGACGTCGGCGATTTCAGGTTCGCAGGCGGCATTGGTGATGATGCTCGTGCCCTTCGCCAGCGTCGCCGCCATCAGCGCGACATGGGTGCCGCTCACCGTCACCTTGGGAAAATCGATTTCAGCACCGCGCAGGCCGCCGGGCGCTTTGGCCACCACATAGCCGCCGTCGATGGTCAGCTCGGCGCCAAGTTTTTCCAGCGCCATGATCAGGAGATCGACAGGGCGTGTGCCGATGGCGCAGCCGCCCGGCAGCGAGACTTTTGCCTCGTGCATCCGTGCCAGCAGCGGCGCGATCACCCAGAAGCTGGCGCGCATCCGCGACACCAGATCATACGGCGCCGTGGTGTCGATGATATCGGCCGCCGAAATGTGCAGGGTCTGGCCCTGATAGGCGCGGTCGCCCGGCCGCTTGCCCACTGAGGTGATGTCGACGCCATGGTTGCCGAGGATGCGCTGCAACTGCGCGACATCGGCAAGCCGCGGCACATTGTCGAGGATGAGGGTTTCCTCGGTCAGGAGTGCTGCGATCATCAGCGGCAGCGCGGCGTTCTTCGCGCCTGATATCGCGATGGTGCCATTGAGCTTGCTGCCGCCAACAATACGAATGCGGTCCATGCCACCCCCCTTGCGATGCACAATTTATGAAGCCTGTGCTTCCAAGGCAGAAGCCGCGATATTTGCGGCGATTTGATGGGATGCGCGGTCAGTCACCGCCGTCATTCCGGGGCGCGCGAAGCGCGAGCCCGGAATCCATTTTGCCACCGCCATTGTCGCCCGATGGATTCCGGGTTCAGCCCTGCGGGCTGCCCCGGAATGACGATCGAGAGTGCCGTGACACTCAGATGCGATTGATATCCTCGCTCTCCAGGATCGGCTTGGGATAGCCGTCGCGCGCCACCTTGATCATGGCGCGGCCGAGCTGTTCGCTGGTCGTCATCTGGCTCGGCACGGCGCGCACCATCCAGGACAGCAGCGGCGCGGTGACGGCGTAAACCACGTTGATCCAGCCGGTCTTCGACCGGACGCCGTGCAGCGGCTGGATGCCGGAGGGCCGGAACATGTAGGCCGCCTTGAACGGCAACCTCAAGAGGTCGTTCTCGGTCTTGCCCTTGACCCGCGCCCATCGGAGCGAGCCTTGCTCGGTTGAGTCGGTGCCCTTGCCGGTGACATAGGTGAACACCATGCCGGGGTTGAGCCGCGCCAATGTTTTCGCCGCGGCCATGGTGACGTCGTAGGTCAGATGCCGGTAGCGCTCGGAATCCATGCCGATCGAAGAGACACCGAGGCAGAAGAGGCAGGCATCATATCCCGCCAACCGGGATTCGATCTTCGAGAAGTCCGTGAAATCGTCGTGCAGGATTTCATGCAGCTTGGCGTTCTGCACCCCGGTCGGGCCGCGCCCGACCGACAGTACTTCCGTGACGCCCGCATCGACGAGGCATTCGCGCAACACGCCCTGCCCGACCATGCCGGTGGCACCGAACAGAATGACTTTCATGATTTGATGAACGCGAGCAGGTCGGCGTTGATGGTGGCGGCTTCCGTGGTGGGCATGCCGTGCGGAAAGCCCTTGTAGGTCTTCAGCGTGCCGTTCTTCAACAGCTTCACCGACAACGGCGCCGAATCGGCATAAGGAACGATCTGGTCGTCGTCGCCATGCATCACCAGCACCGGCACGGTGATCTTCTTCAGGTCTTCGGTGAAATCGGTCTGCGAGAAGGCGACGATGCCGTCGTAATGCGCTTTCGCGCCGCCCATCATGCCTTGACGCCACCAGTTCGCGATGATGGCTTCCGACGGCTTGGCGCCCGGCCGGTTGTAGCCATAGAACGGGCCCGACGGCAGCGCGCGATAGAATTCCGATCGGTTGGCGGCAAGCTGCGCCTGCAAATCGTCGAACACCGATTTGGGCAGGCCGCCCGGATTGGCCGCGGTCTGCAGCATCAGCGGCGGCACCGCGCTGCAGATCGCCGCCTTCGCGACCCGGCTTTCGCCATGGCGGGCGATATAATGCACCACCTCGCCGCCACCGGTGGAATGGCCGACGTGAACGGCGTTCTTCAGGTCGAGATGCGCGGTGACGGCCGCGAGATCGTCGGCATAATGGTCCATGTCGTGGCCGTCGCTGACCTGGCTGGAGCGCCCGTGGCCGCGGCGGTCGTGGGCAATGACCCGGAAGCCGGCATTGGCGAAGAAGATCATCTGGGTGTCCCAGTCGTCGGCCGACAACGGCCAGCCGTGGCTGAACACGATCGGCTGACCCTTGCCCCAGTCCTTGTAGAAGATCTCGACGCCGTCCTTTGTCGTGATGGTGGGCATGAGAAAGATCCTTCTGTTACGCGGTTACGCCGTCATTCCGGAACACGCTTATTCGCGCGCCGGAATGACAATGGTCAAGCAAGCCTCACACCGGGCGGAAGCGCCGCCAGGCGCCGATGATCATGAGGACGAAAAACACCAGCACGATGCCCTGAACGACCGCGAACACCGGTCCGGCGGGCGGGTTGCCCGGCGCCAGCGCCGTCAATGCCGGGATCTTGAGAAAGCTCTGGATCACCAGCACGAACGTGTTGAGGTACAGCGAGATCAGCGCCGTCAGCACATAGATCCAGCGCCATGAGCCCGCGAGATTCATGACGTAGAGCGCGATGCAGGCGATCGCCAGCAGCGCCAGCGACAGAATGCCGATGATGTGCGAGGGCAGCAGCTTTTCGGTCAACAGCGGCGGAATCACAAAACCTGTGGCGCTGGTCAGGATGGTGAACAGCAGGAAGATCGCGGTGAGACCCGGCAGACGGTTCGAGCCGAGCATTCCGAACATCACGACCAGGCCCGCGACGATTGCAATCAAACTGATGACGACATGCACAAGAATAAACGTCGCCATGCTCATACCCAAAATCATGATGCGCCCCTCCGTTAGAAACTTTCTAAAGGTTACGACGCAGCAGAGAATATTTCCACACGCATCACGCGCGGCCTCGGCAATGCAGGCATGTGCGCGAATAAAGACACATCAACGAAAGTTGTATGATGCACGAAATATTTGCACGGCCGTCACAAATGACAGCAAACTCCTGACGACAAAGCTCTTCTCGAATTCTAGCGATTGAGAAATTCGACCAGCTTGGGAATCACCTGATCAGGCGCCTCTTCCATCAGCCAGTGCCCCCGTCCCTGCGCCAGCACGCCCTCGACATTGGTTGCGACCATTTTGCCTTGCTCGATCAGGAACGGGCCGCCGGCCTTCTCGCCTGACAGCACCAGCATCGGCATTGACAGCTTGGTCTTCGCAAGGTCGGCGAACTCGACGGCGTCCTGCGGAAAGGCGCGGAAAACCTCCATCCCCGCCTTCATGTGGCCGGGCCTGGCATACTCCTTGGCATAGAATTGGCGGTCGGCCTCGGAGACGGATTTCGTGGGATCGGCGGCAAAGTCGTTCCAGAAATGTTCGAGATAAATGCGCTCGCGGCCGGTGACCAGCGCCAGCGGCGTCTTGCCGAAGAAGTGGAAGTGCCAGAGATCGCGCAGCAGGAAGACGTTATTCCATTCGCCAACGCCGGGCAGGAACGCTTCCATCAGCACGACCCGGTCAACTTCGTTCGGATACTGCGCCGCGTAGGCGTAGGCGACCATCAGCCCGATATCATGGCCGACCAGCCTGATACGGTCGTATTTGAGGCTTTTCACCAACGCGTGGACGTCTTGCGCCATCGCCTTCTTGGTGTATCCGCCCTCCGGCGCCGACGACTGGCCGAAGCCGCGCAGATCAGGCGCGATCACGGTGTGCTTGTCGGAAAGTTTTGCGATCAGCGGCCGCCACATATGGCTGGTTTCGGCAAAGCCATGCAGCAGCACGACGGGATCGCCCTTGCCGGCAACCAGATAGTGCAGTTTGACGCCATTGACCTCGGCAAATTTGCTCTGAGGCACTTGCGCAAATGAAGCGCTCGAAGGGATCAATGCGACCGATAATGCCATCCACATGCTCGACGCGATGGCGCGCAGCGTTCTCGGTATGCATTGCACGTGAGATTCCTCATTCTTCGTTGAAGAGGAATCAGTAGTAGCGCGGTATCGGTCCGTTGTGTGGAGTTTTTCGGTTCGACAGATCGAACAGCACTTCGTCGACATAGCACCAGCCCCAGCCCTCCGGCGGATCGTAGCCTTCGACCACGGGATGGCCGGTGGCATGGAAGTGCGCGGTGGCGTGCTTGTTCGGTGAATCATCGCAGCAGCCGACATGGCCGCAGGTGCGGCAGATCCGCAGATGCAGCCACTCGCTTCCGCTTTTCAGGCACTCCTCGCAACCGAGCGCGCTCGGCGTCACCGTTTGAATGCCGGCGATATGGCCGCAGCCTTTGGACATCCTGACATCCCTTCCCTAGAGCGACGGTTTCATGGCATCGGCGAGAAAGCCGTGCAGCGCCGCCACCACCTGCGCGCCCTCGCCGATCGCGCCGCCGACGCGCTTGACCGAGCCGGAGCGCACGTCGCCGACCGCAAACACGCCGGGCACCGAAGTTTCCAGCGGCGATGCCGATTGCCCGTCCTTCTGCTTGCATTGCGCGCCGGTGACGACAAAGCCGCCGCGGTCGACCATCACGCCGCAGCCGGCCAGCCAGTCGGTGGCGGGGTCGGCGCCGACGAACAGGAACAGGTTGCGGATATCGAGGTTCTGCACATCATCCGGCGCGAGGCGGCTGCGCCAGCGCACGCGCGCCAGCGCGGCATCGGCATCGCTTTCGAGGCCGACCACTTCGGCGTTGAACATCAGTTCGATATTGTCGGTCGCCTCGATGCGCTCGATCAGATAGCGCGACATGCTGGCCCCGAGCCCGCCGCCGCGAATGACCATGTAGACCTTGCGGGCATGGCCGGACAGGAACACCGCGGCCTGCCCTGCCGAATTGCCGCCGCCGACCAGCACGACATCCTGGCCGGTGCACAGCTTGGCCTCGATCGGCGAAGCCCAGTACCAGACGCCGCGCCCCTCGAATGTCTCGAGATTTGCGATCTCGGGCCGGCGATAGCGCGCCCCGCTCGCCACCACGACGGATTTGGCCCGCATGTTCTTTCCGCAGTCGGTCGCGAGGTAAAAGGCGCCATCGGCGCGGCTGCAATCGAGCGACTGGATCGAGACCGGGATCAGCATATTGGCGCCGAACTTCTGCGCCTGGTTGAAGGCGCGCCCGGCCAGCGCCTGGCCGGAAATGCCGGTCGGGAAGCCCAGATAGTTTTCGATCCTGGCGCTGGCGCCAGCCTGGCCGCCGAACGAGCGCGCGTCGAAGACGGCGACCGACAATCCTTCGGAGGCCGCATAGACGGCGGTGGCAAGCCCCGCCGGCCCGCTTCCGACAACCGCGACGTCATAGAGTTTCTCGTGGTCGTGGTCGCCGATCATGCCGATCGCGTAGGCGATCGCCGCCTCCGTCGGATTGGGCAGCACCCGGCCGTCCGGGCAGACCACCAGCGGCAGGTCGGCGCGCGCGGTGACATAGCGCGCGACGAGATCGGCGGCGTCCTTGTCGGTGGCGGGATCCAGCAAATGGTGCGGCTGGCCGTTGCGCGCCAGGAAATTCTGCAGCCGCGCCATGTCGCCGAGCGACGCCGGGCCGATCAGCACCACACCGCCGGTCCCGCCCTGGATCAAATTGACCCGGCGCAGGATCAGCGCGCGCATGATGCGCTCGCCGAGTTCGGCCTCCGCGACCAGCAGCGCCCGTAATTGATCCGGCGGAATCAGCAGCGTTTCGACGTCGCCCTCGGCATGGCCGTCGACCAGCGCAAGGCGGCCGGAAAGCTGGCCGATCTCGGCGAGAAACTGCCCCGGCCCCTGGTCGATGACCGGGGTGACATGGCCAAGGCCGTCGCGCTGGGTGATCGATACGGTGCCGGACAGCACCACGAACATGCCGGGACCGACCTTGCCGGTTTCGAACAGGGCTTCGCCGTGCCGGTAGGTGCGAAGCTCCCCGAACCTGCGCATCCGCTCGATTTCAGAATCCGTGAGCGCCGGAAAGGTCTGCTCATGGCGGGGAAACGCGATGGAAGTTGCGCCGATCGCCGGATCGGCCGTGATGTCTGCACTCATTGTCGCCGCCTACAAAAGAACCAGAACCGTGCAAAGAGCGCGCCATGCCACCCGGCGAGCGAAGCGGGATTCCCCTCTGCGCTGCTGGCTACGGCTTTTCTCCGCTGGCGGTATCTAGGGAGGCATCTGCGCTTTCGGAAGATGCGCTCGCCTCGCCGCGCCCGCGCGCTTGCGACTTCCGCCGCTTGAGATTTTCACGCAGCGCCAGCTTCAGCCGGTCGCGTCGTGAATCCTTCACATCCGCGTCGTTCTTCCCCGCGCCCTTGCCTTGATCGCCCTTCATCTTCCGTCCGCCGAATATGCCTTGATCGGGCCGTGCGCCACGCCACCCGCAGCGTGACCTTCAGAACATAGTGGATTTCGCCGCCCCTCGCCGCAATGAACCGCACTGCCGCCGCAAGCCAACGCGAGGTCATGATTCGACGGCTTCGGACGCTGGCCACGGATGACCGGGAACCGGACCGGTCTGGAGGGTTGGCCGCATTTGAAGGAGCCTGCCAGCAACAAGCGCCGCTTTTTGACGATTTTGGGCCCTTTCCCGCCTGCCCGCGCGCTTGCGCCAGAGGGGCCCTTGTGGCAAGAACCGGCCGCCTAGTGGGCGGCCATTTAGGCCGATTCCCATCAATACCGGGCATGCTGCCGTAGCTCAGTGGTAGAGCACTCCATTGGTAATGGAGAGGTCGACAGTTCAATCCTGTCTGGCAGCACCATTCATCCCGTTGAAATCAGGGACGGCGGTAAGGAAGACTCAACCGCCGTCGGCATGCGCTCGGCGCGTATTGATATTGATTTGAACAGATCCAGTTGCCGTACGCATCGTAGCAGTTGTTGTCAGCGCCATAAGCGCCATAGGCCGCGGCACCCGCCGCCGCTCCTACCGCCGCCGCACCGTATCCGTATCCGTATCCGCGATAATACACCCGGCCTGCCGAGGTCCAAATCAAGGGACGAGGATGGGAGACAAGCGTTGGTCCGCCGCAGCAGTGGTTCCATTTGCTCGCGCAGCAGTTTGGACTGACTGGGCAGACCCCCGCACAATCGATCAATCGAAAAAAGCGGCGGTGAAGCTGGGGGACTTCACCGCCCTTACCCTTCCGACGGAGGGGGGCTTAGTCCATCGAAAGGGCAGCCAGAGGGAGCGAGCCTTCGGACCCACGCGCCCCTCCGACCGAAGCCTGCTGGCTGCTGATGCCCACCAAGACTTAGTGGACCCAATGGGCCATGAGCGCACAGGCGAAGCCCACGACCAAAATGCCCGAAGCTATCGTTGAGACCAGGTCAATTGACCAAGGGTGGCCGCCTCCGCCGATCAAATCGAAGTGCCGGGAGTGGCTTTCGTCGCGATATGAATGAAGGCGCATGACAGGTACTCCTCACGCAGTCGGCTATTGGCTTCCATCTCGGCTTCGCCCGGCGCTCAGACCGCCAGCGCCTGCAATCCGAAATTTGGAAGCATCAGCACTAGCAAGTCATTCCGGTCGCGCATCTGCGCACGGCCCGGCGGGTCTGGCGGATGGTGGTTCTTGCCACGCACACTCCGTTAACCCGTGTCCTACCCGCGCCACAGGCAGCTGCGACTTCGGTGATCATGCTGTCCGGCTGAGGAATAGGTGCTGGTGTCATCGCTTGCGCGGATACGGCAATCGATAAGGCGAAGCCCGCAACAACAACCAACTTAATCATTGTGCTCCTCCCTTGCCGTCCATTCACTCCGACCTCTCGAGGCAGGTGACGGTCCGGTTTTTGTGTTTAAGCAACGATAGCTTTCGGCCCCGCGCGCTCGAACGATTGATGTAGATCAAGGTCAGAACTTTATTAGTTCAACGCGAATGGAGGATCTGGGTTCTTGCAATGCCAGCGGTCATCAGGTGCATGAACCCGCCGGCATACGCGTGATGCAGCTGGACCAGATGCCCGGCCAGTCGCATAGCGCTGCCTCCGCATCAAGCTGTATGTCGATGAGAACTTGCCTTGAAGAAGGGATCAAGCCGCACAGGTTCGCCGGTATCTTTCCAGAACAGTTTTTGACCGAGACTAGCGGCCACCGCGAGCCGGTGGTGGCCGCCGACCAGCGTATGGTCATCCGTTGCTTTTGCGATGATCTCGCCGTCTTCGTCCACAATGTTTTTCATGCGCCGCCTCCAATCCAACGCGCTCCGTCCCGGCCTTCATGCTGTCGCCAGAATGGAAATCAGGACATAGGCAAGATAACCCATCAGAGCGACACAAGTGCCAGTCGCAATCCTGGTTATGTCGATGATGGAAGCCTGTCTTGGATCGAGTGCCATGCGCCATCCGTGGTGGCAGTTGCGCGATGGCATTGATCTACATCAAGCAAAGTCGCCCGACTGACTCGGCCTCCCGGGTCGCTTCCCCCATCCGGGTCAACTCCGGCGTCGCCAGATACCGTTCGCGGCCCTCTTCTGGAAAATGTTCCTTCCCGCGACACGGGTTGAAACCGATGGGCACGGCGTGGGCCTTACCTGCAAAGGTGAACAGGCCCGCAATAGACGGTTGGCCTGATAGGGCGTATGGGCATTTTTGCTGTGCAGAGCGCCTTATGGCGGTGCCCGTCTTCGGAAAGCGGGGTTGCCCGAATGAAGCCGGGGACGCTGCCGAACTCCGGCCCATTACAGAAGTGGGCTTCATCCAGATTGATGTCGGCTATTGGGAGTGAAGCAGACGTTGAGCCGCTGGCGGGGTGCATATCCTACCTGGGATCAGCGCACCGTATGGTCCAAGGGTGCAACGTGCACCCTCCCCCAAGTCGCCTTCAACAAGTGATCCTTGCGCTGATACACAACCAAGGTAAGCGGCTTGAAAAACTCTTGATTTCAGTGAACTGAGACTGCATCGGAACAGTTCAATCCTGTCTGGCAGCACCAGTTTCCTACATAAATCAACGACTCTAGCGAACGGTCCCGAGGCGGCCGTTTCTCGACGCGCCCGGGGACGCGCAACTGTGCTTAGCCCATTTGCCTGAACCAATCTCGCAGCCCGAGGTGAAGTCGAAGCACCTCGTCTGCGGCTAATGGCTTGCAATGAGCGATCGGCGCGCGAAGGGAGTTCAAGCTACCGAGGATTTTTTGGACCGCTGATATATCTCTCAACATATCTCCAAAGATCGTCCAATTGCCTTTGAGGATTTCCCCAAGCTCACCAAAGTTGGAATAATCAATCATCTCTTCTGAGCGAAGGGTGACGCCAGCTGCAACCTCTTTCGCGCGGTTCTTAGTAGCATTGTCCCGGACATTCGGCGGCACGGCAATATCCCACCAATTTTCGCCGTGGGCCTCGCCCAAGCGATCGCTAATGAGCTGGCGGATCGAATTCTCCAAACAATAAAAGATTGCATAGTGCTGCGCCATTGCATCGGCCTCTTCACGAAGCCTCTGCGAAAATTGCGGATAGAACTGTTGTTCCGGACCTGCCTCAGGTTTTGGACGATGACCTAGGTCAATATCGTGATCCAACTCAAGTCGCTGGATGCCGGACTCAATGCTCAAATTGTTTAGACCGAAAAGCCGAATGGCATCTGTAGGTTTCACATCAGCCCCGCAATAAGTGCTCTTTCAAGGATTTGAAGATGGCGTTGAATACATCAGGATTTGTAGTCTCGGGGAGATTCAAATTTATGGTGTAACCGACTTTGAACTCCACATTGTCGGCAAGATCCGAAGCCCGCTTCGCCACAGGCCTAGGCTCGGAAATGGTGCTTGGCTTTGTGACAGTTACGGATTCGATTGTTGCCTGCTGCTCATCTCCTGGCTTGCTGTCGAAATCGGCCCCCTCCTTCAAATTCGAAAATGTCGAAACGGTGTATTTCGTGACCGAGCTATCCTTCTCTTGACCAGTAATCTCTGTGATGAGCGAGGCTAGTTTTTCTTTGCTCAGGTGATGAGCATATTCGTTTCGGTCGTAAATCGCGGAGTACGCGTTGCGCACGCCGGTGGCTAACGCCACAGCCTTTGTGTCATCGTTGCGGTATTGGTCATAAAGTTTCGTAGGCGTACCGTCTTGATCAAGAAAGCGCATGCGCTTCAACATTGGCAAGATCGCTTGATAGTTTCCGCCGTTAAAGCCAAGAACGGTTGCAAGAAAATCTTGCGTGAAGCGCTCCGGTCGCTTTGCTTCGTTGATCTTAGCTAAGATTTTTGGAACAGCGCCTGGAAGCGCCATGTACGGGAGCTTTACAACCATTGGTATCTTCCTGCCGAATCAGTAATGATTGATTGTACCCATTCCCACGTGGCAGAGTCTCGGTTGCTTGAACAAAAGACAAGTACTGTCATTGCGCTGAAGTCAGAGAGGTAAGTAAAGTTGGGAGGTAGTGAAGTGTGGTATACTCAACCATGATTGATTGAACTTTCACACCGTCTAGCAGCGGAGCGGGCGCGGCGGGCACATGTCATTAGAACAATTCCTTATCCTCCTAATGACCGTGTTTGGAGCGCTTGGATTTGGATATCAGTCGTTTGACTCTATTCGTTCGGCCCTCCACGGGATACAGCCTAAGGCTTCTGCACCGGACAAGGATCCGAAGAACCCTAGCACCCGTTTTGGCGCGCTGTGTTGGGGAGTAATGAGCGGCGGTCTGTCACTATTGGCATTTTACGTCTTTTTCACCGATCAGCTTCCCCGCTTATTTCGATAGGGACGGCCCCCGACCATGGAAATCGGAGACCGGATATGAGAAGTTCAATCCTGTCTGGCAGCACCAGTTTTCCTTCGCGAAAACCTCACCCTTCGATGTGCTCGCGTTCAAACGCCCAGACCCGCTCGAATCCCATCAGGCGGGAGAAGTCGTCGAACGGGTAGAGTTCTCCGCTCCACGCCTTGCTGGAGCCCCTCGACTGGATCTCACCGTAGACGGAGCGTAGCGCAGCACCTGCGGCCAGGAATCCGGCGGTTGGGGAAATCGCGAGCTTGAACCCGAAGGCTTCCAGTTCCGCGCGAGAGAGTATAGGCGTGCGGCCGCCTTCCACCATGCTGAATAATCGCTTCCACGGCCTGATCGTCGTTGCGGCCGCCAACCAGCGCCTCGTCAGCCTCGTTGTCACGCTCGTCGAAATCCCGCTCGTGGTGCGCACTTTCACGCGCTTCGACCGGCAGGAATTGGCGCGTAGCGTCAGCCATCATTACGATCTGGTCGAGGCCATCGATGGCCGCAATGCCGATTGGGCCGTGGCGGTGATGCGCGCACACATTCACGCCGGGCGGCAGGTCATGCTCCGCACGTCCGCGGGCGGAGACGATGAGTTCTCATCGAAGTAACTGACGCCCAGCCACGAGGGCAATTATCGCAAGCCGCGCCGGTGCTGGCTGACGATGATAACGCGGATGATACAGTCGGATATGGTTTCGCCGTGCCGCCGCACCTTCTGCAACCGCTGCCACGTTTCCGCATCGATCTGCATCTGCCACTCACCGTTTCGTACGCGCCGCACGGTCTCCTCGAACGGGAACTCCGCCGCAATCAGGGCGCGGCATTCCTCCGTGATTTCGATCTCCGGCATCGCTCTCGAAATGTCAGCGGGCCGGTGCTGGCCGCGCGGGCTGCTATCGCCCGCGCCGGAGAAGTCAGCCAGTTAAATCGCAGCAATCTTTTCTGCGACGAACGGCGTATTCGGCCATAGCAGCCACACCGACAACTATCGGCTGAACATGCGGCGCATATCCTCGTCGAGCTGCCTTCGCAACTCTTTCTGCTCCGCCTCGAGCCTTCGGCTTTCTTCCCTGTTCCGCCTGATCGAGTCCGCCCAATCCTTCTGTTCTGCGCGCGCCTTGGTTCGGACTTCGCGCACCTTGTCCTGGCCTGGCAAATCCCAAAGCCCAATGAGATTGGCGAGCACGACGGCGATGCCGATCAGCGGGACGATGACCTTTGCGGCCTCCCACGGTGACATGGCCTTCGAGTCATCCCCCATCGCCACGACGCCTGACGTCGGCGCGGGCCGAGCCGCCGCGTCCTTCGAAGCGTTCGAATGGCTAGCTGCCGGCATACTTGGCACGCTCGTTCGCGCCGGCGCGACGGCGGGCCTGTCGCGAAATGCAAGCCAGCGCGCTTCGACCGCTTCGCGGAGCGGCCGTGGTTCGACCGATACGAGTTCGTGGTGCAAAGCCATCTGGACCAGCGCGCCCTTGCGAATGAAGTTGGCTTTCCAGCCGGGGCCTCGCAGCAAAAACGAATCGACGAAGATTCGCTGATCGTAGAACGGCTGCGGCAGCAGGATTACGGTGACATCGCGGGCGACCCACGTGTTGTATCTCGGGGTCGGGAACGACGTGAACCAGAGGATCGACCAATACCCCGCTTCAATATCAATGGTGTCGACACCCTGAATTTCCTGCCAGGGGATCAAGACCTCTTTGACCATGGGAACCCGGTAATGGATCCCGGCAGGCGACAATGTGAATAGCGGCTTGCCGGAATTCCAGCGTCGCCACAGCGCAACCCCCGCCAAGGCACCGCCGACAACCCAACAAAGGACGATCCCGATGAACGTCCACGGCTCACGGTCGAGGTCAACAAGTGCAAATATCACGAGACCGAGGAAAACCAGCAGAAGCCCGGTCGGAAGCAGCCTGACGATGGCCGTGGCTGACCTGTATTCCAGCGTTTGATTGATATCGTGGGCGCTGACATTCACGGCTTCGGCTCTCGGTCGCGGGAACGCTAACGGGCGTCGCCCACCCGCTCCACAGCGACCGGGATCCTGCGGTTGCGGATACACAATGCCCATGCGCTGATTTCCGCCGGTGAGTTGGCGGCACGATGGCAGCTTTGGTCAGGAAGTCAGTGCGCGCAGGCAGGGCGCAGGTTCATCACGCCGCAAGCGCGACCTTGCGGAATGCCCGGAGCAACGCCCCCTCCAGCTTGCCCTCCATGCCGCAGAGGATCTGGTAGGCGTCCTGCCGGGCCATTGGCGGCTTGTATGGCCTGGCCTCGACCAAGGCTGCGAAGATGTCCGAGATCGTCAGCAATCTCACCAGATCGGTAATCTGCGAGCCTGACAGCCCGTCCGGATAGCCGGAGCCATCAAGATATTCGTGATGATGCCTGACGCCATCCAGAGTTTCGGGACTGATGCCCGATACGCCCTTCAGCAGATCATATCCGATCGCGGGATGGCGCCGGATGATCTCCTCCTCCTCGGAATCGAGACGTCCCGGCTTGTCCAGGATCGACAGCGGGATGCGCGCCTTTCCGATGTCGTGGAGGGTCGCCGCGATGCCGAGCCGCGAGACATCCCCGCCGGAGAATCCGACATCCAGCCCAAAGGCGACCGCAACACCCGTCACAAGCAGGCAGTGCTGAAACGTACCCTCGTGATAGCGCCGCACCTCGTCGAGCCAGGTCGAAAGCCCGTCCTGCCCGACGCGGGCGATGATCTTCGACGTTGCACGCTGGGCATCGACAAGCTTGAGCGGCCTGCCATGGCGCACATTCGAAAACATCGAGGCGAAGACCGCCACGCCTTCGTCCGTCTCCACTGCCGGCGGTGCGGCGTCTTCTTCCTTGGCCGTTTCCGCCTCTTCGATCTGCGCGACCTTGAGAATCGCTTCCTTGGGGCGTGAAATGATCGCGGTCGCGCCGAGTGCATGAGCCTGCGCAACCATCGATCGGGAGAGATTGTGAACGACGAACAGCTTCTCGGGAATGTCGGCAAGCTCTTGCATGACGAACCGGACCTGATCGACGCGCGCCATCTGCCGCAGGTCGATGTCGACCATCAGCACGCCATGCGACCTGATCCCGGTGCCGTCGCCGTCCAGTACCCAGGGCACCACAGCGTGTTGCGGTTCGAGCATGGCACGAATCGCCGGTAACTTCGTCGGTTCGTCTGTGACAAAGTAGACGAGCATCCAAGAACATCCGTACGCAAGTAGTATTGAGGTAGTGGCCCCTTCAGAATGAAGCACTGAAAGAGAATAAACTGTCTTGCAGGCGGTTCCGGACGACCGAGCCCGCACTCGGCGCGCATCGCAAGCATTTCAGTCAACGTCAGTTTGGCTACTTTGCCGTTAAGCCTGGACCCCGTATAACTACGTACTCCAAACAGGTGAACGTGCCGGTCAGGCTCCGAAAAATCGTAAGATCGAGGGCATCGTCAGTGAATGATCTCCCGTCGTGTCGAAGCGAACCGGAGACTGACAGATTGATGCTGCGCGTCCTGGTCTCGCTCGGCTGTCTGTTCGCCGCCGTCCCGGCGTTCGCGCAGGCCGACCTCGCCGCCGCGACCAGCAAACTCACGCTGCAGGTCGCGACCGCCATCCTGGGCGAAAAATGCCGCCGCATCGAAGCGCCGGATCCCGCGTCACTGGCCTCGGTATCACTGCACCGCACTTTCCACGATGATTTCGACAACCATCCCCTGCTGGATAACAGATGGGCGCCGCATTACGCCGGCAACGCCGGCTGGCCGGAAGCGCGCTATTGGGGCGGCGACGGCTCCGACTTCAGGCGCAAGACCAGTTGGAACGGCGAGCAGCAGATTTACGTCGATCCGCGCTATGGCGGACGGGAGACAACGCCGCTCGGTCTCGATCCGTTCAAGGTCAATGACGGCATTCTCTCGATCGTCGCCAGCCGCATCCCGCCGACACTGAAAGCCGTTCTCTTCAATAATGAATATGCCTCGGGCATCCTGACGACGCAGGGCCGGTTCTCCCAGAAGTATGGCTATTTCGAAATGCGCGCCAAGATACCGGTCGGCATCGGCGTATGGCCCGCGTTCTGGATGCTCGCCGACAATGGCGGCTGGCCGCCGGAGGTCGATATCATGGAAGGCCGCGGGCAGCGGCCGGGCAGCCTCGCGATGACGACGCATTGGCGAATACCGGAAACGCAGCGCGTGGAACGCTGCGGGTTCGACTTCAGGGTGGCGGACGCGCCGATCGCCTTTCACAATTACGGTGCGCTGTGGCAGCCGGATCGCATCACCTATTTCATCGACCGCCGTCCGGTCTCCGAGATCAAGGTCCCAGTCGGTTTCAACGATCCCATGTACATGATCGTCAACCTCGCGATGGGATCGAAGACTTTCGAGGGCGTTGGATTCGTCGACGGCGAATCTCCCAATATTGTCGCATTCGAGATCGACAGGATATCCGCCTACCAGATCGACGAACGCTGACCGGAGATAACGATGTTCGGAAAATTATCGCGCCGGCATTTTGCAAAGCTTGCAGGCTTGTCCGCGCTCGGCATCGCAACGACGCCGGCCGACGTCGCCGCGCAGGCGGCATCCGAACGTCCGGGGCCTGCGAGTTTTCCGAAGGACTTCGTGTGGGGCACCGCCACCTCGGCCTATCAGATCGAGGGCGCCGTGAACGAGGACGGTCGCGGCCGCTCGATCTGGGACACTTTTTCGCATACGCCGGGCAAGATCGAGGATCACACTACCGGCGATCGCGCCAACGAACACTACCACCGCTACAAGGAAGACATCGGCCTCATCAGAGAATTGGGCGCCAGGGCCTACCGGTTTTCGATCGCGTGGCCGCGGGTGTTTCCGGAAGGAACGGGTAAGCCGAACCCCAAGGGTCTCGACTTTTACGACCGCCTCATCGACGAACTGCTCAGGCAAGGCATCGAGCCATACGCGACGCTCTATCACTGGGATCTGCCGCAGGCGCTCGAGGACAAGGTCGGCGGTTGGCGATCCAGCGAAACCTCGAAAGCGTTCGGCGATTATGCCGGCCACGTGGCGGCGCGTATCAGCGATCGCGTCAGGTCGATCTTCACGATCAACGAAGCCGGCAGGTTCGTGAATTTCGGCTATGGCTGGGGCGTCGACGCCCCCGGCCTGAAACTGCCGGACGCCGAGGTCAACCAGGTCCGCCACCACGTGGCGCTGGCGCACGGCCTCGCCGTGCAGGCGATCCGCGCGCACGGGCGCGCCGGCACCAAAGTGGGGCCGGCCGAAAACATCGCGGCCTGCGTGCCGGCATTCGACACGCCGGAGAACGTTCGCGCCGCCGAGATAGCGACGCGCGAATTGAACTCAGGCTTCCTCGGCGTGATTCTGGAAGGCAAATACACTGACGGGTTTCTGCAGTACGCCGGCAAGAACGCGCCGAGATTCACCGATGCGGAACTGAAGATCATTTCCTCACCCAATGATTTCGTCGGCCTCAACATCTACGCACCGCAATTCTATATCGCCGCTTCCGAGAAGGCGCCGGGCTGGAGCGTTTTACCGTTCCCCGCCTCGTTCCCGCACATGAATTCGGAATGGCTGCGCGTGGGGCCGGAGACGATCTACTGGGCGCCGCGGCTGGCGGCAAAAGTCTGGAACATTGAGACCATCTACATCAGCGAGAACGGCACCTCGTCGGAAGACAAGATTCACGCCGACGGCCAGGTCTACGACCTCGATCGCATCATGTACCTGCGCAATTACCTCAGGCAATTGCAGCGCGCGACGTCGGAGGGCGTGCCGGTCCGCGGCTATTTCCTCTGGAGCCTGATGGACAATTTCGAATGGATCTTCGGCTACGAGAAGCGCTTCGGGCTCTACCACGTCGACTTCGAAACGCAGCGCCGGACGCCCAAACTCAGCGTCGCCTTCTATCGCGACGTGGTGGCGCGCAATGCGATTGGCGTCTGAGCAGCGCTATTCATTCCGTCCGCCCAAGCCATGCATATCCGTTTGAAGAGGAGCACATGATGATCGAGTGGTTCGACGATCTTGCGTTGGGGATGCGTTTCAAGAGCGGGGACGTACAGATCACCGAAACCGACATCAAACGTTTCGCTGCGGAATACGATCCGCAACCGATGCATCTGGACGACGCCGCTGCCGCAAAAACGGTGTTCAAGGGTCTCGCGGCTTCGGGGTGGCATACGGCTGCGATCGCCATGAACCTCGCCGTCCAGATTCGGCCGTTCGGTCCCCATCCCCTGATCGGGATGGGTGTCGACGAGCTACGCTGGATGGCGCCGGTGCGGCCCGGCGATACGCTTCATCTTGAAGGAGAAGTCGTTGGCCTCACGCCATCGCGAACAAAGCCGCAAGGCATCGCGCTGGTGAAATGGACTGTGTTCAATCAGAACGCCGAGGCCGTCTACACCTTTACCCCGATCGCTATCGTTCCTCGCCGGCCCTCCGCAACCTAGGCCGCCCGTGCCGGGCGCTCAATCAAACCGCGCGGCCTGCCGCAACGGCGCCGAGACTTCGGAGATCGCGCGCTGCTTGCCTTGGATTGCCACAGTCGTGGCCGGTTCCTGCGCCAGCTTGCGCGATGATTCGTGACCGATGAATACGCCTGCCGCGGTGAGCAACAGCACGACATAAAGTGCAAACATGCCGCCGACCCATTGCCAGTAGATCCGGCGGGCGTCGGGGGTCAGGCTTTCGAGTAAACGGCGCATGGTTGCCTCCTCATCAGGAAACCTTATGCGTTGCGTATACGCCGCAAGTCACACCCGGTATGTGACGTACTTCACAGAAGTCGATTCGAACGGAGAACCCGTGACCGGAGCCGAACTGAAGAAACTTCGCGCGCATCTCGGCGAGGCCATCGGCCAGCCGCTGTCGGTGGCCGACATGGCCAAACTCTGCGGGCTGCCGGCTTCCGATGGCGCCGACACGATCCGCAAATGGGAGGTCACCGGCCCGACCGGGCCGGTGGCGGAGTTGCTGCGGATCCTGGCGATGGCCAGCGACCACTATCCGATCCTGGAAATGTTCAACGTGTTCGACCGCCATGACGTCCGGGTGAAAGACCGCCCCGCCCGCCGGCAGGCCTTCCGCGAACAGATGCGCAGCGACGTGCGGCGCCGCATTGGTTAAGCAAAGCTTGCCGGAAGGCTTCCGGCAAAGCGAAAATTAAGCCTTTCCTAACCTTTGATTAGGCCTTCATTAAGTACGAAAAACGTTTGTTTGCCAATGGGTTGGGTTACCACCCGCTGTCACCTCCGAGTGACAGCATTTTAGATAAATGCAGTCTATCTCCGTGGCCATGGAAGGCGCCCCGCACGAGGGTGTCGCCGAACGGTTTTCGGAGACCAACACAATGAAGAAGATCCTCGCAGCCCTCGTGGCCTTCGCCGCCCTCACCGCCGTCGAGCCCGCCCTCGGCGCCGATCTCGGCGGGCGCTCCTACTTCAAACAGCCCGCCTATGCGCCGGTCCCTCTCTGGAGCGGTTTTTATATCGGCGGCCATGTCGGCGGTGCCTTCAGTGGCAGCAACGACTTCAACGGCGCGGTACTTAGCGATTCCAGCGCCCGCGTGCTCGGCGGTATCCAGGCCGGCCTGGATTGGCAATTCGCGCCGAACTGGGTGCTCGGCACCGAGGGCCAGTATTCTTGGCTCGGCAAGAGCAACCTCACATCCACCTTCCCCGGCGGCTACATCTACACCAACGATCAGCGCGGCCTCGGCTCGATCACGGCCCGCATCGGCTACACCTGGGGTCCGGGCCTGCTCTATGTCAAAGGCGGTTACGCCTATTCCGACAACAGCGAGAGGGTGACGCTCGGCGGCGCTCCGACCGCCTTCCTGCTCAACGGCAACCACAGCAACGGCTGGACCGTCGGCACCGGCGTCGAATACATGGTCGCCCCGAACTGGTCGGTCAAAGGCGAGTACATGTATTACGACTTCGGCAGCAGCCGCTTCGTGACTCCTGCCCCGCTGGCGCCGTTCGGAACCTTCCACACCGACGACCACACGCTGAAGCTCGGCGTCAATTATCGCTTCAACTTCGCAAGCCCGGTGGTGGCACGCTACTGAGCCATTCAACCATTAGCTGCAAAAGGCCGGCTGTCAGCCGGCCTTTTTTTGCTTTTGCAGTTTCTGCTCCCGTTTTCCGGTTGGCGGAAATAATCCGTCAAAGGCAGGTAATTCACTTGTCAAAAATGCGGCGAAAAGCCTTCCAATTCCAAACTTGTTAACCGGGTACGGGGATACTGCCGCGCGAGGAAACATCTCAAGGTAGCGTGGACGGGGCGGGCAAATGGCGGCAC
>Ga0307500_10000096_pt1 | contig 27723 bp, 26 predicted proteins | sample 14_S_MG_FD_201362 | JGI IMG/M metagenome (GOLD analysis project Ga0307500, IMG submission 201362) | Soil microbial communities from Populus trichocarpa stands in riparian zone in the Pacific Northwest, United States - 14_S | ecosystem: Environmental > Terrestrial > Soil > Riparian zone > Trees... | reverse complement strand
CTGCGTGGTCTGGCAGAACGAGAACCTCGACGATCTCGTGCTGCTGCGCGGCGACGGCAACCCGACCTACATGCTGGCTGTCGTGGTCGACGACCATGACATGGGCGTCACCCACGTCATCCGCGGCGACGACCATCTGATCAACGCCGCGCGCCAGAAGCAGATCTACGATGCGCTTGCGTGGGACATCCCGAACATGTCCCACATCCCGCTGATCCACGGGCCGGATGGCGCGAAGCTGTCGAAACGCCATGGCGCGCTCGGCGTCGAAGCCTACCGCGCGATGGGGTATCTGCCGGCGGCACTGCGCAATTACCTGGTCCGGCTCGGCTGGAGCCATGGCGACCAGGAAATTTTTTCGACGCAGGAAATGATCGAGGCGTTCGATCTGCCCGCGATCGGGCGCTCCGCGGCACGGTTCGATTTCGCCAAGCTGGAGAACCTCAACGGCCACTACATCCGGAACGCCGACGACGGCGAACTGGTGTCCCAGTTCGAGAGCGTGCTGGATTACGTGCCCGAAGGCGCCGAACTGAAGGCGAAACTCAACGACACCACCCGCGGCCAGCTACTTCGCGCGATGCCGAGCCTGAAGGAGCGCGCCAAGACCCTGATCGAACTGATATCCGGCGCCTACTTCATCTTTGCCGACCGACCGCTTCAGGTCGAGCCGAAGGCGGCCGCCCTGCTGACGCCGGAGACACGCATCCTGATCGGCCAGCTCCGGACCGCGCTGGAAGCCGTCACCGACTGGCGCGCCGATACCACGGAAGCCGCCATGCGGAATTTCGCAGAGCAGAACAACCTCAAGCTTGGCGGCGTCGCCCAGCCACTCCGGGTGGCACTGACCGGGCGCACGACCTCGCCGGGTATTTTTGACGTTCTGGCGGTGCTGGGGCGGGAGGAATGCCTCGCCCGTCTCGCCGATCAGGCGGCTGGCTGACGCCTCTTATTGGGGCAGCTGCGACATCTTGCAGCGCACAGGGCAATAAGCTACGCCTTTGAGGTCGCCTCTCGACACCCGCCTACCATGCTGCCGCCGCAAAATGGCACCACGGTCGGCACAGTTTTTCGTAACGATTTCATCGGGGACCACGCGATGGACGCAAAATCCAGCACCAAGACTGCAACGCTCACGGTAGGCAACAAGACCTACGATTTCCCGATCCTCAGCGGCACGGTAGGGCCCGATGTCATCGACATCGCCAAGCTCTACGCGCAGGCCGGGATGTTCACCTACGACCCCGGCTTTACCTCGACCGGCAGCTGCCAGTCGAAGATCACCTATATCGACGGCGACGCCGGCATCCTCGAATACCGCGGCTACCCGATCGAGCAGCTCGCCGAAAATGGCGACTTCCTGGAAACCTGCTACCTGCTGCTTTACGGGGAGCTCCCGACCCCGGCGCAGAAGAAAGATTTTGACCACCGCGTGATCCATCACACCATGGTTCACGAGCAGATGGCCCGCTTCTTCCAGGGTTTCCGCCGCGACGCCCACCCGATGGCCATCATGGTCGCCGCCGTCGGCGCGCTCGCCGCGTTCTATCATGACTCAACCGACATCAACGATCCGCAGCAGCGCATGATCGCTTCGATGCGCATGATCGCGAAGGTGCCGACGCTGGCCGCGATGGCCTTCAAATACACCATCGGCCAGCCCTTCATGTATCCGAAGAACTCGCTCTCGTTTGCCGAGAACTTCCTGCACATGTGCTTCGCGGTGCCCTGCGAGGACTACAAGATCAACCCGGTGCTGGCTGACGCGCTCGACAAGATCTTCATCCTGCATGCCGACCACGAGCAGAACGCCTCGACCTCGACGGTGCGTATCGCCGGCTCCTCCGGCGCCAACCCGTTCGCCTGCATCGCCGCCGGCATTGCGTGCCTGTGGGGCCCGGCGCATGGCGGCGCCAACGAAGCCGCCCTTGCGATGCTCGCCGACATCGGCACGGTCGACAAGATCCCCGAGTTCATCAAGAAGGTGAAGGACAAGAACTCTGAAGTCCGCCTGATGGGCTTTGGCCACCGCGTCTACAAGAACTACGATCCGCGCGCCAAGATCATGCAGAAGATGTGTCACGCCGTGCTGGCCGAGACCGGCCATGGCGACGACCCGATGCTGAAGGTGGCGCTGGAGCTGGAAAAGATCGCGCTCAGCGACCAGTACTTCATCGACCGCAAGCTCTACCCGAACGTCGACTTCTATTCGGGCATCACCCTGAAGGCGATGGGCTTCCCGACCTCGATGTTCACCGTGCTGTTCGCGGTCGCCCGCACCGTTGGCTGGATCAGCCAGTGGAGCGAGATGATCGAAGACCCGCAGCAGAAGATCGGCCGCCCGCGCCAGCTCTACACCGGCGTCGGACGTCGCGATTACGTGGAGATGGACAAGCGGAAGTAAACGCTGTTCGCATGACAACTCAAAAAGCCGGATGCGATCGTCGCATCCGGCTTTCGTGTTTTTGGAAGGTTAAACTCCGACCTATCCGCGTCATTGCGAGCGCAGCGAAGCAATCCATAGCGCCGCGAGTGGAGATATGGATTGCTTCGCTGCGCTCGCAATGACGGCCAGGGAGCCGGATTTTTCGCGGGAGCCACCATGCTGACTGGAAACTGCCTGTGCGGAAGCGTGGCGTACGAAGTCGACGCCGAGCCCGGGACGATCGTTCATTGCCATTGCCGCACCTGCCGCAAGACACATGGATCGGCGTTTTCGACCGTCACCAACGTCCCGCGCGACCGCTTTCGCTGGATCAGGGGTGAAGGCCTGCTGAAGGGTTTTGAATCCTCGCCCGGCAAGACGCGGTATTTTTGCAGCCAATGCGGCTCGCATATCGTCGCCGCGCGCGAGGGCAAGGACACCATCCTGCTTCGGATGGGTTGTCTCGATACGCCGATTACCGATCGCCCCAAAATGCACATCTGGCGATCGGATGGCGCGTCGTGGTTCGATCCCAAGGATCAATTGCCGGAGTGGCCGGAAGGTACGCCGCCGAAGGGGTGATGCTCTTGTAGGATGGGTAGAGCGAAGCGAAACCCATCGCTGTTGCTGGCATTGATGGGTATCGCTTCGCTCCACCCATCCTACGAAACCTACCCTCGCCGCGCCTGCCACATCGTCGCCAGCACGATATCGGCGGCGCGCGCGCTCGGTGGCTGGTTGCCGGTCGACAGGATGCCGTCGATCTTGCCGAAAGCCTCCAACTGCTTTCGACGCAACTCGCTGTCGCTCAACACTTCGCGCAGCGCGGCAGCGAGTTTTTCCGGCGTGCAATCTTCCTGCAGGAATTCGGGGACGACATTCTCGCCGATCACGAGATTGGCCAGGATCACCGAGTTCACCTTGATGGCGCGGCGCAGGATCCAGGCCTCCATGGTGCCGGTCCGGTAGGCCGTGACCATCGGCACATTGGCCAATGCCAGTTCGAGCGTCACCGTGCCGGATTTGGCCAGCGCCGCGTGCGCGATCCGGAATTTTGCCCGCTTCTCCTGCTCGCCGATCACGACCTGGGGCTGCACCGGCCAGGTCTTCACCGCCTCCACCACCGCTTCCTGCAAATGCGGCATGGTCGGCAGCACCAGTTCGAACGTCGCGCCCTGCTCCTGCAGCCGCGCCACCGCCTGGCCGAACACGGCCATGTGGTGGCGGATTTCGCTCCGCCGGCTTCCCGGCAGCACCAGCAGCACCGGCGGCGATTGCGCCCGCCGCGCGGCTTCCTCCGGGTTCGGGCGCAGCGATGCCAGTTGCTCGGTCAGGGGATGGCCGACATAGCTGCAGGGCGGCCCGTGCAGCCTGCGATAGGCCTCGGGCTCGAACGGCAGCAGCGCCAGCACATGATCGACATATCTGAGCATCGCGCGCGCCCGCCCAGGCCGCCACGCCCAGACCGACGGCGAGACATAGTCGACGATCGGAATCCTGGGAGCCTTGGCGCGCACGCGCTTCGCCACGCGATGGGTGAAGTCCGGGCTGTCGATGATGACCAGAATATCCGGAGCGGCTTCCGTTACCGCGATGGCCGTTTCCTTGATCAGCCCGAGAATCTTCGGCAGGTCCCTGACGACGGCGGCAAGCCCGATGATCGAGAGCTCTTCGATCGGAAACAGCGACTCCAGGCCTTCGCGCGCCATCGCGCGGCCGCCGATGCCTTCGAACCGCACCCCGTCGCCAAGCCGCTGGCGCAGCACCTTCATCAAATTGGCGCCGAGGCGATCGCCGGACTCTTCCGTCGCGATCAGAAATATCCTCCGCTCCATCCCGGCGGTGTCGCGAGACGGCGTCACGCGGGTAAGCCCTGAATGAACAGTCCGGCGCGATCAGCGGCCTCGATCATGGCTTGCGAGTCGGCGGCAATCGTATGGCCGGCGATCACGGCGATGCCGGCGAGCCCGGCCCGGGCGGCGCCCTCGATGGTTTTGGCGCCCACGGCCGGCAGGTCGAAGCGCAGATCCTGGCTACTCTTGGGCGCCTTCACCAGCACGCCGCGGCCGGGCTTGGCGCGAATGCGACCGGCCTCGCGCAGCCGCGCCACGCGCGCCAGCAGCCCGTCGGTGCCCTCGATGTCCTCGACCGCCACCACGTGCCCGTCGATCACGACCACCGCCTGGCCGATGTCAAAGGGGCCTAGCGCACCGAGCACCTGCCGCCCTTTGGTGATATCCGCGGCTGAAGCGGGATCAGGCGTGGCGCGGGCGATGCTTCCCTCCGGCATCAGGATATCAGGGGCGACATCGCGGATGCCGACCATCCGGAAGCCGTCCTGTTCGAGGATACGGCCGATGCCCGACAGCAGATGATCGTCGCCGCCGCGAAACGCCGCCCAGACGCGGCCGAGAACGCGGATCGTGCCCCAGTCGAGCCTGATTTCCGACAGCGCCGGGCGCTGCAGCGTGCCGATGAAGATCAGATCGCGGCAGCCCTCGCTGCGAAACAGTTTCGTGGCGCGGCCGAGTTGCCCGACCGAGATCCAGTGATGGCGGAAGCGCTCGACACGCGCCGGATCGCAGGCGCCGCGCAGCGCGAACAGCACCGGCGCGATCCCGCGCTGGCTCAGCGAGTCCGCCACCGCGAACGGCATGGCGCCACCGCCGGCGATGACGCCGACGGGCGATGAAATGTCAGAAGCCGCTGAATTCATGGCTGCGGCGATCCCATCATCAAGGCTTGTTGCCGTCGTCGGCGGGCAGGCAGAGCGCGCGATGCTTGCCTTGCGCGATGAAGGCGAGGATATCGGCGATCGCCGGATCCTCTCCGGCGAGCGCCTGCACGGCATTCAAGCGCTCGGCAAAGATGCCGGGGCCGTGAAACAGTTTCTGGTAGAACGCGCGCACTGTCGCCAGCCGCTGCTTGGTGAACTGGCGGCGCTTCATGCCGATGATATTCAACCCTTCGAGCGCGGCATACTGGCCGTTGACGAGGCCGAACGGGATGATGTCGCCACGCACACCGCAGACGCCGCCGACCATCACCTGTGGTCCGATCCGCGTGAACTGGTGCACGGCCGACAGCCCGCCGATGAAGACGAAATCGCCGATCTCGCAGTGACCGCCGAGCGTGGCGGAGGTAGCAAAAATCACGTCATTGCCGACCTGGCAGTCATGCCCGACATGGCTGCAGTTCATGAAGTAGCCGCGCTCGCCGACGCGGGTGATGCCGCCGCCGGCGACCGTGCCGGCGTTCATGGTGACGGATTCGCGGATGGTACAGCCCGCGCCGATCTCGAGCCGGGTCAGTTCGCCCTTGTAGCTCAGCGATTGCGGCGGGGTACCGAGCGAGACGAACGGATAGATCGTACAGCCGGCACCGATCGTGGTCCGCGCGGTGATATGAACATGCGCGATAAGTTTGCAGTTCTCGCCAATCACGACGTTGGGCCCGATGATGCAGTAGGGACCGATCGTGGTCCCCTCGCCGATCACAGCGCCATCCTCAACCCGCGCGGTTGGATCGATCGTACCCATCAAGCAGCCCAGCCCATCGATTTGGACGCGAATATCGCGCGTTTTCGGGTGGTTAGCGCGACGCATCAAGGCTGTCCAGTGACGTATGGTTACGTCATGTGTCGGGCGCATCCGATCCGTAAATCCATCTGCCGCCGACCCAATTACCGAGACCGAAGCGAACCGCCGCTAAGTCATGCTGCCGGGCAGGAAGCAGCGGATCGAAATCCCGGATGCTCCCTTTATGGGCCACACCATGGTCCGGCCGGCGAGATTTGGCACGGTGATGACGGCATCGTCGGGCACGTCGATCCATTGGCCCTCGAGCCGGACACGATAATGACCGTCCTTCGATTCCCAATCGACGTCGGAAACGACAGAGCCGTCGGCGTCCGAGCAGCATAGCCCCTTCGCGCTTCTGAGGCTGTCGAACCAGGGCTTGAGGGGAGAGTCGGCGTAGCGGCCATCATCACGGGCCAGTGCGCTTCCGGCGAAAAGCGCGGCTGAGGCGATCAGCGCTGCGGAGGCTCTGAGAAGATTCATGCGGCCCGTCTCCGCAACGCTCTCTTCCACCCAAGCTACAAACCTGTCGGCAGCCCGAAGTTCCCTCGCGGCCCGACCAAATCTAGCGCTTCGGTTCTGACCCGAAGTTCTAGATTCTTGTTTTGACGCGTTTTCTTCACGCGAACCGGTACCCACTTCGCTCGAAAACGCCATGGCTAGCTGCCGGCGAGCGCGATCCATTCGCTCGCCTGAACGCGCGCGATCAGAACGGCCGGGCCCGAGGCGCCGGTCTTGTAGACCAGCGCCTCGCCTTCGCGGATATCGGCGAACTCCTTGCCGAAGGCGTCGGCGACATTGGTCTTGTGCGTCACCGCCAGATTATTGAGGCCGGCCTTGGGAGGCGCGTTCACCAGATCGCGCACCGCGCGTCCGGCCTTGGCGTTCTTGCCGTCGGGGTTGGCCATCGCGGACGAACTGCCCGCGCCGCTGTCGGTCAATGCGTCCACGGGAAAGACGTCCTTGCCGCCAAGCAGCTTGCCGCTCTCAACGGCTCGATTGAGCTGGCTCGTATAGACTTCGCCGATCGGCACGCCGAGCTTCTTCAGCGCTTCGCCGACCTCGCGCGCCATGTTGCGGCCCTGTTCGCTCAATTGCCGCTGCGCCGTCATGTCGTCGAATTTGAAGGGGTAGACATCCTTCTGGCTGTCATCGGTGGCGCCGTGCCGAAACACGAGGACGTAGCCACCATCCTTGAGAGACGCGACCAGATCATCCAGACCAGCCGCGTGACCTGGCGGCGAGACCGCCAGCAAAATGACCAGACACGAAATGATGGACGCAAGCTTGTTCACGGACGCCTCCGTTGAAAAAGCGTGGCCCCAAACCGGACCTGTCAGGCAAATCTCGTCAATCGGCCCGCGGGTTCCACTACCAGCGATTGAGCAGAGACATCAGGAAGACGTCGGTTGTATGACGGAAGAATTCAATCCGATTCAATCGGTCAGCATCGCGCCGACATCGGCCTCCGCGACCACGCTGCCATTGACCTTGGCGTCGCCGTGAAACCACCACATCGCCTTGCGGCGGCCGATCGAGCGCATGTGGTACTCGATGGTGTCGCCCGGCATCACGGGTTTTCGGAATTTGCACTTGTCGATGGTGAGAAAATAAACCGCGCGCGGCTTCTCGGTGCCCTCGACGGATTTGATGCCGATGACGCCGGCGGTCTGCGCCATGGCCTCGATCATCATCACGCCGGGATAGACCGGCCGCTCGGGAAAATGGCCGAGAAACGGCGGCTCGTTGAAGGTGACGTTCTTGATGCCGATGCCTGAGTAATCGGTTCGGATCTTGATCACCCGGTCGATCAGCAGCATCGGATAACGGTGCGGGAGCGTCTTGAGGATCTCATTGATATCCACGAGCTCGAATCTGACCGCTGCCTCCTCCATTACTCCCGTCCCTCGCCTTTCGGATCGGCCGTGCCACGCTGCGCCAGCCGCTCCACTGCAACAATCTCCTTGAACCACTGCTTGGTCGGCTTTGCAAAGAAACCGCCCCAGCGGCCGTTGGGCGGGATGTCTTCCTTGACCCCGCTCATCGCCGTAACCTGGGCCCCGTCGCCGATCTTGAGGTGGTTGTTGATGCCCACCTTCGCCCCCAGCGCGACGTTGTCACCGATCGTCAGGCTGCCCGCGAGCCCGATCTGGGCCGCGAGCAGGCAGTGCCTGCCGATGGTCACATTGTGGCCGATCTGGACCTGATTGTCGATTTTGGTGCCTTCGCCGATCACCGTATCCCGCAGGCTGCCGCGGTCGATGGTGGTGCCGGCGCCGACCTCGACATTGTTCTGGATCAGCACCCGACCGGTCTGCGGCACTTTGATGTGGCCCTCGGGGCCGAAGAAGATGAAGCCATAGCCGTCCTGCCCGATGCTGCAGGCGGGATGGATCAGGACATTGTTGCCGATCAGGGCGAACTGGATCGCGGTGCGGGCGCCGACATTGCAATCGCGGCCGATCTTGACGTCGGCGCCGATCACTGCGCCGGCGCCGATCACGGTGCCGGCGCCGATCTCGACCCTGGGCCCGATCACCGCGAGCGGATCGACGATGACGCCGTCTTCCAGGTGCGCGGACGGATCGATGATCGCCGATGGCGCGATGCCGTCATTGTCGAACCAGGATTGCGGGCGAAGCGCATCGGCGTGCCATTCCCGCGCCAGCTTGACGAAGGCGCGGAACGGCTGGCCGGCCCGCAGCACCGCCACATGGGCGGGCACCTGGGCCTCGAATCGCGGGCTGACCAGGCAGGCGCCGGCCTTGGTCGCCTTGAGCTGATCGGCGTATCGGAGGTTGTCGAAAAACGCCAGATGCATGGGACCGGCTTCGTCGAGCGAAGCGAGGCCCCTGATCACCTGACCGCCGCGGGCGGGATCAACCAATACCGCTCCCGTCAACGCGGCCAGTTCGGCGAGCGTCGATAGAGGAGGTTGCTTGAAGAATATCGGCTGCGCCATTCCACCCGTCGCAGTCCGGCCGACCATCACACCAGAAGGCCGGCTCCAAGGAAACGGAGCCGGACCCTCTTCTTGTTCCGAGACGTTCTCGTTACGCGGACCTTAAGTCCGTTCGCTTCAAGCCGCCTTAGAACGATGTGCCGCCGCCAAACTTGAATTGCTGGACACGGTCATACTGGCCCTTCGTGAGCGGAACCGCATAGTCGAAGCGCAGCGGACCGAACGGCGAAGCCCAGATGAGACCGACACCCACCGAGCTGCGGACCGTGTTGCCGTCGTCATACTGCAATCCAAGGCAGGTTCCAGCACTGGCGTTCGGGGCTTGCGTCGGCTTGATGCAGCCGGGCACGTTGACCTCACCCGTTGCCGCCCACGACGTCGGGCCCTTGTAGTCCCACAATCCGCCGGCGTCGGCATAGACCGAGCCCTTGAGCCCGACTTCCTTCGGCAGGAACCAGAACGGCATCTGCAGTTCGAACGAAGCGCCCCAGTACTTGGTGCCGCCGAGCGCGTCACGCGTGCCGAATGGATTGAGATCGCGCGGACCGATGCCGTTCGGCGCAAAACCGCGGACCAGGTTCGGACCCATCTGGAAGTGATCGAGCATCCGCAGTTCGCTGCCGCCGAACTGGTTCAGCATGCCGCCCTGGAGATGGATCAGGCCGACGATATCGGCGACCAGCGGGGTGTAGTACTTCGCGTCGACTGCCGACTTGATGTACTTCACGTCGCCGCCGACACCGGCGAAGTCCTGCTTCCAGTCGATCAGCAAGCCGTCGGTCGGGTTCTTGTTGTTGTCCAGCGTGTTGTAGTTCAGCGAGTAACCGACCGACGAGGTCAGCGCCTTGCCGCTCTGCAGTTCCTTGCGGACCGGCAGCGAAGCTTCGCCGTCACTGTAGCACCACAAGCCGATGCCGGAGGTGTCGGTGGCGGTCTGGCCTCCCGACGTGATCGATCCGCCCGCGCCGACGCCGGCCAGATTAGCAAATGCCGGGCTCGGATTGAACGCGAGCAGCGAGTTCGAGGAGTTGTTGTTACAGTTCGCCAGCGCGTTCGGCAGCTGGATTTCCTGCTGATAGATCGAGTAACGCAACTGCAGCGCAAGATCTTCCCGCAGGGTGAAGCCGAGCCGCGGGCTGAAACCCAGCGTCTTGGTGCCGTAGGCGATGTAGCTGTTGGCCAGCTGTTCGCGATAAAACAGATCGAGGCCGAGCGCGACGCGATAGTCGAACAGATAGGGGTCGACGAACGACAGCGAACCGCCGCGTGCGTACTGACCGTAAGTCACGGCTGCCTTCGCATACAGGCCACGGCCGAGGAAGTTGCGCTCGGAGATGCTGACTTCGGCCAGCGCACCGTCGGTGGTCGAATAGCCGCCCGACACCGAGAAGTCGCCGGTCGACTTCTCTTCCAGATCGACGACCAGAATCACGCGATCGGTCGATGAGCCGGGCTCGGTTAGGATCTTCACGCTCTTGAAGAAGTCGAGGTTCTTCAGCCGGCGCTCGGCACGATCGACCAGCGCACGGTTGTAGGCGTCGCCTTCGGACAGGTCGAACTCGCGGCGAATCACGTAGTCGCGGGTGCGGGTGTTGCCGCGGACGTTGATGCGCTCGATATAGGTTCGCGGGCCCTCATCGACGGCGAACACGATCGAAACGGTGTGCGCTTCGAAATTGCGGTCGCCGCGCGGGCGCACCACGGCGAAGGCGTAGCCGCGCCGCGAGGCCTCGATCTGCATTTCCTCGACCGATTTCTCGAGCGCCTCGGCATTGTAGACCGAGCCGACGGTGACGCGCGAGAAGCTGCGCATCGAAGCGGTATCCAGGGTTGCGATGGAGGTCTGGAAGTCGACGGAGGCCACGCGATATTGCTGCCCCTCCTCGATCTTGAAGGTGACGAGGAAGCCCTTCTTGTCGGGGTCATACTCGGTCAACGCGGCGATCACCTGAACGTCGGCGTAACCGTTCTTGAGGTAGAAGCGGCGAATCAGGTCGCGGTCGGCCTCGACCCGGTCGGGATCGTAGACGTCAGAGCCGCCGAGGAAGCTCAGCAGGTTGGATTCGCGTGTCTTGATGACGTCCTTCAGGCGATACGACGAATAGGCGACGTTGCCGACGAACTCGATCGACCTGATGCCGGTCTTGCTGCCCTCGGTAACCGTGAAGATCAGGTCGACGCGATTGTTCGGCTGCTCGATGATTTCAGGGGTCACGCGCACGTCATAACGGCCGGAGCGCCGGTAGATTTCGGTGATGCGCTGCGCGTCCGACTGAACCATCGGGCGCGAGAACGTGCCACGCGGCTTGGACTGGATTTCAGCCGAAAGCTGCTCGTCCTTGACCTTCTTGTTGCCTTCGAAGGCGATGCGCCCGATCACGGCGTTTTCGACCACGGTCACGACCAGCCGGCCACCCACCTGGTTGATACGCACGTCCTGGAACAGTCCGGTTTCGATCAGCGCCTTGAGGCCGTCGTCGATCTGGGCCTGCCCGAGCCGGCCGCCAGGGCCCGGCTTGAAATAGGAGCGGATGGTCTCCACCTCGACACGCCGGTTCCCCTCAACGGCGATCGACGCCACGGTCTGGGCCGCAGCCGGTACAGATACCAGCGCACCCGCCATCGGCGCGGCAACCATGATCAGAGCGCCCAGTAGAGCCCCCCGCACTCGCATTCCCAACATCATGCGCAACGCGCCCTCGTCATTACAGTGCCGGCCCGCACCCCACGAACCGGCAGAATCCCTAAGTTGCACTGCTTGTAGCCAATTTCGAGGGGGCGGCAAACCACACATCGCGGTGCGATTCCATTTTCATTCCAAGACGTTGCCATTGGGCAACGTCACAAAAAAGCCGCGTCTACGATCTTCCGAACAGCCCCTTCAGCCACGGCACCTGATGGAAATCATTATAGAAAGCGAACACCATCAACATCAGCACCAGAACCAGTCCCACGCGGAACCCGTATTCCTGGGATTTTTCCGACAACGGACGCCCCCGCAGCACCTCGGCCGTATAGAACAAAAGGTGACCGCCATCGAGCAAGGGCACCGGGAACAGGTTCAGCAGTCCGATTGAAATGGACAGCACCGCCGCCAAGTGAAGCAGGGGAATCAGTCCGAGCGTGGCGACCTGCCCCGAAATCTGGGCGATTCGGATCGGTCCGCCGATCTGGTCGGCGCTCGCCCGGCCGGTGAAGATGTTGCCGATATAGGAGAGCGTCTGGTCGATAACGAACCAGGTTTCCTTGATTCCCAGCCAAAGCGCGGTGGCCGGATCGACCTTCTCGGTGGTCACTTCGCCCGGCGAGGTTGCACGGGTGATGCCGAGAATCCCCAGCCGCTGCGTGTTTCCGAACGGATCCTTCACTTCGCGCAGTTCCGGCGTGCCCTTCAGTTGCAGCGTCGCATCACCGCGCTTGATGCTGAAGGTCAGGGTGTCGCCGGCGCGCACGCTGACGAGGCGCTGCATGTCGGAAAAGCTGCCGATTTTTTTGCCGTCGATGGCGGTGACGACGTCGCCGACCTGAAAACCCGCCCGCTCGGCGGCGCTGCTGGCTTCGATCTTGTCGACGCGCGCCGTGGTGCTCGGCTTGCCGAAGAAAGTGAAGAGACAGGTGAAGATAACGATCGCCAGAATGAAATTCGCGATCGGACCGGCGGCAACGATGGCCGCGCGCGCGCCGACTTTCTTGTGATGGAAGCTGCCCGCCCGCTCCTCCTCGCTCATGCCGGCGAGCGTTTCGGCCGAGGCCGGCGTCGAGGCTTCCGATTCGTCGCCGAAGAACTTCACATAGCCGCCAAGCGGAATCGCGGAGATCTTCCAGCGCGTGCCATGGCGGTCGTTGAAGCCGACGAGTTCCGGCCCGAACCCGAGCGAGAACGTCAACACCTTCACGCCCGCCCATCGGGCGACCAGGAAGTGGCCGAGTTCATGGAAGAACACGACGATGGTCAGGACGAACAGGAAGGGAATGATGTAGCCGACGAGCCCATGGCCCAACGTATTGAAACTATGTAGAAAAAATTCCGACATCAGATTCCCCTCGACAAGAGCCAACGGCTCCGTCCCCAACCCTCTAGGATGCCTTTAAGGCAATTTGAGGCAATAGGGAGGCGGCTCTATTTCGCGCGTTATGGTCAACAGCGATCGCGTCGTCAGCCGAGCTCAAAGGCGCAAGGTTCCCGCCGCGAATCCAGTCGTTGATGGTGGCTTCGACGAGGCGTGCGATCGAGCCGAACTTGATCTGTCCGGCAATGAACGCCGCCACTGCCACCTCATTGGCAGCATTGAATACCGTGGTCGCACCACGGCCGGTACGTAACGCTTCATAGGCCAGCCGCAAGCCCGGGAACCGCTCGAAATCCGGCGCCTCGAAGGTCAACTGCCCGATTTTTGCGAGATCCAGCCGGGCCGAGGGGCCGACGATTCGATCTGGCCATCCGAGGCAATGCGCGATCGGGATGCGCATGTCGGGCGCGCCGAGCTGCGCCACCACGGAGCGATCGGAGAATTCGACCATGCCGTGGATGATCGACTGCGGATGCACGAGAACATCGATTTCGTCCGCGCTCAGCGCGAACAGATAGGACGCCTCGATGACTTCGAGGCCCTTGTTCATCATCGAGGCCGAATCGATGGTGATCTTCTGGCCCATGCTCCAGTTCGGATGTTTGAGCGCCTGCGCCAGTGTCGCCTGCTCGATGTCCTTGGCAGCCCAGGTGCGGAACGGACCGCCGGAGGCAGTGATGATCACGCGCACCAGTTCCTCGCGATTGCCGGACGAGAGCGCCTGAAACAATGCGTTGTGTTCGGAATCGGCGGGCAGGATGCAGGCGCCGGCTTTCGCCGCGCGCTGCATGAAGAAATCGCCGGCGCAAACCAGGCATTCCTTGTTGGCGAGTGCGACCGCAGCACCACGGTCGACCGCAGCCAATGCCGGTTTCAATCCGGCCGCACCGCTCACCGCCGCCATCACCCAGTCGGCGGGACGCGCGGCGGCCTCGATGATCGCGCTTTCGCCGGCGCCGCATTCGATGCCGGTGCCTGCCAGCGCATCTTTCAGTTCGCCGAGCCGCGCCGGATCGGCGATCGCGGCGAATTGCGCGCCGAATTCCCTGGCGAGCTTGGCCAGCGCGTCGACATTGGAATTTGCGGTCAGTGCCACGACCGAATAGCGGTCGCGCGCGCCGCGCAGCAAATCCATGGTGCTGTCGCCGATCGAACCGGTGGCGCCCAGCACCGTCACGGTGCGAATGTCCGCTGCCGCGGCCTTGTTGTTACGCAATGGAACTGCGCTCATAATTTCACCAAACCATAAGACCGCGGCCGACGCCATCGGCGCCACTGCGGAGAAAGCCGAAAAGTGCCGCCACGACGACGGCTGCGACAAATCCATCCAGGCGATCCATTAGCCCGCCGTGGCCGGGAATAATGTGACTTGAGTCCTTTACGCCAAAACGGCGCTTCACGGCGGATTCGAAGAGGTCGCCGAGCTGCGAGACGGCTGAGAGCGCCCCGGAAAGCATCAATAACGGCCCGATTCGACCCAGATCGAACATGGCAAAGCCTGCCGCCACGGCCAGGCTGGCGGCAAATCCGCCGACGGCGCCCGCCCAGGTCTTTTTCGGGCTGACGCGCGGCCAAAGTTTCGGGCCGCCAATGCCGCGGCCCGCGAAATAGCCGCCGCTATCGGTCACCCATACGATCAGCAGCACGAACATCAGCGCGGCGAATCCCTTGACGGGATCGAGGCGCACCAGCACCGACGCGATCTCGGCGGCCGCCGCGTACAGGAATCCCGCCGCCGCCCAGCTTCGCCGTTCCGGCGCGATCGAGGCCACCGCAACGAGGCCGATGCCGAGCACAATCAGCGCGACATCAAGGCGGCCGATCGCAAAACAAAGCCCGGCAACCGCGAGCGCGGTCACACCCGGCACCGTCACGCGCGTAGCGCCGGCGAGACCGACGATCGCGAGCCATTCGACGAACAGGCCGATGGCCGCCAGCGTAACCAGCGCGGTCCAGAGCCAGCCGCCCGCATAGGCGATCGCGACCGCGAGCGGGATCAGCACGGCGGCTACGGCGATACGCATGACGAGATTGCGCGAGTCGGAAGGATTCGCTGCCGCCGGCGCGGCGTTTTCCTCGGTCACGATCCGGTTTTCGCGGCCAGACCGCCGAACCGGCGTTCCCGCCTGGCATATTCGGCAATGGCGCTTTCGAGCGCGGCCTTGTCGAAATCCGGCCAGTGGATCGGTACGAAAACGAGTTCGCTATAGGCCGCCTGCCACATCAGGAAGTTCGACAGCCGCTGCTCGCCGCTGGTGCGGATGATCAGGTCGGGATCGGGAATATCAGGCGCATCGAGATAGCGGCCGAGCGTATCGGCGTCGATCGATGCCGGATCGCGCTTGCCCTCCGCCACTTCGCGCGCCAGCTTTTGCGCGGCGTTTGCGATTTCCTGGCGCGATCCGTAGTTGAACGCGACCACGAGATTGAGCTTGGTGTTGGCCTTGGTCAGTTCCTCGGCTTCGTTCAGGAGCGTGCAGATATCGGGCTCCAGCCCTGCCCGCTCCCCGATCACGCGCACGCGGACGCCGTCGCGATGCAGCGTCGCCAGATCGTTGCGGATGAAGCGGCGCAGCAGTCCGAACAGATCGCCGATTTCCGTCGCCGGCCGCGACCAGTTCTCGGAGCTGAACGAAAAGATCGTGAGGTAAAGCACGCCGAGCTCATGGGCGGCGCGAACCACGCGGCGCAGCGCCTCGACGCCGCGGCGGTGGCCTTCAGCACGCGGCAAGCCGCGCGCGGCCGCCCAGCGCCCGTTTCCGTCCATGATGATCGCCACATGCAGGGGAACGGATCGATCTGATCCTTCCGGTGCGGGGGCGGCGGCGTTCGGCATTATCTGAATTCCAGGGCCAGTCTCGATTCTTGAATGTTGCCGTCAAACGGTGAGGATTTCCTTTTCCTTCGCCGCAAGCAACTGATCGATTTCCGCAATCGTTCCGTCGGTCGCCTTTTGCACGTCATTGGCGAGCCGCTCCTGATCGTCTTCGGAAATCTCGTGATTCTTCTCGAGCTTCTTGACGATATCCAGCCCGTCGCGACGGACATGGCGGACAGCTACCTTGGCGGCTTCGGCGTATTTATGCGCGACTTTTACCAGTTCCTTGCGCCGCTCCTCGTTGAGCTCGGGAATCCGCAGGCGCAGCACCTGGCCTTCGGTCGCCGGAGAGAGGCCGAGATTGGAATCGACGATCGCCTTTTCGACGGCTTTCACCATGGATTTGTCCCACACCTGCACGGAGAGCAGGCGCGGCTCGGGCACGCTGACGGTGGCAAGCTGGTTGAGGGGCATATGCGAGCCGTAAGCCTCGACCTGCACCGGCTCCAGCATGGACGCCGCCGCGCGGCCGGTGCGCAGGCCGCCCAATTCGTGCTTGAGCGACTGGGTGGCGCCTTGCATGCGGCGCTTCAACTCGTTGATGTCAAAACCGGGCGTGGGCATAACGCTCTCCCCTCCTAAGAAACCAGCCGCGGGCGTCCTAGCCCGCGGTTCGAAGCAGCACCGGCCATTTCAGCCGGCAACCACCGTGCCGTGGCCGGTCCCGCGCAGGATCGCGCCGATCGAACCCGGCTCGGCGATCGAGAATACGATGATAGGCAGTGACGTCTCGCGGGCAAGCGCGAATGCGGTCGCATCCATCACCTTGTAGTCGCCGGCAATCGCCTGCGAATGCGTCAGGCGGTCGAAACGCTTGGCCGACGGGTCCTTTTTGGGATCGGCGCTGTAGACGCCGTCGACATTGGTGGCCTTGAGCACGGCCTGCGCCCCGATCTCGGCCGCCCGCAACACCGCCGTGGTGTCCGTGGTGAAGAACGGGTTGCCGGTTCCGCCGCCGAGCAGCACGATTCGGCCCTCGGCGAGGTATTTGTGCGCTGCACTACGGGTGAACAGCTCGGAAATCTCGGGCATCACGAACGCCGACAGGGTCCGCGCCGGTGCTCCCTTGCGCTCGATCGCCGCCTCCAGCGCCAGGCAGTTCATCATGGTGGCGAGCATGCCCATGGTGTCGCCGGTCGGGCGCGACACGCCGCGCGAGGAGACCTCGACGCCGCGGACGATGTTGCCGCCGCCGATCACGACGGCCACCTCGACGCCGAGCTTCTTGGCCGCGATCAGATCGTCGGCGATGCGGTCAACGGTGGGCTGGTCGATACCGAAGGAGTGGCTGCCGGCGAGATATTCGCCCGAGAGCTTGATCACGACGCGACGATAGACCGGCTCAGCCATTGCTTATCGCTTCCTTGTCCCGCGCAGGTGACTTCCGGCGCGCCTGCGCCGGAAGGTTTTGACCGCAGCGGTTACTTCTTGCCGCTGGCCGCCGCGACTTCGGCTGCGAAATCGGATTCCTGCTTTTCGATTCCCTCGCCGAGAGCATAGCGCACAAATCCGGTAATCTTCACCGGCGCACCGATCTTGCCTTCGGCTTCCTTCACCGCCTGGGCGACCGACTTGCCCTTTTCGTCATGGATGAACGCCTGCTCCAGCAGGCAGACTTCCTTGTAATAGGTCCTCAGGCCGGACTCGACGATCTTCTCGATCACGTTCTCCGGCTTGCCCTGCTGGCGATACTTGTCGGCCAGCACGTCCTTTTCGCGCGTCACGATTGCCGGGTCGAGGCCGGACGGATCCAGCGCCTGCGGATTGGTCGCGGCTACATGCATCGCCAACTGACGGCCGAGATGGCTGAGCTCATCGGTCTTGCCGGTCGATTCCAGTGCTACCAGCACGCCCATTTTGCCGGCGCCGTCGATCACGGCGCCATGGACGTAGCTCGACACCACGCCCTTGCCGACTTCGAGCGAAGTCGCACGGCGCAGCGACATATTCTCGCCGATGGTCGCGATGGCGTCCGAAATTGCGGTCTCGACCGTGACGCTGCCGACCTTGGCCGCCTTGATCGTCTCGACGTCGGCGCCGTTGTGGAGCGCGACCTGGGCGATCATCTTGACCAGGCCCTGGAACTGCTCGTTGCGCGCCACGAAATCGGTCTCGGAATTGACTTCGACCACGACGCCCTTGCCGCCCGAGGTCAGCGCGCCGATCAGGCCTTCCGCCGCGACGCGGCCGGCCTTCTTGGCAGCCTTCGACAGGCCCTTCTTGCGCAGCCAATCCTGCGCCGCCGTCATGTCGCCGCTGGTTTCGGTGAGGGCCGCCTTGCAGTCCATCATGCCCGCGCCGGTCGACTCGCGCAGTTCCTTGACCATCGCCGCAGTGATCGTTGCCATCGTCGAATATCCTTCTTGCCTGTTAGCCGCGGGCGCGGCGCGCAATATGCGCCGTGCCGCCGTCAGCTCCAGGGAATGTCGTAATCTGGGGAGCAGAACCGGTGGCCGGAAGACCCGGCCACGCGGCGTACCAATTATTCCGCTTCCGCGGTCAGCGTCTTGGCCTGAGCGACCCACGCATCGGCGCGGCTCGGAAGACCAACCTCTTCACCGATCTTGTGCGCGGTGTCGTGGTCGAGTTCGGCGAGCTGCCAGTAGTGGAAGATGCCGAGGTCGTTGAGCTTCTTCTCGATCGCACCCGACACGCCGGTGAGCTTCTTGAGGTTGTCGGCGGTGCCGCGCGGACCGGCAAGGCCCTGGAAGCCGGTCGGCTGCGGAGCCGCCGGAATTTCCTCGCGGGCCGGCTGAGCGGAGGCGCCGATGTCGATGCCGTGGTCGCCCTGGGCGCGCGAGATGCCGTCGATGGCGGCGCGGGCCACCAGGTCGCAATACAGCGAAATGGCGCGGCCGGCGTCGTCATTGCCCGGCACCACGAAGGTGATGCCCTTGGGGTCGGAGTTGGTATCGACGATCGCGGCAACGGGGATGTTGAGCCGCTGCGCTTCCTGAATCGCGATGTCTTCCTTGTTGGTGTCGATCACGAAGATCATGTCGGGAAGACCGCCCATGTCCTTGATGCCGCCGAGCGAACGGTCGAGCTTGTCGCGCTCGCGCTGCAGCGTCAGCCGCTCCTTCTTGGTGTAGGAAGAGGCCTCGCCGCCCGCCAGCACCTCGTCGAGATGGCGCAGGCGCTTGATCGAACCCGAAATGGTCTTCCAGTTGGTCAGCGTGCCGCCGAGCCAGCGCGAATTGACGAAATACTGCGCTGAACGCTTCGCCGCTTCGGCGACGCCGTCCTGCGCCTGGCGCTTGGTGCCGACGAACAGGATACGGCCGCCCTTGGCCACGGTGTCAGATACCGCCTTCAGCGCGGTGTGCAGCAACGGCACGGTCTGCGCGAGGTCGATGATGTGGATGTTGTTGCGGGCACCGAAGATGTAATCCGCCATCTTCGGATTCCAGCGGTGCGATTGGTGGCCAAAATGGACGCCGGCTTCAAGCAGCTGACGCATAGAAAAATCGGGTAGCGACATAGTGATGATTCTCCGGTTGGTTCCTCCGGAAACGTGTGAGCAGACGAGCCTTATGGCCCGGCTGCCACCGGACGGCCTTTTGAGCCATGTTTCCGTGTGAGATGGCGCGGTGTATAGCCGGATTCCAGCCAGAAGCAAGGAAATAAGGCCGGTTTTTCGGCCATCCAGATCAGCGATTTAGGGCCGCCGCCAGCCAAATCCTCGCGGATCTGGCCGACTAACAAATCAGCACCGGGCACCCGGCGGACACTTCTTGGGGGCTGCCGCCGGCGCAGGACGCGGCGGAGGCGCAGCCATCCGGGGCGGCGGGGCCGCCATACGCTGAGGCGGCGGCGCGGCCATACGTGGGGGCGGAGCGGCCATCCTCGGGGGCGGCGACGGCGCAGCCATCCGCGGCGGCGGGGCGGCCATCCTCGGGGGTGGCGACGGTGCAGCCATCCGCGGCGGCGGGGCGGCCATCCTTGGCGGTGGAGACGCCGGAGCGACGCGAGCCGCCGGCGGTGCCGGCCTTGCCACGTTCACCGCGGCGGGCGGCGGGGCTCGCCGCAGTTCAGGCTGAGGTCTTGGCGCGATCGCAGCCGCGGGCCTTGGCGCAGCGCCGGGTGGCGGCGTTGCTATTCTCGGCTGGCCGGCTGAACCGGCCGGAGCGGTCGCGCCGATCGCGGGCCTCCCGCCGGGACCACCCGGCGGCGGGCCGCCCGGCGCAAGCCTCGCGTTCGGATTGACGGCGCCGGGCGGCGATACCGCAGCGCTCGGCGGCGCGGCTGGCGCGCCCCTGGCGCCTGGAACCGGCAACGCGTTGGTCCTCGGCAAAGTCTGGTTCGGCGGCAGCCCGGCCGGCGCATTGGCCGGCAGTGGCCCGTTCGGCCTTCCGACCTGCCCCGCCGGAGCGCCGGGCAAATTGGCCCGCGCGGCAGGATTGATCGCGGCGCTCGGCGGCACCGGCGCCTTGCCCTGCTGGATCAGCGTAGCCCGTTGCGCGACCGCAGGCGGCAGTGTCGGCGTAGCGGCACCCGGCCCCGACGCAACCGGGGAGCCGGGCCGTCCGCCTCCCTTGGCGCCGAATCCGGCGTCACCGACCGCGGGCGCCCCCGGCTGCGGCCGCCGGTTGATGACGTTGTTGATGACGGCCCTGTTGTGAATGTTGGCAAAGATGACGTTGTTCGGCGGCGGCGCCACATACCGCGGCGCCCTGATGTAAACCGGGATCGGCACAAAGAACGGCTGCGGCAGGATGAACAGCCCGATCGGTGGCGGCGGCGGCTCCAAAATCACGAAATCATCCGGCGGCGGCGGCAGGTAGTAGACCGGCGCGGGTGGCGGCGGCAGAAAATCGAATTCAGGATCGCCGAAGGCCAGCACCGGCCGGTCGACATAGATCAACTCTTCCGGCGGCGGCGGCGGCACGTCGTAGTCGATGACGTCAAAGGTCGGCGGCGGCTCGACCGGCGCGGTGAGAATGGCAAGCCGGCGGCGCGCGTCGGCGGCATGCGGCCCGCGCGGATAGCGTTGCAGATACGACCAGTAGGCGTTCGGGCTGTCGGCGCGGTAGGTGCGGCGCCAGGTGATCGCCTCGCGCCGCGCCGCTGCGATCGCCCTCACCCGCTTCGCCATCGGATCGTCGGGATAGGCGCCGAGAAAATCCTCATAGGCCGGCAGCGTGTCGCGCTCCAGCGCCGCAGCATAGGCGTCCTGCACGCCGAGCTCGCGGATCGGCTTGCTGCGGGCGGCGACTGCCTGATCCGGCGGCGCAGCGGCGGGCGCATCCGGTGCGCGCTCGAAGAACGTGAAGGCCGCATCGACCTTCTGGCTGTCCCAGGGCACCTGGGCGCCCTTGCTCGCCTCGTTGACCCGAAGCCGCACGCGATTGAAAACTTCCGGCAGCGGCAATCCGCCGGTCCGGATCATCTCGGCTAGCGACTGGGCGTAGACGCCGTACGGCCCCTGCTCGTCCGGCGCGACCGTTCCGGGCGCCGCGTTGAATGCGATCAGCATGTGCGGGTCCGCCTCGACCAACGCCAGGCCGCTGGCGATCTGTCCGTTGACGAAAGGCTGCTGGCGCGCCGCGTCCAGCACGACGATGCCGGCCTTGAGCGGCAGCGAGGCGAGCTGACGGATGTAGTCGCCGGTCCGCAGCGCCTCGATCGGCACGTCGGTATCGCGGTTGATCGTGGAATCGACCGGCACGAAATAGTTGTCGCCGCCCAATTGCAGCCCGTAGCCGGCCAGATACACCATCGCGACCGTGTCCGGCCCCGCGGCTTCGGCCTTGTTGATGAAGTCACGAAAACTCTTGCGCAGCGTGTCGCCGTCGAGATCGCGGGCGCCGATCACGTCGAAGCCGGCCGCCTGCAAGGTCTGCGCGATCAGGCCGGCATCGTTGGCCGCGGTCGCCAGCGGCGATTTCGCATAGGCGCCATTGCCGACCACCAGCGCGATGCGCTTTTCCGGCGCTTGCGCGGCGGCACTGTTCAAATGCCCCGCCAGCCCGGATATCGCGACCAGACACGCCGAGAGGATCGACAAACTTCTTGCTAACCGCATGGGATTCCACTCTGTCGCCGCCCGCGCTTTGCATAGAGCGCGCGCCAAAATGAACATTTCTTGAATAATTACGCTCTCAGCAAGGCATAGCGCCTCGCGCCGCCCGGTTCCGACACTGAAATTCGCATTGTTCCGGTTGCTTGGCGGGCATATCCTCTCACCAATATCGTGTTCGCCTGCATCGTGAGGCGACGGCGCGAGTTCCTCCCGATGTGCGAATTGCCCATGCAATGGAGGAAATCGCCATGACCGTTTCCCCGACCCTGCAGAAATATCTGGATCAGGGCGTCACCTACGACCTGATCCCTCATGCCCCTACCATGTCATCGACGCGCACCGCCGAAGCTTGCCATGTGCCGGGCGAGGCGCTGGCCAAGGCCGTCGTGCTGCGCCGCGACGGCGGCTACATGATGGCCGTTCTTCCGGCCTCCCGTCACCTGCATCTGTCGGCCCTGAAAAGTCAGCTTGGCCACAACGTCGACCTGGCGAGCGAAGACGAAATCGAGCGGCTGTTCGAGGACTGCGACCGCGGGGCCATCCCGCCGCTCGGCGAGTGTTACGGGCTGGACGTCATCGTGGACAACAGCATCGATGCGCGGCAGCCCATCTACCTGGAAGGCGGCGATCACGCCACGCTGATCCGCATGGAGGGCGAGCAATTCGCGCGGCTGACGGCGAACGCCTGGCGCGGCCACTTCAGCACGCACGATTGAGGCCGCCCGTGCCGCGCCGGCGCGGTCGAGCGACTTCAAGCAGGACGCCCCGCATCCGTTCACGATCGAACGGGTGCGAGCCGTTAAAGGCGTTTCGATCGCAACAGGCCGCTTCAGTGATGGGCCGCAACGCTCTTCACATAGCCGGACATCAAATCGCCTGACGTAGAATGGCTGACGTCGCCCAGGCTGATCATGCCGACCAAGCGTTTGCTCTTGTTGATCACCGGCAACCTGCGGACTTTCAGCGTCTCCATGTGATGCACCGCTTTCGCAAGATCGTCGTCCTCGCGGCAGCAATGGATGCCCTCGGTCATCACGTCGCGCGCCTTGGCGCGGCTGGCATCGAAACCGTTGCCGGCAAGCCCTTTGCAGACGATGTCGCGATCGGTCACCATCCCGACCAGCTTGTCGTCCTCCCCGATCGGAATGCAGCCGATATCGTGCGCTCGCATCAGCTTTGCGATTTCGGTAATCGGCGTGTCGGGACTGACCCAGTCGACGCCCTTGTGCATCGCGTCTTTGACTTTCATGGCGGACCTCCGTTGCTGCGATTTCAGGTGGTATTCACGTGATGCAGAACAGCTCCCCCTTGGCTTGAGTATACGACGGATCGGGCAGGACGGCATCGCAAAAAGCAATGAAAGGTTCTTGAAGTTGCGAATCGCGTCAGTGCCGATCGGTCACGCCAGTGCCGTCGCGGGCGACATGGAATGATGCTGACACGTTTTGGCAGCATGCCCTGATAGACTTTAGTCGGTTTGGTAACGGGGCGGATTAATGTCGCGCGCGCAGCGCCTGCTCGATCTCATTCAGCTCTTGCGGGGCTATCGACGTCCGGTCAGCGGCGCGGTGCTGGCCGAGGCGCTCGGGATTTCGCTGCGCACGCTCTACCGCGATATCGAAACGCTCAACGCGCAGGGCGCGCAGATCGATGGCGAGCCGGGTGTCGGCTACGTGTTGCGGCCGGGATTCATGCTGCCGCCGCTGATGTTCTCGGAAGAGGAAATCGAGGCGATCGTGCTTGGCTCGCGTTGGGTGGCGAACCGCACTGACGCCGCTTTGAGTGGCGCCGCACGCAGCGCATTGACCAAGATATCAGCCGTGCTTCCGCCGGACCTGAAAGCTGGTCTCGATACGTCGACCCTCCTGATCGGGCCGGGAAAAGCGATCGCCACCGACGATGCCGAACTGCCGGTCATTCGCTCGGCGATCCGGAACGAGCGCAAGTTGCGGATCGGCTATCAGGATGGCAGCGGCGGCAGTTCAAAGCGGACGATCTGGCCTTTCGCGCTCGGATTTTTCAACCGCGTGCGCATCGTCGTGGCGTGGTGCGAACTCCGCGAGAGCTTTCGGCATTTCCGCACCGACCGCATCGGCAATGTACAAGTCCTCGACAAGCGCTATCCGCGCCGCCGGCAGGTCCTGTTGAAGGAATGGCGCGCGACCGAAGGAATCCCCGAACGCTAGCGAATTTCACTGCTGACAGTTTTTGGCAGGGTCATCCCCTAGGCTGAACTCATGCCGGACGCCGCAAGCGGCTTCGGCAGCGATGTTCAACCGGGAACCTGCCAATGCCAAATTTCAGTTTCGTCCTGCTCTATGTCGAGAACCCGCCGGCCAGCGCCGGCTTTTATGCGGACCTGCTCGGCCGCCCCATCGTCGAGAACTCGCCGACCTTTGCGATGCTGCCGCTGTCGAAAGACGTGATGCTGGGACTGTGGTCGCGCAAGACCGTTGAGCCTGCAACCACTGCGCAGGCGGGCGCCGGCGAAGTCGCGTTCACGGTCGAAAATGCCGCTGCGGTCGAGGCGACCTTTGCCGACTGGAAGAAGCGCGGGCTGAAGATTCTACAGGAGCCCGTACAGATGGATTTCGGTACGACCTTCGTCGCGACCGATCCCGATGGCCATCGCCTGCGCGTGTTCGTTCCGGCGGCGGTATGACCCGAAACTGGGTGGCGGTGGCTTCCGCCGATCATGTTCGCATCGGCCGAAGCAGCGGCTTCATGCAGGTCTGTCACGGCAAGGCCGCACCGCTCCGGCGCGTCCAGCCCGGCGACCGCGTCGTCTACTACTCGCCGACCGGCGCCTTCCGCGGCCGGGACGGATTGCAGTCGTTTACCGCGATCGGCGTCGTGGATAGCGGCGCGCCGTATCAGGCGGACATGGGCGGCGGTTTCTCGCCGTTCCGCCGTGACGTCACCTGGTGCAACGCCGAGGAGACACCGATCAAGCCGCTGGTCGGCCGGCTCCATTTCACGACGGCGCGGTCCAATTGGGGATTTCAACTTCGATTCGGACTGTTCGAAATTTCCGGAAATGACATGGCTGTCATCGCGACGGCGATGGGCGCGCAGCTTTCACCGGCGTAACGGCAAATCTTCCCCGCCGGCTGCGCTATTGAGCCAGCCTAAGCTCCTCAATGGTCATTCGCGCGGCCGCCTCGTCCAGCGGAAAGAAGTCGAGTGGCCCGCGATTGTCATAGCCCGAGGTCATTGCGGTGCTGAGCGCCAGCCCCAATAGTCCGCCGCCGGTAGCGCCCGCGGCGGCGATGAAGCCTCTGGCACCCGCGATCGAAAACGGAAATCGCAGGCGCACTGGTTTCGGCCATGGTGATTGTGAGCGGGGTCTGCGCCGCGTGATTGGAGAGCTGGGGTTCAGCTCACCATGCGCTGCCGGTTTTCCCAGTACGGCTGGCGCAACTCGCGCTTCAATATCTTTCCGGCGCCCGACAATGGCAGCGGCTCGCTGCGTATCTCGACCGAACGGGGGCATTTGTACCCGGCAATGCGCTCCTTGCAGAACGCGATCAGGCTTGCCGCGTCGGCCTCGGCATCAGGCTTTGGAACGACCACGGCATGGACCTGTTCGCCCCATTGTTCGCTTGGAATGCCGAACACCGCGCATTGGGCGACGGCCGGATGCAACGCCAGCGCGTTCTCGACCTCGGTCGAATAGACGTTCTCTCCGCCGGAAATGATCATGTCCTTGACGCGGTCGACGACGAAGACGAAGCCGTGTTCGTCGATGTAGCCGCCGTCGCCGGTATGCATCCAGCCATCGACGATGGCGCGAGCGGTTTCTTCCGGGCGCTCCCAATAACCCATCATCACATTGTCGCCGCGGGCAATGATTTCGCCGACCTTGCCGCACGGCACCGGATTGTTTTCGCTGTCGACGATCCGCACCTCGCACGCCAGCGACGCGCGGCCCGCCGAGCGATGGCGGTTCTTGGCGCGGCCGCTGCCGATATGCTCGTTCCAGTGCAGCAGGGTCGCGATCGGAGACAGTTCGGTCATGCCGTAGGCCTGGGTAAACTGCGCGCTGGGAAACGCCGAAATGGCGCGATCGAGCACGGCTTCGCTGATCGGCGACGCCCCGTAGACAATCTTCCTGACGCTCGCCGTGTCGTAATTGCCGAGCGCGGGATGATCGGCCAGGATCTGGATCATCGTCGGCACCAGCAGAACGTCGGTGACCCGCTCGTTCTGGAACGCCGCCATCACGCCTTCCGGCGTAAACCCGGGGACAATCACGTTGGAGCCGCCGCTCAACAGGATCGAATACATCGCAGCGCCGTTGGCGAGATGAAACATCGGCGCCGCGTGAAGATAAACCGCCGATCCCGCGAACAGCCCCTCGGCCAGCGCGTTCATGGCATTGGCCATCAGATTGCCGTGGCTCAGCATCACCCCCTTCGACCTGCCGGTGGTGCCGCCGGTGTAGAAAATGCCGGCGAGATCGGAGCTATCGCGCATCGCATCCGGCATCGGATCGCTTCCGCGCAGCAGGGCTTCGAAATCTTGCATGCCGGCCGGTACCTCGCCGTCATCGGCGTACACCAGCGTCAGCCCGTCGATCTTGTTCGCCAACGCGGCCGCGATCGGTGCGAACGCCTTGTCGACCAGCAAGACCCTGGCCCGGCAGTCGCGCATGGCGTCTTCGTTTTCGAGCTGGCTCCAGCGGATGTTGAGCGGGACCACGACGCCTCCAGCCCAGCCGGTGGCCAGATAGACTTCGAGATAGCGGTCGGAGTTCAGCGACAAAATCGCGATACGATCGCCGGCGTTGACACCGAGCGCACGGAAGCCGGCGGCAAGGCGCGCCACGCGCTCACCGGTCTCCCGCCAGGTGCGCCGCCTCGCACCGAAAACCGTCGCCAGCCCATCGGGATTGACCTGCAGCACCCTGCGCAATCCATGCGTGATGTTCATTTCCGCCCTCCACTCGCCGGCTTGTTTTTTCTGGTTAGTAACGGGCTGCGCTTTCGCGCCGGCGCCTTGGCGAGCCCCTCGGTCAGTTGAGCCGTGAATTGGCGGGCGACGTCATCCGCCGACCAGGCCCCGTCGCGCTGGTACCAGTGACCGATCCAGTTCAGCGAACCGGCGATCGCGAACGCCGCCAGCTTCGGGTCGCACGGCCTGATCGAACCGTCGGCGACGCCGTCGGCGAGATATTTGCGAAAAGTCCGGTCGATGCGCTTTTTCGCGGCGCGGACGGTCTTGCGATTTGCCTCGGTCAGGTCGCGCGGGTCGAAGCGCACGAGGCTGGCGCCGTAGTCGGTCGTCATGACCCCGGCATAGGCGTGAACCAGCTTGCGCAGCTTGGCGAGCGCGGTGCCGCCGCCGCGGTTGATTTCCGCGATCAGTTCGTCGACGCGTTCCTGCCCGAGCGCCCAGCATTCGAACAGGATCTCGTCCTTGCCGCGAAAATAATTGTAGAGCGCCGGCTTGGTGATGTTCAGCCGGTCGGCGACGTCATTGAGCGTGACCCGGTGATAGCCTTGCTCGAGAAACAACTGCACCGCCGTCCGCAACACCGCCTCGCGCTTCTCGTCGCGCGCGCGGCGGCGGCTTTCGAACGGCATCCACGGCGACGGGTTGGACGGGGGCGAGCGTGCATCCATGTCGATTGTCGCCTGTGCTGCATTGACGGGTACGGCCGGCGCGTATATTACCCATGGGTAACTAAAAGTCCAATGGGTAATTCAGGGAGCGCACCATGACCTCGCGAGTCCATGTTGCCGGTGTCGGCATGATCCCCTTCGTCAAACCGGGCGCCAACGCGCCC
>Ga0307500_10000095_pt1 | contig 27764 bp, 21 predicted proteins | sample 14_S_MG_FD_201362 | JGI IMG/M metagenome (GOLD analysis project Ga0307500, IMG submission 201362) | Soil microbial communities from Populus trichocarpa stands in riparian zone in the Pacific Northwest, United States - 14_S | ecosystem: Environmental > Terrestrial > Soil > Riparian zone > Trees... | reverse complement strand
CGGTGACCGGGCCCAGAACCGGGCCGGCACCGGCCGGCCGAACCCTCACTCAGCCGCTTGGGTGACAGCTGCGACACGCCGTGCGACCTCCGACACCCAACCAGGACAACGTGTCACCGTCGGCAACGACAGGGACCATCCCGTCGGGCCGGCCAGGCCCGCCCGCGGGGATTCCGAATCGTACAGACGGTCTTTTCCACGGCGAGGAGGGGCTATGCCGACCGAGCATCGGTGGTGTTCGTGCTGTCGGGCTGAGCGGCTGTTCGAGACGCCGTTCTGCGTTGACGGGCATGACCTCGACTGCCCGGAGCGGGCCTGCGTCGACTGTGGCACCGCGATCGTGGTGGGACCGATGCTGATCACCAGCAGCCAGCCGGTCCGGCTCGCGGTGTCCACCGCGGCCTGACCCGGTGATCGCCGGCCTTCCCCGCCCCGGCGTGCCGCATCGCAGGGCGCAAACGGTAGTCGTACGCTCCCGAACTGTGGCGGACACACGCCCGGCCGTAGCACCGGCCGAGTTCGAACAGGCGGTACGTAGCCTGGCCTGCGCCCGGCTACGACCCGAGGTGCAGGTCGAGGAGATGCGCCCGCCGCAGCGCCTTGCCCCGTGGTCGTACGCGCTGGGGCTCGAAGTCGTGTACAACCGGGCCGAGGTGGCCACCGGGCGGCTGGTGCTGCTCCACGATCCGCAGGGTTACCAGGCCTGGCAGGGCACGTTCCGGCTGGTCGGCTACGCGAGCGTGGACCTGGAGCGGGACCTCGCCGCCGACCCGCTGCTGCCCGAGGTCACCTGGAGCTGGCTGATCGACTCGCTGCAGCAGCGGTCCGCCCGCTACACCGGCGCCGGCGGCACGGTCACCCAGACCACGTCCACCCGGTTCGGTGAGCCGGCCGGGGACGCGCCGCTGACCGCGATCGACCGCAGCCAGAGCGGGCTGGAACTGCGCGTCTCCTGGACCCCGCTGGACCCGGCCGACCTCGGCGACCACCTGCACGCCTGGGCCGAGCTGCTGTGCACCGCCGCCGGCCTGCCGCCGCCCGGCGTCACCGTCCTCCCCGGCCGCGCCGACCCCTCCTCCCTCTAGCTGAGGCTGAGCCTCGACGCAGGCCCAGCCCAGCCCAGCCCTGGACGGGCGGGCGGCTAGCTGGGGGCGGCGGCCGGCAGGGCGCTGTCCCGTGGGCTCAGCGGCAACCGCAGGGTGAGCGTGGTTCCGGCGGTGGGTGCGGTGTCCAGCACCAGCGAGCCGCCGGCCAGCCGGGCCCGCTCGCGGAGCAGTCCGAGGCCGACGTGCCGGCCACCGGTGGACCGCACCTCGCTCGGCACGAACCCGGGCCCGGCGTCCTTCACCTGGGCCACCAGTTCATTGCCCTCAATTGAGAGGACCGCCTCGGCCTCCTCCACGTCGGCATGCTTGACGACGTTGAGCAACGCCTCCTGGAAGAAGCGGTAGACGGTCACCGCGGACACCAGCGGCAGCGGGTACGGCTGCTCCGGCCAGGTCAGCCGGACGGTGAACAGGTACCGGGAGGCGAACTCGCGGCGCAGCGCGCCGACCGCCGAGGCCAGGTCGCCTTCCCGCAGCTCGGCCGGCCGGGCCCGCGCCATCACCGCCCGGACCTGCTCCTCGGCCTCCTCGACCAGCTCCCGGGCCTGCGCGACGGCCACGTCACGGCGTTCCGGGTCCACCCCGGGGCCGGTGTCGTGCAGCACCCCGCGGGCGGCCGCGAGCGTCTGCGCGACCGTGTCATGCAGCTCCGCGGAGAGCTGCCCGCGGGTCGCCTCCTCGGCCGCGACCAGGCCGGACAGCAGCTCGAACACACCCGCGCTGGCCTGCTCGGCGCTGCGGTAGGCCTGCGCGGCCACCTCGTCGGCCACCCTGGCCCGCAGCTGCAGCGCGTCCAGCACCCGGGCCAGGTCGACCAGCTCGGTGCTGGCCTGCACCGGCGGCCGGCGCTCCGTCCGCCCGGCCCGGAAGCTCGGGTCACGCAGCCGGCGTACCGCGTCCACCTGCAGGGCACGCAGACCGCTGGTGACCCGCGACGCCGAGCCGACCATCGCCGCCGTGAACAGCAGCCCGACGCCGAGCCCGACCGCCAGCGCGGCCAGGTCGATCGCCTGGAACGAGCCGAGCACGGCCGCGATCGCACCGACCACCGCGAACACGGTGAGGATGCTGCCGACCGCCGCCCAAGCCGAAAGCGAGAGCGTAGGCCAGCGCCTGGTCACAGCCGGACGGCGTCCTCAATACGTCCCGTGGTGGTCCACTCGGTCTCACCGCGGACGCTACCCGTGGTCAGCCCCGGCAGCTCGCTACCATCGGCGACCGCGAGCGGGTCGCTGGCCAGCGCGATCGCGCCGAGCAGCGAGGCCACCGCGCGCTCCACCGCGTGCAGCTCGACCACGATCTCGTCGACCGCTCCCGGGCCGTTGAACGCGACCGCGAGCCGGGACAACCGGTTCGCCGACTCCCGCAGCACCGCGAGCGCCGGCACGGTCTCCTGCCCCATGTCGCCGATGACCCGGCTGGCCGCCCCGTACGCCTCGGCCCGCCCCAGCGCCTCTTCGTGCCGCGCCGTCAAGTCGGCAACCGACAGCCACGCCTCAGCCTGCCCGACCAACACCTCGGCCAACTGCGCGTCGCCCCGATTGAACGAGGCCGCCTTCAGTGGCCGTTGCGCAATCAGCACCGCCACCGGACGGCCCGGATCCCCCAGCACAGCCGAGCAGTACGGCCGATCGCCCTCGACACCGGTACGTACGCCGCGCTCGGCGAGGGCACGCAGAACCCACGGCACATCGAACGCGTCCGACTCAGCGCGTAGCCGGGCGCTGAGACCACGCTCGTCACCGAGGTACCGGATCGGCCCGTCCGGGTGCCGGAGCAACATCTCGACTTCGGCGCCGCCGAACAGACGTGCTGCCGCCGTTACGATCACTTGAGCGGAGGCGTCAACTGTGCTGCCAGCGATCTCCTCCTGCCCCTTGGCCAACTCGGCGTACAGCCTGGCCTCGGAAGCACGCCGGGTCTGCTGCTGGTACGACCACCACAGCAGGCCGATTGGCGCTACTAGGCCGAGCAAGCCCAGCGGAGCGTGAATGATCAGCCAGGCGGCAAGCAGCCCGACCGACAGGTTGCCGACGCTGTGGACGACGCCCAGCAGACCTGTATCCAGCAGCACCCGGTGATACCGGGCCCCGGTCGTGATGGCGATGGGTACCACGGTCAGGCCGTAGCTCGACACCGCAAACACCACGGCACCAACGAGGGCAGCGCCTACGCCGCCACCAAGCGCGACAGTGACCGCACTGGCAGCCGCAACTGCAAAGATGCTCTGCTCGACGTTGTACGTCAGCTTCTGAGCCGACATGCGCCGTCCGTACCAGAGCAGCATGCCTGCCGCGAACGCCGCGACCACCCACGATCCTGGCGCCAGAACGAGTGCTGGCGCCACGATTGCGTCATTCAAAGAGATCGAGTACGCCTGCCGGCCGATGAACAGACGAACCGATGCTGCTTGCACTACCGCAAGCAAACCGGCGAACACGAACGGTGCCCACCAGGCCGGGTGGCCCCAGCCGGCAGAAAACGACAAACCTATGCCCGCCACGGCCACAGCCGCGCCGACGAGCTGGATCGTATGTCGCCTGATCATCCTGGCTGCCGCTTTCCCCCGTAGACGTTGCTAACGGTTAGCTCCCCTACTCCCAGACCGAACCGTCGGTCGTCGAGGTCGTGGGCGACGTACTGCCTAACGCCCCCGCTGCCGTTGCCCCACCGACCGCAGCCGCTACGGCGAGTGCGATGAAGATCGCCACCCGCACTACTCGCTTACGCATGGAAACTCCTCTAGGTGCCGGCCACCACCGTGGTTCGTGCCACCGGACGTTACCGGGTTCCGGGGAGTTTGCCCGTCGGGGTCGCGCTCAGTGTCACTCCCGATGAGAATACCCCGAAGGGAGTAGCGTGTGGAGTACCTGACACGGCACTCTGTCGATCGGCATCGGCCGACCGGCGGACGGTCTGATCAGGGCGCGTATGGGGGGCTTGTACCGGCTTCTCCGGGCGGGCGTCGACCGGCGCGGCGCACGGGAGGTGGTCAGACGTGACTGGTAACGGCACGAAAGGGGCGGACGTGACCGCATTGCAGGCCGCGGCGGAGGGAGCCACGGGCGCGGCGACTGCTGAGCGCTTCACAGCGCTCGTGGTCGACGACCATCCGCTGCTGCGCGAATCAATCGTATCCAAGCTGCGCGCCATGGGCGCCGCTGAGGTGTACGAGGCCGCCAGCGTCGCCGAGGCGCGGGCCCGGGCGCACGCCAGCGGCCCGTGCGACCTGTGCATCCTCGACCTGGGCCTACCGGACGGCAACGGGCTGGACCTGCTCGGCGAACTGCGCTCGGCCGGCTGGCCGCGGCTCGTGGTGCTCTCCGCGGCCGACGACCCGTACTCGGTCCGCGCGGCGTTCGTCGCCGGCGCGCAGGGCTACCTGCTGAAGTCGGCCTCACCCTCGGTGGTCTCCGACGGGGTGCGCCGGGTGCTGGACGGCGGCGTCTACGCCGACCCGTCGGTGGCCTCGCTGCTGGCCGCCGGGCTGCGCGGCGGGCCGAGCGAGAGCGGCGTGGCCGACCTCTCGGCCCGCGAGATCGAGGTGCTCCGCCTCGTCGCCGACGGCAAGTCGAACAAGCAGATCGGTGAGGTGCTGAACCTTTCCGCGCTCACCGTCAAGAGCCACCTCGCCCGGATCGCACGCAAGCTCGGCACCGGCGACCGCGCCGAGATGGTCGCGCTGGTCATGCGGGCGGGCATCATCCGCTGACCGCCGATCGGCCGGGCCCGCCGCCAGGTGTGCCGAGCCGAGCGAGTCTGGGCATTGACGGCCCGGTTCGGGCGTACCGTCGTGGCGTGACCGACGACGAGAGCACTCGCGCCGTCGTTCCGCTGACCGTGCCCAGGGACGGCGTCCCCGACCCCCTCACCACGCCGGACGCGTTCGCCGATGCGATCGCCCGGCTGGCCGCCGGCGAGGGGCCGGTCGCGGTCGACGCCGAACGTGCGTCTGGATACCGGTACGGCCAGCGGGCGTATCTGGTTCAACTCCGCCGGGCCGGAGCTGGAACAATTTTGATAGACCCGGTCTCGCTGCCCGACTTGTCCGAGCTGGGCGCCGCGCTGGAGCCGGCCGAGTGGGTGCTGCACGCGGCCAGTCAGGATCTGCCCTGCCTGGCCGAGGTGGGCATGCGGCCGCGCCGGCTGTTCGACACGGAACTGGCCGGCCGGCTGCTGGGCTACCCGAAGGTCGGCCTCGGCGCGATGGTCTCCGAGCAGCTCGGGTACGCGCTGGAGAAGGGCCACTCCGCGGCCGACTGGAGCACCCGGCCACTCCCCCGGTCCTGGCTGGCGTACGCCGCGCTCGACGTCGAGGTGCTGATCGAGCTGCGCGACCTGCTGGAGAAGGAGCTGGCCGAGCAGGGCAAGCTCGAGTGGGCCCGGCAGGAGTTCGCCGCGATCGTGGCCAGCCCGCCGCCGCCGCCGCGGGCCGAGCCGTGGCGGCGTACCTCGGGTATCCACCGGGTCCGTGGCCGGCGCCAGCTGGCCGCCGTCCGGTCGCTCTGGGAGTCGCGGGACGCGCTGGCTCGGGAGCGGGATCTGGCCCCGGGCCGGGTGCTGCCGGACAGCGCGATCGTGGACGCCGCCATGTCCGGGCCGCGGACCCAGGAGGATCTGGTAGCGCTTCCCATCTTCGGTGGCCGGCAGCACCGCCGGCTGGCCGCGCGTTGGTACGCCGCGCTGACCGCGGCGCGGACCCTGGTGGACGCGGAGCTGCCGATGTCGGCGATCGCGTCCGACGCGCCGCCGCCGACCAACCGCTGGGCCGACCGGGATCCGGACGCGGCCGCCCGGCTGGCCGCCGCCCGGGCCGCGATCGGCGAGCTGTCCGACCGGCACGTGCTGCCGGTGGAGAACCTGCTGGCGCCCGACCTGGTCCGGCGGCTCGCCTGGCAGCCGCCGGCGGAGCCGGGCGGGGTGGCGGTGGCCGCCGCACTGGTCGCCGGCGGTGCCCGCCGCTGGCAGGTGGAGCTGACCGCGGAGCCGCTGGCCGAGGCACTGGCCGCCCGCGCCGCCGAGCCGGACGACCCGGACGCGCCGCGGCCGGCCCGGCCCGGCCGACCGCCACGGGCCGTCCGGGGGCAGGCCGACGCCACCGACGCCACCGCGGCGTCCTGACCTCTACCGTCGACCCCCCTACGGTCGGGGCTGTGGCCGGGGTCACTGGAAGGGCTCCACCAGGGCCCGTTGTTACCGGCGAGTAGTAATCGTTAGAGTTCCTCTACCGGCCGGTAGCTCAGCCCTCAACCGTCCCGCAGGAGTTCGCCGTGGCAGTCACAGACCCGTCCGTTCGCCCCGCCCGCACGCTGCGTGAGGTCGCCTTCGTCGACGGCGTCCGGACGCCGTTCGGCAAGGCCGGGCCGAAGGGCCTGTACGCCGAGACGCGGGCCGACGACATGATCGTGGCGGTGATCCGCGAGCTGCTGCGGCGGCATCCGGAGCTACCGCCGGACCGGGTGGATGAAGTCGCGATCGCGGCGACCACGCAGACCGGTGACCAGGGTCTGACCATCGGCCGCAGCGCCGCGCTGCTGGCCGGGCTGCCGAAGTCGGTGCCGGGCTTCGCGATCGACCGGATGTGCGCCGGCGCGATGACCGCGGTGACGACGGTGTCCAGCGGCATCGCGTTCGGCGGGTACGACATCGCCATCGCCGGCGGGGTGGAACACATGGGTCACCACCCGATGGGCCAGGGCGTCGACCCGAACCCGCGGTTCCTCTCCGAGCGGATCGTGGACCCGTCCGCGCTGGTGATGGGGCAGACCGCGGAGAACCTGCACGACCGGTTCCCGGACATCGGCAAGGACCGGGCGGACGCCTTCGCGGTGGCCAGCCAGGCGCGGTTGGCCAAGGCGTACGCGGACGGGAAGATCCAACCGGACCTGGTGCCGGTCGGGGTGCGCACCGCCGAGGCGGGCTGGGGGCTCGCGGTGCGCGACGAACCGCCGCGACCGGGGACCACGCTGGCCGGGCTGGCCGAGCTGAAGACGCCGTTCCGGCCGCACGGGAACGTCACCGCCGGCAACGCGGCCGGGCTGAACGACGGCGCCACCGGCTGCCTGCTGGCCGCCGAGGACATCGCCGCAGAACTGGGCCTGCCGGTGCGGATGCGGCTGGTCGGCTACGGCTTCGCCGGCGTCGACCCCGAGTTCATGGGGGTCGGGCCGATCCCGGCCACCGAGCGGGCGCTGCGGGCCACCGGGCTGTCCATTTCGGACCTCGGGCTGTTCGAGCTGAACGAGGCGTTCGCCGTGCAGGTGCTGGCCTTCCTCGACCACTACGGCATCGCCGACGACGACCCGCGGGTGAACCCGTACGGCGGGGCGATCGCGGTCGGGCATCCGCTGGCCTCGTCCGGGGTGCGGCTGATGACCCAGCTGGCCCGGCAGTTCGCCGACCGGCCCGAGGTGCGGTACGGGCTGACCGCGATGTGCGTCGGCTTCGGCATGGGCGGCGCGGTGATCTGGGAGAATCCACAGTGGACACAGACGGGAGCGCAGGCATGACGGCCACCGCGGAGGTCACCGCCGCGTTCCCGGACGAGGTCGTCACCCGGTCGCTGGTGCGGTATGTCGAGGTGCCCGGGCTGCCGGCCGAGGTCGCGCTGATCACGCTGGACAATGGGCACGACCACACCCGGCCGGCCACCTTCGGGCCGGCCGGGCTGCTCAGCCTGGACGCCGCGCTGGACGGCATCGAGGCGCACAGCCCGCGGGTGTCGGCGATCGCGGTGACCGGTGCGCAGTTCGTGTTCGCGGTCGGCGCCGACCTGTCCGGGATGCCCCTGGTGACCGAGCGGGCCCAGGCGCTGGAGGTCACCCGGCTCGCGCACCGGGTGTTCCGCCGGCTGCACGACTCGGCGGTGCCGACGTTCGCGTTCGTCAACGGCGCGGCGCTGGGCGGCGGGCTGGAGCTGGCGCTGCACTGTCACTACCGCACGCTGGCCCGGTCGGCCGCGGCGATCGCGTTCCCGGAGTGCTTCCTCGGGCTGCTGCCCGGCTGGGGCGGCACCCAGCTGCTGCCCAATCTGGTCGGGGCCGACCGCGCGGTCACCGTGATCATCGAGAACGCGCTGAACAACAACAAGATGCTGTCCGCGCCGAAGGCCGCCGAGCTGGGCATCGCCGACACGCTGCTGGACGGTGCCGACTTCGTCGCCGAGTCGCTGCGCTGGGCCGCCCGGGTGGTTCGCGGTGAGCTGGCGATCGGCCGCGAGGTGGACCGGAGCGAGCAGACCTGGGACGCCGCGGTGGCCCGCGGCCGGGCCCTGGCCGATGCCAAGCTGCATGGCGCGGCGCCGGCCCCGTACCGGGCACTGGACCTGATCGCGCTGGCCCGCACCGCCGACCTGGCGTCCGGCACGGCCGCGGAGGACGAGGTCTGCGCCGACCTGCTGATGACCGAGGAGCTGCGCGCCGGGCTGTACGCGTTCGACCTGGTGCAGAAGCGGGCCCGCCGGCCGGTCGGCGCGCCGGACCGGTCACTGGCCCGTCCGGTGACCAAGGTCGGCATCGTCGGCGCCGGGCTGATGGCCGGCCAGCTGGCGCTGCTCGCGGTCCGCCGGCTGAAGGTGCCGGTGGTGCTCACCGACGTCGATCAGGAACGGCTCGACCGCGGCGTGGCGTACGTGCACGGCGAGATCGACACGCTGCAGCGGAAGGGCCGGCTCACCGACGACGCGGCGAACCGGCTGCGCGGGCTGGTCACCGGCTCGCTGTCCAAGGACGCGTTCGCCGACGCCGACCTGGTGATCGAGGCGGTGTTCGAGGAACTGGCGGTCAAGCAGCAGGTGTTGGCCGAGGTGGAGGCGGTCGTCGCCGGGACATGTGTGCTGGCCACCAACACCTCATCGCTCTCGGTGACCGAGATGGCGGCCAAGCTGGCGCACCCGGAGCGGGTGGTCGGGCTGCATTTCTTCAACCCGGTGGCGGTGCTGCCGCTGCTGGAGGTGGTCCGGGCCGCGCAGACCGACGACGCGACGCTGGCGACCGCTTTCGCGATCGGCAAGGAACTGAAGAAGTCGTGCGTGCTGGTCGCGGACCGGCCGGCGTTCGTGGTGAACCGGCTGCTGACCCGGTTCCTCGGCGAGGTCACCGCGGCGATGGACGAAGGCACCCCGGTGGACCTGGCCGACCAGGCGCTGGCGCCGCTGGGTCTGCCGATGTCGCCGTTCACGCTGCTCGCGTTGGTCGGCCCGGCGGTCGCGCTGCACGTCAGCGAGACCCTGCACGCCGCCTACCCCGACCGGTTCGGAGTCAGCGAGAACCTGCGCCGGATCGTCGAGGCGGGCAAGCCGGGCATCCTGGCCTGGGGGCCGTCCGGGCCGGCGCTGGACCCGGATGTCGAGGCGCTGCTGGTGACCGGCGATCGCGCCAGCACGGCCGACCAGGTGCGGGAGCGGGCGCTGGCCGCGCTGGCCACCGAGGCCCGGCTGCTGCTGGACGAGGGCGTGGTCGCCGGGGCCGCCGACATCGACCTCTGCCTGCTGCTCGGCGCCGGCTGGCCGTTCCACCTCGGCGGGATCCTGCCGTACCTGGACCGGACCGGCGTCTCCGAGCGGGTGACCGGCCAGCGGTTCCTGCCGCGCGGCGTGGCCAGCCTGCCGGCGGGCTGACCCGGAGCTAACCCTGGATGACGGCGGCGGCCGGGGGCAGGTCGGCGCCGAGGAGGACGCCGGAGCGGTTGCCGGGCAGGTAGTAGACGACCCTGCCGTCCGGGCGGACGGCGAGCACCCGTCCGGACGCGGTGAACGCGGGCGGGGTGGCGTCCGGCGCGGGCGGGCCGCCCTCCAGCGCCACCACGTTGATCTCCGCCTCGGTGGTCGCGGTGACCGGGCCGACCATCAGCCGGACGTGCTCGTTCACCCGGGCCAGTACCGCGAACGTGCCGCCGCTGAAGTCGAGCGTCGCCGGGCCGGTGACCTCCACCGCGGACAGGTTCGGCAACCAGCGCGGGAGCTTGCTGAAACCGCGCAGGGCGAGCACACCGAGCCGTTCGTCGGCCCGGCGCAACAGCACCACGTTGCCGAACGCGGCCAGCGCCTGCGCCTCGGCCAGCAGCCGGGGCGGCGTCCCGGCCCGGACCAGGATCGTCGCCAGCGGCACCCCGGCCGGCGTCGGCGACGCGGTCGGGCTCGGGGTCGGCGACGCGGTCGTACCGGCCGGACTGGTCGGGCCGACCGGACCGGTCAAGCTGGCCTGGCCGGCCGGATCGGTGCCGCCGGCCGGATCGGTGCCGCCGGCCGGGCCGGTGGAGGCGCGGGTGCTGGGGGTGCCGGCGCCCGGCGTGGCCGGGCTGGTCGAGCTGGTCGGGGTAGCGGTCGGGGTAGCCGTCGGGTGCGCGGCGGCCTCGGCCCGGGTGAGCACGGTGCCGGTGGTGACGATCAGGCCGCTCGGCGTGTCGGCGACCAACCGGGCCAGCTTCGGCAGCCGTACGGTGACCTTCCGCTGGTCGTGCCGCAGCGCCACCCGGGTGGCCACCCCGGCGTTGATCAGCCAGACCGCCCGCCCGTCCACGCTCGGCGCGATGGTCTCGGTCGGCCCCAGGAACACCGGTGCGTGGCCGGCCCGGACGATCCAGGCGGCGGTCCGCGCCGGTGCCTCCGGCGAGAACTCGCCCGGCCGGTCCTCCACCGGGCGGGTGCTGACCGGTCGGGCCGGCAGCCGGCCGAGCGCCACGTCCAGCCCGGCGACCGTCCAGACCCGCAGCGCGGTGACATGCGGTGGCAGCGGCAGCACCACCTCGCGCCGGCTGGTGGTGTTGAACCGGAACACCCCGCTGCCGGCCACCAGCACGACCGAGCCGATCTGTGGCGGCACCGGGGTGTCGGTGCGCACCGGCACGGACACCCCGCTGGCCCGGTCGGCCGGCGGCGGCTGGCCGTGCGCGACGCTGACCGCGACCGCGACCGCGAGCAGGGTCACCGCCAGTACCGGCCGGCGGCCCCATTTCGGGACACCCCGCACCGGGCGACCCCGCACCGGGCGGGAGAGTGACGGCACGACACCCATTCTCGCAGCCTCCCGCACGCCCGTTTCCCGGGGCCGGGCCCGGTTGCGTCCGCTCCGCTCAGGTCCGGTCGGATCGGATCACCCGGCGGGAAGGCGGACGGTGACCTCCAGGCCGCCGGAGCTGCCGGGACGGGCGGTCACCTCGCCGCCATGGGCGGCCGTCACCGCGCGGACGATCGACAGGCCCAGGCCGGCACCCCGGGACGGGGTGGCGGTGCGGGCCCGGCCGCCGCGGCGGAACGGCTCGAACAGGCCGTCCACCGCCTCGGGCGCGACCGGCGGGCCGGAGTTGCGGACCACCAGGATGCTGGCCGGGGCGCCCGCGGTGGCCAGGACGGTCTCGGTCCGGACGCTGACCCAGCCGCCGTCCACGTTGTGCCGGACCGCGTTCTCCACCAGGTTGCCGACCAGCCGGTCGAGCAGTTCCGGGTCGCCGGTGGTGGTCGCCGGGGTGGCCTCGACGGTGACGGCCAGGCAGCGCTGCCCGACGACCGCGGCCACCCCGTCCACCGCGCGCTCGACCACGGCGGCCAGGTCGACCGGCTCGTGCACCTCCGGGCCGATCCGGGCCTGCGCCTCGCTGCGGGCCAGCACCAGCAGCGCGTCCACCAGCCGGTCGGCGCGTCCGCTGGCGTCCCGGACGACCACGGCCATCGCCCGCAGGTCGGCGACCGAGGCGTTCGCGTCGGCCAGCGTGACATCCACCTCGGTGCGGATCACCGCGAGCGGGGTGCGCAGCTCGTGGCTGGCGTTGGCGACGAACCGGCGCTGGCTGTCGAAGGCCGCGTCGAGGCGGCCCAGCATGCCGTCGAAGGTGTCGGCGAGTTCCTTCAACTCGTCCTCGGGGCCGTCCAGCGCGATCCGCTCGTTCAGCGTCTCGGTGGACAGCCGGCGCGCCGTCGCGGTGACCTCGCTGACCGGCTGCAGGGCCCGGCCGGCCAGGACGTAGCCGGCGACCATCCCGACCAGGACGACCACGGCGAACGCGGTGCCGCCGGCCTGCAGCAGGTCGGAGCGGGCCTGGTCGCGCAGCAGCCGGGCGAAGTCGCCGGCGTCGACCGTACGCAGCCGGCCGGCGGCGTCCTGCAGCCGCAGGGTCTGGCCGGGCGGGAACTGCGGGATGGTCCGGATGGTCCGGTCCAGCACGACCGCGGCGGTACCGAGCAGGGTCACCGCGACCACCGCGAGCAGCCCGCCGAACAGCACCGCCAGCCGCAGCCGCAGGGTCAGCCTCGGTAGCAGGCGACGGCCGGATGCTCGCCCGGCCGGTGCGCCCGGCGGCGAGTCGGGGTCGGCCGTGGCCGCCCCGGACCGGCGGATCATCCCGCCTCAGCCGACCCGGTCGGCTCGTCCGGCTGCGCCACCTCGCCAGGGGTCGCCTCGCCGGGGGTCGTCTCGGTCGGGACGTCCGGCGCGACGCGGTAGCCGGCGCCGACGACGGTCTCCACCACCGGCGGGTCGCCGAGCTTGCGACGCAACGTCATCACGGTGACCCGGACGGTGGTGGTGAACGGGTCGGCGTTCTCGTCCCAGACCCGGTCCAGCAGTTCCTCGCTGGAGACGACGGCGCCGCGGGCGGCCAGCAGCACCTCCAGCACGCCGAACTCCTTGCGGGTCAGCTCGACCGGGCGGGCGGCCCGGGTCACCATCCGCCGGGACGGGTCGAGCGCGATGTCGCCGGCGATCAGCACCGGCGGCGCGGCCGGGGTCGACCGGCGGCCCAGCGCCCGCACCCGGGCGGCCAGCTCGGCGAACGCGAACGGCTTGGCCAGGTAGTCGTCCGCGCCGAGGGAAAGGCCCTCGACCCGGTCGGCCACGGTGCCGCTGGCCGTGAGCATGATCACCCGGGTCAGCCCACCGTCGGTGGCCAGCTGCCGGCACAGTTCGTCACCGGACATGCCGGGCAGGTCGCGGTCCAGCACGACGACGTCGTACCTGGTCACGGTCGCTTTCTGATGACCGTCCAGGCCGTCGTAGGCCACGTCCACCGCCATGCCCTCGCGGCGCAGCCCGCGGACCACCGCGTCGGCCAGCGCCGCCTCGTCCTCCACCACCAGCACCCGCACGGTTCCAGCATGCAGTACGTCAGTAAGAAGGTGGCGGGGCGGGGCGGCGGCCCCGGCCGGCCGGGTCAGCGGTCGGAAGGGCTGCTGGTGTCGTCGGTGCCCACCGGCTGGTCGGCCATCGGGGTGTCCAACCCGGACACCCACTCGACCACCCGGCGGGCGATGTCCTGCGCGGTCAGCCCGACGTCGGCCTTGACCTGGGCGACCGCGCCATGCTCCAGGAACGTCGGCGGGATGCCCACATCCCGGACCGGCAGGTCGACGCCGGCGTCGCGGAGCAGCTGGGAGACCCGGCTGCCGACGCCGCCGGAGCGCACCCCGTCCTCCAGCGTGACCACCAGCCGGTGCCGTGCGGCGAGCCCGACCAGCGCGGGGTCCAGCGGCAGCACCCAGCGCGGGTCCGCCACGGTGGCGCCGACGCCCTCGGCCGCGATCCGCTCGGCCACGTCCAGCGCGGTGCCGGCCATGGCGCCGACCGACACCAGCAGCACGTCCGGCGCGTCGGCCGGCTCGGCCAGCACGTCGACGCCGCCGTCGCGGCGGACCGCGGGCACCTCGGGCGGCAGCGGGGTCTTCGGGAACCGCAGCACGGTCGGGCCGTCGTCGACCGCGACCGCCTCGCGCAGCTCGGCGCGCAGCGTCGACTCGTCCCGTGGCGCGGCCATCCGCAGCCCGGGCACCACGCCGAGGATCGCGAGGTCCCACATGCCGTTGTGGGACGGGCCGTCGTTGCCGGTGATGCCGGCCCGGTCCAGCACGAGCGTGACCGGCAGCCGGTGCATGGCGACGTCGAGCAGCAGCTGGTCGAACGCGCGGTTCAGGAAGGTGGCGTAGATCGCGACCACCGGGTGCAGGCCGCCCAGCGCCAGCCCGGCCGCGGAGGTGACCGCGTGCTGCTCGGCGATGCCGACGTCGAACGTCCGCTCCGGGTAGGCCTGAGCGAACGCGGACAGCCCGGTCGGGTACAGCATCGCGGCGGTGATCGCGACGACGTCCGGCCGCTCGGCGCCGATGCTGACCAGCTCGTCGGCGAACACCCCGGTCCAGGACCGGGCGGCGGCCGACAGCGGCCGCCCGGTGGCCAGGTCGAACGCGCCGGGGCTGTGCAGGTTGTCTTCCTCGTCCTTCTCGGCCGGCTCGTACCCGAGGCCCTTGCGGGTGACGCAGTGCACGATCACCGGGCCGCCGAAGTCGCGGGCCCGGCGCAGCGCGGACTCCAGCGCCGCCATGTCGTGCCCGTCCACCGGGCCGACGTACTTGAGGCCGAGGTCCTCGAACAGGCCCTGCGGCGCCAGGACGTCCTTGATGCCCTTCTTGATGCCGTGCAGCGCCTCGTACAGCGGGCCGCCGACCAGCGGGGTGCGCGGCAGCGTCTCCTTGATCATCTCAAGGACCTTTTCGTACCCCGGGCGCAGCCGCAGCGAGCCGAGGTGTTCGGCCAGGCCACCGATGGTCGGCGAGTACGACCGGCCGTTGTCGTTGACCACGATCACCACCGGCCGGTCCCTGGCGGCGGCGATGTTGTTCAGCGCCTCCCAGCACATGCCGCCGGTGAGCGCGCCGTCGCCGACCACGGCCACCACATGCCGCCGCTCGCCCCGCAGCGCGAACGCCTTGGCCAGCCCGTCCGCGTAGGACAGCGCGGTGGACGCGTGCGAGTTCTCGATCACGTCGTGCTCGGACTCGGCCTGGCTCGGGTAGCCGGACAGCCCGCCGCGCTGGCGCAGCCGATCGAAGCCGCCCTGCCGGCCGGTCAGGATCTTGTGCACGTACGCCTGGTGGCCGGTATCCCAGAGGACCCGGTCATGCGGTGACTCGAACACCCGGTGGACGGCGAGCGTCAGCTCGACCGCACCCAGGTTCGGGCCGAGATGTCCGCCGGTGCGCGAGACCTTGGCGACCAGGAAGTCGCGGATCTCGGTGGCCAGTTGCGGTAATTGGGCCGGGTCGAGGCGGCGGAGGTCACCGGGCGAGTTGACCTTGGCAAGTAGCGTCGACACGGCCCTTAGCTTAGGCCCGGGGCCGCCGGGCGCGCCCGGCGCCACGGCGAGATCACCCCCGGTGAGGTCACCGTGGCTGGCTGGCCCAGTTGTGGCCGTTGACAACCTGGACCTCGTGCACCGTGAAGCCGAGGGTCTGCGCGAACGGCACGGTGCCCATGTCGCCGCCGTTGCCGTCGGTCGACGTCCAGGCCAGGTGCCAGACCGCCTCGATCCCCACGGTCACGGCCGCGGCCGGCGCGCCGAAGGTGACCCCGCACGGCGGCGCACCGGTGCCGCCGTTGAACTCGGCGCCCAGGCCGCCGCAGTCGCCGCCACCCGGGTGCGCGGTGGCTCCGGCCGGGACCGAGGTGATGTGGATGTCCTCCAGCCGCGCGGTCACCGTCGACGCCAGCCCGGGGATCGCCGCGGTCACATCGACCGCGGCCGGCGCGGACCACAGCCAGGTCGGCAGGTTGACCGTCGACGGGGTGCCGGCCGCGGTGTCCGGGTTCGAGGCGATCGGCACGGTCGGTACGGTGAGGAAGCTGCGGGCGATCTCGGCCAGCGTGCGGGCGTCCACGGTCGGGCCGGGCGGGGCGGGGTAGCCCGGGCCGACCCAGACGAAGTCCGGGTTGTTCAGCTGGAACGCGGTGGACACCTCGGCCGGCACATCCAGCCCGCAGCTCACGCCGTACCACTGGCCTTCCTCGCCCTGGTGGTAGGCCAACTTGCCGTTGCCCGGCTCCTGGAGCAGCTTCTTGACCCGCTGCGCGAACTCGTTGCCGATGCTCCCGCTCGGCAGGACGTAGTTCTCCAGATAGTCCTTGGCGCCGGCCGAGTCGAAGTACGGCTCGAACCAGCACGGCGGCGGGGTGAAGTCGGCGCTGCCGCCGACGTTCCCGGTGCCGCCGTGGTAGCCGCTGCCGCTGAGCTCAACCTTGCGGCTGACCTGGGTCAACCAGGTCCGGTCGCCGGTGCGGGTCGGGGTGCCGTTGCCACCGGTGTCGTCGGCGACGGCCAGGCCGGAGCCGGCCGACGCGAACAGCGCCGCCGCCAGCACCACCATGATCTTCCTCAACACCGCACTCCCACCTCGCTGGCCACGTCGATCAATACCCAGATATTGCTCTTCTGATCGTGTTGCAGGGTGCCGTGCACCCGGTAGTAGTCGCCCGGGCCGTGATGCACCACCGCCTTGCCGGTGGCCACGTCCCGGGCGAAGAACTGCGAGTCGTCGACACACCAGACGACGGTGGCCAACGCCCCGGTCAGCTCCCTCACCCCCACCTGGTAGAACCGGCGGGTGCCGACGATCGTCTGCCGGCGCTGCCGTTTGGTCTGCAGCGTGCCCACCGCGGCGGCCAGCGCCCTTCGCGCCTGGTAGCGCGGCAGCAGCCGGAACCTGGGATCGGGCAGCGTTTCGGCGGCGTTGAAGACCCGCTGGCCGGCCTCCCAGTCGTGCAGCAGGGCGTCCTTGGCCTCGTCGCCGGTATCGGCGTAGTCGAATGTCAGGTGCACATCAGGCGGGAAGGACAGCGGCGGCCCGGCGGGTGGCCGGGCCGAGGCCGGGCCGCCGGCAGGGCCGTGCGCAGACGTGACAGAACCGGTGGGCAATATCTCCTGGCTACCCGAATCCGCCGCGCATCCGGCGAACACGGGCAGTGACATGGCGACGACCAGCGCGGCGGCCAACGTGGCGCCAGCGGGCATCAGTCTCGCTCCAAGGTCACGGGAGGCGGGCCCTGCTCCTTTCCCGGGCACAATAGCCCCCGTGTCATTACCGGCGGGACCGGCGCCCGAACGGCATTACTCGGTGCCGATGGCCTGCCGGCCGCGGCGGCTGACCGCGTCCACGATCACCGCGGCGAGCAGCACCGTGCCGGTGATGATGTAGCGCAGGTCGTTGCTGAGGTTCAGCAGGTTCAGGCCGTTCGGGATCGCGCCGATCACCAGGATGCCGAGCAGCGCGGCGTAGCGGCGGGTCCGGCCACCGAACAGGCTGGTGCCGCCGATCACCGCGGCCGCGATCGCGTTGATCAGCACGTCGCCGGTGCCGGTGTCGCGGCCGGCGCTGCCGGCGCGCATCGCCTCCACCACACCGCCGGTCGCGGCCAGCGTGGAGGCCAGCATGAACACGGACGTGCGGATCAGGTCGACCCGCAGGCCGGCCCGGCGGGCCGCCTCGATGTTGCCGCCGACGGCGAAGATCGACCGGCCGTACTTCGTCCGGCGCAGCACCCACTCCAGCACCACGGCCAGCGCGATGAAGAACACGAAGATCCACGGCACGCCGAGGTCCTGGGTCAGCGCGTAGATCACCAGCACGCAGACCACGGCCAGCACGACCGCCTTGGCCACCGGGTAGGCCACCGGCGCGGTCGGCAGCCCGACCGCCTTCCGGCGCCGGTACCCGAGCAGTTGGCTGATCAGGTACAGCCCGACCAGCACCGCCGCGATGATCGTCGATCCGAACGCGCGAAAGTAGTGGAACTGGCCGACCTTCAGCAGCCAGCCGCCCCGGGGCAGGTTGATCGTGCCGGTGTCGGCCAGGATGCGCAGCTGGACGCCCTGCCAGACCAGCAGGCCGGCGAGCGTCACGACGAACGACGGCACCCCGAACCGGGTGAAGACCAGGCCGTGCAGCAGCCCGATGACCGTGCCGGCGGCGACCGCCAACAGGATGGCCACGCCCGCCGACTGCCCGTGGTTGACGTTGGAGACGGCCAGGATCGCCGCCGCCACGCCGCTGACCGAGGCCACCGACAGGTCGATCTCGCCGAGCAGCAGGACCAGCACCACGCCCAGCGCGATGATCCCGGTCGAGGAGATCTGCGAGGCCAGGCTGACCAGGTTGCTGGAGCTGAGGAACTTGCCGTTGTTGGCCTGGAAGATCGCGACGATGACCAGCAGGCCGACGAAGATCGGCAGCGAGCCCAGGTCGCCGGCCCGCAGCCGGGCGAGACCCGCGCTCAGCTGGTCGCTGAGGCTGGGCCTGGTCATGGCCAGGTCGGCCGGGCCGGCCTGGTCCGCCGGCGCGGGGCCGGTCGTGGTCGTCGGCCCGGTCACTGGCCCGCCTCCTCCGCCTGCTCGGTATCTGCCATTTCGGCGAGCCGGTGCCGGCTCTCCCGCTGCATGACGACGTTGTCCGCGGCACCGGTGATCGCCGCGATGACGTCCTCCCGGGTGGTGCTGGCGGTGCGGAACTCGCCGGAGTTGCGGCCCAGCCGCAGCACCACGATCCGGTCGGCGACCGCGAACACGTCGGCCATGTTGTGGCTGATCAGCACGACCGCGAGGTTCCGCTCGCGGAGCCGGTCGATCAGGTTCAGCACCTGTGCGGTCTGCGCGACACCGAGCGCGGCGGTCGGCTCGTCCAGCATGACCACCTTGGGGTCACCGAGCAGCGACCGGGAGATCGCGACGGTCTGCCGCTGTCCGCCGGACAACGAGGCGACCGGGGTGCGCACGCTGGGCAGTCTCGCGGACAATTCGCGCAGCAGGTTCCAGGACCGCCGCTCCATCTCCGGCTCGTCCAGCACCCCGCCGCGGATGAGCTCGCGGCCCAGGTAGAGGTTGCCGACCACGTCCAGGTTGTCGCAGAGCGCCAGATCCTGGAAGACGGTCGCGATGCCGAGGTGCTGGGACGCCAGCGGGGTCGGGATGCTGACCCGCCGGCCGGCGAACGTGATCACGCCCGAGTCGGCCGGCTGTGCCCCGGAGATCGCCTTGACCAGGGTGGACTTGCCGGCGCCGTTGTCGCCGACGAGGGCGACCACCTCGCCGGCGGAGACGTCGAAGTCCACCTCGGTGAGCGCGCGAACCGCGCCGAAGTGCTTGGAGATGCCTTGGAGGGACAGGACCGGGGTTGACCCGGCGACCTCGGCAGCGACGGGCACGGTCAGCTCAACTCCTTCGGCGGGGTCTGCTGCCGCGGCACGCTACTCGCGGCAGGCCGGCAGCGGGGAGCCGACGGTTGGCGCCGACTCCCCGCTGGGTGGTGCTGACCTACTCGATGCCGGCCGTCTTGCAGGCGGCGGCGAACTCACCGGTGCACACGTCGGCCGCGGTGTAGAACTTGTCCGCGAAGATCGTGTCCTTCAGGTTCTCCACGGTCACCGCCACCGGGTCCAGCAGGACGGACGGGACGTCCATGGTGCCGTTGTTCACGGTTGTCGTGGTGGTGACCGACTGCCCCTTGGCCAGCGCGACGGCGAACTCGGCCGCCTTCTCGGCCTGCGGCTTGATCGCCTTGTAGATCGTCATGTACTGCTCGCCGGACAGGATCCGCTGGATGGCTGCCTTCTCCGCGTCCTGGCCGGTGATCGGCGGGATCGGGTCGATGCCCTTGGCCCGCATCGCCGCGATCGCGCCACCGGCGGTGCCGTCGTTGGCGGCGTAGACGCCCACGAAGCCGGTCTTGCCGAGCTGGGCGATCTGGCCCTCCATGAACGTCTGCGCGTTCGCGGGCTTCCACTCCGACCAGAAGTCCTCGGTCGGGGTCACGGTGAACCCGCTGGAGTCGAGCACGCTGTGCGCGCCCTTGTTGAACAGCAGCGCGTTGTTGTCCTTCTTGTCGCCGTTGATCATGACGACCTTGCCGGACGTCTTGCCGTCCTTCTTCAGCTTGTCCACCAGGGCCTGGGCCTGCAGCTTGCCGACCTTCTCGTTGTCGAACGAGATGTAGGCGGCCAGGTCGGCCTTGCTGATCAGCCGGTCGTAGGAGACCACCGGGATGTTCTTCTGCTTGGCCTTGTCCACCGAGAGACCGGCCGACTCCGCGTCGACCGCGTCGAAGACGATGACCTTGACGCCCTCGGTGATGGCCGCCTCGGCCTGGGCCTGCTGGGTGGCCTTGTCCGAGTTGGCGTTCTTGTAGACGACGTCGCACGTGTCGCAGAGTTCCTTGACCTTGGCCTCGAACATCGGCCGGTCGAAGCTCTCGTACCGGGTGGTCTGCGACTCCGGCAGCAGCAGGGCGATCTTGAGCCGCTCGCCGCCGCCGCCCGACGCCGAGTCGGACGACTTGTCGTTGTTACACGCGGCCGTGGAGAGCGAGACGAGCGCGAGCACGGCGACCGCCGCCGCGCGTCGGACAGTAAGCACCTGACCTCCAAGAACTGCGGACGGACCCGCAGGGGCAGCGACACGTTGCGATGGCGGGAACATTGGTGGCTGCGTCACACCTCTGTCAAGAGGTTGACGAAACCGTGATGTGGGAGCGGTTGCTGAACCGAACAAGGTAGATGTGAAAGCGCTTGAGGCGACACTAGGACGGGTATGCGGCCCTAGTTATGTCTAGTCTTGACAGAGGTCGTCGATAGAACGGACGATCCCGCCATGTCCCCGCGCGGTCTCACTCCCCCACCGGCCCGCGGCGCCGGGCGGCGGATCGTGGACGCGCTGCGGCTGCTCGGCCCGGCCACCCGGGCTGAGGTGGCCAACACCACCCGGCTGTCCCGGGCGACCGTGTCCGCGGCGCTGTCCGCGCTGATCGAATCCGGCCTGGTGGTGGAGGCCGGCGCGGCGGCGCCGACCGGGCCTGGTGGTGGCCGGCCGGCCGCGCTGGTCCGGCTGGCCCCGCTGGCGGGGCTGGCGGTAGGCGTGGACGTCGGCCGCACGCACCTGCGGGTGGCCGTCGCCGACCTCGGTCACCAGGTGCTCGGCGAGCGCTCGGTGCGCCTCGACCGCGGTACGGCGGCGCACGAGGTGCTGGACCGGGCGGCGAACCTGGTCTGTACGGCACTGGCCGCGGCCGACGCGGAGCTGGACACCGTCGTCGGCGTCGGGCTTGGCCTGCCCGCCCCGGTGGACCACCGCTCCGGCCAGGTGGCCGCATCGAACATCCTGCCGGAGTGGGCCGGGCTGGCCGCCGGTGAGGACCTCGCGAGCCGGCTCGGCCGGCCGGTGATCGTGGACAACGACGCGAACCTGGGCGCGTTGGCCGAGTACCTCTGGGGCGCCGGCCGCGGGCTGGACACCATCGCGTACATCAAGGCGGCCACCGGCATCGGCGCCGGGCTGGTGATCGACGGCCGGCTGTTCCGGGGCGTGGTCGGGCTGGCCGGCGAGATCGGCCACGTGACCCTGGACGACCAGGGCGATGTGTGCCGGTGCGGCAACCGGGGCTGCCTCGAACTGGTCGCCGGCGGGGCCGCACTGGTCGCCGCGCTGCGCCGGACCCACGGCGAGCTGGACAGCATCGAGCAGGTGGTCGCGCTGGCCGCGGCCGGCGACCCGGGCGCCCGGCGGATCGTCGCGGACGCCGGCGCGCACCTCGGGGTGGCCGCCGGCGGCCTGGTGAACCTCGTCAACCCGCGCCGGATCGTGGTCGGCGGCGAACTGGGCCGCGCCGGTGACGTGCTGCTCGAGCCGCTGCGCCGGGCCCTGCGCCGGTCCGCCGTGCGACCGTCGGTGGACGCGGTCGAGGTGCTCGGCGGCGAACTCGGCGACCGCTCGGAGGTGCTCGGCGCGGTCGCCGTCGTACTGCGCGAGCCGGACCGGGCCCAGCCGGCCGGCGGCTGATCCCGGCCGCCGGGCTGATCCCGGCAGTGGCGGCCCCGGCCGTGGCAGCCCCGGCCGGCCCGGCCGGATCGGGCCGCAGCGGGCCGCGGCGCCGGACCCGGGTGGCGCGGCTAGATCTGCGGGTGCCAGCGACGGCCGTGCAGGGCGGCGTCCACGGCGGCGACCGAGCGGGCCAGCTCGGCCAGCCGGGCGCCCTCCCGCTCGTACGCGGTCATCGCGGTCTCCAGCACCTCGGGCGGCAGTTCGCCGCCCAGGTCGCGGCGCAGGCTCCGCCAGCCCTGCCGGGCCGCCTGCAAGCAGGCCTCCACATAGCTGACCGCGAACCGGGACAGCAGCACCGGGTGCCGGCGCAGCACCTCGTACGCCCGGTACTCCCCCGGCACCTGGTCGAGCAGCCAGCTGACCGCGCTGGCCGCCCACTCCTCGCTGGCCGGCGGCAGCACGTCGGGCGGCCAGTGCGGCGGCAGCGACCCGGTCATGCCACCATCCTGCCCGCCGCCGCAGGCCCCAGCCATGGACGAGGCGGCTGGTCATAGCCGCGGGTCCACCGGCTCGGACTCCAGCGCGAGCACGCCGAAGACGCACTCGTGCACCCGCCAGAGCGGCTCGCCGCGAGCGGCCCGGGCCAGCGCCTCCACGCCGAGGGCGTACTCGCGGATGGCCAGCGACCGCTTGCGGGACAGGTTCCGCTCACGCAGCCGGGACAGGTTGGCCGGCTCCAGGTAGTCGGGGCCGTAGATGATCCGCAGGTACTCCCGGCCGCGACACTTCACGCCCGGCTGCGCCAGCCCGCGGCTGCCCCGGGCCAGGCCGGCCACCGGCTTCACCACCATGCCCTCGCCGCCGGCGCCGGTCAGGTCCTCCCACCAGACCGTCGCCGCGGCCTCGGCCGCCGCGTCCCCGAGGTCGACCACGTGGTGCCGGGTGACGCCGATCAGATCGGGTGCCGCCGCGGCGAGCCGGGCGGCGATGCCGAGGTGCCACTCGTGCTCGCGCTCGGTGAAGCTGGCGCCCTCGGCGGCGAGCAGCTGGAACGGCGCGAGCCGGACGCCAGCCAGGCCGGTGGTCGGCCAGCAGTACCGCCGGTACGCCGCGGCGAACCGGGCCGCGTTCTCGGTGCGCCGCCGGGTGCGGCCGGCGAGCTCGGACACGTCGAGGCCGCGGGCGGCGACCTGGTCGAGCACACCGACCGCGGCCGGCAGGGCGGCACCCGCGGCGGCGCCGACCGCGGCGTACTGCCGGCGGATCAGGTCACCGGCCTTCACCGACCAGGGCATCAGCTCCGCGTCGAACAGCAGCCAGCCGGTGGCCAGCTCGTCCCAGAGGCCGGCCTCGGTGGCGGCCGCGCGTACCCGGGCCAGCAGCTCCTCGGTGCCGGGTGGATCGAAGAACGGCCGGCCGGTGCGGGTGTAGACGGCACCGGTGCCGCCGGACCCGCCGAACCGGGCCTGAGCGGCGGCCTCGTCGCGGCAGACCAGCAGCACCGCGCGGGAGCCCATGTGCTTCTCCTCGCAGATCACCCGGGTGATGCCCTCGGACCGGTAGCCGGCGAACGCCTCGGCCGGGTGCTCGAGCAGGTCGGGGTAGCGCGAGGTCGGTGCCGGCGACATGGTGGGCGGCAGGTAGAGCAGCCAGCGCGGATCGACCGCGAACCGGCTCATCACCTCCAGCGCGGCGGCCGCGTTCTCCGCCTTGATCGTGATCCGGCCGCGCTCGGCGGTCTCGACGCCCCGGTTGCCGAGGACGTCGTCGATGTCCAGCAGGTCGGGCTCGCGGCGGGGCACGACTCCCGCACCTGTGCCCGGCGCGCCGGCCGGTGCCTCCGGGACCAGCGGGCGGACGGGTTCGTACCAGACCTTGGTGGCGGGGACCGAGACCAGCTCACGCTCGGGGTAGCGCAGCGCGGTGAGCCGGCCACCGAAGACGCAGCCGGTGTCGAGGCAGAGCGTGTTGTTCAGCCACTCCGGCTCCGGGACCGGGGTGTGTCCATAGAGGACGGTCGCGCGGCCGCGGTAGTCGGCGGCCCACGGATACCGCACCGGCAGGCCGTACTCGTCGGTCTCGCCGGTGGTCTGGCCGTACAGGGCGAAGTCGCGGACCCGGCGGGACGAGCGGTTGTGGTACTCCTGCTTGAGGCCGGCGTGCGCGACCACGAGCTTGCCGCCGTCCAGCACGTAGTGGCTGATCAGCCCGTCCAGGAAGTCGACGACGGCGGCGCGGAAGTCCGCGGGCTCATCGGCGAGCTGGGCCAGCGACTCGGCCAGCCCGTGCGAGACCGTGACCTGCCGGCCGCGCAGCGCGCGCAGCAGCTTCTGCTCGTGGTTGCCGGGCACCGCCAGCGCGGTGCCGGCGGCGACCATGCCCATCGCCAGCCGGAGCACGCCGGGCGTGTCCGGCCCGCGGTCGACGAGGTCGCCGAGGAACACCACGCGGCGACCGGCCGGGTGCGCGGCGCCGACCGGGTGGCCGGCGTCATCCCGCTCGATCGCGTACCCGAGCTGATCGAGCAGCTGTTCGAGCTCGGCGCGGCAGCCGTGCACGTCGCCGATCGCATCGAACGGCCCGGTCTCGGTGCGCAGATCGGTGTACAGCGGCTGCAGCGCGACCGTCGCGGCGTCGATCTCGTCGACCGAGCTGAGCACCTGGACATGCCGGAAGCCCTCCCGGGACAGCGTCCGCAGCGCCCGGCGCAGCTGGTCGTGCTGGCGGCGCAGCACGTGCCGGGGCAGGTCGCGGTCGGGCCGGTCGCGGTTGCGCTCGGCGCAGACCCGCTCGGGCAGGTCGAGCACGATCGCCACCGGCAGCACGTTGTGCGACCGGGCCAGCTCGATCAGGCCGGCGCGCGCGTCCGGCAGGACGTTGGTGGCGTCGACCACCGTGAGCCGGCCGGCCACAAGCCGCTTGCCGGCGATGAAGTGCAGGACGTCGAACGCGTCCCCGGTGGCGGACTGGTCGTTCTCGTCGTCGGCGACCAGGCCGCGGCAGAAGTCGCTGGACAGCACCTGCGTCGGCGCGAACACCCGGCGCGCGAACGTGGACTTGCCCGAACCGGAGACGCCGACCAGCACGACCAGCGCCAGCTCCGGCAGCTCCAGGACGCGGGGCGTCGCCGGCCCACTCATGCCGGCTCCTCGCTGGCGCTCGGACCCGTCATGAGACACGAGCTCGCTCATGTCCGCTCCCGGCTGAACAGGGCGAGCTGGGTGGCCGCGCCGACAGCCGCGTCCACCGGGCCCACCGGACGGACCTGCACCGCGTAGCCGTACCCGGCCGCGACCCGGTCGGCCCAGCCGGCGAACTCGGCCCGGCCCCACTCGAACCGGTGGTCGGGATGCCGCATCGCGCCGGCCGCGAGGCCCTCGTACCGGATGTTGTACTCGGCGTTCGGCGTGGTCACGACGACCGTGGCCGGCCGGGCCGAGCCGAACACCGCGCGCTCCAGCGAGGCCAGCCGCGGCGGGTCGACGTGCTCGATGACCTCCATCAGTACCGCCGCGTCGTACCCGGTGAGGCGCTTGTCGGTGTACGTCAGCGAGGACTGGATGAGCCGCAGCCGCTCGCGCATCGCGTCGGGCATCCGGTCGAGGCGCAGCCGCCGCTCGGCCTGGCGCAGCGCCCGGTCGGACACGTCGACGCCGACCACCTCGCGGAACGCCCGGTCGGCGAGCAGCGCGCGCAGCAGCACCCCGTCACCGCACCCCAGGTCGAGCACCCGGGCCGCGCCGGCCTCGCGCAGCGCGGCGAGCACGGCGGCGCGGCGCAGCTCACGCAGCGGCGCCTGCTCCACCGGCTCGGCCGCCGCCACCGGCTCGGCCGTCTCCGCTGACCCGGCTGCCTCCGCTGACCCGGCCGACCCGGCTGGCTCGACCAGCTCGGTCGACTCGTCGGCGGGCTCGGCGGGCACCGCGTCGTCGAGCTGGTCGGGATCGAGGTCGTCGGAGTCGGCGATCCGGGCCAGCGCGGCGCGAGCCAGCCCGGACTGGTGCGCCAGGTAGCGGCGGGCGATCACGGCGCGCTCCGGGTGGCCGGCAAGCCAGCCCTCGCCGACGCGGAGCAGCTTGTCGACCTCGTCGGCGCCCACCCAGTAGTGCTTGCTGCCGTCCAGCGCGGGCAGCAGTACGTACAGGTGGCGCAGCGCGTCGGCGAGCCGCAGCGTGCCGCTCAGCCGGAGGTCGACGTACCGGGAATCGCCCCACTCCGGGAATGCCGGGTCGAGCGGCACCGGGGCCGCCTGCACCGACCAGCCGAGCGGCTCGAACAGCCGGCCGACCAGCTCGGGGCTACCGGCCGGTAGCGCCGGTACCTGGACGCGCAGCGGCAGCGCGGTCGCGGCCAGCTCGGGACGGGCGTCGCAGCGGCCGGTCATCGCGGTGCGGAAGGCGCGGCCGAGCGCGACCGCGAGCAGCGAGCACGCCGCGTACGGCCGGTCGTTGACGTACTCGGCCAGCGTGCTGCCACCCCGGACCAGGCCGATCGGGTCGACCTCCAGCAGCAGCGCCACCGTGCACCGGTCGAAGCCGGCCTCCGGGTACGCCACGTGCGCCGTGCCGGCCGGCAACTCGATGCTCTGCACCCGGTCGGGATGCTTGTGCAGCAGGAAGCCGAGGTCGGTCGCGGGCTGGTGGGTGGTCGACAGGGTGATCAGCACGCGGTCAAGTCTGGTAGTCCGAGGGTGCCTACCGAAACAGCAATTCAGGATCTGTGGATAACGGTTCCACCTGTGGACAACTCGCCGGCCCAGGCCCGGCGGACCCGGCGGCTCAGCCCTCGGCGGACCCCTGCGCAGGCTCCGGAGCCGCCGGCCCGGCCGGAACGAGCAGCGCGACGCACTCGACGTGGTGGGTCATCGGAAACAGGTCGAACGCGCGGAGCGCGGCCAGCCGGTACCCGGCGGCGACGGCCGTGCGCAGGTCGCGGGCCAGTGCCGCCGGGTCGCACGCGACGTACGCGACCGCCCGCGGGCCGGCGCCGAGCAGCGCGGCGATCAGCTCCGGCCCGGCACCGGTCCGCGGTGGGTCGAGCACGACCAGGTCGGGACCCGCGCCGAGCCGTTCGATCAGGGCCGGGGTGATGCGCAGCCGGCGCACCTCGACCCAGGGCAGGTCAGCCAGGTTGGCGGCGGCGTCGGCCGCGGCCACCGGGTCGGCCTCGATCGCGACGACGGTGCCGGCCGGGCCGACCGCGCCGGCCAGCGCGCCGGCGAACAGCCCGGCACCGGCGTAGAGATCGAGCACGACCTCGCCCGGGCGCGGCGCGAGCTGCTCGAGCACGCAGCCGGCCAGTGTCTCGGCGGCCGCCGGGTGCACCTGCCAGAACCCGGTCGCCGCGACCGTCCACTCGCGACCGGCCGCCTGCTCACGGACGCTGCCGGCACCGATCAGCGCGGGCCGCGCGGCCGGGTCGGCCGGGGTGACCACGATCGCGCGGTCACCGCCGGTGGACGCGACCACCTGCACCGCCGCCGCGCCCGGCCAGAGCGCCCGGCCGGCCCCGGTCGCCGCCACCCCGGCCGTGCCGAGCGGGCACTCGGCGACCGGCTCCAGCTCCGCCGACCGGTGCCGGTGCAGTCCGGTCCGCCCGTCCGGGGTCACCGTGAACCGCAGCCGGCTGCGCCAGCCGAGCAGGCCGCCGGGCAGCGCCGCCACCTCGACGGCCATCCCGGGCAGGCCGGCCAGCCGGGCCAGCTGCTCACTGACCACCGCGGCCTTCAGCTCCCGCTGCGCCGGACCGGACGCGTGCTGCCAGTCGCAGCCGCCGCACCGGCCGGGGCCGGCGTGCGGGCAGGGCGGCGTGACCCGCTCGGCCGCCGGCCGCAGCACCTCGACCGCGTCGGCCCGGCAGAACGCGCCGCCAGTGTCCTCGGTGACCCGGGCCAGTACCCGCTCCCCGGGCAGCGCGTGCCGGACGAACACCACCCGGCCCTCGTACCTGGCCACGCAATGGCCGCCGTGCGCGACCGCGCCGACCTCCAGCTCCAGATCCCGGCCGAGCAGTGGCCCGGGCGGCCGCTCGGCCGGCCGGGGCCGCCGCACCACCGGCCGCCGGGGCGCGCCGGCGGCACCGGACCTCGCCACC
>Ga0307500_10000094_pt1 | contig 27859 bp, 24 predicted proteins | sample 14_S_MG_FD_201362 | JGI IMG/M metagenome (GOLD analysis project Ga0307500, IMG submission 201362) | Soil microbial communities from Populus trichocarpa stands in riparian zone in the Pacific Northwest, United States - 14_S | ecosystem: Environmental > Terrestrial > Soil > Riparian zone > Trees... | reverse complement strand
CCCGCACCGCGCTCGACAATTTCGTCGAGACGATGCGCAGCAAGGTGCCGCGTGGCGCAAGGCAGTCGTTGCGGGACAATGCGGTGGTCCAATCCAACCTCGCGCAGGCGGAAGTCAATCTCCGCGCCGCGCGGGGCTACGTGCTGCAGTCGATGGCCGATATCTGGAAAGACCTGAGTGCGGGTGCGACCATCACGGTTGCACAACGGATGAACATCCGCATGGCCTCGACCAACGCCATCCACAAGGCGCGCGAGGCGGTCGACTTCGCCTACAATGCCGCAGGCGCCACCGCGATCTTCGAGAACCACCCGCTGGAGCGCCGTTTCCGCGACATCCATACCGTGACTCAGCAGCTGCAAGGCCAGCTCAGGCATTTTGAAACCGTCGGCGCCTGGATGATGGGCGTCGATACCGACCTCAGTTTTGTTTAGGGAGAACGACCATGGGACTTGGCGGACTGCAGCACTACACCATCGAACCATCTGACCTTGAGCGAACCAAGGATTTCTACTGCGACGTGCTGGGTCTGGAGAACGGCGACCGTCCGCCACTCGATTTCCCCGGCTACTGGCTCTATTCCGGCGGCGCCGCCACGGTGCATTTGATGGGTACCCGCAAGCCGCGCGAGGGCATCGTGGTGCGCGGCACCGAGAAAAAGTACGAGGATACCGGACGGCTCGACCACATCGCCTTTGCGGCGAGCGATGTCGATGGCATGCGCAAGCGTCTGCAGTCGAAAGGCGTCAAATTCCGCGAGAGCATCGTGCCGCGCACCGGCGATACGCAGTTTTTTCTCTACGACCCGGACGGCGTCGGCGTCGAGTTGAATTTCCCGAAAACCTGAGGCCGCGCTCCCACCGCCTGGCCGGCCTCAATTCGCGTCCGGGCCGGCCGGACTGGTGTGCCGTGCTGTGCCAAGGTCATATGTGATGTTGCGGGGCAACACTGCCCCTCAAACAGTGAGGTTCCCGACAACGCCGCAAGTCGGCCACGATCAAGGCACGAGTTCGTCCGGGAATCTTCATCATTGCAATGAGATTGGAACCGCCGCGCCGCTGCGGCAGAGTAGCCGGGTGCCGCGCCTTTCAACCTACCCCAGGGCATGCGTACCCGGCTATTCGTCCGGCGGAGCTCGCTAGTCGAGCCCGCGCTCGTGGCTCAGATTGACCATTTCCTGAATGAAGACCGTCTTTTGCTTGTCGTCCAGACTGGCAAAGAGAGGCTCGGCCGCGTCGGCCACATTGCGCTGATCGACGGCGCGGTCGTTGAGGAACTGGGCCTCATTTCGCATCTGCTCGATGATGTCATCGGGGGGATCGCGCTTGGCGCGGGCCACACGCAGTTTGAGGCGATCGGCGCCGTTGTGACCGAGATAATGCATCGCACTGTTGAACCCGGCCCAATGCTTCTCCTGTTCGGGCGTAAGACTTAATTCCTTCTTGATCCGCTCGATATTGGCGTCGCTGTTGCTAACGATCTGCTCGGCCGTCATCTGTGGCACGCCGGTCTGGGTGAGGACGGCCGGCTGCGGCTGTTGCTGCTTGGCGGTCTTGGTGGCCTTGCTGCCCTTTGCCGGCTTCGACGTGTCACCCTGTTTGGACGGCTCACCCTGCTTGGACGGCTCACCCTGCTTGGAAGGCTCGCCTTGCTTGGAAGCCTCGCCCTGCTTGGCATCCTTTGCCGCCGGCGCCTGTCCGCCTTTGCTGTTATTATTGCCTCCGGTCAGGACGCCGGTCACGCCGGTAACAACGCCTACGACGCCGCCAATGGCGCCGCCAAGCACGCCGCCGACCGGGCCTGCCGCCTTGTTGCCCTCGCGGACGCCCTTCTCGACCCCCTGAACCACCTGCGCATCCACAAGGGACGGCGCGTCGATAAGCACGATGGCGGCCAACCCCACGGCCGCGCACACTTTCCAACGCGTGCGCAGTTTGGATGTCGGGCTAGTCATTGTTGGTCTCCGTGGTCGTTAGCTAGGACTGGTGTCCTCGAATCTGAATCTTATCGTTTTAGCGGCGAGCAAGTCTAGCCGCGGTGCCGGCTGTTGCCACTGGCATCGAACGACCAAGCCCGCGAACCGGAACCCCGCGGCACGATCGCAATCCCCAAACCCTCTCGTGTTCATGATGCCGTGTGCAACGCAATATGCCGCGTAGGAAGGCATCGCAGTATTCCGAGCGCTGGAAATTCACCCGCAACGTTAGTTCTAGAATGTCGCACATGTCATTTCTCGACAGACGCGTTTAATTCTGTTCTGATTGCGCAACCAAATTTTTCGCGGGGGCCGACATCGGCGCGATCGCGTGAATGCCAATAAGAATAAGAAGAGGAAATGCAAGACGACAAACAAGAAGCAAGCAAAGAGGGAGACACCATGTCACGCAAGAAGCTTTCTCGCCGACAATTCGTTGCTGCTACTGCACTGTCATCTGCGGCGCTCATCACCGCACCCTATGTGCGCGGGGCCTATGCTGCAGGTAAGCTTACAATCGGTTTTTGGGACCACTGGGTGCCCGGCGCCAACAAGGCTTCCTACGATCTCGTCAATGAATGGGCTGCCAAGGAGAAGGTCGATGTGTCGGTCGACTACATCCCGAGCCAGGGCAACAAGCTGTTGCTCACCGTTCAGGCCGAAGCCCAGGCGAAGTCGGGACATGACATTATCGCACTGTCGACATGGTTGCCGCACGCACATGCCGAGAATCTCGAGCCCGTCAACGATATCGTCGAACCCCTTCTCAAACAGAACGGCGACGTGAACGGGACCGTGAAATATCTCGGCGTGGCGAATGGAAAATGGCTGGGTGTCCCGGCCTGCGTCGGCAGCCAGATCAAAGGTCCCTGCTCACGCATCGACCTGATGAAGAAGCACGCCGGTATCGATGTGCAAGCGATGTATCCGGCGGGCGAGGCCCCGAAGGCCGACGCCTGGACCACGGACACGTTCCTGAAAGCCGCCGAAGCCTGCCACAAGGGCGGCAATCCATTCGGCATCGGCCTCGGTGAGACCAGCGACAATGTCGACACAGTGGGCGCCTTCTTCCTCGCCTTCGGCGCCGAAGTCGTCGATGCCAAGGGAAATGTCGTCGTGAAGAACGACAACGTGCGGGCTGTCCTCGAATACTACAAGAAGTTGATGGCGTTCCTGCCGCCGGATGCGCCGGCATGGGACGATTCTTCCAACAACAAATGGCTGGTTTCGGGCCGCGGCTCCCTGATCATGAATCCGCCGAGCGCATGGGCGGTGGCCAAGCGCGATGCGCCGCAGGTTGCCGAGCAATGCTGGACGCACGGCTTCCCGGTTGGTCCGAAAGGACGGTTTGCGCCGTTCCTTCCCTACTACTGGAGCATCTGGAAGTTCGCCAAGAACAAGGAGGCGGCCAAGAGCCTGCTGGTGCATCTATCGCAACCGGACGCCATCGAGAAGATGGTCACGGCCAGCGGCGGCTACGACCTGCCGGCGTTCGAAAAGCTCACCACCCTCAAGACGTGGGCCGAGGAAGGACCGCCGAAGGGCACACTGTATCACTACCCCAACCCGCACAAGCATCAGATCCTGTCGATCTCTGCTTCACCGGCGCCGCCCAAGGTTGCCCAGCAGATCTACACGCAGGCCACATTGACCAAAATGTGCGTGCGCTTCTACCAGGGCGAACCCATAGAGAAGACACTGGCCTGGGCCGAGGGCGAACTCGAAGGCTTCATGCGAAGCTGAGGATACGCACCGCCGCGGCGCGAAAAGCCGCGGCGGCGCCTTCGCTTGCATGCGCACGAGATCGAGCGGTCGGCGCGACGCCGGCTTCTCGACAGCAGCCAATATCCGCGGGGAAGAAGCATCATGGTCGACGTCGCATTTCAGCCGGACAGAATAGCCGCTACGGCAGCCAAGCGAAAGCCCTCGGGCCTGCAGAGGGCATGGAGGCGTAAATCGACGGCGGCGTTCCTGATGACGTTGCCGCTGATCTTGCTGATTACGATCCTGGTGGTCTACCCGGCGTTCTATTCGCTGCACCTGGCATCGCTGAACAAATCGATGCAACGCTTCGTCGGCTTCGGCAACTTCGAATTCCTGTTCAAGCGCGACACCTTCTGGCTCGTCGTGAAGCAGTCGTGCATCTTCGCGATCACGGCCGTCGTCTTCAAGGCGCTGATCGGGTTCATCGTCGCGCACTTCGTTCATAACATCCCGGCCAAGGGCCAGCGCAAATGGCGCGGCATGCTGCTGGTGCCCTGGGTCATTCCACCGGCCATGAGTACGTTGGCGTGGCTATGGCTGTTCGATCCGTCCTACAGCGCCTTCAACTACACCCTGGCGTTTTTCGGCGTCGGACCGATCCCGTGGACCGGTGACGCCGCCTGGGCACGGTTCTCCGTCATTCTCGTCAACATCTGGGTCGGCGCGCCGTTCTTCATGATCATGTATCTGGCGGCACTGAAATCGGTGCCCGACCAGCTTTATGAAGCCGCCGCCATCGACGGCGCCAATTGGTGGCAGCGGATCTGGTACGTGACGCTGCCGATGATGCGCAACATCATCGCGATCACGACGCTGTTCTCGCTCATCGTGACGTTTGCGAATTTCGATATCGTGCGCATTCTCACCGCCGGCGGCCCGCTCGACCACACGCATATCTTTGCGACCTGGGCCTTCCGCGTCGGCATCGAAGGCAGCGATGTTCCCTTGGGCGCCAGCGTCTCGCTCTTCATGGTGCCGATCCTTGCCATCGCAGCGGTCTTCATCCTGCGGGACATCAACAAGCGCGGGAACGAATCCTGATGAGCACCGTCACGATCGACAAGGCCGCGCCGACCCGCAAGGTGAAGTACGGCAGCATGAGCCGCGACCGCGCCTGGGCGCTGAAATGGTCGTACTTCTTCCTGACCATCTTTGCGATGTTCTCGCTGCTGCCGCCGCTCTATATGCTGATAACGTCGCTCAAGAGCAGCGCCGAAATCTCGGCCGCGACCAATCCGTGGTGGGTGTTCAACCCAACGCTCGCCAATTATCTCGAGATACTGACCTCGAACCAGTTCCTGCGCTTCTTCTGGAACTCGGCGATGGTCTCGATCTTCGTCGTGACCATTACCATGCTGATCAGCGTACCGGCTGCCTTCGCGCTGGCGCGGATGCGGTTCTGGGGTTCGGCGACGCTCGCCACCGGGGTTTTCCTGACCTACCTGATCCCCGAGACGCTGCTGTTCCTGCCGCTGTTCAAGATGTTTGCGGCCTTCGGCGAGTTCACCGGAATCCAGCTGATCAACAAATGGTACGTGTTGCTGCTGATCTATCCGACGCTGACGGTCCCATTCTGCACGTGGATCATGATCGGCTATTTCGCCTCGATCCCGAAGGAGCTCGATGAGGCCGCCGTGATCGACGGCGCATCATGGTTTCAGACGCTGACGCGGATCTTCATCCCCGTAGCCTTCCCCGGCATCATTGCCGCGACCATCTTTGCCTTCACGGTCTCATGGGCGCAGTTCCTTTACCCGCTGGTGTTCACGACCTCGACCGACCAGCTCGTGCTGCCGGTCGGCATCATCACCACGCTGATCAAGGGTGACGTCTTCGCCTGGGGGCAGATCATGACCGGTGCCCTGCTCGGCGCGGCGCCTCCGCTTATCATCTACGCTTTCCTGATGGATTATTACATTGCCGGCCTGACCGCCGGTGCGACAAAGGGTTGATCTCATGGCTGACGTGACTTTGCGTAAGGTGGTGAAGCGTTATGACGAGGTCGAGGCGGTGCGCGGCATCGATCTCGATATCGCCGACCATGAGTTTGTCGTGCTGGTCGGGCCTTCGGGCTGCGGCAAGTCGACCACGCTGCGGATGATCGCTGGCCTGGAAGATATTTCCGATGGCGACATCATGATCGGCGGCGACGTCATCAACGACGTGCCGCCAAAGGACCGCGATATCGCGATGGTGTTCCAGAACTACGCGCTCTACCCGCACATGACGGTCGCGGAGAACATGTCGTTCGGATTGCGGCTGAAGCGCTACCCCAAAGCCGAGATCAAGAGCCGCGTCGACGAAGCCGCGCGTATGCTCGATATCGTCGAGCTGGTCGACCGCAAGCCGAAGCAATTGTCCGGCGGCCAGCGCCAGCGCGTCGCCATGGGCCGCGCCATCGTGCGCAACCCGAAAGTGTTCCTGTTCGACGAGCCGCTGTCCAACCTCGACGCCAAGCTGCGTGTGCAGATGCGGATCGAGATCAAGAAGGTGCACCAGAAGGTCCGCACCACGACGGTCTACGTGACCCACGACCAGGTGGAGGCAATGACGCTGGCGGATCGCGTGGTGGTGATGAACCATGGCCGGATCGAGCAGATCGGCACGCCGAACGAGCTTTATCACAAGCCGGCGACGAAATTCGTCGCCAGCTTCATCGGCTCGCCGGCGATGAATTTCATCCCCTGCCGGCTGGAGGATATCGCCGGCAAGTTGCACGTCCGGTTGACCGATCGCATCGTCTTCCCGCTGCCTCCGGCCCGCGCCGCCCGCTACCAGGGTGTCCCGCGATCAGACAAATTGCTGCTGGGGCTGCGACCCGAGCACATCACCGAGGCCAAGCAGCATGCGGAGCCGGGCGTGGAGACCTTCGACACGGTGCTCGATGTCACCGAGCCGATGGGAATGGAGACCCTGATCTATTTTACCATGGAGGGCACGCAGGTCTGCGGCCGGGTCAATCCCAATGCCGGCGCGCAGGATGGCGGCCCGCTTCGATTGGCTGTGGACCTCAATAACATGCACCTGCTAAACGAGGTCACCGGCGTCGTCCTTTGACGGCGCAATTGCAAGACCCAAGGGCAGGAAATGGCTACCAACAAGAAGAAAATCTTCATCACGGAATCGATGTCGCAGCAGGGAAGAGCGCTGCTTCACGCGCGAGACGACATCGATCTCATCGAATTTCCCAACATGATCTCGCAGGCGGATTTCAACGCCAGGCTGAAGGAGCATGCGCCGGTACATGGCGTCGCCCTCGGCGGCACCCGCTTCGGCGAGCCCGAGCTCGAGTCCTCCAAGGACATGCTTGTCGTGACCAGGATCGGGGTTGGGTTCGACGCCGTCGACGTCCCTGCCCTCAGCCGCCGCAAGGTTCCGCTGATGGTCGCAGGCACGGCCAATTCGCCCTCTGTCGCCGAATGCGCGCTGTTCATGATGCTGACGCTCGCCAAGCGCGCGACCGAAATGCATTCGCTGGTCAGGGACAACCGATGGCCCGACAGGCTCGGCATGCTGCCCTTTGATCTCTTCGGCAAGACGATCCTGATCATCGGTTTCGGCCGCATCGGCAGCCGTACCGCCAAGCGGTGCCTGGCGATGGAAATGAATGTGCTGGTGTTCGATCCCTACAAGCCCGCCGCCGACATCAAGGCGGCCGGCTGCGAGCCGGTTACCGACCTCGACGCCGCGCTGCCGCGCGCCGACTTCGTCAGCATCCATTGCCCGAAGACGCCGGACACGATCGGCATGTTCAATGCCGACCGGCTGAAGCGCATGAAGCCAAAGGCGTTCCTGATCAACACGGCGCGTGGCGGCATTGTCGACGAGGCCGCGCTGCACACGGCGCTTTCATCGGGCAAGCTTGCCGGTGCGGGGCTTGATGTTTTCGAGCAGGAGCCGCCGCCGGCCGGCCACGCGTTGTTTGCGCTGCCGAACGTCATCATGGCGCCGCACGTCGCTGGCGTCACCGTGGAAGCTGTCGACCGGATGAGCGAGCAGACCGCCCGCAACATTCTGAGCGTGCTGGATGGCGATCCGCTGCGGCAGAACGTGATCAATCAGGACGTGCTCGGCTAGTCGTCCAATGCAAGCGACCCGGACGCGGCCGGTCCAACATCGACCGGCCGGCAAATGAGGTATCCGCATGGCCTTCAAGGAATATGGCGAATACGACGCGGTCGGCCTTGCGGAACTGGTTCGGAAGAAGGAAGTCACGGCCAGGGAATTGCTCGACGAGGCTATCGCCCGCACCGCGAAGGTCGATCCCCAGATCAACGCGGTCGTCGTCAAGCATTACGACTATGCCGAACGCCAGATCGGGCGCGGCCTGCCCGACGGCCCCTTCAGCGGCGTGCCGTTTCTGCTCAAGGATCTCGATCCGCTGGAGGGCACGCGCACGACCTTCGGCGCCACGGTCCTGAACGACTTTGTCGCCGACCACAGCAACACGCTGGTGCAGCGCTTTCTCGATACCGGCGTTTCGATCTTCGGCAAGAGCTCCAGCCCCGAATTCGGTCTGATGCCGACGACGGAGTCGCGCCTGCACGGGCCGACCCGCAACCCCTGGAATCTCGAACATTCTTCCGGCGGGTCATCGGGCGGCGCGGCCGCGGCGGTTGCCGCCCGCATCCTCCCCGTCGCGCATGCCAGCGATGGCGGCGGTTCGATCCGGATCCCCGCTTCCGCCTCCGGCGTGTTCGGCCTGAAGCCAACCCGGGCACGCAATCCGCTCGGCCCCGATCGCGGTGAAGGCTGGGGCGGCTTCGCCTGCGGCCATGTCGTGAGCATCAGCGTGCGCGACAGCGCGGTCATGATGGACGCGATCCACGGCCCGGAGCCGTCGAGCCCCTACGTGGCGCCGCCGCCGGAACGGCCGTTTTCGCAGGAAGTCGGCCGCGACCCCGGCCGGCTTCGCATCGTCTTCACCGACAAATCGCCCTATGGCGACGCCATCGATCCGGAAATCGCGGCGGCCGTACGCGAGATTGCGGGCCTCTTGGCGGGGCTCGGCCATCACGTCGAGGAACGGGCGCCGGTGCTTGCCGCTGACCCGGCCGCAGTCATGACAACCATCGTCGGCGCGAACACCGCACTGTCGGTGCGGCTGATCGAGCAAAGGCTCGGGCGTGCCGCAACGGAAAACGATTTCGAGATACTGACGCTGGCGAGCGCCCACAACGCGCAAAAGACCAGCGCGACCGACTACGTTGCCGCCCAGCTTGCAGCTTTCCAGATTTCGCGCGGTCTTGCGACCTTCTTCGAGAACTGCGACGTGTTCCTGTGTCCCACGCTGTGCTCGCCCCCGCTGCGAATCGGTGAGCTCAACACGATGTCGAACGACCTGTCGCATATCGCGCCGATCCTCCGCCGCTATATGCCCGGCACCTCCATGTTCAACATCTCCGGCCAGCCGGCGATGTCGGTGCCACTGGCGTGGAACAAGGGCGGATTGCCGCTCGGCATGATGTTCTCGGCCAGGTTCGGTGATGAGGCGACGCTGTTCCGGTTGGCCGGGCAGCTCGAACAGGAGCGACCCTGGAAGAACAGGCTACCTCAGGTTTGTGCATAACCTTCGCCGCAAAAACGCCAAGATTTGACAAATCGCAGCCTTATCGGCACTGAGAAAATGGACCGGGCGGAAGTGGGACACCGATTCCGGAGACAAAGCTCGTTCCGGAGGCTCAAATCGTGGCTCAAAGCGACCCGACCGACCATGCGCTGGCGGCCATTGCAAGCATTCTCGACAGCGTTGAGGCTTCCAGAGAATCCCAAAAGCCCGCGGTCACCGAGCAAAGGCCCGTGGCACCTCCCCCCATTCCAGTAGCCCATCCGCCCATCGAGGCGCATGGATATTCCAAAATTGGTCCCGGACCGATGGCCGCGATTCGTTTCAAATGGACGGTGCGCCTCGACCATGGCGACTACTATGTCGATGAGACTATCGGCGAGAATTCAAGCCCGCTCGTCACCGGGCCGCTCGACCGTGACGCTGCGATCCAGCTTGTCGATTATCGCGAAAGCGAAGCTCGCCGGCGCTTCGAGCAGTTGAAGAGCGAAATGACCGGACAACGCGTGGGTGCTAATTCGTTGCGCAAAGACACCAGCATGGCCTAACGGCCGATGTGTTCCTGAGCGTCCCGCCGGATACCCCGCTGGGCATCATCTCGGATGTGCCTTGGCATCGTCGATGTGCCCCTTGGCATCATCTCGGCGGCCCCAGAAAATCCTTCTTGGCAATATCGACACCGGCATGGCGCAGGATGTCGTAGGCCGTCGTGACATGAAAGAAGAACTGCGGAACGCTGAACGTCAGCAGCAGCGATTTGCCGGTGAATGTTCGCTGGGTACCGTTCTTGAACGTGAAAGCAACTTCCTTGTCGGCTGCAGCGTCGATCTCGGCACGTGGCAGGCCCTGCACGAAATCGATCGCCGCTGAAATCCGCGCCTTGAGCTCGGCGATGTCGGGCTCGGCGTCTGAAAATGTGCAGCGAGTACGACCAGCCAGCAGCGCGCCGGCGACGGTCGCATGCCGATTGGCTTCTCCCACCTGCTGCTTGAGGCTGTACATCGTGGGCGAGAGCCGCATGTTCAGAAGGACGGCGGGATCGACGTTTCGGGCTTCGGCGTGCGCCGAGGCGCGGTCGAGAACAGCCGACAGATTGCCGAGATACGGAACGAACACGCCGACGGAAGCTTCATGGAGCGAGATGGTCACGATTTCAATTTCTCCGGGTGGCAGATTCGCGATATCTGGTCTAAATCGGTGCCATCGCTCCAGAGTGTCATCTAATTCGTCGGCGGAGAAGGCCTGATGTTCCGAGTGTTCGTTAGCCTTGCAATGGCTGTGCTGTGGACCGTTGTCGCCCACGCGCAGCAGCCGGCGAATTCCCGTCTCGACGACATCATCAAGCGCGGCACGCTGCGGGTCGGCATGACCGGCGACTATCAGCCATTCACCTATCTCGACAAGGCCACGTCGAAATTCCGCGGCTTCGACGTCGACATGGCGGAAGCGCTTGGCAAGGCGCTCGGCGTCAAGGTCGAGTTCGTTCAGACGGCGTGGCCGCAGTTGATGAAGGATTTCGAAGCCGACAATTTCGATATCGCCATGGGCGGCGTCTCGATCACGCTCGACCGGCAGAAGAAGGGAATGTTCTCGACGCCGATCATGCGCGAGGGCAAGACGCCGATCGCCCGCTGCGCCGACAAGGACAAGTATGAAACCATCGCCGATATCGACAAATCAGGCACGCGCGTCATCGTCAATCCCGGCGGCACCAACGAACGCTTCGCCAAGGCCAACATCAAGAACGCCGAGATCAAGATGTGGAACGACAACGTCACGATTTTCGACGAGATCGCCAAGGGCAACGCCGACCTGATGATGACGGACTCGTCCGAGACCCGCTACCAGCAGAAGCAGCACCCGGGCGTGCTCTGCGCGGTACACCCGGACAAGCCGTTCGACTTCGCCGAGAAGGCCTACTGGTTGCAGCGCGACGTCGCGCTGAAGGCCTTTGTCGATCAGTGGCTGCACATCGCCGCCGAGGACGGCAGCTTCAGGAAAATCTACGCGGCCTGGTTCGATTGATTCCTGGTTGGGTAAGCCGGCTTTCGCAGGAAATTGACCGGCCCTCGGGCGCTATTTAGATTGCCAAAATAGGCTGCCAAGCCGAATTTGAACCCAGAGCCGCTAGTACACGACTTATACTTTGAAAGTGATTTAGATCACGTTAGGTGGAGCTATCGCTGCGTAATAGCTTCGGGGAATGGGGTTCCCTGCTGAGGAGGTCGCAACAATGAAGAAGTGTCTCGGTATCGCCGTGCTCTTGCTGGCGAGCAGTCTCAGCACCGCGCAGGCCCAATACACGTTTGAGTATGGCGGCCGCACCATCACCATCGATCCCGATCGTGGCACGGTTCAGATTCCCGGCGTCTACGACAATACCGGCAAGAAGGCCAAACGCCCGCGTGGCGAGGAAGGCGACCTTGATCGGCCGGGCAGGAAGACGCCGCAGCAGGCGAAGTCCGCACCCGAGGCGGCAACCCCGGCCGTCCCGGCCGCCCCTGCACCGGCTGAACAGGCTGCCGCTCCGGCGACTGCGCCCGCGCCAGCCGCCCCTGCTCCAGCCGCTCCGACGACCACTTCGAGGGGCGAGCCGTCGACCGCAACAGCGGCCGTTGCGCCCGCCGATACACCTGCGCCAGCACCGCCCGCTGCTCCTCAAGCCGCGCCGGCTGCGCCGCCGGCGCCTGCCCCCGTTGCCGCGCCAGCGCCACCGCCGCCGCAACAGAAACAGGCCACCGCCCCGGCAGCTTCGACACTTCCGTCTGCGAACTCACCGCTCGGCGTCTGGCTGACGGAGGAGAAGGAAGGCAAGGTGCGGATCGAAGCGTGCGGCGCCAATCTCTGCGGCTATTCCGTCGACAAGAAGTCGAACCAGAACGGCGAGCAGGTCCTGATCAACATGAAGCCCGGCAAGGACAAATGGAGCGGCAGGATCTTCGATCCGAATTCCGGCAGCACCTACGATTCGACGATCGCCCTCAAGGGCACCGACAGCCTGCGCGTTCAGGGCTGCGCCTTTGGCGGCATGTTCTGCGGCGGCCAGACCTGGACTCGCGTCAACTGACCGGCATGTGACGTCGCGCACGGTTGCACGGCCAATAGAAGCCCCGCGGCATCGCGGGGCTTTTTTTCGCGTGATGACAGTCATGGTCGTCCAGGAGCCATTGTGAGAGCTTGATCGTGTCCAAACCAAAGGGGCACGTCATGATCACGTCTTCGAAATCTCTGATCGCCGCGTCGCTGTTTGCCGCCGCACTGGGCTTTGCAGCCCCGTCCGCTGCCGCGACGTTTGACGGCGACTGGAATGTCCAGATCACCTCGTCCAACGCCGCCTGCCCCAGCGGGGCGTCGGTGTCGATCGAAATCAACAACGGCCAGGTTGCCTCGAACAGCGCGGCCGTCACGGCATCGGGTCGCGTCGCCGACGCGGGCAATATCAATGTCACGCTGGCAAACGGCATGAAACGTGCGGTCGGCACCGGCCGCCTCTCGGGCACGTCGGGCTCGGGCACCTGGCGTGCCGCCCTTTGCTCGGGTACCTGGACGGCGCAGCGAAATTAGAGCGTTTTCCAGCGAAGCATGCTCTCGGACTTGATCCGGAGTGAATACCGGTTCGCGTGGCAATCAAGTTTACGCAGATTGCGTAGACTTATCTGCGGTAGAAAACGCGATACTGCTCTGGTCTAGTCCATCAAGCCGATCCAGGCGCTCAATCCCCGGTGTGACGACGAGGCCCGAACCAGCGCGCTCCTGTGATGCCTGCGCTGAGCCGTCAATTTGCGGCCCCTTTCCCTGCATTGCTGGATAGTCGCCTTTAAGCGGTCGCCGCTCCTGCGCGATATCACGCACAATTTCACGCCCAGGACGTCGGTCCCCCGTTGCTCGTATCTCCGCAATCTTGCGCGCGATCTGTGGCGCCGCGACACTGGTGCCGTTCATGACGACTCGCGACCCGCTGCGTGTCCCTGCCGCGAGGATACCTTGATGGACATATGATTCGTCGCTTCGTGCCACGGCATCTGGCCCCTCCCGTTCCAGGTCATCTGCCCCCCGGCGATCAGCTGCTTTCGCGGAACCACCGGCGGGCGATATTGGGCCACCGGAGGAATACTTTACAACTCGATCTTCCTTGCGCACATAACCACCAGCAACGATCGTACGAGAACCAGTCGCGATGGCATTTATTGATCCATCGCGCTTGATCTTGCTGTCATTATCCAATTCCACCTCTCTGCCAGAAATCTCGTCAAATCGCTGGTAGCGATCGTCGATGAAGTAGGATTGCCTGCCGTTCTGCGGATAGCCAAGCGGCCGATCATCCCACTGGATCGAAGCCTCCACGTCGATCTGTTCATCCATCCGATTTTCGAATCCAATCGTCCACGTGCCGAAGGGCGCAAGTTGTCCTGCAAAATCAGGCAAAGCCGTGGGCAGCAAGGCAATCATGTATCTTCCCCTGTTCGTGGGAGGACCGATGAATTCGTAGTATACCTTGCAAAGAACATCGTCATGTAGAGCCCACTCGATCGCAGCACGCTTACCCGCTCGGGCCACCAGAGGCGGCGAACTTCTCTGCTCGCCGGGGGGCTTCAGCGTGAGCTCCATCCAGCCGTCGTCGCTCCAGGTCTCATCGCGAGTAGGTAACCAGATTTCCAGATAGCTGCACGTTCTGTCATCCGGTAACGTGCGGAACTGCAATTCCTTCATTCCCCGTTTTTTGCCATTCCTTGGAGAAAGTGAGACCCTGGCATGCAAGCGGGAAAGACGACTGTTGCCAGACGGTAGCACGACATCGGTTGGCGCCTCGCGGCCTTTGATCCGAGCGTCGATTGCAAGCTCGATCGGGTGAGTGCCATCGCGGGGACCAGCCAAAATACCGGAGCTGAAATTAATTACCACCGGCAGCTCACCGCACTCGCGTTCTCGTGCGATATCTTGAGCTTTACGCAGGATATAGTCGACGCCATCAAGAACATAGTATTCCAGGCCGAGGCCTGATGTGTCCGCGACCGTAACTGTCGGCAGCTTCACGCAAACAATCGGGCGCAGGTCCTTACCTCCCTCACTGGTCGGCGACGAACCCTCGTCATACCCGGCCGCTAAATCCATCACATGGGTGCCATGCCCGACACGTCTTGCTGCGGCCTTATGCGCAGATTGCCCAAAATCGACAACGCCGGTTTTACTGTAGAACAGGTCTTCATCCACCTGTCCTCCGCTCATACACTCGCCAAGCGATTTGTCGATGTCAGCTTTTGTCAGCTCCAGACCATAAGGAACTGCGCCTTTGACTCGACCATCTTGAATCCAGGCGTACTCCACTCGAGAATTGCACGGGCCGCTCCGAAAACGCTGATTCGCAAATGCTATGCCTTCGTCAATAATCCCGATCACGACGGGGCTCGCGTTGCCCGACTCATATTTCCCGTCGCTGTGTTGTGTCTCAGGAAGAGGCCGGTCTTCGCGCGTGGCGTGACGAGGCAACTTGTGCGCAATTGTGATCCGATGAACAAGTTGGTCAATTGAAGGATCGCCTCGAAGACGCTCAAACGCTTCTTCAGGCATGTTTAGCGTAAATTGCTCGTACTTGAGACCAGAGCCAACGCCGTCATCATCAAGCTTGCCGAACGCTTGCTGCAAGCGCTCGAAAAACTCTCTTTTTGTCTTGCCCGACTGCAGACTGATGAGAATGGGAACAGACCGCAGTTCATCGTTTGGATACAGTGCCCCCTTGGCAGTATCTCGTACCCAATCAATGTACGCGTCGACGAATTTCGACGACCCTTCTCGCCACTTATATGCCCTCTCCTCTACCATCATTCCCTCCCGAGGCAGACCATGTAAGTTTGTTCGCTGCTACCTGGCTGGGGACCACTCGCTCGCTGCTTTTTTCCAGAGCCATTCTAGTGGCTTCGAGGTTTCGGAGAGAAGTTTCGCCTCAACCGTGGCATAGCTCGCGACGTCCGGCGATAATCTAAGCTTTCGCGTGTCGACGTTATAGAAGTTCTGCCAATTGAAATCGGCAACAATGCCGCGCGGGTAATCCGGTCCCTTGAACTCACAAGAGTGGCACTCTTCTCGTTCTCGTGCCGGCTTGCAGAGATTCACCAGGTATTCGGCCAGCGTCAGGCCCAGCAGGGCGCCGGCGACGCTATCGATCGGAAAGTGCACGCCAGCCACTGTGCGGTTAACTGCAATTCGGTTTGCTTGCCGCATAAGCTGATTAACCCAAACACTTTCCGATCTTCCCCGTGTGTTGGAGAGAATCGCCAAGAGATGCGCAAACAAGAAGGCTTCCGTTGCGTGACCGCTGGGCAACGAACCGTGCAGCGGACATGCAATAATGGGCTGTATTTGCGGCGAGTATTCATGTGGCCGGCGGCAGGCCAGCGCATGCTTGATGCGCATTTCCACCGTGTATGCGAAGCGCAGAGCAGCGTAAATCAGCTCCATCGTCCACCGTGTCCGCTCCGGGTGCAAAAACGTGATGGATCCGAAGAAAGCGTGCGGAACGCTCATTTGTGACACGATCTCCGCCGCACGATCGGGGCGCAGATCAGCGTAGGATTCGACGAGGCCAAGTTGATCCAGAAAGATCTCCCGAGTGGGACGGCTGAAGCTTGCAAGGCGGGTGTAAGGACGCGAGGACTTAACGTCGCCTGCAGGGCCGGGAGCACAGCTCAGGATGGCCTCGCCCTTTCCATCGGCTCGAAATGAGATGCGGGAGATGAGTTCAAAATCGAAAATGCTCGCCCGCTCGCCGGGCCCCAGTCGTCCGAGGTTTACGTCGTCGCTGCCATCTTCGCTTTCGGATGGGAGTGGTTCAGGCACGTCCTCTATCGTTGGAAGTTGCGATTTCCCCACAATTCCATCGCGGTTTGTTATCAGCGCATCGATGTAAGGCGGGTTATATCCCGGACCACTGAATAAAAATCCACCGATGGCGCCGCCCGCACCGGCTCCGCTTGCGCCGCTCGCTCCGCTGGCGCCACTCGCTCCGCTGGCGCCACTTGCTCCGCTCGCGCCACTTGCTCCACTCGCTCCGCTCGCGCCACTGAAACTGCTCATACTTGCCTCCCATGCTTGGGGTGAGGATTGCACTGCATGCCGTCACGCGCCGTCCCGGAGTTATCGAGGAACACCTGCCTTCTGAAGTGCATCAGACCATTCCTGGCCAGTCCTGCATCCAGCGCTGGGACTGCGCCTGAGATATCCCGTGATCGTCAACCCGGGCTCCAATCTCATCAATTCGGCCACGGTGCCACGGGCGTCCCGTTCGTGTCCGAGCTGCCACTGTGCAATTGCCATGGCTCTCAGTGTCGAGGTGTGGCGTCGATTGGCTTTGAGTGAGCGGCGGGCAGATTTGATCGCGAGCTCATATTTGCGATCTGCCAGATAAGCGGTCGCCGCCAGAGCGTCATAATAGTATCGATGGGGATCGAGAGGAGATAAGCTGATCGCGCGCTGTGTATCAGCGACAGCATCAGCCCCCTCATCCCTGAAAGCATGCAGGGTCCCTTTGAGCAACCAGGCAAGAGAGTTATTTGAATTTGCGCGCACCGCCAGCGCGTAGCGTTCGGCAGCGATGTCGAGCTCCTTCGTCATGTGAGTATGGACCAACCCATTAATTGCCAGAGCAAGAGAGCTATCCGGATCCGTGTCGAGCGCGCGCCTTGTGCAATCGAGGGCACAACGCCGGTCCTTGGTCGAATCTTCGGTCCATCCTTGCTGGACCCGCAAGACATACCAGTTAGCCATCCAGGACTGGGGAACTGGATGACGCGGGGCGCGGTCGATAACGGCCTGCAGCAGGCGTTGGGCTTCCAGAAAGTCGGCAGCCGACATTCGATGCATCAACGCAATACCGCTCATCAGGAGCGTGTAGCTCTCCAGGGTTGGCAGTGGGTTGGCGCGCGCGCGCTGCAATTCGCGCGATTGAATTGCGTTCGTCACCTTGGAGAAGATCTGGCTAATCAGCTCCTGTTGCCCACCCAGAAGATCTGGAACGCTGCCGGCCACCTGGCCAGCCCATACCACTCGTTGAGACCTGACCTCCGCCAATTCCAAATTTAGTGTCAGACGATCTTCGTCGGCACGGTACGTTCCCGATAGCGCATAGTTCGCACCGAGATGCTGACGGATATCTTCCAGGCTGAACTGACGCCATCGAAATGCCGTGGTCGAGAGGCGCGAGAGCACGGCGATGTCCGGGGATCGCGAAAACGCCCTGATGATTTCCTCGACCAGCACCTCGCCAAGAATATCCTCGCTGGTTGTTTGAAGGCGAGGTACGAAGGGAATGATCGCAATTGATGGCCGTAACACACCCAGTAACGGTGCGCATTTGACTACTGGCCTGGGGCCAGCTGGACCGATCCGGTAAGCTCGAACGGGATGTCGGATATGCTTGACATGACATTCGCCAAGGTCTTCGATCTCCGCGTCCAGCGTTGGGGTCAGCAGGTCCCGAGCCTGGGCCGAGATGACTATCTCGTTTGGTCCGGCGAGGGTCGCCAATCGAGATGCCAAATTGACACCACGCCCGTATACATCGTGATGATCAACAATCACATCGCCGAACTCTATCCCCATTCGCAGAAATATCTTTTGATCCGCAGGCAACCCGGGGCTTGCCTGCGCACTTTCACGCTGGATTGCGATCGCCGCTGAGGCGGCGGACCGGACGCTGCCGAATTCGAGCAGCATCCCGTCACCGACGCTCTTGACGAGGCGGCCACCAGTGCCAGGAAGCACCTGCGTCATTACCCGATCGACAAGGTTCAGCCAGCGACGGACGACGCCTTCTTCGTCCTGCCCTATCAAACGCACCGAATCGACCATGTCCACGAATAAGATCGCGCGCGGACGCCGCTGAACATGCCGGAGCGACGGATCAACGACAGACGACATCGGCAATTGGGGTGCAGGTTCCGATTTCATGACAGGCAAGCCCCCACATAAAGTGCTGCACAAATCTCGGATCTTGAACGCATGATATGCCTCCAGGTTGAATCACCAAGCGGCATTCTCGTCTTTGAGTTACGTTCGATGGCTCACTGGAGCACTTGTATAGGTCACTACAACTTTGCGTATCGTTGCCGAACTGCCTGTTCAACAAGGGCATCGGCCATTTCATTCCAGGACCGCGCGCTACGTCGACTGCAAATGTCTAGCGGGACCGAAATCTCACAATCAATATCGCCTATATCCGTCGACTGATGCACGGCGAGGCGTTCGTCAGTCCGAACTAACAACCCCTTCTGCAGAATGGGCGCCCCTGCAGAACGGGCATACCCCTGCAGACCGACAATTTCACATTCCTTGGTCAGTTCTACCCAAGTCCAACTGAATGTTAGGTCGTATTGGCCAGACCGAGTGTGAATGAGATCACATCTCGGAAGGGATGATTTTTTGATGGCGGGTCGCCGTGGACAGCCCAGCGCCATCCGAATAATCCGCCGGTTTCTTCTCCTCGACCTTTAGCCGACTTTCGCGGAATACTCCGCGTCAGTCACATGCTCCATCCAGGTGACATAGCTGCCGTCGGCCGCTTCCTGCATGGCAATGTGCGTCATGGCGTTGGTCGGCGAAGCGCCGTGCCAGTGTTTTTCACCGGGCGGAATCCAGACGACGTCACCGGGACGAATTTCCCTGATCGGTCCGCCTTTGGTCTGCACCCGTCCAACCCCCGAGATCACATAGAGCGTCTGGCCGAGCGGATGCGTGTGCCAGGCCGTGCGCGCACCGGGTTCGAACGAGACTCGCGTCGACGCCAGCCGTGCCGGCGCCTCGGTCTGGATGATTGGATCCTGCAGCACAGTGCCGGTGAAGTATTCAGCCGGCGCCCGGCGCGTCGGCCGGGAGCCTGCGAGATGGATATCCATGGAGTTGTCTCCTTTTTCTAAAGCTTATTTCTTCGTCGCCGCGTAGCGGGCCTTGGTCTCGGCGTTCATCGGATAGAGGCCGGGCAGCGCCGCGCCGTTGTTCACCTCGTTGACGATCCAGGCTTCCATCCGTTCCTGCTCCGGCCCCTCGGCCAGCACGTGATCGAGCAGCGTCTGCGGGATCAGCACCGCGCCGTCCTGGTCGGCGACGACGATGTCGTTCGGGAACACCGCGACCCCGCCGCAGCCGATCGGCTCGCCCCAGCCGACAAAGGTCAGCCCGGCCACCGAGGGCGGCGCCGCGAACCCGTCGCACCACACGGGCAGATTGGTGCCGAGCACGCCTTCGATATCGCGCACAACGCCGTCGGTGATCAGCGCCGCAACGCCGCGCTTGACCATGCGCGCGCAGAGAATATCGCCGAAGATGCCGGCATCGGTCTCGCCCATGGCGTCGACCACGGCGATGCAGCCTTTCGGCATCGCTTCGATCGCGGTGCGGGTTGAAATCGGCGACGACCAGGACTCAGGCGTGGCGAGGTCTTCGCGTGCCGGAACGAAGCGCAGCGTAAACGCCGGCCCGACCAACCGCGGCTGTCCCGGCCGCAACGGTTTGGTGCCGCGCATCCAGATGTTTCGCAGGCCCTTCTTGAGCAGAACGGTGGTGATGGTGGCGGTGGACACGTCGGACAGGGTCGCAAGGGCTTCGGGGGACAGGGACATCTGGAATGCAGGCTCCGGAGGGTAATCGATAAGGTAGCGCATCTTGCGAAGCGCGGGTGCCGCGTCAAGGCCTCGCGGAAAGGCGCGCGATCACAACATCTTATCATCGGCATGCAGATTAATTTATTGAACTTACTGGCTGATTTCGAGCGAAGCGAATTCCACTCGCGCCCAAAACACGCTACAGGTTGAGGCGCGCATGATCCGGAAAAGTGGGTACCGGTTTTCCGACGAGATCATGCTCAAAAGCCGAAGCTGCGAGACAGTTCAGAGGCCATGGCCGCGACGCTTCCCCCGCCCCGCCTTTTGCCGAGTGGCGACAGCGCCATCACGGTGGAATTCAGCCGCAGCATCGACGATGCCGCCAACCGGCGGGTGCTGGCGCTCGACCGCGCCATGGCCGCCGAGCCGGTTACGGGCGTCACCGAGACCGTGCCGACCTATCGTTCGCTGCTGGTCCATTACGATCCCGAGCAAGTCGATTTCGACAAGCTTGGCGCACAGATTCTCGCACTCGCGCAGCGGCCGGTTCCGGCAACGACAAGAACCCGGCGCTGGCGCATTCCGGTGGTCTATGGCGGCGAGCATGGTATCGACCTCGAGGACGTCGCCAAAACCCTCAACACCACGCCCGACGAGATCGTGGCGCGGCATGTCGCCGGCGATTATCGGGTCGCCATGATCGGCTTCACGCCCGGCTGGTCCTATCTGAGCGGGCTGGAGAAGTCCCTGCACATGCCGCGGCGGCAGAACCCGCGTCTGCTGACCCCGGCCGGGACCGTCTCGATCGGCGGGGTACAGACCGGCGTGCAGTGCCTCGCCGGCCCGAGCGGCTGGCATCTGCTGGGACAGACGGCGGTCCGCACCTACCAGCTCCATCGCGATCCGATCTTCCTGCTGGAGCCGGGCGACAACGTCACCTTTGTGTCAGTTGATGCCAAAACCTTCGCCGAGCAGGATCGCGCCGCCGAGGCCGGCGAATTCATTGCCGAGCAGATCGCCTCATGAGCAAGCTCGTCATTGCATCGATCGGCCCGGCAAGTTCGGTACAGGACGGCGGACGTCCCGGCGCCCAACGCTACGGCCTGGTGCCGAGCGGCGCGATGGACCGGCTGGCGCTGGCGGCCGCGAATACCCTGGTCGGCAATGAGCCGTTCACGGCCGCCGTCGAGGTCGGTCCGTTCGGCGCAAAGTTCACCGCGCGCGGCGCTGTCCGCATCGCGCTGGCTGGAGCCCCGCGCAGTGCCGATATCGCCGGCCGCGCCGTGGCGTCAGATACGTCCGCAACGCTTGACGACGGCGAGACGCTGACGCTCGGTTTTGCCCGCGGCGGCTCGTTCAGCTATCTCGCGATCGAAGAAGGCATCAAAGGCGAGCCGATGTTCGGCAGCCTCGCCGTCAATGCCCGCGCCGGCCTCGGCAGCCCCTATCCGCGCCCGCTCCAGTCCGGCGACGAACTGCAGGCGAAGGCCGCCAGCGGCGCGCCGGAACGACGGATCGAACTGCCGGCGGCAACCGATGCGCCGATCCGCGTGGTGTGGGGTCCGCAGGATGATGAATTCGCCGATGAGACCAAAAAGCTCTTTCTCGACAGCGAATGGAAGATTTCGGCGACCAGCGACCGCATGGGCTATCGGCTCGAAGGCCCCGTGCTGAGGCATCTCCACGGCCACAACATCGTTTCCGACGGTACGGTGAGCGGCAGCCTGCAGGTGCCCGGCAACGGCCAGCCGATCGTGCTGATGCGCGACCGCGGCACCAGCGGTGGTTATCCGAAGATCGCGACCGTGATTTCGGCCGACTTCGGACGGTTTGCGCAGATCCCCGCCGGCCGCGCCTTTCGCTTTCAGGCTGTCAGCATGGCGGAAGCGCAGGCGGAGGCGCGCAGATTTGCGGCGTTGCTGCGCACCCTGCCCGAACGGCTGCGATCGATCGAAAGCGTTGATCTCAACATCGATGCGCTGCACGATGCCAATGTCGCGGGTCATGCCGTCAGCGCCGTCGATGCCGGAACCTGGCACGCCGAATCTCTGGCCGACATGGCGGGCCCGGACTGAACAATAAATCCACTCACGAGAAGCGGACCAACAACATGGCAACCATCGACCTCAATTGCGATCTCGGCGAAGGGTTTGGCGCGTGGGAAATGGGCAACGACGCCGCGATGATCGAGTTGGCGACGTCGGTGAACGTCGCCTGCGGCTTCCATGCCGGCGACGCCGACATCATGCGCCACACGGTCGAACTGGCGAAAGCGCGCGGCGTCAGAGTCGGCGCGCACCCCGGATATCGCGACCTGCACGGTTTTGGACGGCGGCCGATGCCGGGCCTGAAATCATCGGAGATCGAGAACCTGATCGCCTACCAGATCGGCGCCCTGCAGGCGATCGCGACCGCGGCGGGCTACAAGGTCACTCACGTCAAGGCGCATGGCGCCATCTCCAACGTCGCCTGCGAGGACGACATGACAGCCAAAGCCATTGCCAACGGCATCAAGGCCGTCGACCCCAATCTGATTTTCGTGGTGCTCGCCAATTCAAAACTGGTGCAGGCCGGCGAAGCCGCCAACCTGCCGATGGTGCACGAGGTGTTTGCCGACCGCGCCTATGAAGACAACGGCTCACTGGTGTCGCGCAAGAAGCCGGGCGCCGTGCTGCACGATGCGAAAGAAATCGCCGACCGCGTGGTGCGGATGGTGCAGGACGGCGCGGTGGTATCGGTCACCGGCAAAGTGATCAAGATGCGCACCGACACCGTGTGCATTCACGGCGACACGCCGGGCGCGGTCGAGATCGGGCGTGGGGTCAGGCTGGCATTGAAGAATGCCGGGATCGACGTCGCGCCGTTCAAGTGAAGCCGGGCGCGAATACCTAGTCCAAAAGCCCGGCCGGACGTCGGCTTCAGCGCTTTAAAAACTCGTTCTGGAATGGCGCAAGAAAGGTCGCCGGTACGCGACGCGGCGCCTAGAACCCTTCAATAACTGGTTGGCGCAACCAAAGGGGGACGATATCATTATCTGCTCTCTGGACTAGCCGGCTTCCTTGGGGGGTCAAATGGTCTCCACGTATTTCCGCCGATTGGTGTCGGCGACACCGGTCTGCGCACTGATTCTTTCAACAAGTGCGGCGCAAGCTCAGCAGACCGACGCCGCGGTCACGCTGTTCAACAATGTCAGGGTATTCGACGGCAAGGGCACGTCGTTGTCCGAACCAACCAATGTGTTGGTTCGAGGCAACCTGATCGAAAGAATTTCCCCGAGTCCAATTCCAGTCGATCGCAGCGCGACCACGACGATCGTCGACGGCGGCGGCCGCACGCTGATGCCCGGCCTGATCGATAATCATTGGCATGCGATGCTGGCGCGAACGACCCCGGCACAGGCGTTCGGTGACGTCGGTTTCAACAATCTCGATGCTGGCGCCGAAGCGACGGACACCCTGATGCGCGGCTTCACCACTGTTCGCGATGTAGGGGGCCCGGTGTTCGGTCTGAAGCGCGCCATCGATGAGGGCATCGTCAAGGGACCGCGCATCTACCCGTCCGGCGCCATGATCACGATCACCAGCGGGCACGGCGACTTCCGACAGTTGACCGATCTGCCACGGACGATCGGCGGCATGCTCACCCGCATGGAGCTGGTCGGCGGCGCCATAGTTGCGGACAGCCCCGACGAGGTGCGCGTGCGCGCGCGCGAACAACTCATGCAGGGCGCCTCCCAGGTCAAATTGACGGCGGGCGGCGGAGTGTCGTCGCCCTTTAGTCCGATCGACGTAACCACCTTCACCGAAGCCGAGCTGCGCGCCGCGGTCGAGGCGGCCGAAAACTGGGGCACGTACGTCGCGGCGCATGCCTTTACCTCGGCTGCGATCCGGGGAGCCATCGCGGCTGGCGTGAAGTGTATCGAACACGGCTTCCTGATGGACGACGCCACCGCCAAGCTGATCGCCGACAAGGGCGTCTGGCTGAGCTTGCAGCCGCTCCCCGAGGGCTTGCGGCTGGGCTTTCCGGAGGGGTCGGTCCAGCGTGCCAAGGCGGACGAAGTCTGGCCCGGCATCGCCAGGGCTTACGAGTTGGCGAAGAAGTACAAGATCAAGACGGCGTGGGGCACCGATGTGCTGTTCTCCCGCGCGCTGGCGCAGCAGCAAGGGGCCATTCTGGCCTCGCTTGTCCGCTGGTACACTCCCGCCGAAGCGCTGGTCATGGCGACATCGACAAACGCCGAACTGCTGGCGCTGTCCGGAAAGCGCAATCCCTATCCGGGAAAGCTCGGCGTGGTGGAACAGGGGGCGCTGGCGGATTTGCTGCTTGTCGACGGAAATCCGTTGGATAACATCAACCTGATTGCCGACCCCGCCAACAACTTCAAGATCATCATGAAGGACGGCAAGATCTACAAGAACACTCTGACCAGGTGAGTATCCGTTGCGCCAAGCCTACGCGCCTGTGGCAAGATTTCAGAACGGATGAACCGAGAGCGTGCCGAACACGATGGCGGCAATAAGCGCGAACGCGCTGTAGAGCGCGACGGTATGCAAGCCGGCGCCGGAACGGCGGGACAACGCGCGTGCGTAAAGGTGCAGGCGGGCTTCCGCCGATAATTCGCGCATGGTCGATCTCCAACGCAGCATGGAGTGCATATGGAATATCGTTTGCGGGCGGATTCAAGACAGTTTCCAAAATAGTGATACCGGCGCTTCGGCGCGCACGGTTTCGAGAGGAAAATTCCCCTTCGCCTAACCGGCCGAGAATTTTATTCGCGCGGATTTGAGCTGGTTGGGGCCCGGAATTAGTAAACGTCCTGCTGGAACCGGCCGCTCTTCTTGAGTTCCGCGACAAAACTGACGGCCTCATCGGTCGTTCGGGCGCCGAACTGGGCGACGATATCGACTAGCGCACGCTCGACGTCCTTGGCCATCCGCTTGGCGTCGCCGCAGATGTAGATGTTGGCGCCCTCGGCAAGCCAGGTCCAGACTTCGCGGCCGACTTCACGCATCCGGTCCTGCACGTAGAACTTCTTGTCACCGTCACGCGACCACGCCAGCGACAGCCTGGTCAGCAGGCCTGACGTTTTCATGGCGTTGAGTTCATCCGCATAGAAGAAGTCGCAGTCGCTGCGCTGGTGGCCGAAGAACAGCCAGTTCTTGCCCGGCGCGCCGGTGGCGCGGCGATCGTGCAGGAAGGCGCGGAACGGCGCGATGCCGGTGCCCGGCCCGATCATGATGATCGGGACTTTTGGATCCTCCGGCAGCGCGAAGCCATGGGCTTTCTGCACATAGACCTTCACCTCGTCGCCGGGTTGAATGCGTTCGGCGAGGAAGGTCGAGGCGAGGCCAAGGCGCTTGCGCTTGTTGATGACGTAGCGCACGCAATCCACCGTCAACGACAGTCTTCCCGGCGTCGCATTATGCGACGACGAGATCGAATAGAGCCGCGGCTGCAAAGCTTCCAGGGCCTCGATGAAGGCTTCCGGATGCGGCCGCACGTTGGGGAATTTTTGCAGCACGGCCATCACGTCGAGCATCGCCGCGTCGCCATCGGGATCCTCGCCTTGCGCCAGCGCCCTCGCCTTTTCGCGCTGCTTGCCACCCGTGAGGTAGGAGATCAGTTCAAACAGGGAATCCGGTGCCGGTGCGAGCGAGACGTCGTCGAGCAACACCTCGCGCAAGGTCTTGCCGCGGACCATGGTGGTATGAGACGCCCCGAGCAAGGCAATGATCTGATCGACATTGCCGAGATCGTTGCGGGCGAAGATACCGAAGGAATCGCCGACGACATAGTCGAGGCCGCAGCCCGACAGATCGAAGTCGATATGCCAGGTTTCCTTTTCCGATTTTCCCTTGTTGAGCAGCCGGCGCCCGACGAATTTTGCCGGCGCAGGATTGTCGCGCGATCGTCCCGGCTCCGCCACGATCGCAGGCACAGCCGATACCGCTGATGGCGCCGACGATGGCGCGGCCGGCGCCTTGTCGATCTCCTCATAAAGCGACTTCAGCATCCGCGCGGTTTCCTTGCCGCCCGGGACGCAGAGGTTGAGCCGCGCTTCGCTCTTGGTCGCAATCGCTTCAGAATAGTTGTGGCAATCGTAGCCGCACTGGCCGCAATCCTGCTGCGCCATCGCCGCCATAAAACGCCGCCGCAGCGGGCGGCCTTCGGCAAGCTTCATGCGGTCGGCAATCGGCATGGTCTGGTCGTGCCACGGCGCTTCGCCATCATCGCCATCTCCGCCTTGCATGACGGCCGCGCCCTGCTCCGCCGACAGCGGCGTCGGCGCATCCGACAGCAATCCGGCAAAGAACCCGTTCAGCCATGAACGCTGCGCCTCGGAGAACGGCGCGCTCGACGGAATGATCTCGATCTTCGGCGGCGGTGTGATCTGATTCATGAGGACACCTCAGCGTCAGCCAACTTGCGCAGCGTCTCGCCGTCATGGCGGCGCGCAAATGTCAGAAAAGTTTCCTCGGGCGAAGCGCGATGTGCGAGATAGGCCTTCAGCAGCCGCTCGACGGTCTGCGGAGCATCCTCGGCCTTGAGGTCGTGATAGACCTCCTGCCCGACATCGGCGTCCGGACCAAAGCCGCCGCCGGTGAACAGATGATAGCCCTCGACCGGATCGACATCCTCACCGACATCCACCTTCGCGGCGATCAGCCCGATATCGCTGATATAGTGCTGCGCACAGGAATGATGGCAGCCGGTGACGTGGATGTTGAGCGGCGTGTCGATGTCGACGCGCGGTTCGCACCAGTCGCCGATCTCGGCGGCATGAAGCTTGGTGTTCGACGCCGCAAACCGGCAGCCGGCGTTTCCAGTGCAGGCGATCAGCCCGGCGCGGATTTGCGAGGCTTCGACCGCCAACCCGATCTTCCTGATCGCAGCGATCGCAAGCTCGACGTTCTCGTCGCGCACGCCCGGGATCAGCAAGTTCTGCCAGACCGTCAGCCGGATATCGCCGTCGCCGAGATCCTGCGCGATCCTGGAAAGCCCGCGCATCTGATCGCAGGTAACTTTTCCGAGCGGCAAGGAGACGCCGATCCAGTTCAGTCCTTCCTGCTTCTGCCCGTGCACCCCGATATGCGCCATGCGATCGAAAGCCGGCCGCGGGGAAAGCGCTTCCGGCGGCACGCGGGTAAAGGGCTTGCCGAGCCGCTCCTCGACAAGGGCGAGAAACTTGTCGTGCCCCATCCCGTCGAGCACATATTTCAGCCGGGCCTTGTTGCGGTTGGTGCGGTCGCCGAGATCGATGAAGATGCGCACGATGGCGTCAGATACTTTCGTCGCATCGGCCGGCTTGACGATGATGTCGCCGTATTTGGCGAAATCCCTGTGCCCGGTGATGCCGCCGAGCCCGAGGCGAAACCAGACGCCGGGCTCTGCGCCAAAACCATCTTTCACCTCGACCGCGGAAAACGCGATGTCGTTGGTGTCCTCCAGCACGGCGATCTTGCCGGCGCCGTCGAAGGCGACGTTGAACTTGCGCGGCAGCCCGTACAGCGAGCGATCGTTGAGGATGTGATAGTGCCACTCCCGCGCATATTCGCGGGTATCCAATAGCTCCTGCGGATCGATCCCGGCGGTCGGCGTGCCCGTGACGTTGCGGATGTTGTCGGCGCCGGTACCGCGCGAGCACAGGCCGAGATCCTGAATGCCCTCGATCAATGCTACCGCGTGCTTCGGCGGAATCTCGCGCACCTGCAGATTGGCCCGCGTGGTGACGTGGCAGAACGGCCCGCACAGTTTTTCGATCAGATCGGCCAGGCCGGCGAACTGCCAGTGCTTCAGGATCCCGTTCGGGATCCGTAAGCGGCACATGTAGGAATCCTGCGCCGGCGCCACATAAAACAGGCCGTAATAGCGCCAGCGGAAATTGTCCGCAGGGTTCGGCGGCGCGTTGTCGAGCGCCTGCTGCTTCAGCCGCGGATAGGCGTCGAACGGATGCTCCTCGCG
>Ga0307500_10000093_pt1 | contig 27882 bp, 25 predicted proteins | sample 14_S_MG_FD_201362 | JGI IMG/M metagenome (GOLD analysis project Ga0307500, IMG submission 201362) | Soil microbial communities from Populus trichocarpa stands in riparian zone in the Pacific Northwest, United States - 14_S | ecosystem: Environmental > Terrestrial > Soil > Riparian zone > Trees... | reverse complement strand
ACCCCGAGCAACGCCCTCTCCATGACCTTCTCCTACGAGTAGCTCCCGACAGCGGCCCGCCGGGTTGGGTGGTCAGCCGGGCTGAATGTCCAGGAGTTCGAATGTCGGTGCCGGCTCGGGGTCGGGCCAGCGGCAGCCTTGGGGGAACGGTTCGGTGTGGCCGAGGCGGATGAGCACGGTGTGTTCGGGCGGGCCCAGCCGGATCTGCCAGGTGCTGGCGTCGCGGGCGACCGCGCTGCGGGGTTGCAGGGCGTCCAGGCTGGTTTCGCCGAGTGCCTGCCGGGCGAAGTGTTCGGCGGCCTGGGCCGGTGGGGGCAGGCAGGTCCGGCCACGTAGCCAGGTCGGCTCGACGTGGCCGCGCTCGTAGGCGTCGGCTACGGCGACCGCGGTGGCTGGGGTGAGGCGGCCGTAGCTGAGGCCGTGCGGGAGCGCGAGGAGGTTGGCGGCGAACCGGTCGCCGCCGATGTGCGAGCACTCCCAGGTCTGTTCGGGCCGGGCCCGCACCAGCACCGCGGCGACTGGCCGGCCGCGGACGCCGCAGCAGGGGTCGCGCCGGCCGTTGACGCAGACCAGGTAGGTCGCGACCGCGGTCGGCGGCCCGGCCGGCGGCACGTGTGCCGGCAGGTCGAGTAAGTCGGCGGGCGTGCTCCAGTGGCCCCACCAGGACGCCTCGCGGCCGGGTCGGGAGTCGACGTACGCCCAGCGCCTGGTGCCGGCGGGGTCACGGCCGGGTCGGCGGATCAGCATCAGCTTTACCCCGGCGTACGCGGCCCACGCCGACAGCTCCGCGGCTGCTGCTCCGTCCAGACGCGAGTCGCGGGGCGGTTCGATGCCCCACGGGCCGGGGTGTTCGATGAGCAGCCAGCGGCTGGCCGAGCGGGCGGTGCCGGCGAGGGGTTCGCCGCGCGACTCGGCTACCGGCGCGCAGCGGCTCTCGGCCGGTGGCAGCGGCCCGGGCGAGGGAGCCCGTCGCGGGCCGGTAGCGGGCGGCGGGTAGCCCTGGTGCCGCCGTGGCCCGGCGGGCACGGCCGGGCCGGGGGTGGCGGCCGGGCGGGTCGGTGGGGTGCTCATTGGTAGTAGAAGGTCATCGGCAGCGCGTTGCTCGGCGTTTTCTGGTGGTTGGTGTTGAGCATTCGCCCGGGGATGTTCCGCAGGGTGTTGCGGGCGGTGTAGACGCCATTGATGGACAGTCCGCGGCCGACCACACCGATCGTCCACACCTGGTCGGCGTGCAGCCGGTAGAGCTGCTGTCCCAGGGCGGCGCGGTCGGCGTCGGTCGCCGCTTGGCGGCCACGCTCGTACAGGCGCATCGCGTCTTTCAGCAGCCCCACCGCCGGCGGCGGCTCGGTGCCGTCGCGGCCGCCGGAGGCGAACCACTTCGCGTAGGGAATGCCGATCATCCCGGTGTAGTTGGCCACGATCGTCGGCAGGAACGTATCCGCGGCGAGGAACGGGTCGTCGGTGCCGACCTGGTGGCCCGACAGCATGAGCTCGTTGGCGATCGCCCGCTGCACGATGAGCTCGCCGGTGACCGTCGCGACGTTCAGGTCGATCCCGATCTGCTCCCACTGCTTCTTGATCATTTCGCCGATGGCGGGGAAGTCGGCGAACGCCGTCACCGCCTGGTAGTCCAGCCGGATCCGGCCCCTGCCGTCGGCCCGGGCCCGGTAGCCCGAGCTGTCCCTGGCGGTCAGTCCGATCCGGTCGAGCAGCGCGTTGGCCTGGGCCGGGTCGTGGGCGGCCCATTTCAGCCGCCAGTCGGGCCCGGGGAAGTACGGGCTGTCGTCGGCCGGCACGGTCGCGGTCGGCTCGCTGGTGCCGAGGAAGAACGCCTGATTGATTTGGCTCCGGTCGACGCCCAGCGACAGCGCGCGGCGGAAGTCGGCGGTACGGATCAGATCGCCGAGGTAGGTGTCCTTGGCGTAGGCCAGGTTCAGCCGGACACCGAAGTCGAGTTCCTTGGTCGGGGCACGGTGGACGGTGTAGCTGCCGCGCTTCTGGTTCTGCACGAGCACCGGCAGGCCGGCGACGCTCAGGTGGCGGTCCTGGAAGTCGTACTCGCCGGCGGCCGCGCGCAGGTTGATGATCTCCAGGCTGTCGGCGCTGCTCATGGTGATGGTGTGGATGTAGGGCAGTTGGTTGCCGGCGGTGTCCACCCAGATGCTGTACGGGTTGGCGGTCAGCTCCCACGGCGGGTTGTTGATCGGCCGGGTCACGATCCACGGGGTGACCGACGGCAGCTGCGGGTTCTTGCTCCAGGTCGCCCGGTTGGCGAAGTACGACGCCCACCCGTCGAATCCGGCGTCGCGGGCGAGCCTGTCCGCCCGGGCCTTCGACGTGTACTTCGGGTGGAAGCCGGACAGATAGTGCTTCGGCGCGAACCCGCCGCCGCCGAAATGGCCGTTGGCGGCCAGCCCGGCGATGTCGGTGTTGCCGGCGAGCAGCCGCGGCAGCAGCGAGTTCGGCACCGCCGAGAGGTACCGGACGGTGAACGTGTCGACCTTCTCGACCCGGACCTGCCGGCCGCCGGCCAGCAGCGAAGTGCCCCCGCCGCCGAGCTCGGCGTCCAGGCTGACGTCCTCCCGCCAGAAGATGATGTCATCGGCGGTGAACGGGACCCCGTCCGACCACCGCAGGCCGCGACGCAGGTGCAGCGTAAGCACCCTGCCCCCGTCGCTCAGCTCAAAGTCCGCGGCGATGTTCGGCACCACGTGCTGCCACTGGAAGTCCCAGTACAGCAGGCTATCCGGGCCGGCGCAGAACCGCGCGCCGTTCTGCCGGTCGGAGGTACCGATGAAGCCGCGCCGCAGCCCGCCGCCGTACCTGCCCACCTCGTGCACCGGCCGGACCACCAGCGGGTCCCGGCCAACCCGAGCGGCCACCGGCGGCAGCCTCCCTGCTGCGGTCAGCGCGGCGAATTCCGGCGACTCGTGGAAGACGGTCGGGAACAGCGCCCGGTCGGTGACGACCTGCCCGCCCTCCACCACAGGCAGCCCCGCCACCTGCACACCTCCGCCCGCCCCGGGCCCCGTCGGCCCTGAGGACGGCGGCGTGGCCGCCGGCGTGCACGCCACCAGCACGACAGCGCCGCCACCGAGCAACCCGGCGTCCCGCAGAAACCTCCGCCGGCTGTACGGCTCGCCCACACCGACCACCTACTCCCGACCAACCCGCGGCGGCCGGTCACCCACCACCCCGGCCCGCCTCCAGCAACAGCACAGCCTGATCCATCGCTTGCCGCATTCATACGCATTCATGCTTTGTAGCGCGCCATAAGGCATGAATGTTCGTTTCAGCTCAGTCAACCACCGCGCCAGTGTTGACACACCCACCCGCCGTGACACTCCCCACGTCGGGGCAGGTCAGCGAAGAGGCACCGCCAGACGCCGCCCCACGCCGACGACAGCGGAGGGCCTACCGGTAGTAGGCGGAGGGCCTACCGGTAGTAGAAGGTCATGGGTAGGGCGTTGCTCGGGGTTTTCTGCCGGTTGGTGTTGAGCATCCCGGCCGGGACGTTGCCCAGTTTGGTGCTGGCGGTGTAGATGCCGTAAAGGGACAGGCCGAAGCCGACGACGCCGATCGACCAGACCTGGTCGGCGTGCAGCTTGTACAGCTGCTTCCCCAGCCGGGTCCGGGCGGCCTCGCCGGCCTGCAGGCCCTGCCGGTACAGGCTCATCGCGTGGGTCAGCAACGCCAGCGGCGGCGGGGGTTCGGCGCCGTCTCGCCCGCCGGAGGCGAACCACTTCGCGTACGGGACACCGATCATGCCGGTGTAGCTGGTCAGCACGGTCGGCAGGAATGTCTCCGGCGCCAGGAACGGGTCGTCGGTGCCGACATGGTGACCGGAGAGCATCAACTCGTTGCCGACCGCCCGAGCCACGATCGCCTCCGCGCTCACCGTCTGCACGGTCAGATCGACCCCGATCCTCCGCCACTGCTCCCTGATCATCTCGCCGATGGCGGGGAAGTCGACGAAGGCCAGGACGGCCTGGTAGTCCAACCGGATCCGGTCGGTGCGGTCGGCCCGCAGCCGGTACCCGGCCTGGTCGCGGGCGGTGAGCCCGATCCGGTCCAGCAGCACATTGGCCAGGTTGGGGTCATAGCGGGCCCACTTCAGGCGCCAGTCCGGGCCGGGGTAGTACCGGCTGTCGTCGGCCGGCATGGTGGCGGTGGGGATGCTGCTGCCCAGGAAGAACACCTGGTTGATCTGGTTGCGGTCGATCGCCAACGACAGCGCCCGGCGGAAGTCGACGTTGCGGATCAGCTCACCGAGGTACCGGTCGGCGTCGTAGGCCAGGTTCAGCCGTACCCCGAAGTCCAGGTCCCGGCCCAGCGCATGGCGGACGACGTAGCCGCCGCGGCCCTGGTTGGCCATCAGCGTCGGCAGGCTCGCAACGGCCAGGTGCCGGTCCTGGAAGTCGTATTCCCCGGCGGCGGCTCCCGCCGCAATCCCCTCCAGGTCGTCGACCGCGGCCATCGTGACCGTGTGGATGTAGGGCAGTTGGTTGCCGGCGATGTCCACCCAGACGCTGTAGGGGTTGGCCTCCAACTCCCACGGCGGGTCGGTGATCGGCCGGGTGACCAGCCACGGCGTCACCGAAGGAAGATCGGGATTGCGACTCCAGTCGTTCAGATACAGGAGGAATGCCGCCCAGCCGGCGAATCCCGCCTCCCGCGCCTGCCGGTCCACCTGCGCCATCGACGTGTACGCCGGGTGGAACCGGGCCAGGTAGTGCTTCGGCGCATACCCACCGCCACCCGCATGACCGTTGCCCGCCAGCCCGCCGATGCTCGCCGGCCCGGCCAGCAGCCCCGGCAGCAGCGGATTCGGCACCGCCGAGACGTACCGCACGGTCAACGCGTCCACCATCTCCACCCGAACCGGCTTGCCCCCGGCCAGCAGCGCGGTGCTGCTCGCACCGAGGTCCGGGTGCAGGCTGATGTCCTCCCGCCAGAACACGATGTCCTCGGCAGTGAACGCGGCACCATCCGACCACCGCATCCCCCGACGCAGCCGCAACGTCAGCACCCGATCGCCGTCACCGAGCTCATAACCCCAGGCGATGTTCGGCACCACATTCTCGCACCGGAAATCCCAATACAGCAGACTGTCCGGCCCCGCGCACAACCGCGCCCCGTTCATCCGATCGGCGACACCGATGAAACCCCGCCGCAGCGTGCCGCCGTACCGGCCAACCCCGTGCACCGGCCGGATCACCAACGGATCCCGCCCCACCCGCGCCGCCACCGGCGGCAACAACCCCTCGGCAAAGCGCCTGGCGAACACCGGCGACTCCCGCAACACCGTCGGGAACGACGCAGGGTCCATCACCACCTGCCCACCCTCAACCGCTGACAATCCCGCCGGCCGCGCACCGGCTCCACCGGCCGAACCCACACCCGCCTCCGACCTTTGTCCCTACACCCACCCGCGACCTCGCCAGCCGCGACAACCGCCCAGCCACCCCTCGTGCCGCATACGTATTCGCCACGATCCGCCACAATGACGCAGACGTCCACCCGACGCCCGCCACACACACCCAGTGATCCGTTCAGACGGCTACACGGGTGTACTTGTCGGTGGTGGGCAAGCGCCGATAGCAGTGAGCTGATCGATGACCAGCCGGTGGAGTTGGATAGCGAGGCGGCGGTGGTGCCCGGCCGTGGGTTCGGAGACGTCTCGGGTCGGGTCGAGGCGGGCAGTCTTGGTGACAGCGGCGGGGACCATCTCCACGATCGCGTCGCATTGGACGGCTGTCATGACATAGATGATGGCGGCGCGGTGAATCAGGTCTGGAGTGAGCTGGCGCGCGCGGTGCCGGCCGGATGGAACGCCAAGTTCGCGAGGGCGAGTCTCGCCGGCCTGCTCATCGGCTCGCCCGGTCGGGCCGTCAGCCCAGCGCTCAGCGCCTGCCAGGCTGGGGTCCGTGCTCAGGCTCGGGAAAACAGTTCGAAATAGTCAGGCTCAGTAGACAATGCCCACAGACTGTTGGCTCGCCGGAACTGTCTGATATGTGGGCACGAGCTTTCTGTGGGACGGCGCGGGCACTCCGGCCCCGTTTGGTGGCGTCGCAGAGTGTGGTGTAGCGGAATTGGTCGGCTGCCGGATGAACTGGGGCGGGTCGTTATCATCGTTCCGTCCGGAGCATATTGGTCACGTCGGTAGCAACGTGAAGGCTGGTACATGCGCGGGCCGGACGACGGTGAAGTGTCGTCGGTCGACGGTGGCGACGTCGGTGACGCCGAGACGTTCGGCGGTGGCGATGACGGCGGCGTCGGTGCCGCCGAGGGGTAGGTCGCCGTACTGGCGGACCAGGGCTGCCATGCGGGGCAGGTCAGCTTCGAGGAGGTTGCCGAGGGTGAAGGCTTGGCCGGGGCCGAAGGCGTCCAGGAAGGCGGCCTCGGGGCCGGGGCCGAGGGCGCGGCCGATCAGGTAGCAGGCTTCTGCGATGACCGGAGGCGGGACGATCAGTGGATCCCGTGCGGTGGCCAGCCAGCGGACGCAGGCGGCGTGGTGGGTGTCGTCGCGGTCAGCGAGGGCGTAGAGGACTCCAGTATCGACGACGATCACGAAGCGGCAGGCTACCGGCCGAAGCCGTCCAGGAACTCGTCGGCGCGCTCGGAGATGTCGGAGCGGCCGCTGGCGCCCATGCCCACGAACGCTGGCAGCGGCGGATGTGGCTCCGGCGCGGCATAGAGGTCGGTGGCGAGGCGCAGCAGCTCGTCAGCCTGATCGTCGGGCAGGCTGTCCACGAGCAGGTGCAGCTTCTCCTTGCCAGTCACACTGGTGATGATAGGTCAGGCAACGATCGACCGGTGGCGGTGTGCGAGCCGCCGGCCGCAACGGATAATTTGAGCGGCTCCGCTCGTCGCTGGGCTGCGTCTTCGCAGGTCTGTACACCGTTTGTCCCCGGATCGCTCGTAATGAGCAGGTCATCGGTTCGATTCCGATAGGCGGCTCCACGTCTGACCTGGGCGTTTACGCCGGAGGGTGATCTTGCGCCTCGCCGTAGGGGCCCCATATTGCCCAAATGTTGCCGACGCGTGCACCCGGCGTGCGTTGCTTGATCATCAACGGCAAGACACCGCGGCGTTCTTGGCTACCGGTCGACAACCTCGACCTCGAGCTTCCGTCCGGGGTGGTCGCCGGCTTCGTCGGCCCCAACGGTGCGGGGAAGACCACGACCATGGCCATGCTGCTCGGCCTGGTCCGGCCGACGGCGGGCAGCGGCACCGTGCTCGGCGGGTCGATCGCCGAGCCCGCGGCCTACCTGCACCGGGTGGGCGCACTCATCGAGAGCCCGGCCTTCTATCCCGCGCTGTCCGGCACCGAGAACCTGCGGGTGTTCGCCACGGTCGCCGGGCACCCCACCGCAGCGATCCCGGAGCTGCTGGACCTGGTCGGGCTCGATGGTCGCGGCGACGACCGCTACCGCAGCTACTCACGCGGTATGAAGCAGCGGCTCGGTATCGCGGCCACACTCCTCGGCGATCCCGAGTTGCTCATCCTCGACGAGCCGGCAAACGGCCTCGATCCCCAGGGCGTCCAGGACATGCGTTCCCTCATCGGCCGGCTCGCGGGTACCGGCCGGACGGTGCTCGAGTCCTCGCACGATCTCAGTGAGCTCGAACAGGTCTGCGACTGGCTCGTGCTCCTCGACACCGGCCGCTCGCTCTACCAGGGACCGACCCGGGCCCTGCTCGACGGCGTCGTCGCGGGGTTGGCCGTCGTGCCCGAGCACGCCGAGGACTTGCCCGAGTTGCGGGACCTGTTGGTCGCCGATGACCATCAGGTCGTGCTGCAAGACGACCGGTTGGTGGTCCAGGATGCCGCAACCGGCATAGACAGCGTGGCGGCCGCGATAAATCGGGCTGCGTTCGCCAGCGGCATGGTGCTGGTGGAGCTCAGTCCACTGCGGACCACACTGGAGGACCGCTACCTCGCGATGGTGCACGGGACCGCGCCATGATCCGGATGATCCGGGCCCAGCTGCTCCGCCTGGTCCGACGCCGAACGGTCCTGCTCACCGCGGCAGGATGCGCGCTGTTCTCGGTGGTCGCGACGCTCACGGTGTTCTCGACGGCGCAGGCCTCGGGCAGCCCCTCCAGGCAGGCGGGGACCACGCGGGCGGCACTCGCCGGTGCCGGTGGCGGCACCGAGGCGTTCGCCGTCGGCGCAGCGTTCGTCGGGTTCTTCGTGTTCGTCATCTTCATCGCCCTGCTCGCCGGCGAGTTCTCCGGCGGCACCTTCCGAGCCGTCCTGACCCGCAATCCCCATCGGCTGCAGGTGATCCTCGGCATGCTGATCGGGACCCTCCTCCTCGCCGCCGTCGCGGTCGCCGTCGCCGAAGCCGGCACCCTCGTCGCGTCGCTCCTCGTCGCTCCCACCAAGGACATTCCCACCGCCGACTGGTTCTCCGCCGGCAGCCTCGTCGCAGGGCTACGCGACTACGCCACCGTGTTAGGCGGGGTGACCGGCTGGGCGGTCTTCGGCGCCACCCTCGCTGCCGTCTTCCGCATAGTGCCACTCGCGCTGGGCGTCGGCTTCGCCTGGGCCGGCCCGATCGAGAACATCACTGTCCAATCCTGGGCGACCGGCTATCGCGTGTTCCCCGGCCAAGTCCTCGCCTCCCTCATCCAGGGCGGCACCGCCGAACTAGCCATCGGCCGCGCCGTTCTCAGCACCTTCCTCCACACCGCTGCCGCGGCCGCCATCACCCTCGTCGTGCTATCCCGCCGTGACGTCACCACATGATCCAGCGAGCCCCATCGACACAGCGGTGACGAACTGCCGAGGAGCGGGAGTTGGGTGGGGGAAGGTCAAGCGCATCAAGGCGAGGGGTAGGCATTGCGCTCCGGGCCAGAGGGCGGCACATCCTGGTCGTCGACAGCTTGGCCACCCGTTCGAAGGCACGCAAGCGGCATCGTGGCGAAGTCGAGACGCTGCCGAGCGGCTCGCTCCGCGTCAAGGTGCATGCGGGCATTTGACGGGTGTCGAAGCGGCGGCACTACCTCACCGAGACGATCCCGGCCGGGCCGAAGGCGGCCTTGATGTGACGCGCGCGGCGGCTCCGCCATGGCCACCGCGCGCGTCACGGGCCGGTCCGCGGGGTCAGCAGGTGGAGGCGGAGCTGATCCTGATCTTGTCCACGACGAGGCCGGCGGTGTAGTAGTTGTTGTTGGGTCGCAGGCAGTCGGTGTAGCCGTTGGTGAAGTGCAGGTGGGCGACGTCGTCGTTGCGGGTGTTGACGATCCACGCCGACCCGCGGCTGCGCGAGCCGAGGGTCTGCCAGCCGCTGGTGACGTCCTGGTACGAGGCGGTCGGTGAGCCGCTGTAGTAGTCGTTCTGGGTGAGGTAGAAGCAGACCCGCGGGTACACGCAGCCGGACCTCGAGGTCGCGTTGGCCGGAGTGGCGGCGGTCAGCACGGCCGCCGTGGCGAGGACCGCGCCGGCACCCGCGGCGATCATCGTTCGTCTGGTGGTCATGGCCGGCAGTTTGCCGGAGCACCGCCCGGGGCCGCCCCATCAGCGAAACATCGGCATAGCACGGACGTATGCACAGGACGGGCGTCGATATCGGCATGACACGTCGAAGGTCGCGACCTGGCCGGCCAGGTATCGCATGATCTGGCGGGCGGACGGCATCCGGTCGCCCTCGCGTAGCTTGCCGACCGGATCTGATCGCGGATCTGCGCCACCACCTGCATGTCCTCGTCCCGGCTCGCCACCCGCGCCGACCCGCTGCCGAGCAGGCTCCGCACGTCCGGGTCGACCGTGCCGGCCAGCGGCGCCAGCCGCAGCACCCGGTCCTTCGGCTGCGGCTCGGCCTCGTCCGGCGTCTGCCACCAGGCGATCTCAGTGCCCCGCGCTCGATTCGAAGGCCCGAAAGCCGCGACGCTCGTAGTTCGCCAGCGCCTGCGGATGGTCGCCCGAGGAAGTCTGTAACCACACTCGCTTAGTCGGGCCGCCGGCTGGGGATCCGATCCGCCACGCCGTCTCCGTCGCCAGAGTGAGGAACGAACCACCGAATCCCCTTCCCTGAAACTCAGGTACCAGGCCGAAGACAACGATGCCCACGTCCCCGTTCGCGTCACCCTCCAGCTCCACGAAGCCAGCGGTCTCATCGCCCACCTGCGCTACCCACGAGTGCACTCCTGGACGGGAGAGTTCCTCTCGCCACCGGTCATCGGACCAAGTCATACGACCGCGCGCCACAAGGGGCTCCCAGATCCGCGCGTAGATCGAGCGAACGAGCTGCGCGGAGCCGGCACCTACCTCCTGCAGCTGAACCGGAGCCGGTGGAGGGGATCCCGGCACGAGCTGGAGCGGAGAGGTCATCTCAAGGCGGGTGACGATCTCACTCACGGCAGAAAGCGTAGCGATCCGATCCCACAACCCGGCCCCCTGGACCACAACAACCCCGACGAGTGGTCCGCCGAGATGCCGTCGACCAACGGCATCTGCACGGCCCGCGCGCTCGCCCGCTTCTACGCCGCGCTCATCGGCGAGGTCGACAGTCACCGCATTCTCTCCGCCGGTACCCTGGCGGCGGCCACGGCCGAGCAGGCCAGCGGTATCGACAGCATCCTGCGCACGCCTGTCCGGATCGGCACCGGCTTCGGACTGCCGACCCCCGACGCCTTCTGGTACAGCCCCACCGCCTTCGGGTTTCCCGGCTACGGCGGATCGATCGGCTTCGCCGACCCGGCGACCGGCCTCGCCTTCGGCTATGTCATGAACAACATCCGCGACGGCGTGCCGGACCGGAGAGCCGCCACCCTCCTCGACGCGGTCAGGAGCGCCGTCAAGACCTGATGCCGCGTCGGCCATACATCGCTGGGACGACGCCTCGGCCCCCGAGGCAACATGAAGCGAACCGGCGAGCGCGAAGCGCGAGCAGGGCAGGCCTGAGCGCGTGCACCAACCCGCCACGAGGCGAACCAGTGAGCGTGACTCCAGGTCGATAGGGTGGTGCGTGAGACCCGGTCGGGGCACTGCGGAGGAGAGCCCTGTTGCGGGTCGCCGACGTAAGAATCCTGCGCTGCGGCGGGCTGCTACTGCACTCGCCGCGGACTACCAGCGGGAGCGCCGCCAGCTCGCCGCAGCGCACAAGACGGTGTTCGTGACCCCCACCGGACGGCCCGAATCAGGTTTGGCAACTGGACTTCTCCGAGTTCGAGACCGCCGGCGGTGGCACCTGGCGCACCGCCGCCTGCGCGCACTACTGGTCGAAAGTCGAGCTCGGCTGGCACCTGGCGCTGACAGCCAACCTGCACGACGCGATCGCCGCTGTCGAGGCCGCTATCGCCGAGGCCGAACGCATCGCCGACGGCATCAGCCTCCTCGAACAGCGCAACGGATAATTCTGACGATCTCGCTCGGCGCCGAACCGGCCTTCGCGGGTCTGCACACCGTTTGTCCCCAGATCGCTCGTAATGGAGCGTGATCTGCGTGGCCACCTGACCGGCCCGCCGCGGCGGCTCCGCCTGCAGCCCACGCCCCGCTCCATGCTGCGCTGACCGGCGCCGGGCACGGCCGGGGAGAGGAGCGGTAGGGGCCCGACCTGCGGCCGGCGAACACCGCCGGGGTCGGCTACCTGCTGGTCCTCGAGCTGCAATCTGCGCACCACCGATATCGACCACCGGGTGCGGCCGTCCGGCGATTCCGGGCGAGCCGTCCCGCCGGCGAGTTGACACCGGCCCGCCGGGTTCGACAATTCGTGGACTTTATCGGGCCGACTCCGCGAGCTATCCCCGGAGAATAGCGGGACATATGTCGAACGTGCCACACACCCGCGGCGCAGGCCTCAACCAGGACGGTGACCATTCCCGCGCCGGCGCCCCGGGTGCCACCCCCGCCGGCGGATCCGTACCAGGCCGCCTACGACGCGTTCAATTTCCACCCCGGGAGAGTCTGCCGGGAAATGTGGGACCGTAACTGGTCATATACGTCCATGTACTCCTGGTACATCTCGCACGGATATCCGAACCACATGGACGCGGACGGAAACGGTATTCCCTGCGAGACGGTCTACCCGTAGCGGCCGGTTGGCCGCGCTTCGCGCTCAACTGGCGGTTGGTCGTTACGGGCGCGGCCAGCCTGACCCACTCCGCTCATCCGCTCGCCGTCACCCGTCGAGGGCCGGCTCCCTCCGGTCGTCCGGCACCGGAGCGGCACCTCGCGGTTTCTGGTCGGTACGGCCGGCGCGCGGGCGCCGGCGGATCCCGAGCACGGACGCCAGGCCGGCGGGCAGGAACAGGATGATCAAGATGAACAGCACGCCGAGAATGAAGTTCGGCTGGGTGAGCGGCACCCGGATCACCTCGGGGAGACCGGTGACGGTGGCCGAGTCCGACAGCGCGGTGAGCCGCTGGTTCAGGTAGGTGTAGAGGACGCCGCCGAGCGCGGCGCCCCAGAGGACGCCGCGGCCGCCGAGCGCCACCATCAGGACCAGCGAGAGCGAGTAGCCCAGGACCACGATGCTCGGGTTGGCGCCACCCATGACCACCGAATACACGGCACCGCAGGCGCCGGCCAGGGTGCAGGCGATGGTGCCGGCACCGAGCTGGAAGACGTAGACGTCGTAGCCGAGGACCCGGGTGCGCAGGGCGTTCTCGCGGATCGCCTGCCAGACGTGACCGGCCTCGGTGCGCACCGCGAGCCAGCACAGCGCGTACACGGCCAGGAGCAGCGCGAGCGCCAGCCAGTAGGCGTTGCGGGTGTTGGCGATGCCGACGAACGGGCCCGGGAGCACTCCGAAGCCGTACGTCACACCCACCTCGCCGCCACTGCGCAGGAAGCCCCGCTCCACGCCGATGGCGAGAGCCTGCGCCAGCGCGAGGGTCGCCATGCTGAATCCGATCCCGGTCAGCCGTAGCGACGCCGCGTTGCCGGCCAGCGCCACCACGAAGGTCAGCAGGATCGCCAGCACGGCACCCTTGGCGAACCCGAGCGAGGAGATGTTGCTGAGCACCACGGTCGAGTAGCACCCGAAGCCGAAGTACAGCGCGTGCCCGAAGCTGAGCAGGCCGGTGTAACCGAACATGACGTCGAGAGTCACCGCGGTCGCGGCGGCCACCAGCATCAGGGCAAGCAGCTGCAGGCTTCCGGCGCTGTTGATCGGACCCGGCAGCAGGCCCCCGAGGTTGCGGTTCGTGAAAGGCGCCAGGGCCAGCAGCACGACGAGCAGCAGGACCGCCGCACGCTTGACCAGGCCGCGCTTGACCAGGCCGCGTTTGACCAGGCCGCGCTGGACGGAGGCCGGCGTCCTCACACCAACCGCTCCTTCTGCCCGAGCAGGCCCTGCGGGCGCACGAGCAGCGTCATGACGAGCAGCACCACGACGAAGATGTCGCCGATGCCGTTCTGCACGTAGAAGTTGACCAGCGATTGGCTGAGCCCGAGCACGATCGCCGCGACGAGGGCGCCCACGATCGACCCGAGGCCGCCGATGATGAGCACGATGAACGAGAAGATCAGCATGCCGTCACCGAGGTAGGGCGAGACGCCACCGTAGTAGGAGCCGGCCAGGCCGCCGCCGAGCCCGGCGAGCATGCCGCCGACGGTGAACACCAGCGTGAACGAGCGCTTCACGTTGATCCCGAGCGCGGAGACCATCTCGCTGTTCTCGACGCCGGCCCGGATGATCAGGCCGTAGCGGCTGCGCGAGAGCAGCAGCCGGATCGCCGCCATCACCAGTGCCGCCGCGACGATCAGCAGGAACCGGGTGTGCGGGATGGGCGCGCCGAGCACGGAGCTCGTCGAGTCCAGCCACTGCGTGCGCGGGATCAGGTGCTCGTCCGGTCCCCAGATGGCGGCCAGGAGTGCCACCAGCGCGAGGCCGAGCCCTACCGTGGCGAGCAGTTGCTCGAGCTCCCTGCCCTTGAGCGGCCGGATGATGGCGAGCTCGGTGACGAACGCCAGCGCGCCACCGAGGACCGTGGCCGCCAGCAGCGCGAGCGCCAGCCGCCAGGTCGACGGGCTGTCGTCGGAGCGCAGCACCAGCCAGGAGGCGAAGGCCGCGACGGACAGGAACGCGCCGTGCGCGAAGCTCAGCACCCGCATCAACCCGAAGATCAGCGACAGGCCGGTGGCGAGCAGGAAGTAGAGCGCGCCCAGTCCGAGTCCGGAGACGGCGATCAGGATGAACGTGGCCACGGCTAGGCGTCCCTTCGGGAGTCGTCCGGACCGACACCGAGGTATCGACGCAGGGAGGCCTCGTCGGCGAGCACGTCGGACGCGGGTCCGTCCGCGGTGACCGACCCCTGGGCGAGCACGACCACGTGGTGGGACAGCCGTCGCGCGACGGCGAGGTTCTGCTCGACCAGCAGGACGCTGGCGGACGCGGTCACCCGCTCCAGGGTCTCGACCACCTCCCGCACCAGCCGGGGGGCGAGCCCCTTGGTCGGCTCGTCGATGAGCATCAGCCGGCTGTCATGCAGCAGGGCGCGGCCCAGTGACAGCATCTGCTGCTGGCCACCGGACAGGGTGCCCGCCCGCTGGCTGCGTCGCTGCTTCAGTTCCGGGAACAGCTCGAAGACCCGGTCGTAGTTGGGCTGCTGGCCACGGCGCTCGGCCAGCCGCAGGTTCTCCGCGATGGTCAGGCCGTGGAAGACGTCACGGTCCTCCGGCACGTACGAGATGCCGAGGCGGACGATCTCGTGGGTCTCCATGGCGGTGAGGTCCCGTCCGCCGAACTCGATCCGGCCCTCGCGGTGCATCAACCCGAGGATGGAGCGCAGCGTCGAGGTCTTGCCCACCCCGTTGCGGCCCAGGATCGTCGTGACCCGGCCAGCCGTGAGCGCGAAGGAGACCCCCTCGAGGATGTGCGACTGCCCGATGTAGGCGTGCACGCCGGCCAGCACCAGCAGCGGACGGCCGGTGCCGGCCGCCGCCACTCCCGGCTCGACGGCGGACCACGGGCTCACAGCGGCTCTCCCATGTACGCGGTCTGCACGGTCTCGTTCGAGATGATGTCGCCGGGCTCGCCGACCGCGATCATCGCGCCGTGGTGCATGACGCCGATCCGTTGGGCCAGGTCCAGCACGACGTCCATGTGGTGCTCGACCATCACGATCGTGCGGCCCTGCTCGACGTGCACCGACCGGATCAGCTCGACGAGGTCGGCCAGGTCGTCGACGTTGACGCCGGCCATCGGCTCGTCGAGCAGGATCACCTCGGACCCCTGGGCGAGGACGATGGCCAGTTCGAGCTTGCGCCGGTCGCCGTGGGACAGGGCCGACGCCGGTCGGTCGCGATGCCGGCCGAGCCCGACATGGTCGAGGAACTCGTCGATCCGCCCGCGGTCGGCGCCGCTCGACGGCACCGGCCGCAGGCTCCGGAAGAACCCGGACTCCCGGCCGCCGGCCGCCAGCCGCACGTTCTCCCGCAGGCTCCGGCCGAGCAGGAGATTGGAGGTCTGGAACGTGCGGCCCAGCCCGGCCCTGGCCCGCCGGTGCGGCGGCTCGGCCGTGATGTCCCGACCGAGCAGCCGCACCGAACCCGAGGTGGGCGTCATCGCCCCGCTCAGCACGTTGATCAGGCTGGTCTTGCCGGCGCCGTTGGGACCGATCACAGCGAGGAACTCGCCCGACCCGACCTCGAGGTGCACGTCGGTGAGGATCTGATTGCCCTCGATCACGAGGTTCAGTGCGGTCCCGACGAGCACTGCGTCGCCGTCCCGGCGGCCTGGTGCGCCCACTGCCGCTCCTCCCGGCTGGTGCGCCTTCGTCCCGCGGGGCGTTCCAGCCGTCGTCGCTCCCCGCTCGGCCTCGCCACCTCCGACCAGCCCGGCCCTCGTTCCTCGGGCCGACCGGACCTGCGGCACTCGGCGCTCGCTCATGGGATCGACTTGACCACCGGCGACTCGACGTCTTTCGCGGCGTACGTCTTCACCAGCTTGAGCATCCACTTCCCGCCCACGTTCGTCATGGTGTAGCCGAAGATCGGCTGGACCGGGATGTGGTCCTGCGGGCGGATGGTGACCGTGCCCACCGGCGTCTCGAACGTCGCGCCGGACAGCGCCGTGTTGACCTTGTCGACGTCCAGGTCCGGGCCGGCGTCCTTGAGGGCCTTGACCGTCATCTCCGCCGCGAGGTAGCCGCCGGCCTGGTGGATGTCGATCGGGGTCGGGTCGCCTTTGAGCGCGTCGAGCATGTCCTTCTCCGCCTTGTTGCCCATGGTTCCCTCGGCGTAGAAGGTGATCAGCTCGGCCTTCGGCAGGTTGGCACCCAGCGCGGTCGCGAACGCCTCGAACTGCGGCCGGGTGGGGCCGATCGTGATGATGTGCGCGCTGTCGAAGACGCGCTGGTCGGCCAGCGCCTTGAACAGCTGCGGCTGCCCCTCACCGGCCCAGCCGACGAAGATCGCGTCCGGCTTCTTTCCCAGCGCCCGCGCCACGCCGGCGGTGAAGTCCTGGGTCTTGACCGGCAGCAGCACCGAGTCGACGCCGATCCCCTTGGCGTCGCCGATGGTCTTCAGCGAGGCCGCGGCGCCCTGGCCGTAGGCGTAGTCCTGGCCGAGGTAGAGCAGTTTCTTGTCCCCGGCCGCGATGGCCGACTGCACCACCGCGGTGTTGAGCTGCGGGGTGGTCGGGGCGCTGCGGAAGATCCCCCGACCCATGCCGTCGATGTCGGCGGTGCCGGTCTGGCCGGCGATGAAGACCGCCTTGTTCTCCATGGCGAGCCGGGCCACCGGCACGACGACGGCGGAGCTGGCCGGACCCACGATCAGCTTCACGCCCTTGCCCAGCAACTCCTTGGCGGCGCTCAGGCCGGTGGCCGGGTCGCTGTTGTCGTTCTTCTTCTCGATGACGAGCTTGTGTCCGTCCACGGTCATGGAGCCATCGGTCAACACCTTGAGGCCGGCCCGGTAGCCCGCCTCCCAGGACGGGCCGAACGTCGCGATCGGACCCGTGTAGGAGTTGATGAGCCCGATGGTGACGTCCGACCCTCCGCCGGACGATCCGCCCGTGTCAGAACTGCAGCCGGCGAGAGCACTCAGGCCGAGGGCGACCAACCCCAGGACCGCGCCGTTCTTCCTTCTCATCTGCCTACCTCGCTTCGAGGCTCAAGCCGAGCCCTGGGGACGGACGGCCGTTGGCTACCGGCCGCCGTGTCGTCGGGGAGGGGGTGGGTCCGGGCACTTGCCCACCGGCACCGTCCCCCTGGGCGCCTATCCGTTTTTCGGAGGATCACCTCCGAACTTCGGCACACTCAACCACCGAGGCCCGAGTGCCGTCAAGCACAAGCCGGCAACATCGCCGAAACCGATCGACCTCGCCGGCGCAGCGTCAGCGCGGCTAAACTTGGAGACTTATCTCCGATTATCGGAACGGGGGATGAGGATGCAAGAGCACGCCGGCAAGGTGGTCCTGATCACCGGTGGGGCCCGCGGTCAGGGCGCGGAGGAGGTGCGGCGACTCGTCCGGTCCGGGGCGACGGTCGTCGTGGCCGACGTCCTGCGGGCCGACGGCGAGGCGCTCCTCGCCGAGCTGCCGCCCGCCGCCCGGTTCGCCGAGCTGGACGTCAGCTCGGAGGAGTCCTGGATCCGGGTCGTGGCGGACATCCGGCGGCGGGAGGGCCGGCTGGACGGTCTGGTCAACAACGCCGGGATCGCCCGGCCCGGACTGGTCAGCACCACGTCGTACGACACCTGGCGCGAGGTCATGGCGGTGAACCTGGACGGGACGTTCCTCGGGCTCAAGCACGGTTGCCCGCTCATCGCCGCGTCCGGCGGCGGCTCGGTGGTCAACATCGGCAGCGCCGTGGCCCTCGCCGGCTACCAGACCGCGGCCTACGCGACGAGCAAGTGGGGGGTCCGCGGTCTCACCAAGGCGGCCGCCATCGAGTTCGCGGCGCGGCGAGTGCGGGTGAACGCCGTGCACCCCGGACTGGTGGAGACCCCCATGACGACCTCGAACCCGGACAACTTCCGGGCGATGACCCGGGCGACGCCGTGGGGCCGCGCGGCGAGCGTGGCCGAGGTCGCCGACGTCGTGGCTTTCCTGCTCTCCGACGCCGCCGGCTTCGTCACCGGCGCCGACATTCCGGTCGACGGCGGTTTCTCCGCGGGCGGGCTGGCCAAGCACATCGGCGAGGCCAACGGCAGCCTGCCGGCTCCGGTCGCGGAGATCTAGGGGGGTGCTACCGTCCGGGCGACCCGGTGTCGCAGAGGTCGCGGATCGCCACCGGGTCCCAGTGGAAGATCTCCATCGTGGCGATGAGCCCGTCCCGGAGCTCGATCCGCTGCAGCACGGAGTTGGTCATCCGGCGACCGGTGGCCCGGGCGCGGACCCGGCTGCGCAGCAGCACGAAGATCGCGTCGCCGGCGGCGAAGACCCGGCGATCGTCGAAGCGCGCCTCGTCGTAGACCTCGCGCAGCCGGCGGACCAGGGCCTCCACCCCGTCGCGGCCGCGCCACACCCCGCCGTACGGGAGCGACTCCGGCTCCCGGATCACCACGTCCTCGGTGAAGCAGCCGCGGTAGGCCGCGCGCGCCTCCCTGTCGGGAAGCACGCCGGCCAGGTAGGCCTCCTCGGTCGCGTAGAAGACGTCCAGCGCCGGGCTGGTTCCTGGGCCGGCCTGCTCCCCCGCCATGACTTCTCCCGTCTTGCCACCTCGTGCTGTCCGGAGCATAGTATCCGTTTATCGGTCACTCGCGGAGCGAAGGGCGGCACCCGGTTGTACAAGCTGGAGGAGATCAGTGCCCGCCTGGAGATCCGGGACGTCCTGTCCCGGTACTGCCGCGGGATCGACCGGCGGGACAAGGACCTGCTGGTCTCCGCCTACTGGCCGGACGCCGTGGACCGGCGCAGCTACGGACCGCCGGACGCCGGCCCCGGCGAGTTCGCCGACCGGGTGATCGACGGCTTCGGCGACCTGCCTGCCTACAGCCAGCACCACGTGACCAACGTGTTCATCGACCTCGACCTCGACGCGGGGGTGGCGCACGTCGAGTCGTACAACCTGGTCGTGCACCCGGTCGGTCCGCAGACCACGCTGGTGCTCGCGCCCGCGGCCGGCGACGACGCGATCCACCTCCGCGTCATGGGCGGGCGGGCGCTAGACCGCTTCGAGTGCCGCGACGGGGAGTGGCGGATCGCCCGGCGGGTGATGCTCGTGGACTGGTCCCGCGACGACCTGCCGGGGGCCCCGCTGTTCACCCGGGCGAGTCATGGGCTCGCCACCGGTGGGAAGGGCACGGACCCGTCCAACACGGTGCTGCCCACCCTCTGACCGGGCCGGGCCGCGGGCCCGAGCCGGTCTCCAGCGTGCGCAGCGCAGGGCCGCCAAAGCCCGAGGAGCCAGGAGGCCGGCGGGCCAGCACGGTCAGGCGGTGGCGAGCTCGATCCGCAGCTCCCGCACGCGGGGCGCCAGGGCCTGGACCGCGTAGGCACGCCGCAGGTACGCCTGCGCCGCCCCGGCGCGGGTGAACCCCATGGCTCCGTGCAGGAGCACGACCGCCTCCGCGACCCGCACCACCGCGTCGAGCGCGTGCGAGGCGGCGGCCAGCGCCCCCACCAGGGCGAGGTCGGAGCCGGCCGCCCACGCGACGCCGCCCTCGGTGACGGCCGCCCGGCTGGTCTCGACGTCCACGTACAGGTCGGCGCAGCGGTGCCGGACGGCCTGGAACGCCCCGATCGGCCGGCCGAACGCCGCGCGGTCGCGGGCCTGCACGAGCGCCAGGTCGAGGCATGCCTGCATCGTGCCCACGCAGTCCGCGGCCAGTACGAGCAGCCAGAACGCGCGCAGCGCGCGGGCCGCCGCCGCGGCCAGCCGGCCGGACGCGAGCACCGGGGCGCCCTCGAGCGCAACACCGGCCAGCGGGCGGGTGGGGTCGAGGGCGTCGAGCGGTCTCCGGCCGGCGCGGCCGAGGTCGACCACGGCCACCTCGGCCGAGCCGTCGTCGTGGCCGCGCACGCGGACCAGGCGGTCCGCCGTGGCTCCGTCGAGCACGGCGGCCTCGGACCCGAGCAGCCCCGGCCAGCACACCGCCGTCCGCCGGGCACCGGCCAGGACCTCGTCCAGGCAGGTGCGGGCGTCGGCGACCGCCAGCAGTGTCCTCGCGGCCAGGACCCCGGTGAGCGTCCAGCCGGGCGACGAGAGGTGCCGGGCGCACTCCTGCGCCACGGCCAGCGGCAGCGTCAGGCTCCCGCCCGCGCCGCTCGGCTCCGGTATGCCGGCGTAGAGCAGGCCGAGCTGGCGCAGCCCGGCGTCCAGGTCGCTCCCGGGGCCAGCGGCGTACACCCGCCGCAGCTCCCGGAGCAGCTCCTCCGCTTCGCTCACGGCGGCCGCTCCCGGGGCAGCCGCAGCAGCCGGTCCGCGACGATCGACTTCTGGATCTCGTCCGTGCCGCCGGCGTTCTTGATGCCCGGCCAGGCCAGGGCGAAGCGGCTCAGCGGCGACTCCAGCGCGAGCTGGGGCCCCTGGATCAGCCGAGCCACCCCGGCGGCGACCCGGACGCTCTCGGCGAGGTAGAGCTTGGCGACCGAGCCCTCCGGCCCCGGGTCCGCGCCCCGGGCGACCGCGTGCAGAATCCGCTGCCGCAGCTGCTCGACGACGATCCGCCGGGCGCGGACGTCGCCCAGGGCGGCGGCGATCTCCGGGTCGCCGAGCAGCCCGCGCGCCTTCGCCTCGTCGTGCAGCCGCTGGTAGGGGATCTGGTCGGCGCCGACGGCGAGCCGCTCGTTCATCAGCGTGGTCATCGCCACCGCCCAGCCGGAGCCGGGCGGCCCGAGGCAGCAGCCGGGCGGCAGCCGTACGTCGTCGAGGAACACCTCGTTGAACGTCGCCGCGCCGGTGGCCTGGACGACGGGCCGCACCGAGATGCCCGGCGCCCGCATGTCGATCGTGAAGGCGCTCAGGCCCGCGTGCCCCGCACCGCCGGTACGGGCCAGCAGGTAGCCGCGGTCGGCGACGTGCGCCCAGGACGTCCAGACCTTCTGGCCGCTGACCCGCCAGCCACCGTCGCCGGTCGGTTCCGCGCGGGTGCGCAGCGCGGCAAGGTCCGAGCCCGCGTCCGGCTCGGAGAACAGCTGGCACCACAGCTCCCGACCGCAGATCAGCCGGGCGATGTCGCCGACCTTCTCCGGCGCCCACTGCACCAGCGTGGGCAACACCATCCGGGTGGTGACCTCGAGCACGTGCGTCGGCAGCCGGTAGCGCGACTCGGCGTCCCAGAACTCCACGTCGGCGGCCCGCGGGAGCCCCCGGCCACCCAGCGGTGGCGGAAGCGAGAGGGCCGCCCAGCCGTGCGCGGCCTTGTGCGCCTGCCACCGCCGCGCGAGGTGGACGTGGGCCCGTTCCTCGTCCGGGCGGAGCGGTTCGAACGGGGACAGCGGCTCCGGCCCCGGCACCTCGTACGCCGGCGCGTGCTGGCGCAGCCAGGCCGCGGCCGCACCGGCGACGTCGGGCCCGATCACGCTGCGCGCTCGTAGACCTGGGTGATGGCCACCGAGCCGGCGCCGAGCAGGTGGCACAGCCCGAGCCGGCTACCCGCGCGCAGCTGCCGGACCGTCTCGTGCACCTGGGCGACCCCGGTCGGGCCGCCGGGGTGGCCGCCGGCGAGCAGGCCGCCGTGCGTGGAGAACTCGGGCAGGCCGAACCGCTCCCGCGACCCGGGTCCGAACGCCCCCCGCTCGACCAGCCCGTCGGCCTCGCCCTCGGCGCAGAAGCCCAGCAGCTCGTAGTAGAAGAGCTCCTCGATGGCGAAGGCGTCGTGCACCTGGACGACGTCGATGTCGGCGGGCGCCACGCCGGCCTTCGCGTAGACCGCCGCGGCGGCGGCCCGGCTCATCGCCGGGGGTCCGACGATGGCGCCGGAAAATACGTGGCCCGGCGCGTAGGTCTCGCTCTGCACGTGGGATCCGCGCAGCCGCACCGGCGGTCCGCCGCTCCGCCGGCGGGCCAGGAAGTCCGCCGAGCAGACGACGGCGGCGGCCGCACCCTCGCCCCACGGCGTGCACATCATGCTGGTCAGCGGCGGGGCCACCATCCGGCTGGCGAGCACTCGCTCGATCGTCACCTGCTCGGCGGAGCGGCGGGCGGCAAACGGATTGGCGCGCGCGTAGTTCCAGTTCTTGGCGGCGACCGCGGCCAGGTGCCGGTCGGTGGTGCCGCGGTCGTGCATCCGCCGGGCCGCCCACATCGCGAACAGCGCCGGCGCCGGCAGGTTGCCCTCGCCCTCGATGATCGACAGCACCGACTGTTCCCGCTCCGGGCAGTCCACGCCCAGCACCAGTACGGCCTCGGCCGCGCCGGCGCCCACCAGCGCCCAGGCCTGATGCATCGCCGCCAGCCCTGAGGCGGACGCGTGCTCCGCGTGCAGCACGGCGAGCCCGGTGACGCCGAGCTCCTTGGCGAGGTACACGCCACGCGGGGTCAGCGGGTGCGCCGAGCCGGCGACGAAGCCGTCCAGGTCGGCGAAGGTGACGCCGGCGTCCGCCAGCGCCGCGACACCGGCGCGGCGGGCGAGGGCGCGGGCGCTGCCGGCGGGGTGCCGGCCGAACGGCGCCATCCCCGTCCCCGCCACGAACACCTCACGCACGGGCGAACCACCACTCTCCGGTGACGTCGCCGGCCAGGACGTACGCCGTGCCGATCTGGTGCGGCCCCGGGCCGAGCCGCGTCTGCAGCCGGACGCCGTCGGCGAGATCGACCTGGCCGAAGTCGGTCCCGTCGAAGCTGGTCCAGGAGTGCAGGACCCCACCCGGGGCGAGGTCGACCGGCTCCAGGTCCCGCAGGGTCCCGTCGACGCTCAGCGCCCGCCGCGGGAAGTAGGTCTCGCCGGTGCGCCGGTCCCGGCTGCCGCGCAGCCGCGTGCCGGCCGGATCTGCCGCGGTGGCCGGCGGCGGGGTGAGCACGAAGGTGTTGCGGTAGCGGGCGCGCAGCCCGGTCCGGTCGGACAGCTCGGCCACCAGGTCGACCAGGCGCAGCTCGCCGGCCGAGCCGGCCCGCGCCCGTTCGGCGCCGACGTACTCGCGCACCGCGAAGACCTCGCCGACCCGCAGCGGGCCGTCGGCCAGCTCCACGGCGGTCTCGCCGAGCAGGGTGCGCTCGGGGGGAAGGCCGACCCGGGCGATCGGGTCGGGCTGCGGCAGCCAGAAGCTCAGCACCGTGGGAAAGGTCGGCGGTACCGCCGATCCGGCCGGCACCGGGTCCGGCCAGCGGACCGCGGCGGCGAAGGCGCGGGCGGCGCCCTCCTCGACGGGGAACCGGGTGCGCTGCTCGTCGCGGCCGCCGCCCGGCACCGGCGGCTCAGCCAGCCTCACGATGCGCGCGGTCGCGCACACCCGCGGGTTCCGCAGCACCGCCTCGTGGCCGCCGTCGACCGCCCCGACCTCGGCGGTGAGCGGCACGCCGAGCGGCACGATCTCGCGGAACCGCAACCGCACCGAGGACGGCCCGGACGCAGGGATCGCCGCCCCGCGGGTCACAGCGTGCGAGACCAGCCAGCCGCCGTGCAGCGCGCCCATCGCGAACAGCCCGTCATACCCGGCCGCCCGGGCGTACTGCGGGTCGTAGTGCAGCGGGTTGCGATCGCCGCTGGCGCCCGAATAGCGGACCACGTCGGCGATCTCGACGGCGCCCAGCTCGACGGCGCCCCCCTCGACGGTGGCCGGCTCGACGGTCCCGGGCTCGGCCGTCACGCGGACACCGACTGCGCCGAGAGCCCGGGGGCGGCCGCGTCGAGGAGCTCCAGGGTCCAGCGGCGATTGCCGGCCTTGATCTTCCGGGTGGCGGTCCACGGCTGCACCAGGGTGACCTCGTCGCCCTCGACCGTGTACACGCTTCCGGACGGCGCGGTGCACTGCGGGCCGGCCAGCCAGACGACGAACGGGCTGACGTTGTCGGGGTCGAAGAAGTCGAAACCGCTCTCCGGCTGGGCCACCGCGTCGACGGCCGCGGGCGAGTTCTCGGTGAGCCGCGTGCGGGCGCTCGGGCCGATGGCGTAGGAACGGACGTTGAGCCTTTCGTGCAGCTCGAGGTGGCACTCGTAGGAGAACGTCGCGATCCCGGACTTCGCCGCGGCGTAGTTCGCCTGGCCGGGGCTGCCGAACAGCCCGGAGATGCTGGTGGTGTGGATCAGCACGCCCTCGCGCGGCGGCTCGGCCGGGTTCGCCCTGGCCCGCGCGCGCCAGTGCGCGGCGACCGCCCGGGTGGGACAGAAGTGCCCGCGCAGGTGCACCCGGATCACGTCGTCCCACTCTTCGGCCGACATGTTCACCAGCATCCGGTCGCGGAGGATCCCGGCGTTGTTGACCAGGATGTCCACGTCGCCGAACTCGCCGACCGCGGTCTCGACGAGCCGGTGCGCCCCGTCCCAGTCGGCCACGTCGGAGGCGTCGGCGACCGCCCGGCCGCCGCGGGCCCGGATCTCGCGGACCACCTCGTCGGCCGGCGTCCCGGTCGGCGCGGTCGCCGACTCCCCGTGCAGGCCGCCACCCAGGTCGTTGACGACGACGGCAGCGCCTTCGCCCGCCAGCGCGAGGGCGTACGAGCGCCCGAGCCCGCGGCCACCGCCGGTGACGATGGCGACCCTGCCCTGCAGGCGTGACATGTACTTCTCCTTCTTCCCCGCCGGGCGGGGCCGTGGGTGGCCGGTCGCGTCCGGTTCTCAAGCCGTCCGGGTCTCAGACCGTCCGGTTCTCGAGCCGTCCGGGTCTCAGGGCGCCGGTGACAGCCACGAGGTCAGGTAGACCCCGTCGTCGGTCGCGAGTGCCGCCTCGCCGAGCCGCAGCGGTCGGAACGTGTCGACCATGACCGCCGTCTCGGTCACCGCCTCGACGCCGATCGAGGCCTCGTACGCACCGGGCTGCGGGCCGTGTGAGTGGCCCGAGGTGTGCAGGGTGACCGAGCCGGGGCGCACCCCCGACCCGGCGCGCGCCTCGTAGCGGCCGGCCACGTAGAACATGACCTCGTCGCTGTCGACGTTGGCGTGGTAGTACGGCGCGGTGACCGCGCCCTCGCGGTAGCTCACCTTGCGCGGCACGAAGTTGCAGACCACGAAGTTGCGGCCCTCGAAGGCCTGGTGCACCGGCGGCGGCTCGATCACCCGGCCGTTGATCGGCTCGTAGTCGGCGAGGTTGAAGGCGTACGGGTAGAGGCAGCCGGCCCAGCCGACCACGTCGAGTGGGTGGTGCGGCGAGGTGTGCACGCTGCCCGCGATGCCGGTGGGCCCACCGCGGTGCCTGATGTAGATGTCGACCTCGGCGGCCGGGTCCGCACCCGCGTCCTCGGCGAGCAGCCGGCCGCGCGGGATCCGCAGGTCGCGCTCGCAGTACGGCGCGGCCTCGAGGAACTGGCCGTACTTCGACCGGTAGCGGCTCGGCGGCGTGATGTGCGAGCTCGCCTCGATGCAGTACGCGCGCAGCGGCCCGCCGGGCCCGACCAGCCAGCGGTGCGTCGTGGCCCGCGGGATGACGACGTAGTCGCCGGCACCGACCTCGAGCGCTCCGAAGACCGACTCCACCCGGGCGCTGCCGCTCTCGACGAACACGCACTCGTCACCGATCGCGTTCCGGTAGAACGGGGACGGCTCGCTCGCGACGACATAGGAGATCCGGACGTCCTCGTTGCCCAGCACCAGCCGGCGGGAGCACACCGGGTCGCGGCCGGCGCCGCCGTCGGGGAACAGGTCGGGCAGCGTGAAGTGCCGCGGGATCAGCGGCTCGTTCTCGTGCAACTCGGTGCCGGGCTGCGCCCAGACCGACGAGCGGACGATCGCCGCCGGGATGCGCCGGTGGTACAGCAGCGACGAGGTGGACGAGAAACCCTCCTCGCCGATCATCTCCTCGTAGAGCAGCGCTCCGTCGAGCCGGTGCGCCACGTGCCGCTTGCGCGGCACATCGCCGACGGAGACGAAGTAGGTCATGAGCCGGCCTCCGGACTGGGCATCGCGGGGTTCGGGTTGCGGCGCGGGAGCAGCCGGTTGCCGGCGTCGACGACCAGGTCGAGCCCGGTGACGTCGCCGGCTCCGGCGGAGGCCAGCCACAGCACCGCCGCGGTAACCGACTCCGCGGCGAGGTGACCGCGTCCGGCCAGCGCCGTGGTCGCATAGCCGGCCGCGAGGAAGTCCTCTTTGGACGCACCTGGCCGGAGCCGGTCGTAGACGTCCTGGAAATGGATCATCGGGGTGTCGACCAGCCCCGGGCTCACCGAGTTGACCCGGACGCCGTAGCCGCCGAGCTCGAGGGCAAAGATCTTGGCCAGCTGCACGACCGCCGCCTTGGACGACGCGTAGTGCGCGTAGTTCGAGGTCGGCACCGTCGCGGACGTCGAGCCGATCAGCACCACGCTGCCGCCGCGCTGCTCGATCAGCCTGGGCGCCAGCGCTTTCATCACCCGCCAGCTGCCGTGCACGTTGACGTCGTACGTGGTGAGCCACTGTGCTTCGGAGATCTCCCAGAACCGGCCGGTGCTCCAGACGCCCTGGTTGATCACCGCCACGTCGATCGACCCGAACGCCGACCACACCGTCTCGACGGCGTCCGCCACCTGCCCGTCGTCGCGGACGTCGCAGCGCAGCGGCAGGGCCCGGACGCCCGCCTTCTGCACCAATGCGGCCGTCTCGTCGAGATCGTCCTGAGTGCCGGTCGGGTACGGCAGCGAGGTCACCGGGGCGGCGACGTCGAGCAGCGCCACGTTCTTCCCGGCGCGGGCGAAGGCGAGGGCGTGGCTGCGGCCCTGCCCTCGCGCGGCACCGGTGATGAGGACCGTCTGCGCGCCCATCCCGCCCCCTCCGGTCATATCGGAGGTCAGACTCCGATAATCGGTCAGCGCCACCCTCAACCGTCCGGCCGGTTCTGTCAACCCGTCCGGCGCTCTTGCCACCTCCTCTTTCCGGAGAATACTCTCCGAAAATCGAACGGGAGGGGTGCCGGTGCCGGGTGGACGTGAGCTCCTGGCCGTCCCGATGGCGGACGTGGCCTCGGCGAACGAGGTCTACTCCGGGGTCGCCCGGCTGGCCGGGACGCTGTGGTGCGTGCGGCACCGCGCCGAGGCCGGCCGGCGCTCGCGGACCGTCGTGGTGCTGCTGCACCCCTCGTCCAACTTCATGGGCCACTACGCGCTGGAGCACGTCGCGGCGGCCGGCCACGACGCGGTCGGCATGACCACCCGCTACCTCGGCAACGACACCGCGCTGCTGCTGGAGAACTGCGTGGTCGACGTGGGCGCGGTCGTGCGACACCTGCGGAACGAGGGGTACCGGCGGGTGGTCCTGGTCGGCAACTCCGGCGGCGGCGCGCTGGCGGCCATGTACCAGAACCAGGCCGAACGGCCGACGATCACCTCCGCCCCCTGCGGCGGCGGCCCCGACCTGACCCGCGCCGACCTGCCGCCGGCCGACCTGCTGGTGCTGGCGATGGCGCACCCCGGGCGCTCGCAGCTGCTCACCGAGACGCTCGACCCGAGCGTGCGCGACGAGCAGCGGCCGTTCGACCGCGACTCCGCGCTCGACATGTTCGACCCGCGGCACGGCCCCCCGTACGACCAGGCGTGGGTGGCGTCGTACCGCGCCGCGCAACGGGCCCGCAACGACCGGATCACCGCGTGGGCCGAGCGCGGGCTCGCCGGTCTGGCCGAGCGCGGCGTGCACGACCTGCCGTTCGTCGTGCACGGCGTCTGCGCCGACCCGCGCCACCTCGACCTCGGCCTCGACCACAACGACCGGGCGCCGGGCACCCTGTGGGGCGAGCCGTGGAACGCCAACTTCCAGCCGGCCACGCTGGGTCACCTGACGACGCTGCGGGCCTGGCTGTCGCAGTGGTCCCGCGCGCGCAGCCACGGTCACGGCCCGGACCTGCTGGCCAGCGTCGCCGCGCCGACGCTGGTCGTCTACGGGACCGCGGACCAGAGCTGCTTCCCGTCGCACGCCCGGGA
>Ga0307500_10000092_pt1 | contig 27957 bp, 17 predicted proteins | sample 14_S_MG_FD_201362 | JGI IMG/M metagenome (GOLD analysis project Ga0307500, IMG submission 201362) | Soil microbial communities from Populus trichocarpa stands in riparian zone in the Pacific Northwest, United States - 14_S | ecosystem: Environmental > Terrestrial > Soil > Riparian zone > Trees... | reverse complement strand
AAACCGTGGCCTCGAACCGCGGCATCGGCAACGTCATGATGACCGCGTCCTCCAATTTCAACGTGCCGCTGGTGTTCGCCGGCCTGTTCGTGCTCGCCGGCCTCGGTGTCGCACTTTACGTCATCTTCTCGGTGATCGAGGGACGCGTCACCGGCTGGGCCACCCGCAAGAACGACCTGCTCGCGACATGAAGCAAGTTTCCGCCAACCGCCATCCAACCCTTATCGAGGAGACCACGATGTTAGCCAGAGTAAGCGCCGCGCTGTTGGGAGTAGCCTTGTTCGCCGGCACCGCGTGTGCCCAGGAAACGACGATCAAGTTCACGCTCGGCTGGAAGACGCAAGGCTCCGACGCCGCGTTCTTCTATGCCAAGGACAACGGCTATTTCAAAGAAGAAGGCCTCAACGTCGTGATCGACCAGGGCGAGGGCTCCGGCGCCACGGTGACGCGCATCATGTCGGGGGCCTATGACGCCGGCTTCGGCGACGTCAACGCCATCATCCAGAACGCCTCGACCAAGCCGCAGGATGCGCCGGTCATGGTCTACATGATCTGGAACCAGCCGCCGTTCGCCATCGTCACCAAGAAGAGCAGCGGCATCAACACTATCAAGGATTTCGAGGGCCGCACGCTCGGCGGCGCGCAGGGCACGCCGACCACGCGGCTGCTGCCGGTGTTCGTCCAGAAGAACAAGCTGGAGGGCGAGAAGATCAAGATTTCCAACATGGCGCCGAACCTGCAGGAGCCGATGCTGATCAAGGGCGACATCGACGCCGCGCTGGTGTTCAACATCACGAGCTACTTCAACCTCGTGCTGAACCGCCAGGATCCCGACAAGGACTACAAATGGTTCTCGTTCGGTGACTACGGCATGGACCTCTATTCCAATGGCGTGATGGTATCCCGCAAGCTGCTGGCATCCAACCCGAAGGCCGTCGCCGGCCTCGTCCGCGCCGTCAACAAGGGCATGATCGCGATCGCCAAGGACCAGAACGCCGGGATGAAGGCCGCTGTCAATTACGACAATCTGATCAACGCCGAGGTCGAGAAGCGCCGCCTGCAATATTCCTTCGACAAGCTGATCGTTTCGCCCGAGATGAAGGAAATCGGCGTCGGCGACGTCAAGGACGACCGCATGGCCCGCGCCATCGGCATCATTGTCGAAGGCTATCAGCTTACGCGGACGCCGACGCCCGCAGAAGTCTTCTCGCGCGAATTCCTGCCGCCGCGCGCGGAGCGAGACCTGGTGTATACCGCGAATTGAGCCCGGTAGCCCGCATGAGCGAAGCGACATGCGGGGCCCGCTCTCGCCTTAGGCCAACGCTCTCGCACCGTCCCGCATGTCGCTGCGCTCATGCGGGCTACAGACTGAGCGCTCAGGTCGTCATTGCGAGGAGCGAAGCGTCCAGTTCTTCTTTGTCCGGTGAGATGGATTGCTTCTTTGTGTCGCATGACAGGGAGAGTGCGTCATGACATTTAAGGTCTCCGCACACAGCCTGTTCTCAGGCCCTCGCCCCGGCCTGCTGGAGAACGTCGTTCTCCGCTATGACAACGGCATCATCACCGATATCATCCCCAGCGCGCCTCCCGCCACGAGCCCGCGCTCCCTCGTGCTTCCCGCCTTCATCAACGCCCACGATCACGCGCGCCCGACCGCGTCCTCGTTCGGCGCGCTCGGTATGCCCTTGGAAAGCTGGATCCTCCGCTCCGCGCTCGGCACGCCGGTCGATCCCTACCTGACCGCGGCTTCGGCGCTGGCCCGTTCGGCGCGCGCTGGCTGCGCCGCGATGATGATCCATTACACCCGCCCGAGCGACACCATGCCGCTGGTGGAGGAGGCCGGCGCTATCGCACGCGCGGCGTCCGACGTCGGCATCCGCATCGCCTTTGCGCTGGCCGTCCGCGATCAGAACCCGGTCGTGTATGGCGATGAAGAGCCGGTTCTCTCCAATCTCTCCAAAGATGATCGCAGCACGATCGAGCAAATGTTCATCCGTGCGCCGATGTCGCCGAAAGCCTATATCGAGCTCACGGACGCGATCGCTGCGGCCATCGCGGGGCCGAAGGTCGATGTGCAGCTTGGTCCGGCCGGCGTGCAATGGTGCTCAAAACCGCTGCTGGAGGCGGTAGCCGAGAACTCCGCGCAGACCGGGCGGCGCATCCACATGCATCTGCTGGAGACGATCTATCAGCGCGGCTGGGCGGACCGGCATTTTCCGGATGGTATCGTCCGCTATCTCCAAGACATCGGCTTCCTGTCGGAGCGGCTGACGCTGGCGCATTGCATCCACGCCCGCCCCGATGAGATCGAAATGATCGCGGCCTCCGGCGCGCGTATCGTGACCAATTTTTCTTCCAATATGCATCTGCGCTCCGGCCTCGCGCCGATTGCGGCAGCGCACCGATGCGGTTGTGCCATTGCTGTGGGGGTCGACGGGCTGGCGCTCGACGAGGACGACGATGTACTGCGCGAGATGCGGCTGGTGCAGATGATGCACGGCGGTCTCGGTTTCCAGCGCACCTGGACCACTTCCGAATTTCTCGGCCTCGCCATCGCCAACGGCCGCAAGGCAACCGGCGCGCCGGGTACGGGCGCGTTGGTATCTGGCGCACCAGCCGATTTTGTCACCATCGATCTCGATCGGCTTGATCGGGATCAGATCATGCCGGTCGACGCCATCGACCTTCTATTCGCGCGCGGCAATGCGTCGCTGCTGCGCGATGTGGTTGTGGATGGGCGAACCATCGTCAGCGAGGGTCGCTGTACCGGCGTCGATCTTCCGGCCATCGAGCAGGAATTGCGCGGGATCTATCGCGACAACGCCAAGGCGCTATCCGGCCTTCAACGCGCCTGGTCGCCGTTGTCAGCGTCGCTGCAAGGCTGGTTTGAGGCGCATCTCGATTGCCGCTAGCCGTCGCGCTTCCAGGTTGTCGAATCCCATCGTGTAAGCAGGCTGCATCAGAACAAGGTTGGCGCTGCGCGTTTTTCACGTATTCCGTAAAGCGGAACAAAATTCCACTTGCATCGGAATCCCATCAAGGTTTCATGTCCGGCAACAAGAAACGGACCGGCGCCGCTTGCGCCGGCAACGGGGCATGAGGAAGCGTGATGGGCGCGTTGTCGCATCTGCGGATTGTCGAGATCGGGAGCAGCGCTGCGACGAGCTATTGCGCGCGCCTGTTCGCGGATTTCGGTGCGACCGTTTGCAAGGTCGAGCCACCGCAGGGTGATCCGCTTCGCCGCGCCGCGCCATTGACGCCGGGAGGGCACAGCGCGTGGTTCGCCTTTCTCAACTTCAACAAGTCGAGCCTCGCACTCGACCCTGACGATCCGCACGCAACGTCTCGCATCGCGGAATTGATCGGCGGCTGCGATATCCTGCTCGATGGCCGCGAGGTCGATGCGGCGGATTGCCCGGCGTTTGAGCTCGAGGCAATCAAGCAGAGAAATCCGGGCCTCATTCATCTCGAAGCGAGCTGGTTCGGCGGCGAGGGGCCCTATGCAAAATTCGCGGCGACCGACTCGACCATTCGCGCGTTGACGGGCCTCATAAAACTCGTCGGACCGGTCGAGGGACCGCCGATGCATGCGCCGGACTTCCAGACCGGCATCCTCGCAGGCCTCTGGGGTTTTATCGCCACCGCCTCGTCGGCGCTGGGCCGCATGCAGGACGGGCGCGGTCGCTTTAGTCGCCTGAGTATCTTCGAATCTTCGATCGCGGTGACCGAATACATCATGTTCGAGTCGTTTACGCGCGGCGACATCATGCGGCGGATCGGCGTCAATCGTTTCTGGCCGACCTTTCCGGTCGGCATCTACCAGACAAAGCAAGGCTGGCTCGGCGTCACCACGGTGACGCCGGCGCAATGGCGCGCCTTCTGCGAGATGCTGGGGCTGACCGCGCTGCGCGACGACCCGACCCTGTTCATGGGCGTCGACCGCCTGCAACATGTGGAGGAGATCGAACGCCAGTTCATTCCGAAGCTGAAGCAGCGCACGGCGCAGGAATGGTTCGCCGAAGGCTTGCGGCGAAAAATTCCGATCGTGCCGGTACCTGACATTGCCGACCTGATCGCGGATGAGGAGAAAAGGGCCCGTGGCGCGATCGTTCCGATCATGATCGGCGATGAGACTGGCTTTACCGCCGGTTCCATGCAGCGCCTGACCGGAACGCCGCCGCGCCGGGGCGGGGCGGTGCCTGATATCGGCGAGCAGATGCTCGGCAGTGCGCATGCCGGTGAGCGCACCGCGCGCGTGCCTGCGCCTGCGCCGGACGGACGCGACCGGCTCCCACTTGAAGGCATTCGCGTGGTCGATTTCTCGATGGGGTGGGCCGGGCCGATCTGCACGCGCACGCTCGCCGATCTCGGCGCCGACGTGATCAAGATCGAGGCGACGCAGTATCCGGATTGGTGGCGCGGCGTCGATCGCCGCCCGGCCTATGTTCTCGAACAGATGTACGAGAAGTCGGTGCGCTACTGCATCATGAACCGCAACAAGCGCGGTATCACCCTCGACCTGACGCGGCCGCAGGGGCTCGATCTCGCCAAGCGGCTGTTGGCCGACGCCGACATCGTGGTCGACAATTATTCGGTCGAGGTGCTGCCGAAGCTCGGTCTGGGCTATGAAGTCCTGAGCAAGCTCAATCCGAAACTCGTAATGATGTCGATGTCGGCGTTCGGCGCCGGCAGCGCCAACCGCGATTGCCGTGCCTATGGCTCGACGCTGGAACAGGGTTCGGGCCTGCCGGGCGTGGTGGGCGACGCGAGCGGCCCGCCGGTCATGAGCCACACCGCGTTCGGTGACGCCGTCGGCGGCCTCAATGGCTGCGCCGCCGTGCTCACGGCCCTGATCCACGCGCGATTGACCGGCAAGGGCCAGTTCATCGATCTCGCGCAGATCGAATGCATGATGCCGTTCGCGGCGCCATGGATCATTGCGCATTCGATCGACGGCAAGGCGCCGGTGAAATACGGCAATCGCCACCCGGATTTCGTGCCACATGGCTGCTTTCCTTGCACAGGCGCGGACAACTGGATCGTCGTCGCGGTCTCCAGCGATGCGACGTGGCCAAAGCTGGCGATGCTTCTAGGTCGCGCCGACTGGGCCGCTGACGTCAAGTCGAAGACGGCGGCTGGCCGGCGCGCCATTGAAAGCGAGATCGAGGCCGCGATTGCGGCCTGGACCTCTGCGCGCGATCCCGAGGCGGCGATGAACGCATTGCAGGCGGCAGGCGTCGCCTCTGGGGTGGCGCGGCTGCCGATCGAGCTGTTGGACGATCCGCAACTGCAGGCGCGCGACTTCATCCAGCAAGTCGACCGCGCTTTCATTGGCCCACATCCGCAGCCCTCAATGCCGTTTCGCGAGACCGAAATGCCGTTCCCGATCCGAAGCGCGCCGCCGACGCTCGGGGAGCATAACCGCGAAATTCTTGGCGGCATGCTCGGCCTGTCCGATGCGGACATCGACCAGCTCACGCGCGACGGCATCATCGGCACCGAGATGCTGATGGAAGAACAGCTCATGAAAGAAAAGAAGCGGGCGGCGGGCTGATGGCAGGGACACAGCCGGCACAGCATCAAGGCAAGGCGGACGCACCCAGCGGCCCGCAGGCGCTGATGTCGGTGCGCGGCCTCGGCATCCGCTTCAAGACCTCGCAAGGCGTCTGGCAGGCGACACGCAAGATCGATTTCGACATCGCACCGGGCGAGCGGGTCGGCATCGTCGGCGAAAGCGGCTGCGGCAAAACCATCACGGGTCTTTCGATCCTTCGCCTGCTGCCGAACAACCTTTCGGGCCTCGACGGCTCGATCATGTTCGACGGCGTCGATCTCGCCCGATGCTCGGCCCGCGCCATGCGCGCCATCCGGGGCCGCCGCATTGCCATGATCTTTCAGGAGCCGATGAGCGCGCTCGACCCGGTCTTCACCGTCGGCCACCAGATCTCGGAGACACTGCGCGTCCATACCGGCGTCGGCAAGGAAGAGGCGAGGGAGCGTACCCTCGACATGCTCCGGCGTGTCGGCATCGCCTCGCCGGAGCGCCGCATCGACGATTACCCGCATCAGCTCTCCGGCGGCATGCGCCAGCGCGTGATGATCGCGGCCAGCCTGATCTGCGGGCCGCAATTGCTGATCGCCGACGAGCCGACCACCGCGCTCGACGTCACGGTGCAGGCGCAGATCCTCGAACTCTTGCGCGACCTCAGCGCGACCTCGAACACGGCGCTGATGCTGATCACGCACGACCTCGGTGTCGTCGCCGAGACCTGCACGCGCATGATCACGATGTATGCCGGCGAGGTGATCGAGGATGCCGCGGTCGACGACGCGCTGGTGCGGCCGTTGCATCCTTATACTTCGGGCCTGTTGCGCTCGCTGCCGCATTTGAGCCCGCGCCATGGCAAGCTGCCCTCGATTCCGGGCCGGGTGCCTTCGATCATGGACATGCCCAATGGCTGCCGCTTCAAGGCGCGGTGTCCGCACGCCATCGACGGCTGCGAGAAGGAGCAGGAACTGCGCGATGCGGGTTCTGGCCGCAGGGTGCGCTGCTGGCGCTTCAATGAACTGGATCTGCCCGGCGCGCTGCAGCACGCATCGAACGCGCCGATCGCGGCCATGGTCGGTCATTCATGAGCGCGCCGGTCGCCGATATGGATGCCATCGTTTCGGTGCGCGATCTCCAGGTCCAGTTCCAGACCACGGATCGCCGCGCGACGGTCAAGGCGGTCGACGGCGTCGATTTCGACGTCCGCCGCGGCGAGACCTTTGGCATCATCGGCGAATCCGGATCGGGCAAGACCACGATCGGCCGCGCCCTGGTGTTCCTGCTGAAGCCAAGCGCGGGCGCCATTTTGCATAACGGTCTTGATCCGCTCGCTCTGCCGCGCCGGAAATTTCAGAGCCACCGCCGCGACTACCAGATCATCTTTCAGGACCCGAATGCCGCGCTGAACCCGCGGATGACGATCCTGTCCTCGGTACTTGAGCCGCTGGAACTGGCGCGCGCGGGAAGCAAAGCCGACCGCCTGAAGCGCGCGCATGAGGCGATGGACCGCGTCGGCCTGCCGCAGGATCTCGGCGCGCGCTATCCGCACCAGCTTTCCGGCGGCCAGAAGCAGCGCGTGGTGATCGCCCGCGCACTGACGCTGCGCCCGAAACTGATCGTGTGCGACGAGGTGGTGGCCGCGCTGGATATGTCGATCCGCGGCGACGTGCTGAATTTGTTTGCGGAGCTGCAGCGCGATCTCGGGCTCACTTACGTGTTCATCACCCACGATCTCGCGGTGGTGTCGCACATCAGCGAGCGCATCGCGGTGATGTATCTCGGCCGCTTTGTCGAGCTTGGCCCGACGGAAGAAGTCTCCGAGCGGCCGCTGCATCCCTATACACAGGCGCTGCTGTCGGCCGAGCCGCGGCCATTGCCGTCGTCGATGCGCGGCGGCCAGCGTATCGTGCTGCAGGGTGAAATCCCGAGCCCGATCGATCCGCCCTCGGGTTGCCGTTTCCGCACCCGCTGCCAGTATGCGCAGCCGCTCTGCGCCGAGAAGACGCCGGACTGGCGCGAGTTGGCAAGGGATCACTGGGTCGCCTGCCATTTTGCTGACCGCCCGAACTTTTCGCCCAATTGACAGAAAATCGCCCCAGGGAGAACAGGCCATGACATCAACGACCCGACGCGAGGCAATAGCGCTGATATCAGCCGCGCTGGCCGTCACGGCGCTCGGCGGCAGCGCTTTCGCGCAAGGCACGCCGAAGCGCGGCGGAACTTTGCGGATCTCGGCGCCGGCCAACCCGTCGAGCCTCGATCCCGCCACCGGCGGCGCGGGCTCGGATCATGCCTTCCTGTTCACGATGTACGACACGCTGACCGAATGGGACTTTGAAACGTTGAAGCCGAAGCCGGGCCTTGCCGAAAGCTGGAACTTTACCGATCCCACCACCTTGCTCCTTAACATCCGCTCCGGCGTCACCTTCCACGATGGCACGCCGCTCGACGCCGAGGCGGTGAAATTCAATCTGGAGCGCAACAAGTCCGACCCGAAATCCAACATCAAGGCCGATCTTGCCTCCATGGCTTCTGCTGAAGTTACCGGTCCGATGCAGGTGACGTTGAAGCTGAACACGCCCGATGCCGCGCTGCCCGGCATCCTTTCCGACCGTGCCGGCATGATGGTGTCGCCGACTGCGCTCAAGGCTGCCAGTTCAGGCAATGTCGCGCGCACGCCGGTCGGCGCCGGCGCCTATGCGTTCGTGAGCTGGGCCGATGGTGAGAAGATCGTCGTCAAGCGTCACGACAAATACTGGAAACCCAACCGGCCGTATCCGGACGGGATCGAGTTCTCCATCATTCCGGAACTGACCACCGGCTCGCGCTCGGTCACCGCGGGCCAGAACGACCTGATGTACCAGCTGCCACCGCGCCAGAAGGCGATCATGGATCGCGTCCCCAGCGTCAAGATCGCCAACGGGCCGACACTCTACGTGTTCCAGATTTTTCTGAACTGGGCAAAGCCGCCGTTCGACAATATCAAGGTCCGCCAGGCCTTCAATTTCGCGATCGACCGCGAGACCTTCGTCAAGGCGGCGCTGGCCGGCCTCGCCGAACCCGCCTACATGAACCTGCCGAAGGCGCATTGGGCTTACGACAAGTCCGTCGCCGGGTTCTATCCACACAATCCCGACAAGGCGAAGCAACTGCTTGCCGAGGCCGGCTTCAAGGACGGGCTTGCGATCGACCTGATCGGCTATCCCGATCAGGACTCGGTGCAGCGTCAGGAAATCCTGATCGAACAGTTCCGCAAAGCGGGGATGAACGTAAAGTTCTCCAATGCGCCGATCGCGGAGGCCTCCGCCGCCTTCTTCGGCGCCGAGAAGCGCGGCTCCGGTCTGCTCGCGGCCTGGACCGGACGGCCCGATCCGAGCCTGACCTATTCGCTGATGTTCACCAAGGACGCCTATTATAATGGCGGCCGGGCGCCGGTTCCGCCGGAGCTGGAAGCGGCGATCAAGGAGTCGCGGGCGTCGGAAGACATCGAGATGCGCCGCAAGGCTTTTGCCACTGTGCAGCGGCTGGTGATGGAAAACGCGTTCGTGGCACCGCTCGCCTTCCAGTTCGAGCTGGTCGCCATGAACAAGAAGGTGCAGGGTTACAGGCCGAACCTCCTGGGCAAGCCGAAATACGACGACGTCTGGCTGGAGAGCTGAAGCCGATGGCGCGACGAAGTCCGGCACGGGTGATCGGCGGCCGCCTGTTGCAGGCGCTGCCCGTCATCCTGCTTGCGACCTTCATGGTATTCGCGCTTTTGAAGTTGGTGCCCGGCGATATCGCGGTAACGCTCGCCGGTGACAACGCCACCGATGCGCGCATTACCGAGATCCGAAAGATCTACGGCCTCGACCGGCCGTTCCTGGTGCAATATGGCGCGTGGCTCGCCAACGTCGTGCAGGGCGACCTCTCGCAATCGCTGCTGACGGGCGAAAAGGTCGCCACTTCCATCGCCCGTGCCTTTCCCAATACGCTCCTTATTGTGGCGATCGCTTTGGTGCTGGCGCTGGTCACTGGCATCCCCATGGGTGTGATTGCGGCGATCAAGCCCAATGGCTGGGTCGACAAGGTGGTCAGCATGGTCGCCTCGCTCGGCGTCGCCATTCCCGGTTTCTGGCTGGCGATGATTTTGGTCGCCGAGATTTCGCTGAAGCTGAACTGGCTGCCGGCGACCGGCGCCAAATCCTTCAGCGCATCCCCGTGGGAGGCAATTCGTCACGCGCTGCTGCCCGGCATCGCGATTGCTGCTTATGGCATGGCGGAAGTGGCGCGGCAGTTGCGTGGGTCGCTGCTGGAAGTCCTGTCCTCGCAATACGTGCGGACGCTTCACGCCAAGGGGTTGTCGATGACGCGGATCCTCTGGCAGCACGGCCTGAAGAACGTCAGCGTCAACCTGTTCACCATCATCAGCCTCTTGGTCAACCGCATGCTGGCGGCGACCGTGGTGATCGAGGCGGTGTTCGCCATTCCCGGGATGGGCAGCCTGATCGTGCGCGGCGCGCTGCAGCGCGATTTCCCGATCGTGCAGGGTGTGGTGTTCGCCATGGTGATCGTGGTTATCGCCGTCAATCTGATCGCCGATCTCCTGTGCGCCGCGGTCGATCCGAGGATCGAGCAATGACGGAGCTGACGCTTGCCACACCGAAGTCTCCCGCAGAGCCGGGCCGGCTGCGCCGCCTGTTCCGTTGGCTGGCCGGCGATTTTCGCGCGGCGCTGGCGATCCTGGTCCTGCTGGTGCTGGTGATCGTGGCCATCGGGGCGCCCTGGATCGCTCCCTATGCGCCGACCGCGCAGGACGCCAACAACATGCTGGCCGCTCCCGGACCCGGCCATCTGCTCGGCACCGACGACCTCGGCCGCGACATCTTTAGCCGGCTGGTCTACGGCGCGCCGGCCACCGTCTATGCCAGCCTGCTTGCGGTCGGCGTCGCCATCCTGATCGGCCTGCCGGTCGGGCTCGCCGCCGGCTTCTTTGGCGGCTGGACCGACGACATCATCAGCCGCGTCATCGACACTTTCCTGTCGTTCCCCGCCATCGTGCTGGCGATCGCGGTCACCGGCGCGCTCGGCATCGGGCTGACCAACGGCATGATCGCGGTCGGCATCGTGATGTTCCCGGCGCTGGCCCGGATCGTCCGCGCCCGCACTCTGATCGTGCGCCAGGAACTCTATGTCGATGCCTCCAGGTGCTTTGGCGCGCCGGCCTGGCACATCCTGTGGAGGCATGTGCTGCCGAACGCGCTGCAGCCGGTCATCGTGCAGGTGACGCTGCTGCTGGCGGCGGCGCTCTTGGCGGAAGCCAGCCTCAGCTTCCTCGGGCTCGGTATCCAGCCACCGAACCCGAGCTGGGGCGCCATGCTGGCCCGCGCCTACCAGTATATGGAGATCGCGCCGGAGCAGATGTACGCGCCGGGGCTTGCCATTTTGGTTGTGTCCTTGGCCTTCAATGCGCTTGGCGAATCCCTGCGCATCGTGCTCGATCCAACCATGAAAGACCGATAAACGGGTATTGCAATGTCTTTCCACAAGCTGCTGATCGCCAACCGCGGCGAGATCGCCATCCGCATTGCGCGCGCGGCCGGAGATGCCGGCCTCCCCACCGTCGCGATCTATTCCGCTGACGACGCGCAATCGGCCCATGTCCGCGCGGCCGACGCCGCCTGCGAAATCCCCGGGCGCGGCGCGCGGGCCTATCTCGACATCGAGGCCGTGATATCAGCCGCGAAGGCGACCGAATGCGACGCCGTGCATCCCGGATATGGGTTTCTGAGCGAGAACGCGACGCTGGCCCGGCGCTGCATCGAGGAAAGCATCGTCTTTGTCGGGCCGTCGCCGGACGCGCTCGAGCTGTTCGGCGACAAGGCGCAGGCCAAGGCGCTGGCAAAACGATGCGGCGTGCCCATCATCGACGGCACCAGCGGCCCGACCAGCCTGGAAGAAGCCAGGGTTTTCCTTGAGTCCCAGGGTGAGCGCGGCGCCATCATGATCAAGGCGATCGCCGGCGGCGGTGGCCGCGGCATGCGCATCGTCGATGACGCCAGCAAGCTGGAGGAGGCCTATGCGCGCTGCCAGTCCGAGGCGATGGCCGCCTTTGGCAGCGACGGCGTCTATGCCGAGCGCCTGATCCGCAACGCGCGCCACATCGAGGTGCAGATTATCTGCGACCATTTTGGCGCGATCAGCCATCTCTGGGAGCGCGAATGCACCATCCAGCGCCGCAACCAGAAACTCATCGAGGTCGCGCCGAGCCCGTCGCTGAACGATGCCTTGCGCGGGCGCATCATCGAAGCCGCCAAGGAAATGGCCGCCGCCGCAAACTACGAAAATCTCGGCACCTTCGAATTCCTCGTCGATAACGACGCCAGAACGAGCGAGCACGCGTTCGCCTTCATCGAGGCCAATCCGCGGCTGCAGGTCGAGCATACCGTCACCGAGGAGGTGCTCGGCCTCGACCTCGTGCAGTCGCAGCTCGCGGTCGCGGCCGGTGCCACACTCGGTTCGCTCGGCCTGGCGCAGGCCTATATTCCAAAGCCGCGCGGCTTTGCGATGCAGCTCCGTGTCAACATGGAGGTGATGGACGAAGCCGGTGGGACCAGGCCGACCGGTGGAACGCTGTCGATGTTCGACCTGCCGTCCGGCCCGGGCGTTCGCGTCGATACGTTTGGCTATTCGGGTTACCGGACCAGCACGGCCTACGACTCGCTGCTCGCCAAGGTCATCGTGCATTCGGCGGGCGGCGACTGGACCGACGTCGTGCACAAGGCCACGCGCACGCTGCGTGAGTTCCGCATCGGCGGCGTCGCCACCAACATTCCCTTCCTGACGGCGATTTTGGCGCACCCGGATTTTGTCGAGAACCGTCTCAGCACCGGTTTCATCGAGGCCCATGTCGCCGATCTCGTCGGCGAAGCCAAGGGGACGGCTGAGACGATTGCGGAAACGGCGCTGATCGAATCCGGCGACGCCGCCGATGACGATACGCTCGCGCTTGCGGTCGCGGCATCGGCAGCCGGGCCGGACGGCTCGGTCGCGGTGCCGGCGCCGTTGCAGGGCACGATTGTTGCCATCGATGTCGGGGAGGGAGATCTCGTCCGCCCTGGCCAGCAGATCGCCGTGCTCGAATCCATGAAGATGGAGCATCTGGTGACCGCGCCGCATGGCGGCAGGGTGACGAGGGTCGCGGCGGAAGCCGGCGTCACGTTGATGCAGGATGAGGCGATCCTTTATCTGGAGCCGGCGGAGATCGACGCCCATGATGTGACCGAGGAGGAGGACTTCGATCTCGATCACATCCGTCCCGATCTCGCCGAACTGATCGAGCGCCACGCCATCACGCTCGACGAAAACCGCCCGGCCTCGGTCGAGCGCCGCCGCAAGACCAACCAGCGCACCGCGCGCGAGAACGTCGCCGATCTCGTCGATGACGGTTCCTTTGTCGAATACGGCTCGCTCGCCATCGCCGCCCAGCGCCGGCGGCGCAAGGTCGACGATCTGATCCGCAACACGCCGGCCGACGGGCTGATCTCCGGCGTCGCCACCGTCAATGCAGAAAAATTTGGCGCGGATGCCGCCCGCTGCATGGTGATTTCCTACGACTACACCGTGCTGGCCGGCACCCAGGGCCACATGAACCACAAGAAGATCGACCGCATGCTGAGCCTGACCGAGCAGTGGCGGCTGCCGCTGGTGTTCTATGCCGAGGGTGGCGGCGGCCGTCCCGGCGACACCGACCGGCTCGGCATGACCGGCCTCGACGGGCCGTCCTTTGTGCAGTTCGCCAAACTCTCAGGGCTGGTGCCGGTCATCGGCATCGTCTCCGGCTATTGCTTTGCCGGCAACGCCGCGATGCTCGGCTGCTGCGACGTCATCATCGCGACGAAAAACGCCTCGATCGGTATGGGCGGCCCCGCGATGATCGAGGGCGGCGGCCTCGGCGTCTATCATCCGGCAGAAGTGGGCCCGGTGTCGTTCCAGTCGCCGAATGGGGTGATCGACATTCTGGTCGAGGACGAGGCGGAAGCGACGGCCGCGGCGAAAAAATATCTGTCTTACTTCCAGGGCGCGGTCGCCGACTGGAAGGCGCCGGATCAGCGGCTGCTGCGGCGGGCGATCCCGGAAAACCGCCTGCGGGTCTACGACATCCGCAATGTCATCGATCTCCTCGCTGACGAAGGCTCGGTGCTGGAAATCCGCCGCGACTTCGGCGTCGGCATGATTACCGCCTTCATCCGCATCGAGGGAAAGCCGTTCGGCCTGATCGCCAACAATCCAAAGCATCTCGGCGGTGCGATCGATGCGCCGGCCGGCGACAAGGCCGGGCGCTTTCTGCAGCTTTGCGACGCCTTCGACATACCCGTAGTATCGCTGTGCGATACGCCGGGCTTCATGGTGGGTCCTGAAGCGGAGAAGACCGCGATCGTCCGTCACGTCGCGCGGATGTTCGTGACTGGTGCGAGCCTCACAGTACCGCTGTTCGGCATCGTCCTGCGCAAGGGCTATGGTCTCGGCGCGCAGGCCATGATTGGCGGCGGCTTCCACGCCTCGTTCTTCACGGTGGCCTGGCCGACCGGCGAGTTCGGCGGCATGGGGCTCGAGGGCTATGTCCGGCTCGGCTTCCGCAAGGAGATGGAAGCGATCGAGGATCCGGCCGAGCGCGAGGCATACTACCAGGCCAAGGTCGCCGAGCTCTACGCCAACGGCAAGGCGGTCTCGATCGCCTCGGTGCTGGAGATCGACGAAGTGATCGATCCCGCCGATACCAGGCACTGGATCATGTCCGGCCTGCGCTCGGTGCCGAAGCCGGAAGCGCGCACCACGAAGAAGCGGCCGTGCATCGACGCGTGGTGACGTCGTAGCCCGGGCGAGCGAAGCGACCCCCGGAACCGGTCCCGCATATCGCTGACGCCCATGCGGGCTACAGATCAAACGCAAGTCTCGTAGGGTGGGCAGAGGAGCGAAGCGACGTGCCCACCATCCATCACCGGGCGCGCTGCGAAATGGTGGGCACGCTTCGCTTTGCCCACCCTACAGCCGCGGTGAGCTTGAAGACGTGCTACCCCAGCCTCAACTCCTCATATCCCTTCGCCGCGACCTCGTCGCACCTCGCGCGATAGGCCGGTGCGCTACCGCTGTAGCGGGCGACGATGCGGGTCTGCTTGCCCTCGACGTTGGAGTTGATGCCGGTCATCCAGGAATCGACTTCGTTGGCGAGCAACCCTTCGCCGAGCGCCTTGACGTGATCGGTCCAGGATTTCACGCCCTCCGGCGTCGCCTCCAGTCGCGTCAACCGGTTCTTCGTCGCGAAGGTGATCAGCCCGGTCACCCACTCGACGCTGTACTCGATGCTGCGTGGAATGTTTCCGAGCGCGGTGTGCGGTCCCATCAGCATCAGCATGTTGGGAAATTCATGGACCATGATGCCGAGATAGGTTTCCGGACCCTTGTTCCACTTGTCCTTCAGCCGCGTGCCTCCGGCGCCGCGGAAGTCGATCTTGTCAAAGCTGCCGGTGATGGCGTCGAAGCCGGTCGCATAGATGATGATGTCGAATTCGTATTCCTTCTCGCTGGTCTTGATGCCCTTGGCAGTGATCCGCTCGATCGGCGTTTCCTTGATGTCGACCAGCTCGACATTGTCCTGGTTATAGACCTCGTAATAGAAGGTCTCGAGCGGCAGCCGTCGGGTGCCGAAGCCGTGGTTCTTCGGAATCAGCTTCTCGGCGACAGTCTGGTTCTTCACCCGCTCGCGGATCTTGCGCGCGACGAAATCGGAGATCGTCGCGTTCGCCTTGCGATCGGTCAGGATGTCGTTGAAATTGCCTACCCAGATGCCAAAGCCGCGCTCGCCATAGAGCCGTTCATAATTGGCCTCGCGTTCCTCGTCGGACACCTCGAACGCGCCGCGCGGGTCGGGCGTGTGAATGAAGCAGGCAAACGTCTCGCGGCAGCGCGCAAAAATCTCGGGATAGCCGGCCTTGATCTTGGCCTGCGTCTCGGCGTCGATTTTGCCGTTGTGCAGCGGCGCGGCCCAGTTGGCGGTGCGCTGGAACACCGTGAGATGGCCGACCTGGCCGGCAATGGTCTGGATGGTCTGGATGCCGGTCGCGCCGGTGCCGATCACCGCGACGCGCTTGCCGGCGAAATCCACCGGCTCCTTTGGCCATCGCGCGGTGTGGAACGACGCGCCCTTGAAATCGTCGCGCCCCTCGACCCGCGGCAGGGTGGGCGTGGAGAGCGGTCCGATCGCGGTAATCAGGAAACGCGAACTGAAGCGGCTGCCGTCCTCCAGTGTGATGGTCCAGCTTCCTGTACCCTCGTCATAGATGGCCGCCATCACCCGGCTGCGAAACTGAATGTCGCGGCGAAGATCGAACTTGTCAGCGACATAGTTGCAGTAACGCAGCGTCTCCGGCTGGCCGGCAAAATGCTCGGACCACTCCCATTCCTGCAGCAGCTCCTTGGAGAAGGAATAGCCGTAGGAATAGCTCTCGGAATCGAAGCGTGCCCCGGGATAACGGTTCCAGTACCAGGTGCCGCCGACGTCAGTACCGGCCTCGAACACGCGTACCCGCAGGCCCTGTTCGCGCAGGCGGTGGAGTTGGTACATGCCGGACAGGCCAGCGCCGATGATGATGGCGTCGAAATCCGAAATCGTCGTCGCTCCCATGCTAGCGGTTTTGTCCCGAGAATTACCTCAGGAAGATTGCCGTCAGGCTACCCGCTCTCGCCCCCGTGGACAAACCCCGCATGGACGCGTGGCAGGGTTGCAGGTTTGCCGCCGACCAATTCCGGCCGGCTTTACTCGCGACCGCATCTGCCCCTATCGTCGGGGTTCAGATCGCCCGAAAGGCGGCGACGGCACGAGGGGAGGCAAGCAATGGCCCAGGCGCTGCAGCGCAGGCTGACGTCGATCGACGTCAGCGATCCCCATCTTTATCAGGACGACACCTGGCGGCCGCTGTTCGAGCAATTGCGCCGCGATGATCCCGTGCATTATTGCGAGGCTTCGCCGTTCGGACCGTATTGGTCGGTGACGCGCTACGACGACATTTTTGCGGTCGAGCTCGATCACGAGAACTATTCATCGAGTTCGGAGCTCGGCGGTATTCAGGTGACGGACCAGCCGAAAGGGCAGGAGCGCACCAGCTTCATCCGCATGGACCCGCCGGGCCACACCGCGCAGCGACGCACGGTCGCGCCGATCGTGGCGCCGTCCAACCTCGCCAATTTCGAGCAGTTGATCCGCAAGCGGACCTGCGACGTGCTGGATGCCTTGCCGCGCAACGAGACCTTCGACTGGGCCGAACGCGTCTCGACCGATCTCACCAACATGATGCTGGCGACGCTGTTCGATTTTCCATGGGAAGATCGCATGAAGCTGAGCTGGTGGTCCGACGTCGCGATCGCCAATGTCGATTCGCCCGATGCCGTCGTGCATTCGGAGGACGAGCGTTACGAAGAGATGGTGAAGATGGGCGAGTACTTCCGCAAATTGTGGAATGCGCGCGCCGATGCCTCGCCGACCTTCGACCTGGTCTCGATGCTGGCGCATTCGCCGGCCACACGAAACCTGCAGACCCGCGAGTTCATCGGTACGATCGGGCTGTTGATCGTCGGCGGCAACGACACCACGCGCAATTCCATGAGCGGCGGGCTGATGGCGCTGGTGGAAAATCCTGGTCAGTTCGAGCTGGTGCGAGCGCGGCGTGACCTGATCCCGAACCTCGTTTCCGAAATCATCCGCTACCAGACGCCGGTGCTGCACATGCGCCGCACCGCGCGCAACGACGTCGAGCTCGCCGGACGTCGTGTCGCCAAAGGCGACAAGGTCGTGATGTGGTACATCTCCGGCAACCGCGACGAGACCAAGATCGATCGCGCGGATGAGTTCATCATCGACCGCGCCAAGCCGCGCCAGCATCTCGCCTTCGGCGCCGGCATCCACCGCTGCGTCGGCGACCGCCTCGCCGAACAGCAAATCCGCATCTTGTGGGAGGAAGTATTGAACCGCGACCTTCGTTTTGAGATCACTGGTCCGCCACAACGGCTTTATTCGAATTTTATCCGCGGCATCCGAACGTTGCCCGTGAGGGTTGTGAAGTAAATTGTGTTCGTCATTCCGGGGCGGCGCGCAGCGTCGAACCCGGAATCTCGAGATTCCGGGTCTGGTCCTTCGGACCATCCCGGAATGACGGAAGAGACCTCAAGGACCAAGTATGAACAAGCACGATCCCGTTGACGTCCTGATCATCGGCGCCGGCGCGTCTGGCGCCGCGGTGGCGTGGAGCCTGGCCGATACCAAGATGCACATCCTCTGCCTCGACCAGGGCGGCTGGATGAACCCGTCGGAATATCCCAGCACCGGGCGCGACTGGGAGGCGAAATTCTACGGCGACTGGTCGACCAGCCCGAACATCCGTGGCCGGCCCGAGGACTATCCGATCAATGACGACAACTCGCCGATCAAGGTGGTGAACTTCAACGGCGTCGGCGGTTCGACCGTGATGTACACCGCGCACTGGCCGCGGCTTCATCCAAGCGACTTCAAGGTGAAGACGCTCGACGGCGTCGCCGACGACTGGCCGATTGATTACGACGCGCTCACCCCGTTCTTCGAAGAGAACGACCGGATGATGGGCGTATCCGGCATGTCGGGCGATCCGCTTTCGCCGCTGACGCACCCGCCGATGCCGCCGCAGCCGCTTGGCCTCTCCGGTCCGCTGATCGGCAGCGCCATGAACAAGCTCGGCTGGCACTGGTGGCCGTCGGACACGACCGTCGCGACGATGGATTATGAGGGCAGGGCGCGCTGCATCAATCTCGGCCATTGCACGCCGGCCTGCGCGCAGGGCGCAAAAGCCTCGACCGACATTACCTATTGGCCGCACGCGATCCGCGCCGGCGTCGAGGTCAAGACCCATAGTCGCGTGCGCGAGATCTTGACCAATGAGCACGGCATGGCCTCGGGTGTCGTCTACTACGACAAGGACGGCGTCGAGCAGTTCCAGCCGGCCGAGGTTGTCATCGTCGCCTGCAACGGCGTCGGTACGCCGCGGCTGTTGCTGAACTCGGTCTCCGGCCGTTTCCCGAATGGGTTGGCCAATTCGTCCGGCCTGGTCGGCAAGAACCTGATGTTCCATCCCTATGCGCAGGTCTACGGATTCGTGAAGGAGCCGACCGATAGCAACCGCGCGCCGCCGACCTGCCTCTGGAGCAAGGAGTTTTACGACACCGATCTTTCGCGCGGCTTCGTCCGCGGCTACGGCATCCAGTTCGGGCGCGGGGCAGGGCCGGTGTTCGAAGCCGTTGCCAGCGAGCAGAAGGGCATTTTGCCGTGGGGCGCGGATCATCACCGCGTCTTTCGCAAGCTCAACGGCCATCGTCTCGCGGTCTCCGCGATCTGCGAGGACCTGCCCGAGGAGCACAACCGCGTCACGCTTGATCCCGTACTGAAGGACAGCCACGGAATCCCGGCGCCGAAGATCGACTACACGATCAGCGCGAACAGCCGAAAGATGATGGACCATGGACTGGCGCGCGGCCGGGAGATTCTCGAAGCCGCCGGTGCGACCGATATCTGCATGAACAACCCGATCCCATGGGGCGGCTGGCATCTGCTCGGCACGGCGCGGATGGGTACCGATCCCGCACGCTCCGTGGTCAACGAATGGGGCCGCTCGCACGACGTGAAGAATCTCTTCATTGTCGACGGCAGCGTGTTCGTGACGTCGGGCGGCGTCAACCCGACCTCGACCATCCAGGCGATCGCGCTCTACGTCGCCGACCAGATGAAGCAACGTCTTGCCAACCTCTTTGACTGAGATCGCCATGTCTGCAAATGAATTGACCTCAACCCAGCGCGACGATCTCCGCACCGTCGCCGCGATGATCGTTCCCGCCAGCGACGAGTACAAGGTGCCCGGCGCGGACGATCCCGCGATCCAGGCCGACATGCTGGCCACGCTCGGGCGCGACACCGCGCTGGTGAAGGAGGCGCTAGATCATCTCGCGCGCCTTGCCGGCAAGCCGCTGGCCGAACTCGATGCCGCCATACGCGACGCGATCGCGAACGAGTTCCGCGCCACCGGCGGCGCCGCGGCGGCGACGCTCGTCCGCGTCGTCCTGCAATGCTACTACCGCGACGACCGCGTGCTACGCTCGCTCGGGCTTGAGCTCCGAGCACCGTTCCCCAAGGGCTACACGCTGGAACAAGGCGACTGGGCGCTGCTCGATCCCGTCAGGGCACGCGCGGGCACGCTCAGACGCGCGCAATAGCAGGCAGGGCAGCCTTGCGCGCAGGCCAAGGCTCTTGCGAGGACGCGCCACGGCCACCATTTGATGAGGCCGAAGGAAGCTCGCCATGCTGGATTTTACCTCAGATATTTCCGGCGACGACCTGTCGCCGGCTCCGGAACCCACCCCTGCCGACGACCAGGCCCTGCTCGACGCCTATTCCAACGCTGTGATCGGCGTGACCGAACGCGTCGGGCCTGCCGTCGTGCGCGTCGAAACCGGACCGAAGGTACGCTCCGCGCGTGAGCGCGGCGGACTTGGCTCGGGCATCGTCATTTCGCCCGACGGCCTGGTCCTGACCAACAGCCACGTGGTTGGATCGTCGAAAGAGATCAGGCTCCGCGATACCGAAGGCTTTGTCACCGATGCCCACGTGCTTGGCGTCGATCCCGACACCGACCTCGCATTGCTGCGGGCCGACGGCGCGCGCGATCTGCGCTATGCCTCGCTCGGCAATTCCAAGAGCCTGCGCCGCGGCCAGCTCGTGGTTGCGATCGGTAATCCCTTGGGATTTGAATCGACGGTGACCGCCGGCGTGGTGTCGGCGCTCGGCCGCTCGATCCGCTCGGTGAGCGGGCGGACCATCGAGGACGTGATCCAGACCGACGCCGCGCTCAATCCCGGCAATTCCGGTGGGCCGCTGGTGTCATCATCGGCAGAGGTGATCGGGATCAACACCGCCATCATCAACGGCGCGCAGGGCATCTGCTTTGCGGTCGCGAGCAACACTGCGCAGTTCGTGCTGTCGGAGATCATCCGCCACGGCTATGTCCGCCGCGCCTATATCGGCGTCGCAGGCCAGACCGCGCCGATCCCGCGACGTCATGCGGTGGTCGCCGGCGTCGACAACAAGATGGGCGCGCTGCTGGCGCAGATCGAGCCGGACAGTCCGGCCGCGAAGGCGGGCCTGCTGCCGGGCGATGTCGTGATCAAGCTAGACGGCGTCGAGATCAACGGCGTCGACGATTTGATCCGCGCGCTGGACCGCGACCGCATCGACCGAACGCTGGCGATGGACGTGTTGCGCATGGGAAGGTTGCGCGGCATCGACATCCATCCGGTGGAGCGGAAGCCTGCAGCAAGGCAGTAATGTCAAACCCTCATGGTGAGGAGCCGCGAAGCGGCGTCTCGAACCATGAGGCCAGAGACGGGCCTTCATCCTTCGAGACGCGCGTTCCGCGCTCCTCAGGATGAGGAGTGAAAGCTGAACCCGGAGCGGCTACCGCAGCGCCGCCAGCAACTCGTCCGGTGCCTCGGCCATGATCATGTGGCCGGCGCCCGGAACGACGACGGTGCGCGAATTGGGCGTTGCCGCCGCCAGCGTCTTGCCGGCCTTCGCGGGCGTCATCATGTCGCGCTCGCCGAGAATGAAGGTCGCGGGCACCTTGACCTGTGCCGCAGCCGTAAGCGCATTCTGATAGGAATTGCAGGCGTTGAGATCGTTGTAGAGCACGCCGGGCCGGGTCTGCTGCAACACACGCTGCGCGCCCTGATGCATCCACAGTCCCGGCGCGAGGCTGCCGCCGAGTTCGGCCTTGAAGCCAAGACCCCAGATCGAAACCATGTCGAGGGCGTCGGGGCTGTTGGCCTCGGCGGCCTTGAGCAGATCTGGCCCGACCGTCATCGTGGCCGCCGTTCCGATCAGGCTGAGGCCTGAAACCTTGTCGGGATACCGCGCGGAAGTCTCCAGCGCGATCAGCGATCCCATCGAATGGCCGACCAGCCTTGCCTTCGGCGCGCCTGCGGCGTCGAGCAGAGCCGCGGTCCAGTCGGCCATGTCGGCGATGGTCGGCAGCGGCTTGCCGGACGAGCGGCCATGGCCCGGCAAGTCCGGCGCCAGCACCGAATAGCCGTGATGGGCGAACCAGCGGCTGTGCAGCGCCCAGGTCGAATGATCGAACCCTGCGCCGTGCAGCAACACCACGGCCGGCAGCGACGGATCGAATGGACGGCCGCCGGTGGCAACGAACGTGTCAACACCCTTCACGGAAAGCTGCATGGCTCAAACCTTCTGCGATGCGCGAAGCGCCTGGCCGAGATCGTCGATGATGTCGGAGACGGTTTCGATGCCGACCGACAACCGCACCAGCTCTTCGCCGACCCCCGCGGCCTTCAATTGCGCTGCGTCCATCTGCTGATGCGTGGTGCTAGCGGGGTGAATCACCAGCGTCTTGGCGTCGCCGACATTGGCGAGGTGGCTGATCATCCGCAGCGATTCAATAAATTTCTTGCCCGCCGCACGGCCGCCCTTGATGCCGAAAGAGACGATCGATCCCGCGCCCCGCGGCAGCAGCCGCTTCGCAAGCTGATGGTCGGGATGATTTTCCAGTGCCGGATGCAGCACCCACTCGACCGCCTTGTTGGCGGTGAGCGCCTCGAGCACCGCGAGCGTGTTGCTCATGTGGCGTTCCATGCGGACGCCCAGCGTTTCGACGCCCTGCAGCAGCTGGAACGCATTGGTCGGCGACAGGCAGGCGCCGAAATCGCGCAGCCCCTCGGTGCGCGCGCGCATGATGAAGGCGGCCTGGCCGAACTGCTCGTCGAAGACGATGCCGTGATAACCGGCATAGGGCTCGGTGAGCTGGGGAAACTTGCCGGAGGCGTGCCAGTCGAATCGGCCGCCATCGACGATGACGCCACCGATCGCGATGCCGTGGCCGCCGATCCACTTGGTCGCGGAGTTCATCACGAGGTCGGCGCCGAGCTCGATCGGGCGGCTGAGGAACGGCGTCGCAAAGGTGTTGTCGATCAGCAATGGAATCCCGGCGTCATGCGCGATCTGCGCGACCGCCGGAATGTCCAATACCTCGAGCCCGGGATTGCCGATGGTCTCGCCGATCACCAGCCGCGTATTCGGTTTGATCGCGGCGCGGAATTCATCGAGCGCGCGCGGCTTGACGAAGGTGGTGGTGATGCCGAAGCGGGGCAGGGTGTGCGCCAGCAGATTGATGGTGCCGCCGTAGAGCGAGGCGGAGGCGACGATATGATCGCCGGCATTGAGGATCGTTGCGATCGCCAGATGCAGCGCGGCCATGCCGCTGGCCGTGCAGATCGCCCCGACGCCGGCTTCCAGCGCAGCGAGCCGCTCCTCAAGTACCGCCGTCGTCGGGTTGGAAATACGGGTGTAGATGTGCCCGGCGCGTTCCAGGTTGAACAGCGCCGCGGCGTGGTCGGAATCCTGAAACACGTAGGATGTGGTCTGGTAGATCGGAACCGCGCGGGCGCCGGTGGCGGGGTCCGGGCGCTGGCCGGCGTGCAGGCTCAGGGTTTCGAAGGCAGGCGGCTTGGGTGCGGGCATGCGGGGCTCGTCAAGTCGGTTGGTCCGGGATGGGTAGTTGTAGGTTCAGACGTGCACGGCCGTGCGGACGCGGCCGGCATTCCCGAACACGCGCAAATAACGCTCGACCTCGGTCGGGGAGCCGGTGGCCTTCTCGGGATTATCAGACAGTTTCACGGCCGGCCGTCCGTCGACCGACGTCACCTTGCAGACCAGCGAGATCGGGTCGAGGTCGGCGGAACCGTCCGGTGCGCAGCCGACGAAATCGTTGGTGAGGTTGGTGCCCCAGCCGAACGAGATGCGGACACGTCCCGAGAAATGCCGATAGGTCTCCTCGATCGAGCCGACGTCCATGCCGTCGGAGAATACCAAGAGCTTCTCCCGGGGATCGCGGCCCTTCTGCTTCCACCACTTGATGATGTCTTCGCCGGCCGTGATCGGCGGCGCGCTGTCCGGGCGAAAGCCGGTCCAGTCGGCGACCCAGTCCGGCGCATCGCGCAGGAACGGCTTGGTTCCGAAGGCGTCGGGCAGGGCGACCAGGAGGTTGCCGCCATAGGTATGACGCCATTGGTCGAGAATGCGATAGGGCGCCCAGCGCAACTCGGTATCGTCATTGGCGAGAGCTGCGGCGACCATCGGCAGTTCGTGCGCGTTGGTTCCGATCGCTTCGAGATCGTTGTCCATCGCCAGCAGCACATTGGACGTGCCGGTGAAGGAGGAACCAAGGCCCTCCTTGACGGCCTCGACACACCAGCGCTGCCAGAGAAAGCCGTGGCGGCGGCGTGTGCCGAAGTCTGACAGGCGTAACCCTTCGAGCTTACGCAGCCGCTCGACCTTGGACCACAGCTTGGCCTTGGCGCGCGCATAAAGCACGTCGAGCACGAAGCGGCCCTGTCCCTTGGTCGCCTGTCGCGAGCGAAGCTCGTTCATGATCGCGAGCGCCGGGATCTCCCACATCGTGGTGTGGGTCCACGGTCCGTGGAAGTGCAACTCGTACTGGCCGTCGACCTTGCGCAGCTCATATTCGGGCAGGCGGAAGCCGGCGAGCCAGTTGATGAAGTCGGGCGAGAACATCTGGGTCTTGCCGTAGAACGTGTTACCGGCAAGCCAGATCAGCTCCTTCTTGGAAAATCGGATGGTGCGGGCGTGGTCGAGCTGCGCGCGCAGTTCGCCCTCGTCGATGATCTCGCCAAGGCGGACATGCTTGGTACGGTTGATGACCGAAAAAGTGACGCGCTGATCCGGATAGAACTCGCGGATCATCTGCAGCATCAGCAGCTTGTAGAAATCGGTATCAAGCAAGCTGCGCACGATCGGGTCGAGCCGCCAGCCGTGATTATAGGTTCGGGATGCAATATCGGTAACTGCCATGGCGGAACTCTACCGTGCCGGGGGCCGCCCAACCAGTGGGATTTGGCGGCGGCATGGCAGCTCAGCGCGCTATTCCTGCCGGATTCGGCCGACCGCCGCCTGGATATCGGTCCAGGCCGGCTTGTCCGAGGCGAATTGCCGGCGCAGGTAAGCGGCCAGTTCCGCCACCTGGCCGTCGGTCAGGCTGTCCTTGAAGGCCGGCATATAGCCGAGGTCGGTCGCGGCCGGCTTGGCGATGCCGTGCAGGATCAGCTGGATCAGATTATCAGGCACGGCGCTGTGCAGATTGCTGTTCAGCGCCAGCGACGGCCGGCTGCCGAACAGCGGCGCGCCGCCGACCTCATGGCACACCGCGCAGGCACCCTGATAGAGCCGGGCACCGACGCTGGATGCGGCCGATGCGCGCGTGCCGGTCGAGGCTTCCAGTTTGGCAGCGAGCGCCTGATGCGCCGTACGATCCATCGAGGCCTCGTTGAACGAAGCGAGATAGACCGCCATGGCACGGATATCGGAATCCGGCAACGCCGCCAGCTCCTTCACCACGGGCGCCATCGGCCCTGCAGCGACGCCGTGAAGACGCGACTCGCCGGTTCGCAAATAGGCGTACAGCTCATCCTCACTCCACGGGATCGGCGCCTGCGACAACGACGTCAGCGCCGGCGCTTCCCAGCCTTCCGCGAACCCGCCGGCGAGATAGGCGTTCGCCTTCTCCGCGCCGAGCGCATTGCGCGGCGAATGGCAGGCGCTGCAATGGCCGAGGCCTTCGACCAGATAGGCGCCGCGATTCCATGTCTCTGATTTGGCCGGGTCGGGCTGGAACGTATCGGGCTTGTGGAACAGCGCATTCCACCCCGCCATCAGCGGGCGCACGTTGAATGGAAACGCCAGCGCATTAGGCGGCGTCTCCGCGCGCACCGCCGGCTGCGCCATCAGATAGGCATAAAGCGCCTGCATGTCGGCGTCGGTGGTCTTGGCGAAATGGGTATACGGAAACGCCGGATAGAGATGCCTTCCGTCGCGATGAATGCCTTCGCGCATCGCGCGTTCGAAGGCGGGATAGGACCACGCGCCGATTCCGGTTTCGACGTCCGGCGTGATGTTGGTTGAGTAGATGGTGCCGAACGGCGTCGGCAACGGCTTGCCGCCGGCATTGAGGATGCCGCTTGCCGAGGTGTGGCAGACAGCGCAGTCGCCGAGTGCGGCGAGCTGCTGGCCACGTGCGATGGTCGCGGCCGAATAGACCGATGCATCGGGACGTGCGATCGGCGCGATCGCGCGCCATGGCAACACGGCGGCGCCGATGCCGATCGCGGCGGCGCATAGCGCGGCGGCAGTCGCGACTGCGCCACGTTGCTCGGCGAACGGCTTCCACCATCGGTTCGTGTCAGGCTGCGGCGCCGATGGCGGCGGCAACGCTTCCGACGCGGGCTGCTGCTCGCCGTGCAGCCCTCGTAGGATACGTTCCGGCGTGAACGGCAATTCGCGGAAGCGGACGCCGGTCGCGTCGAAGATAGCATTGGCGATGGCAGCCGCGCTCGGGACCGAAGCGGACTCGCCGACACCGAGCGGCGGCTGGTCCTGCCGCGGCAACATCAGCACGTCGATCTCGGGCACCTCGGGGAACTTGATGATGGGGTAGGCGCCCCATTCGCGCGCCGTCACGGAGGTGCGGTCGAACGACACTTCCTCCATCAATGCGCGGCTGGTCGACTGGATGACGTTACCGTGGATCTGGTGGCGGACGCCGTCCGGATTGATCATCAGGCCGGAATCTTGCCCGGCGACGACGCGCGTCACGCTGACATCGCCGGTCGCCTTGTTGACGGCGACGTCGGCGATCCAGGCCGACCACGCCGCGCCGTAGCCCGGAAACTTGCTGTGCACATAGAGCGCATAGGCAAAACCGCGCCCGCGAACGATGTCACCCTCGGCTTCCGGTTCCTGCCGTACTGGCCGCGGCTTCCAGCCAGCGCGCTCGGCCACCGCATTGACGAGATCGATCGCGCGCGGCTCTTTCAGATAGCGCAGGCGGTACTCGACCGGGTCGACGCCGGCTTCATCGGCGCATTCGTCGATCCAGGATTCATGCGCAAACGTGTTCGGCAGCGCCGAGACGCCGCGCAGCCAGGACGCGCGTACGATCGGCGGCATGTCGTTCGCCACCACGCGCAAGTTCTCGTAGTCGTAAGGCGGGATCGCAGTGCGGTCGCCCATTTCGAAGATTGCGGGCGTGTTCGGGATTGCGCCGGTCAGCAGCAACGCCAGCGTCGGCGCGCCGTTCGATGGATAGCGCGTGGCAAAATCATAACCGGCGACACTGCCGTCGGCATTCAATCCGCCGTTGACGTCCATCAATTGCGCGGTGCCCTTGGGCTCCCACGCATGTTCCTGCTCGCGCGTCAACTGCACGCGAACCGGCCGGCCGACGGCGCGCGACAGCAGCACCGCGTCGGCAGAGACGTCATCGGCGCAGTTGCGGCCGTAGCAGCCGGCGGCCTCCATCCGGATCACCTCGATCTCAGCTTCGCGGCGATGGATCAGCCGCGCCAGCTCGGTGCGCAGGTGATGCGGGTTCTGGGTGCCGGACCAGACGCGCGTCAGGTCCTCCTGATAATCGGCGACCGCGCAGGACGGGCCGATCGAGGCGTGCATCTGGTACGGCCAGATGTAGGTTCGCGGCATCGGTTTGGTGGCGCCGGCAATCGCCGCCTCGACATTGCCCTTGTCGATCAGCGTTCGCGGCGTCGACGGATTGGCGCGCAGCGCGGTCTCGATGTCCTTGAGGTCGGGCAGCGTCGGCACAGACTTCCAGGTGACCTTCAATTGCGCCGCGGCCTTGATCGCATTTTCCTCCCGCTCGGCGACGACGCCGACGAAGTCGCCGATCCTCACGACGGCGACAAATCCGGGAATGCCGCGTACCGAGGCTTCATCCACCGCGATCAAGCTGTTGCCGATAAAGTCGCCGACATCGACGCCGGCATAAGGTGGACGCACGACTCGGCCATGCAGCATGCCGGGGACACGCATGTCGTGCACGTACACCAGTTCACCGGTCGCCTTCGCCGGCAGATCGATGCGCGGCACCGATTGCCCGACGATGGTGTAGGCATCGACAGACTTCACCGGGACATCATCGGCCAGTTCAAGCCGGATGGTCTCGCCCGCAATCAGCTCGCCATAGCTGATGCTGCGATTGTCCTTGCCGCGGATCAGGCCGTCCTCGATGACAACTCCGTCGACAGGAACATCCAGCCGCTCCGCCGCGCGTGCGACCAGAAACTGCCGCGCCTGCGCTGCGGCCTTGCGCAGAGGTACGGCGGTGATCTGGATCGTCTCGCTTGCGATCGTCGCGCCCTGATTGGGGACCTGCGACGTATCGCCCAGTACGACGACGACGCGCGCAAAGGACACGTCGAGCTCCTCCGCGACGATCTGACCGAGCGCGGTGCGGATGCCGGTGCCGAGATCG
>Ga0307500_10000091_pt1 | contig 28026 bp, 17 predicted proteins | sample 14_S_MG_FD_201362 | JGI IMG/M metagenome (GOLD analysis project Ga0307500, IMG submission 201362) | Soil microbial communities from Populus trichocarpa stands in riparian zone in the Pacific Northwest, United States - 14_S | ecosystem: Environmental > Terrestrial > Soil > Riparian zone > Trees... | reverse complement strand
TCCAGATCGGCGGATCGCCGGCCGGGTCGCCCGGCACGCGATTCTGATTCTCACCGCGGCTTTTGCGCTGCTGCCGTTCTTTTGGATGGTGAGCCTGTCGCTCAAACCGCCGGAAGAGATCTTTCAAGCCGACTTCCACCTTTGGCCGCAGGCCTTTCATGGGGTCGAGAACTATCGCATCGCACTGACGGCTGCGCCGATGGTCCGCTTCCTCCTGAACGGGGCGCTGGTGTGCGCAACGATCTTCGCGCTGCAGCTCCTGGTCTGCATTCCCTGCGCCTATGCACTTGCGAAGCTGCGTTTTCACGGCAGGGACACCCTGTTCTCCGCGGTGCTGGTCGGCCTGCTGCTGCCGCCTCAAGCCCTCGCCATTCCGCATTTCGTCCTGTTGAACGTGTTTGGGCTCCTGGACACCTATGCCGCGCTGATCCTGCCGTGGGCGATCTCTACGTTCGGAATTTTCCTGCTGCGGCAGTTCTTTCGGTCGATACCCGACGAGATCATTCACGCCGCCCGCCTCGACGGGCTCGGCGAGTTCGAGATCATCTGGCGCATCATGATCCCCATGACCGCCCCGGCGCTGGCTGCCTTTGGCATCTTCTCGGTCGTGGCCCATTGGAACGACTTGTTCTGGCCGCTCATCGCGGTGCGCCGCGAGGAAATCTCCACGCCGGCGCTCGGCATTCTGCTCTTCCGTGACGATGAAGCCGGGCAGTTCTTCGGCCCGCTGATGGCCGGCGCCGTGATTATCGTAGCCCCGCTGCTCGTTGCATTCCTGATCGCGCAGCGCCGGTTCATCGACGGCCTCGCCGTTACGACCGCAAAGTAATCCAAAATGGAGACCGTCCATGATTGATCGAATTGTAACCAAGCTTGGTCCAGTGCTTGCCGGGGCGGTTGCCCTCGCGACGGTCGGCGCTACTTCTGTGCGGGCCGAGGTCACGCTCGACGTGCTCTACACCACACCCGGTACCTTTAATGCCCTGCATCAGGAATTGGCCAAGCGCTTCACCGACGCCCACCCCGACATCAAGGTGAAATTCCGCAATCCTGTGGCGAGCTACGAGGAGGCCGCGCAGCAGATCCTGCGCGACCAGATCACCGGCCGCCTGCCGGATGTCGCTTTCAACGGGATCAACCAGATTGGCCTGTTCGTGGACCGGGGATTGGGCTCGCCGCTGGACGGATTCGTGGCGGCGGATGGCGGTCTTGCCGGGCTTGGCTATTACCCCACGCTTGCGGAGCTCGGAAAATACAAGGGCAAGCTCTACGGCCTGCCGTTCGCTACCTCGACGCCTGTGCTTTACGTGAATGCCGATCTGCTCTCAAAGGCCGGCGTCGATGTGTCAGCGCTTCCAAGGACCTGGCCAGAGCTTTTGGCTCTGGGCAAGACCATCGAGGCGAAAGCGGGCACCGCGGTTACCGGCTTTTACTATCAGTGGGAGCAAACCGGAAACTGGCTATTCCAGTCGCTGGTGACGAGCAAAGGCGGCCGTATTCTCAAGGCCGACGGGTGCAGCATCGCCTTCGACGACGCAAATGGGATGTGGGCGCTGAAGACGCTCGAAGCTTTCGGCAGATCGGGCATGCCCAATCTCGGGCTCGGTCAGGCCCGGCAATCATTCGTCGCCGGCAACGTCGCGATGCTAGCGGATTCGACATCCTATGTGGCCGCGGCTGAGCGGCAGATCGGCGGCCGGTTCCAGTTCAAAACCGTCGCTTTTCCGCTCGCCGTCGCCGACGGGCGCCTTCCTGCCGGCGGAAACGTCGCTATGGTTTTCGCAAAGGACGCCGAACGCCAGCAGGCCGCCTGGAAATATGTAAAGTTCGCCACCGGCCCGGTCGGCCAGACCGCGATGGTCAATTCCACCGGCTATATGCCCGGCAACGAGATCGCCGTGAAGACGCCGGACCTGCTCGGCTCTTTCTATGCAAAGAGTCCCAACCACTTGACCAGTATCCAGCAATTGCCATTGCTGACGGAATGGGCGTCGTTTCCAGGTGACAATTCGCTGAAAATCATTGAAGTGATCAAGCACCATATAGAGAGCCTGGTGATGGGCAAGCGTACGGCCGAGCAGGTCATGCCGGAGCTAGTTGGAGCTGTGTCCAATCTTCTTCCAAAGTGCGGCGGGTAGCCAGTCACGTGATTCTAGAACTCCGGCGAGCGGCGACCAGTATTTTCTCACCGAAGTGCTGGTCGCCTCGCTCTTCCTGCAGGTGTTCGCGCTGATCACGCTGATGACTGGCGGTGCGAGACCAAAGACTAGAAAAATATCCGCAATTTCCTCACCGGCTCGGAGGTGGGGCGCGCTGATCCAGTGCTTTCGGGGGAGCGCATGTCGGCAGGTACAGCAATCCATGCCGCTAACGTTCGCTTTCGGCTTGGCGCTGCCATGGAACTGTAACACTCGCTGCTTACGGTCGGTCACCCGGGCGATAAAGTGTCTGCAGAGTGAGGGAAGGTGTTGCCGCTGCGTGTGCCGATCATCGCACAGGCCCGGCGCGCGGGGCTGTTCGGCTTGCTGCTGTGTGGTCTCGGCGGACTCGTCCATACGTCCACCGCCCTCGCGCAGGAACCGCGCTTAGCATTCAATGTACCGGCGCAGGCACTCGAAACGGCGCTTGAGGCGTATGGCGGCATTTCGGGACGAGACGTTCTTTACCACAGCAATCTCGCGATTGGACGGCGCTCTAACGCGGTTGTGGGCCATCTGCCGCCGGACACGGCCCTCGCGATCCTGTTGGAGGGCACCGGCCTCTCGGCGCGCTATGAAACCAGCGGGTCGTACGTATTGCAGGCAACCCCGTCAGCCGCTGACCCACCCCTGCCACCACACGTTGGCCAGTATTACGCCCGCATTCAAACTGCCTTGCGGACTGCCTTGTGTATCGACAATCAAGTGCGGCCCGGTACCTATCGCGTTGCTGTGCGTTTGTGGATCGACTCCGCGGGCAGTGTGTTGCGCCATGAACGATTAAGTTCAGCCGGGGAACCGAGTCTCGACGACGGGCTCGACCGGATGCTGCGCAATTTGCGCATCGGCGCGCCGCCTCCAACCAGCCTTGCCCAACCCACCACCATTGTGATCCTGCCGCAAGCGGACGGTACCACTGTGGGTTGCGACGTGCGCGAGACGAGGACGGGGCGATGACGGAGAATTCCCTCATGGCCTTGCGTCGCTTCCTGATCGATCGCTACGATGAGATCAAGGGCCGGCTGACCCAACGTCTCGGCTCTCCTGAACTGGCCGGCGATGCGCTCCAGGATGCCTGGGTGAAAATCGCGCGCGTCGAAACGCTCGGCGATATCCGAAATCCGCGCAATTACATCCTGAGCGTCGCCATGAATGCCGCGCGCGACCGGATGCACGATGACGATCGCCGCTATCTGGCTTCCGCCGAGATTGACGGCCTGCTCGACGTCCCCGACGAAGCGCCCGATCCCGCGCGCATTGCCGAGGCCCGCTCCGAGCTGCGCCAGCTGGAAGCCATACTGCAAGAACTGCCAAAGCGCCGCCGCGAGATTCTGCTTGCGGCACGGATCGACAAGCTGCCGCGGCAGGAAATTGCGCGTCGCTTTGGTATCTCTCAACGGCTTGTGGAGAAGGAGTTGCAGCGGGCCGCGGAATATTGCCTGACCCGCCGCGGTAAGGGCGCAAGAAAATGATGCAGGTTGGTCCGTCGAGAGCAGTCCTATCGGTAAGAGATGTTGGGTCGGATGGTCCAGCAGCCGTCCGCCATATCGGTTTGTGCGACATGAGACGACCATGATCGAGGCAGATCGACAGAACCAGCAAGAGCTCAATCGACAGGCCGTCGCCTGGATCCGCCGCCTGACCTCCGGCGATGCCACCGCCGCCGACGGCGCGGAACTCCGACGCTGGCGCAGCCAGAGCCCCGCGCACGCAGCAGCGTTTGCGGCGGCCAGACGGTTATGGAAAGATCTCGAACCCGCAGGGCACAATTTGCGGCTGCGCGAAGAGGTGTCCGGGCCGCCTCAGTCCTCGCTGGTTGGCCGACGTGCCTTTATCGGCGGAGGCTTGATGGCGGCGTCGGCAGCCGGCATCTACGCCGTTGCGCGCCCTCCATTAAGTCTCTGGCCGTCCTACAGCGAACTGACCGCCGACTATCGCACCGAGGCGGGAGAGCAGCGCAACGTCATGCTCTCCGATGGCGTATCGATCCGCATGAACACGCGGACCAGCATCGCGATCGATCCTTCCGATGCCAACTCCGACAAGATCGAGTTGATCGCCGGCGAAGCCTCGTTCTCGACTGCCGGGCGTAGCGGGCGGGCCTTCGTCGTTCGCGCTGCCGATCGCTGGATCACAGCAGAAGCTGCGCAGTTCGATGTGCGCTATCTGCCGGCGCCTGTTGCCCCTTTCGTGCGTGTGACCTGCCTTTCCGGCGAGGTTAGAATCGAACGAGCAGGCGAGGCGGCTATGGTTCCCGGCGGGCATCGACTGCGCTACGACGCCAGGGCGGTCGCACCGCTCGAAATCGTCGATACCGAGGTCGCCTCGGCCTGGCAGCGCGGCCTCCTGATCTTTCGCTTCACGCCGCTTAGCGACGTTGTCGAAGAGGTGAACCGGTATCGTCAGGGCAGGATCATTGTCATGAGCGCTGCGCTCGGCCGCATGCCGGTCAGCGGCCGGTTCAGGATCGACAATCTAGAAGAGTTGCTGACTCGCATCGAGCAAGCTTTCGGCGCGAAAGTACGATCCTTGCCTGGCGGCCTGGTGCTTCTTGGCTAGCACCACGTCTGCAACGTGGATCCGGCCAACGCCCCAACACGAAGCCTTGGAAAAAAGCGTGCGGGTTTTGCCGCAAAGAGCAGTCCTTCAAAGTAGGGGCATCTCGATGCTCGTTTGGTAGCCGTACCGCGCCCTGGCGAGGCTACCCGGAACTTTGGGGAGAGCTGCACGTGTTTGTTCGTTCTGGCACCGGTCATCCGGCCGTCACCTGCTTCACGCACAGCTGGCTCTTGGCGAGCGTGAGCGCGATCGCAATGTTGGCGGTGGCAGCGCCGGCCCATGCCCGGTCTCCCGGCGGCAGCACAACCACGCAGTCGACGGCGGCGATCGCGGCGACCCAATCGGCCCAGATCGAGGCTCAGCGCGCAGCCCGTGCGGCAGACGGCGCCCTCAAGCGCGCGACAGTCGCGATGCAGGCGATGCAGGCGGCGCAAAAGGCCGCGCGCGATGCGGCGCTCGCCGCCCCGGGCGGTGTTCCCAACGGCCTCGTCGCGGGCGGCTTGCAGGTCGCGCCGGGCGCCGTACCGGGTTCGAACCTGTGGCTTGGGGCCAGGCTGCCGACCGAGTCCGTCGAGGGCGGTCGGAGCAACGTCAGTATCGAGCAGACGCAGCAGAAGGCGATCCTGACCTGGCAGACGTTCAACGTCGGCAAGGATACTACGCTTTACTTCGACCAGCGTGCCGGCGGCACCGATGTCCGGAATTGGATCGCGCTCAATCGCGTCCTCGATCCCTCCGCGGCGCCGAGCAAGATCCTGGGCTCCATCAAGGCCGATGGCCAGGTCTACATCGTCAACCGCAACGGCATCATCTTTGGCGGTTCGAGCCAGGTGAATGTCGGCACGTTGGTCGCGTCCTCGCTCGCTCTCACGAACGAGCAGTTCCTCTCCGGCATCAATACCCGCCTGACATACGATCCGCTGGGCAATGGCTCGATCGACATGCGCCCGACCTTTGGCGATGTTCCCACAACGACCAATGTCAATGCGGTGGCGCCTGCTCCCGCAGGCAACGTCACCGTCGCGGCCGGAGCCCAGATCAGTAGCGGCAAATACGGGCTGATCGGGCTATTCGGCACCAATGTCACCAACAGCGGCACGCTCTCGACCGACGGCGGCCAGGTGATGATGGCGGCCGGCGAGCAGGTATTTCTGGTGCCGCATTCGCTCGACAGCGGCATGATCGGGCTGCGCGCCTACGTCTCGGCGCTGCCGAATTTCTACACGCCGGGGATCGACGACGCGGTGCTGTTCCAGAAGCTGGCCGCGCGCACCGCGCAGGTCGGCATGGTGGTCCGCAACGACGGCTTGGTCGAGGCGGCGGCCGGAAACATCACCATCGTCGGATCGACCGTGCAGCAGAACGGCATCGCGCGCGCGGTGACGACGCTCGATTCTCCCGGCAGCATCATGATCGCCGGCGAAGACTCGACCCTGTGGAGCTATTTCGGCGCCATCAAGCGGCGCAGCGGCACGGTCGTGTTCGGCGAGAACAGCGTCACGCAGATCGTCGTCGACGACAGTGGTACGGTCGGCACCGGCGGCTCGGCCGGCGGCTCATCTCTTCTGCGCATCACCGGACAGACGGTCGAACTGAAAGGGAAGGCGTCCGCCGGCGCGAACGACTTGACGGGCGCCTACGTCCAGTCGCAGGGCGGCAAGATCGACATCGACCTGCGCGGCACCGAATATGTCTTTGCGAGCCTGAACGAGGGGTTCGGCGTTCAGCCGCAGGCGCCGGTGGCCGGAACCCGCTTTCTGATGGCGGGGGGCGCAACCCTCGATGTGTCCGGTGTGAAGGACGTCGAGGTGCCGGTCGAACGCAATTCGGTCGCTGTCGAAATCCGTGCCAACGAGCTGCGCGATTCCCCGCTGCTGCGCGGCGGCTTCCTGGTCGCCAAGACGGTCTATGTCGACCGGCGCCTCAGTGGTACGCGGGCCGATGGCACCACATGGCGTGGCTCGCCGCTGATCGATGCGAACGACTACATCGCCAACGTTCCGACCTCGATGGCGGAGCGGGCGGTCAAAGGCGGCAGTATCACGATCCACTCCAACGAGGTCGTGATCAAGCCCGACGCGCAGCTGGATATTTCCGGGGGCAGCATCCGTTATCTGGACGGCTATGTCCGCACGACGAGCCTTCTCGCTGCCAACGGCGCGGTCTACGATATTGGCTCGGCGCCGACCGACCTGAAATACATTGCGTTTGCTGGCGGGTTCACCCGCCAACACGCGCGCTGGAACGTTGTCGAGACATGGACAAGTCCTATCGGCCGGAAGAGCGAGTTTCACTTCGAAAGAGGCTATCAAGAGGGCGCCAATGGCGGACTGCTGGAAGTCCACGCCCCTGCGCAGGTCTGGGATGGGAAAATCATCGCCGGCGTGATCACGGGCGAGCGCCAGATCTCGAGCCCGGCGGTCGGCGGTACGCTCAAGATAGGCTCGACCTCGATCCCGGATTCGAACTTCCATGCCAACAACCTCCTCATCCAGAAGGAGGCCGCGGCGCTGCCCGACGGTTTCTCGATGTCGAGTGCGCTGCCGGCGAACCTCAAATCGACCCTGGTGCTGTCGACCGACATGCTGAACGAAAGCGGGCTTGCCAAGCTCGATCTCAACGTCAACGGCAACATCACCTTTGCGTCCAGCGCGGACCTCGTCCTTGCCCCGGGCAGCTCCGTGACGGCGATCAGCTATCTGGCGGGCAAATCGGTCGTCATCGACGGGTCGATCCGCCTTCCCGGCGGTTCGTTCGCCCTCTCGACGCAGGGCACGACCACGGTCAAGTCGACCGCGATCATCGATGTCAGCGGGCTCTGGACCAATCACCTCGTCTCTCCTCAGTCCACGCCGGTCGCGGTCAACGGGGGAAGGATCGAGCTCGGCGGCGCCCTGAACTTCGAGACGGGATCGGTGCTCGACGTCAGCGCCGGCGCATGGTTGTCCTCGGCGCGCAAGCTGAAACTCGGCTCGGCCGGGTCGATTACGATCACGGCCCGCAACGCCGGCCTCGACCTCAGTGGGGTGACGCTGCGCGGTTACGGTGTCGCGACCGGCAGCGAGGCCGTGGTATCGGCAGGTGGAACGCTGACGCTCAATCTCGCCAGCATCGCCATCGCGCCGAGCGGCAGCACGACGGGCAACGCTACCCGGCTCGACCCATTGTTTTTCAGCCAAGGCGGGTTCAGCTCCTATGCGCTGATCGCCGACTCGATCACTTTCGCTGACGGGATGACGCTGGCGCCGAACCCGCAGACCCAGGTGGTGGATTCCGGCGATCTGGTCGCCCGTCCCTCGGCGACGGGCATTGCCCAGGTCGCTTCGCTGCAGACGTTCGCCGCCGAGCAGCGGCCGGGCACTGCACTGTCTTTCAAGGCGGCCCGCGATATCGTGCTGCCTGCAGGAACAACACTTGCACCCGGCATTGGTGGGCGGGTGTCGCTGACAGGCGCCAATGCGATTGTGCGTGGCGTGATCGATGCGCCCGCCGGCACCATCACGGTGGCGGGTTCGAACGTGACGCTTGAATCGACGGCGAGGCTTCTCGCGCGGGGCGCTACGCGTATCACGACCGACGTCTATGGCCGGCGTACCGGCACGGTGCTCGACGGTGGTTCGGTGAACCTCAATGCATTGGATGAAATCGCGATCCAGCGCGGCGCGCTGATCGACGTGTCCGGTACGAGTGGCGTGATCGACGTCGTCGATGGCCTGGGTGCCAGGGGCGCCACTCAAGCGCTCACCCTCGCCAGCAACGGCGGAGCAATCAACATCTCGGCAGCAGGGGGGATGATCGAAGGGACGTTGATCGGCAATCCCGGCGGCCCCGGGGCCTCGGGCGGCGGACTGGGTATCACGCTGGCGGCATCGGGAGCATCGGCCCTCGATCAGCTCAAGGACGTTCTGCTGACCCTTCAGCCGAGCTGCTTCGGCTACGGCAGCGGGTCGTGCGACGGGCAGAGCTGGCAGGAGACGGTCGGCTTCGACCTCGGTCTGATCTTCGCAGATTTCGGCTACGAATATACGCCGATCATCTTCAGCCAGGCTCTGATCGATGCGGTTGCGAACGGCGGAGGCATTCTCGTCTCCGCGCGCGCGACGCCGTCCGGCGGGGTAGATCCCGCACAATACGGATTGAGCACGACGGCATTCGCGTATCTGGCCGACGTTTTCGGCGATATTTCGGGGCTGTTCTCCCAGACCAAATCGCTGACCGTGCGTCCGCAGGCATTTGCGTCGGGTGGTTTCGCCGGCCTTTCGCTCGCCGGGGCTCCCGTCAAGCTCGATGCCGTCAACATTTCCGTTTCGGGTTCGATCTCGATCGGCGGCTCGTTGCTGAATTACAATGGAACGTCGTCGCGCCTGTCGGCGCCCTCGCTGCAAATCGGGGATTCGGGTGCCGCAGCCGCGCCCGCGGCGGCGCTCGCCGGCGAACTGACGCTGTCGGCGTCTGCGATCGATGTCGGCGAAGCCGGCATCCGGGGCTACGCCCGAACCAACATCAACACCTCGGACCTGCGTCTGGCCGGTGGATTGGACGTCGATGGAAATCTCGTGATCACGGCCGGGCAAGTCTTTCCGTTCACGCAGACGGCGGCCTCGATCTCGGCTTCCCAGTCGATCACCATCCTGGCCAGCGGCGAGTCACCGGCGCTGCCGTTCTCCGCCGGTGGCACGCTGACGCTGCGTGCGCCCGTCATCGATCAGCGCGGCACGCTGCGCGCCCCGTTCGGCCAGATCGTGCTCGACGCCACCGACGGCTTGACGCTCGGCGCGGGCAGCATCACGTCCGTGTCCGGTGCCGGCCTGATCATGCCTTACGGCACGATCGCCGATCTGACGTTGTGGTACGGCAACGACCTCACCGCGCCGCTGACGGCGCCGCCGGAGAAGCGCATCACCCTGAAAGCGCCGAACATCGATGCACGCAGCGGGGCGGTGATCGATCTCTCGGGCGGGGGCGACCTGGTTGCCTATCAATTCGTGCCGGGCTCGGGGGGATCGTCCAACTATCTCGCCTACGGCGGCGCGGTGGCGATCATGCCCGTGAGCATGGTGTCGGCAATCGACCGGCAGCAGGTTATTCACCTCGATGGCGGCTACGGCATTCCGGCCGGCGACTACGCCGTGCTGCCTTCGAGCTACGCGCTGCTGCCCGGCGCCTACCGCCTCGTGCCGTTCACGAACAAGGGGCAGCCGATCTACAACACCACCCACGCGACGCAACTCATCGACGGTTCGGTTGTCATGGCGGGCTGGTCATCGATCAGCGGCACCGGCGTCTACGATCAACGCGCCCGGACCTACAGGGTCTCGCCGATCGAGACCACCAAGCTCTATTCCGAATACAAGATCTGGACTGCGAACGGCTACTTCGCCTCGTCCGAATTCGTCGCGGCCATGCGTCGACAGTCCGGCCTCGAGGTGACGGCGCTACCCCGCCTGCCGAAGGATGCGGGCGCACTGCAGATCGAGGCGACCGTGGCCGTGAGCTTGAACGGCACACTCCTGGGTTCCGCGGAGGCGGGCGGGCGCGGTGCGGTCGTCGACATTTCCGGCGACAAGATCGCCGTCGTCGGCGGCGTCGATGCGGCAGGCTACAGGGCTGCCGGCTATCTCGTGCTCGACGCTGGGCAGCTTTCGGCGTTCGGCAGCGAAAGCCTGCTGCTCGGCGGAACCCGCAAGCAGACGGTGAGCGGGCTCGAGGTGGATGCGGTGGCGAGCAGCATCGTCATTGCAACCGACGGCTCTGCGGCAACCGCGCTGGTAGCGCCGGAAATCCTGCTCGCTTCCGAAAAAGACATCGACATCGTGGGTGGCAGCATCATCGAGGCGCGCGGCTCGGTCGGCGTTGGCTCCGGCAACATCCTGATCAAGCCGGCGGTCGCCGCGGTGATCAACACCAAGGGCAACACCGACCCCTCGGATGATATCGTCATCTCGCCCGCCATGGACTATGGCGCCTTCGTCCGCGTCTCCAACGGCGAGACCGTGAAGACGGTCCGAACCGGCGCCACGAATACGCAAGGGACCCTGACCATCGGTGCGGCGTCGCTGCGCGGCAAGGCGATCATCCTCGACGCCACCAAGACCACCAGCGTTGCGGCCGATGCGGATTTGCGCGCCACCGCGCTCGACGTTTCGAGCGGAAGGATCAGCATCGGCACGCCGAGCGGGACGCCCGATGGTCTGGTACTCTCGGGCTCGTCGCTGGCATCGCTCGCAGCGGCGTCCGACCTGCATTTGCGCAGCTACTCCTCGATCGACTTTTACGGCAACACGACGATCGGAACGCGCAGCGCGAACGGGGAATATGGACTGGCGAAGCTCGAACTCGACGCCGCAAGCCTGAACGGCGCCACCGGCGCGCAAGTGACCATTGCCGCCGGTGAAGTCCTTTTCAGCAACAATTCCGGCGCGACGGCGCCCGGGCTTGGCGGTTCGGGCGGGGCGCTCGTCGTGAACGCCGCGACGATCGCGCTCGGCACGGGCGCAAAGTCCGTCGACGGATTCGGCCGTGTTGTCCTTGACGCCGACAAGGCGATCCTCGGTCGCGGCACCGGAACGGTCGACTTCAAATCCGCCAATCTTGCCTTCGCGGCTCCGCTGCTGGGCGCTGAGAGCGGTGCTCAGCAGGACTGGGTGTCGACTGGCACATTCCAGTTGACGGGCAAATCATCTACCGCGGAGATCGACACGCTCGGTGCGCGGCTGTCCATCACCGCGGCCTCGATTATGCAAGGCGGTCGGATCGATCTGGCGGCAGGCTTGCTGGGCCTGCGCGCGACCAGCGGCGATGTCATACTGACAGGCGGTTCGGTGACGCGCGCGACGGGTGTGATCCGGCAGTTCTTTGATCAGAGGCTGGCCATCGCAGGCGGCCGGATCGCGCTCACGGCCGATCAGGGGCGGGTCGATGCCATGGCGGGCTCGTTGATCGACCTCTCCGGCAACGGGGCCAAGGCCGGCACGCTGGCTATTGTTTCGTCGCAGGCGGTCCGGCTCGACGGCGCGCTGCGCGGCGACGGCGGCGGCAGCTTCACGCTGGACACCGGCGCCGTTCCGAGCTTTGCGACGCTGGCGGACAAGCTTGCCGCCAGCGGCTTCAACGGCGATATCGGCGTGCGCCTGCGTGCCGGCGATCTCACCATTGACGGGACGACGCGGGCGTCGTCTTTCTCGCTTGCCGCCGATGCCGGCAGCATCACGGTGACGGGCACGATCGATGTCAGCGGTGCCGCCGGCGGCGTCATTGTCCTGTCGGCGAAGAATGACCTCACGGTAGCCGCCGGTGCACGCCTGTTGGCAAATGCCGGCGATGGCGGCGAGCGTTCCGGTTTGATCGAACTCAGCAGCGCCGATGGAACGATGGACCTGCGCGCCGGGGCGCGCATCGAGGCGCTCGGCGGTCACAACGGCAACGGCGACATCAAGCTCCGGTTCAGGCGCGACGACAGTGCGGGAACCGTCAAGCTGGTGAACGCGGCGGCGACGATGACCGCCGCGAGGATCATCGCCGAAGCCTACCGCGACGATTATTCGACCACCTCGGCGAACGCGATGCTTCCCGCGGCGCTGGCCGATGCCGCGACGTTCATGGCCAACCACGCCGCAGCGATCGAAGCGAGCCTCGGTCGCGCGTCTGACCCGACCTTCCACCTGGTGCCGGGTATCGAACTGACGTCGAACGGGGATCTCACGCTGTCCAGCGCCGTCGACCTTCACGCCGTCCGCTACGACGGCGAGGCGGGTGTGCTGACCTTGCGGGCGGCTGGCAATCTCCTTCTCAACGGCAGTCTGTCCGACGGCTTCGCCAGTGCCGCTGCCACGGCCGCGGTGCTGACGGATACGGCCTCCTGGTCCTATCGCCTCGTCGGCGGCGCCGATCTCACTGCCGCCAACGCGCTGGCGGTGCGTCCGCTCGGCAGCTTCGGCGGCGCGACGTCAGGCAGCGTCAAGCTCGCCAGCGGCACGATCGTACGCACCGGCACGGGCGCGATCGACGTCGCCGCGGGCTACGACCTCACGTTCGCCAATCAGACAGCGGTCATCTACACGGCCGGCGCCAGGATCGCCGATGCCTCGCTCGGCGCCACCTATACGGGCAACATGGCCAACCCGGCCTTCACCAGTGGTGGTGGCGATATCCGGATTTCGTCTCAGAACGATATCAGGACGCTCGTTCCCGGCGGCCAGATGATCGTCGACTGGCAGTGGCGCACCGGTCGCGTCAAGACCGACGGCAGTTTCGAGACCAACAAGCAAACGGCCTGGTGGATCAATTTCGCCAAGTTCCAGCAGGGCATCGCCGCTCTGGGGGGCGGCAATGTCAGCGTGACCGCCGGCCGCGATATCGCCGAGACTTCGGTGATCACGGTGACGCAGGGACGGGTCGGCGGCGGCCGGACGGCGCAGGAAGCGAAGATCGTCGCCATCACCGGCGGAGGTGACCTGACTGTCGCGGCGGGCCGCAATATCCTGGGCGGCGTCTATTACGTCGACGGCGGCACCGGGAGCATCGCGGCAGGCAGCAACATCACGGCCGGCCACACGATCTCCTATGTTCAACCCCAACTCGGCGAGACATTGGTGCGCGGAGTGAACCCGCAGCTCGCAATCGGCGATGCCGCGCTCACCGTCACAGCTGGTGGCGCGATCGAACTTGCGGGGGCCGGCAATCCGACGCAATGGTACCGCTCAAGGGATAATGCGGTCGTCCTCGCTGAGGATTTCAGTTCGCTGCCGTCCGGGCAGGGCTATTTCAGCACGCAGACGCAACGCACCACCCTGTCCGTGATCGCGACGGGCGGCAACGTCACCCTGTGGAACGATAGCCTCACCACCTACAACGCCTCGAAGGCGGCATGGCCTGGAATCAATTCGAATTATCTTTTCGAAGGCATGGATCCGTTCGTCTACTATCCCGGCACGACCAAGATCGTGGCCGCCAGCGGCGATATCAACATCGTCAACGGCATGCTGGTGCTGCCGAGCGCGACGGGCAATCTCGATCTGTGGGCGCAAGGCTCGCTCAATCTCAAGCTCCGTAGCAAAGAAAGTTTTGCGCGTTTGCTCGCGGTCGGCTCGATGGTCTCCGAGCATTTCGGCATCCCCACCGTCCCGAACCAGAATCCGACAGGGAGCTGGTACGGCGCCCCCGTTTCAGGCGGCCAGACCGCACTCACTGCGATCCTGCACGCGGGTGACTACGAGCCGAGCCGGTTCTACGCCGTGAACGGCGACATCGTTGCGGGCGACACAGCCGCCAATGTCGGCACCGCGCCCCTCATCTATGTCGGCGAGCAGGCTTGGTTCCGCGCCGGCCACGACATCGTCAATCTGAACCTGCGCGCCCAGAACAGCCAGGCGAGCGATCTCACGCTGGTCACCGCCGGCCGCGACGTCAATCTGGGCCGCGGCGCCATTTCCATCGACGGTCCGGGCTTCGTGCTGGTCGAGGCCGGTCGCGACGTCTATCTCGGCAAGGGCGGTGGCATCGAGACCGTCGGAAATGGTGCGACAACGGGCGGCTCGGTCATCTACCGCAACACCGCACTGCCGCGGGGCGGCGCGGACCTCCTCGTGCTGGCCGGCACGGCGGACGGCCCGCGGTACGACGCGTTCGTCGCGGCCTATCTCGACCCGGCCAATGTCGCGACCATGGCGTCCTACCTCGTGTCGGGAGGCCGGCCGATCTATCTCGATCAGCTCGTCGCCTTCATGCGGCAGGCCACCGGCAATGCCTTGCTCTCGGACGCCGCAGCCGTGGCTGCGCTCAAGGATCCGCGCTTTGCCGACTATCGCAAGTTCCTGATCAACGCGGTACTCTCGCGGGAGCTGCGCGCCGCCGGCCGGGGCAAGGTCGACGGCCTCGACGCGGGCCTGGGCTACGAGCGCGGATACGCGGCAATCGCGACGCTGTATCCCGGCGCCGAGCGCAAGGACAGCGCCGGATGGCGGGGTGACGTCATCATGGACGTCTCCAAGATCCGGACCTATCTCGGCGGAAACCTCGACATCACCGCCCCGGGCGGCAACCTGCAGGTTAGCGCCCTGTCATCGACGGCGACCGGTCCGAACAACGGCGTGCTCACCATCAATGGCGGCGAGATTCGCATCTTCACCGGCGTCGACACGATCATCAACACGTCGCGCATCCTGACGGCGCGCGGCGGCGACGTCACGATCTGGGCGAGCTATGGCGACATCGACGCCGGCAAGGGCAAGAAATCGGCCCTGACCAACCCGCCGGTGACCTACGCGTTGAACGATGACGGCAATATCTCCTACACGATCAACCCGAGCTTCAGCGGCAGCGGCATCTCCACGCAGAAAGGCGCGCCCGACGCGCCCATCTCAAGCGTCGATCTCTACGCGCCGGATGGCATCATCAACGCCGGCGACGCCGGCATCCGCAGCTCCGGCGCGATCTATCTTGGCGCGCTGGAAATCCGCGGTGCGGAGAACATCCGGGCCGACGGCGAGATCAAGGGCGTTCCCAAGCAGGCAACGTCGGTCGGAAGCCTCAACCTTGAGACCAAAGACAGGATGGCCGCTGACGCCGTCAAGGACTCGAGCCAATCCGGTGCCCGCGAGCAGGCTTCCGTCATCATCGTCGAGGTCATCGGCTACGGCGGCGGCGACACCGGCACCCCGAGCGAGGAGGAGGAGGAACGGCAGCGCAGGCGCGGGCAGGATCAGAAGCAGGGAAGCTACGATCCCAACAGCATTTTCCGCGTCGTTGGCAGCGGCGAGCTGACCGCGGAGCAGAAGCAGAAGCTGACCCGTGAGGAAAGGGCCAACCTCGAGTCCCGGTGAGCTTGAATCGCAAGGTTGCGTACACGACAGTTCCGCGCGTTTAACGTGTTTGTTTCCCCAACAATGCCAACGCTCCAACACTGGATCGTGGAAAAGCCTGCGATCGTGAAGCTGGCCGGTACAATTTCATCAGCCCGTCACGTCGCTCGATTAGCTCCGCCTGCATGAAGCATGATCGAGCTATTGGGGCATCTATGGCCGCAAATTTGGAAGCGCCGATCCTCGGCGCCGCGTTGACAAAGGAGACACTCGCGCTTCACCGCGACTGGATTCTTGAGAAGCAGCGCGACCTGGAAATTCAGGATTTTTTCAGCAGCGAGACGCTCGATGGGGATTGGCGTTCAGTGGGTGCGAAGATCCGCGGGCTGCTCGACGGTTACACGGGCCGGCTTGGGATTCACGGCCCGTTCTGGGGATTCAAGATCGACAGCCAGGATCCGCTCATCCGCGCCGTCGTCACCAGGCGGCTTTTGCAGGGCCTGGAAGCGTGCGAGATGGTCGGTGCGACCCAGATGGTTATCCATTCGCCCTTCACGACATGGGATTACAACAATCTGGATATCAATCCAGGATCCCGGCATGCGCTCACCGAACGGGTCCATCTGACGCTCAAGGACGTCGTGCAGCGTGCCGAAAACATCGGCTGCGAACTCGTCATCGAAAACATAGAGGACAAGGACCCGACTGCCCGCGTCCTGCTCGCCAGGAGCTTTGACAGCGCTGCTGTTCGGGTTTCGATTGATACCGGACACGCGCATTACGCGCACGTGTCCACCGGCGCGCCGCCGGTCGACTATTACGTCGATGCCGCCGGCAATGACCTTGCCCACGTCCACATTCAGGATACCGACGGCTACTCGGACCGTCATTGGCTGCCGGGGGATGGCTCCGTGCGCTGGGCTGCCGTGTTCAGGGCGCTCGGCCGCTTGTCGGGCAAGCCCCGTCTTCTGATCGAGGTCAAGGATCAGATGAACATTCGTCGTGGCGCCGCGCATCTCGAGGCGCTCGGCCTCGCGGTGTGAAAGTCGAGCAGGCGTCGCCTCGCGCCTGTTCCGGAGAATGACAGGTCGACGATACACGCGACAACCGTGGCGACGATCTCCTTGCGCGTTGTTGTTGTCCCATGAAAGGGAAACGATTCATGATCCGTCCCACCCGCCGTTCCTTGCTGAGCCTCGGCGCCGGCGCCGCCGGTGCTTTTGTCTTGCCGCGTATTTCGATCGGGCAGGCGGACAGCCGCCCGTCGATCAATATCGCGGTTCAGAAGGTCACGAACTCCAACACACTCGACGTGTTGCGCGAGCAGTCCAATGTGGGTGAGCGCGTGTTTTTCTCCTCCTTGTGGGAGGCTCTGATCAGCAAGAACTGGCGCGGCGACCTCAGCGTGAGGCCGGGACTCGCCACCGAATGGCGCCGCGTCGACGACCAAATCGTCGAACTAAAGCTTCGCCAGGGTGTAAAATTCCACAACGGCGACGAGATGACGGCCGAGGACGTCATTTTCAGTTTCAGCCGCGAGCGCATGTTCGCCAATACCGAAGCCAAGAACCGGAGTACCATCAAGGCGTTTGAGCAGATCCCGACGCCGCGCCCCGGCAAGGAACTGCCGGCGGAAGTGCCGGCCGCAGCGCGCCGCGCGTGGCCCGACCTCATCCGCGTCGAGGCCGTGGACAAATATACGGTGCGCTTCGTCAATGCCACGCCCGATGTAACGCTGGAGGGCAGGCTGTCGCGTTACGGATCCGACATCATGAGCCGTCGCGGCTGGGAGGAGGCAGGAAGCTATCTCGACTGGGCGCGCAGGCCGATTACCACCGGTCCTTACAAGGTGGTCGAGTTCAGGCCGGACGTGTCGCTCACGCTTGAGGCGCATGATGAATACTGGGGCGGCCGTCCGCCGATCAAGCGCATTCGTTTCGTCGAGGTTCCGGAAGTATCGAGCCGCGTGAACGGGCTCGTGTCCGGCCAGTACCAGTTCGCCTGCGACATTCCACCAGATCAAATTGCCGGCATCGAGAAGAACGCTGCCTTCGAAGTTCAGGGCGGCACGATCATGAACCACCGGCTTACGGTGTTCGACAAGAACCATCCGCAGCTTGCCAATCCACTGATGCGGCGTGCCTTCACGCATGCGATCGATCGGCAGACGATCGTCGACAGCCTCTGGGCCGGACGCACGCGCGTTCCGCGCGGGCTGCAATGGGAGTTCTACGCCGACATGTACCAGTCCGACTGGACCGTGCCGGAATACAACCCCAAGATAGCGCAGGATCTCATGAAGCAGGCCAATTACAAGGGCGATCCGATCCCTTACCGGCTGCTCAACAACTACTACACCAATCAGGTCGCGACGGCGCAGGTGCTGGTGGAGATGTGGAAGGCCGTGGGCATCAACGTCCAGATCGAAACGAAGGAGAACTGGACCCAGATCATGGAGCGGACGCCGACGCGCGCAGTGCGCGACTGGTCGAATTCCGCGCCGTTCAACGATCCGGTCTCCTCGCTCGTCGCCCAGCACGGACCGAACGGACAGCAGCAGCAGATCGGGGAGTTTACGAACGCGGAAGCCAACAAGCTCGCCGAATTCCTGGAGACGTCGACCGATCGCGCGGCGCGCCGTACGGCCTTCCGCCGCATGCTTGAAATTTGCGAGCGCGAGGATCCGGCCTATACGGTGCTGCACCAGAACGCGACCTTCACCGCGAAGCCGAAGTCCATCAAGTGGAAGGCTGCTCCGGCCTTTGCCATGGATTTCCGCGCCGGAAATTTCGAGGTTTGAGGTATGCAGCCGCTGGTCTCGCTCGACAGCCTGACAGTTGCCTTTAACGGGGTAAAGGTGCTGGACGGCATAAGCCTCAGTGTCGGCCGCGGCGAGGCGGTCGGGCTCGTCGGCGAATCCGGCTCGGGCAAATCGGTGACGTGGCTGGCGGCGCTCGGTCTCCTTCCGAAGACCGCGGCCGTCAGCGGCAGCGTGAAACTTGAAGGCACTGAGATTCTCGGCGCGGCGCCTGCCACCATGGACAGGGTGCGCGGCGGCCGTGTCGCGATGATATTTCAGGATCCGGCAAGCGCATTGAATCCGGTGCTCACGATCCGCCGGCAGGTCGGCGAAAGCCTTGCCCTGCATCGGGGCCTTTCGGGGGCCGCGATCCACGCCGAAGCCAGGCGCCTGCTGGACCTCGTCGGTATCCCGGATGCAGACCGCCGGCTTTCCGCCTATCCGCACGAATTTTCCGGCGGACAGAACCAGCGCATCATGATCGCGATGGCTTTGGCCGGAAATCCGGATCTGCTGATCGCGGACGAGCCGACGACGGCGCTCGATGCGACAATTCAGGCGCAAATTCTCGAACTGATCCGGCGCGTGCGCCGGGAGACCGGCATGGCGATTGTGCTCATCAGCCATGATCTCGGGGTGGTCGCGGAAAACTGCGACCGCGTCGCGGTCATGTATGCCGGCCGTGTGGTGGAAGAGGCGCCGTCGGCGGAGTTGTTCGATGATCCGCGCCATCCTTACGCACATGGACTGATCGGATCGCTGCCGCCCATCGATGGCCCGCGCCGTCGGCTCACCGCCATCGCCGGCACCGTGCCGGATCCGAAGGCCATGCCGCAGGGCTGCGCATTTGCGCCGCGCTGTGGCCAAGCCGCCGCACCGTGCGGAACGAAACCGCCAGGGCTTCGCGCGGTTGGTGAAAATCGACGTGTTGCCTGCGTAATCGATCGGCATGCGGGCGCGACCGATATCATCGGCCAGGCCGCCGAATGACCGCGCCATTGGTGAGCGTCGACCGGCTGGTCCGCATTTACCGGATGCGGACGGGCATGTTCGGCCGTCCACGCGGGGTTTGCGCCGTCGATGGGGTGACCTTCAGTATCAACCGCGGCGAGACGCTCGGTCTTGTCGGCGAATCCGGATCGGGAAAATCGACCACGGGCAGGCTCGTGCTGGGTCTGGAAAATTCCGACGCGGGGTCCGTCGCCTTCAACGGCAGCCGACTTCCGGCGATGGACACACCGGAATGGCGGGCCTCGCGTGCCCGTATGCAAATGATTTTTCAGGACCCGCTCGGCGCGCTCGACCGCCGCCTGCCGATTGCAGCGCAGGTGCGGGAGCCACTCGATATTCACGCCGTCGAAGATGAAGCATTCCGCACGGCGCGCGTCCAGGAGTTGATGCGCAGCGTCAGGCTTTCGGACGACGTTGGGCAGCGATACCCGCATGAGCTGTCGGGTGGCCAACGCCAGCGCGCCGTGCTTGCACGCGCCCTGGCGACAAAGCCCGATTTTCTGGTCTGCGACGAGCCAGTCAGCGCGCTCGACGTTTCGATCCAGGCGCAGGTGGTCAATCTTCTGATCGATCTTCAGGCGGAACTGGATTTGACGATGCTGTTCATCAGCCACGATCTCCGCGTGGTGCGCCAGATCAGCGAGCGCGTCGCGGTGATGTATCTCGGGCGTGTGGTCGAACTGGGGAACGCCGACGATCTGTTCGTCTCGCCGCAGCACCCCTACACGCAGGCGCTGGTTTCGGCATCGCCGGCGCCCGGGCGGCGCAGAGGTGAACGGATCGTGCTTTCCGGCGATCCGCCAAATCCAGCGGCGAAGCCGAGCGGATGCGCCTTTCACCCGCGATGCCCAAGCGCCTTTGCTCGTTGCCGCGCCGAAGCGCCGGCGCTTGTCGAGGTTGCTCCCGATCGAAGTGTGGCCTGCCATCTGACCGGACTTGAATCGCCCGCGGCTGTGGCGTTGGGAGCGGTTGCCTGATGGCGCGCTATTTCGCGATCCGCATCGGACGGGCAATGATCACGATTGCTCTGGTCGTCACCTTTGCATTTGTCGTGCTTCGGCTGTCCGGCGATCCGGCACTGATCATCATGGGCCCGGAGGCGCCTCCTGAGGTCATCGCCGCCTTCCGCAAGGCATGGGGGCTCGACGATCCTATCTGGATGCAATATTTCGATTATTTTGGCGCCATCGCCAAGGGTGAACTCGGACGCTCGATGCGAGATGGGCGCCCGGCAATCGCGCTCGTCCTCGAGCGAATCCCCGCAACCCTGACGCTGACGATCCCGGCGCTTTTGCTCAAGCTTGCGATTGGCATCCCCGGCGGCATTTTCGCGGCCCTGCATCGCGGCAGCCTGATCGATCGCGCGGTGATGATCGGGGCGGTGGCCGGGTTTACGGTTCCAAGTTTCGTACTTGGTCTCGTGCTGGTGCTGATTTTCGCCGTACAACTCGGCTGGCTGCCGTCCGGCGGGCAGGAAACCTGGCGGCACGCGATCCTTCCGGTTTTTACGCTCGGAATCGGAGGGGCGGCGGTGCTTGCGCGCTTCACGCGTAGCGCGATGCTGGAAGTGCTGGGCCAGTCCTACATCCGCACAGCGTCAGCCAAAGGCGTGTCATGGCGCGCGGTGGTTCTGTCGCACGCCTTGCCCAATGCCGCGATCCCAACGGTAACGATCATCGGCTTCATGGTCGGCACCTTGATCGCCGGCGCCGTCGTCGTCGAAAGCGTGTTCTCCTGGCCCGGGGTTGGGCGGCTGCTCGTCGTTGCCGTTGCGAACCGCGATCTTGCCGTGGTGCAATGCATCCTGCTTCTCGTCGCAGCGACGATGGTGACATCAAATCTGATCGTCGATTTCCTCTATGGTTTCCTCGATCCGCGCCTGAGGAGCCGGGAAGCAGCGGGGGCGCACTGACATGGCGGATTTGTCGTTGCCGGGATCAACCGCGGCAAAACGAACGATTTCATGGCCGAGGATTCCGCCCGTCGTCGCCGTTGCAATCCTGTGGGTCGTTGCCATGCTGGTGGTGGCGATCCTTGCTGAAGCGATCGCTCCCTATGGCGTCACAAAAATGGATCTGCGTAATCGCCTTTCGGCCCCCGGCAATGCCGCGCATTGGCTCGGAACCGACGAGCTCGGCCGCGACGTGCTCTCACGGCTGATTTTTTCGATCCGCATTTCATTCCTGATCGCTTTCGGCGCGACGGCAATCTCGGCCATCGTCGGCACGCTTCTCGGATTTCTCGCGGCGCATTTCCGCGGCCTCGCCGAACAGGCCGTGCTGATGTTGGCAGATTTTCAAGCCAGCATGCCGTTTCTGATTCTCGCGCTTGCCGTGCTGGCCTTTTTTGGATCTTCGCTGCCACTGCTTATCGGGCTGATGGGACTCTATGGCTGGGAACGCTATGCGCGCATCGCTCGGGGACTGGCAGTCTCTGCAACAGGGCAGGGATATGCCTCAGCCGTCAGGCAACTCGGCGCGGCGCCGTCGCGGATCTATCTGCGCCATATTCTTCCCAATATCGCGTCGACGTTGATCGTCTCGATGACTCTGGTGTTTCCCGAAGTCATACTGCTCGAATCCGGGCTATCGTTTCTCGGTCTCGGTGTGCAGCCGCCGATGACCAGCCTTGGCAACATGGTGGGATATGGCCGCGAGTATATCGGCAGCGCGCCGTGGATCATGCTGACGCCGGCGGCGATCATCACGCTGACGACGCTTGCGGTCTCGTTGATCGGCGACTGGCTGCGCGACAAGCTCGATCCGACCCTGGCGTAAGCATTTTCTCAGAATGGGATTACCGATGTCACATCCAATCGTCGTCATTGTCATCTGCGATGGGCACCGGCCGGACTTCGTGTCCGAAGAGACGACGCCGCACATGACGCGGCTTCGGCAGGCGGGAACCTGGTTTGCGGACCATCGCGGGATTTTTCCGTCGGCGACACGGGCGTCATCTGCGTCCATCGCCACCGGTTGCTGGCCCATGTCGCATGGACTGAGGGGCAATGCGGTCGCATTGCCGATTGAGAACGGCCATGAAGTTCATGACGCGGGCAGGCCGGAGTTCTACGCGACGTACCGCAATCATTTCGGGCGATTATTGACGCGTCCTTCCCTGTCGCAGCGGGCGGCTCCGCTGCACGGAGCGTTGCTCTGTTCCAACGTCTCGCCGGGCGCGGCCTTCTTTCACGATGCGGAGGGACACGGCGAACTGTACCACCGCGAATTGAGCTATAGCCGAGGCCGCGTACCGCTGATGCCCGCGATTGTCGCCCCTCCGGGCGCGGTTGGTGACGCGGTGCTGACCGACAAGTTCATATCGATCCTGATGGAGCGACCGCCCTCGGTTGCAGCGCTTTGGTTGTCCGAGCCCGATAAGACCATGCACGCCTATCCGCTCGGTTCACCGCAACATCTCATGGCGCTGCGCGAGGTCGATTTGCATGTCGGTGAGGTCGCGGAAGCGGTGGATCGGTTGCGGGACCGCGGTCATGATGTGCTCTTGCTCGTCGGGTCAGACCATGGCCACGAATCCGTCACCGAGACGGTACCGGTCGAACGGCGGCTGTTCGAAGCGGGTTTCAAGGCGGGCCTGGAAAGCCCGGAAATTGTCGTTGCGCCTCAGGGATCATCGGCTTTCATCCATTTTGGCGGCGACGCCCTGTCGCGGCGTACGGAGGTGGCCGACTGGCTCGGCCAACAGTCCTGGGCCGGACGCATCATCAAAGGCGAAGACCTCGCCGAGCTTGGTCAAATTCCGGCCGCCGACGTTCTCGCGGTTGACATGGCGAAGACGCAAGGCCGCAATTGCAACGGCATTCCAGGGCTCACGGCGATGGCGGTCCGCTTCGCCGAGAACGAGGATGCCGTACGGCGCGATTGCGGAATGCACGGCGGGCTTGGCCCGCATGAAACGCAGCCGACGTTGATAGCCGTCGGCAACGGGTTTTCAGCCGGCAGCGTCGTCGCGACGACGAGCCGTATCATCGATCTCGCGCCGACCGCGCTGCGCCACCTTGGTTTGCCGCTGGATGGTCTCGACGGTGTTCCGCTCGGCGGCTGAAGAGCCCTGGCGCAACTACCAAGGCAAGCCAAAGGTTAGCGAGGAGCATCGTTTGAGAGGACCGAACTAAAATCGGCTTTCAAGCAATCATTTTTGGGATCGGACCTGCCGGAAGGTCAATATTGACCGCCGGCCCAGTAGCAACCGCCGGCGCCACCGATACACGGCCCCGCCATCCGGGAATTGCGGCGGAACCTTGCTGGCATCATGTCTTCAAGCGCGCGCGGGTGCACCGTTTGCTGACGATCTTTCGCTGCCGGGTTTGAAGGAGGGACGCCCCTCCCGTCGAGACGTGGCGTTTGGGCCGTTGGGCTGGCTGCGGCCGTCGAGGGAGGTGCTGGGGGTGCCGATTCATTTGCGGAAGAGCCGGCCGCGGTTGCGAGGGGAGTGGGTGTGACGGCGGGACCGGTCGACGGAGTTGCGGGCGGCGGCGAGTTGGCGGGCGAAGGAGACGGGATCGGGGCGGTAGAGGTCGGCGGCCCCGCGGCTTCCTGGGATGGCCGCATGATCCGCTTCTCGACGAAAGAACTCACCGACGACATCGCCGCATCCGCGCGCTCGCGAGCGGCGCTGACGTCGCCGACATATCCCGAAATCCGCCGGCCAACCCCAGCGAAATCACGCAGGCCGTTGAACAGCATAATTGCGAGCAGTGCGATCGTGAGGAAGCGGATGGGATGTCGGATGGGATAGGCGACGATTCGCATAGCAAGCGTCGCCGCCGGCTCCCTTTCCATCTCCATCTGACTCCGCACGACGCCCTTCTGCACCGTGTCCTCGAATCGGGGTGCGGCTCCGCCGCTCAGTTCGAGTGCTTCGGCGATCTGACGAAAGCTCTGGCCTTCTCTCCGCAGCGAAGCCCCGGTGTCGCGGAATGCCGCGTCTCCGAGCGTGTCGGGCTGATCCATGCGTTTGATGCTGGTCACGATTTTGGGCCGCAGCAGAAGTCGACGTTGTTCGATCAGCTCGGCCATTTTCGAGAAGTTCAGCTTGGCGTCGGAAAGGATCTGCGCGGCGCGGTCCTTGGCGGCCTCGGCAACCGCAACATCATCCGCGTCCATCTGCTCCATGGCCTGTTTCAGGGATGCCATGTCGTCGATCATCGCAAAACCTCTTCCGTCGACAGTCGCGTCGATGATGCGGTTTCTTCGCCGTCGCCCGTGGCGCAATGAGCCGTTGCCGCTCGCGTCCGATTGTCACCGGTCTTGCGGGACGCAGGCCGCAGTCCCGGCGCTGCACTATCAACCCTCTTTATTGGGACACGGCGAGGGTACGCTGCTTTCATATTGAGCAGCAATAATATTAGGAAACCGTAAACATGGCCAGCTACGCTTGCGGGCTGACGCGATGATGTCAGGCTCTCCAAATATCGCGCAGCCTTCGCCGAACCGGAGTGAGCGGGGTGCGAAGCTGTCTTCTGTTATTGTTCTTGTCGATTGTTCTATAGCTATAGACCCAATCAAATATATCAGGATCCCGCTTTCTTTCGACGATTTCAAGCCAGACAGTAACGTTATTGATAATGACGGGATGCCAGACAAACCATCTCCGCCAGCTGGTTCTGTCTTTGGGTGTTACTCTCATTTCATGATCCTCTCATTTGGTTTGCGGATAAAGCGCACCGAAGAGCCCCGGGTTGGGGACCGTCCAGATCAAGTTGTGAGTTGGATTTCTTTTCGTTCCGATCATCCCTGATATTGCATCGCGAAATCACAGAAGCGATGCCGCCAGCTTGTCTCCAGGACCAACGCGACCGCTGGACTCAATGTCGACATCATCGAGAGCTACGAATCGTGCTTATATTAGTGAGTCTGCGTGATCACGCAGCCGATGATCGACAGGCTGATTGATGAAGTCCCTCCGCGTACTTTCGATCGCTTCAGAGATATTTCCCTTGATCAAGATCGGTGAACTTGCCGACGTTACCGGCGCTCTTCCGATCGCCTTGAAATCGGAGGGCATCGAGGTCCGCACCGTCGTGCCGGGATACCCCAGCGTCATGAACTCGCTCGGGTTGGTCGAAGGCGTGATTCATCTGCCGAATTTTTTCGGTGCAGAGGCTCGGCTCATCCGGGCGACATCTTGTGAACTCGGCCTTTTTGTTCTCGACGCGCCGCACCTGTTCTCCCGTGCTGGAAACCCTTATCTCAGGGCTGACGGTGAGGACTGGCCGGACAACGCGATGCGCTTTGCCGCGTTGGCACGAATCGCCGCCGATATTGGTCTTGGATTCGTCTCGTCCTTTGTGCCTGACATCGTCCATGCCCACGACTGGCACGGCGCTCTTGCCTTGGCGTATATGCATTACAGCGATCGGCAGCGTCCGGCCACGGTGATGACGGTTCACAACCTTGCCTATCAAGGGGTGTTTCCGCGGGAGATGCTTGCTGCGATCGATCTACCGCCTCAGTCGTTCGCCGTTCACGGCGTCGAATATTATGGAAGGATCGGGTTCTTAAAGGCCGGTCTGTATTTTGCTGATCGCATCACGACGGTCTCCCCGACCTATGCCAGGGAGATCTTGAGCGACGAGGGGGGCATGGGGCTTGGCGGTCTCCTGCGCGAGCGATCATGTGACCTCAGCGGAATCCTCAACGGAATTGATACTTCGGTGTGGGATCCTGCAACAGACCCTCACATCCCTGGTTGTTTCTATACAGATGTCTCGAGTGGTTTCGAATCAGAGGTTCTGCAGAATAGGGCGACCAACAAGGCGGCCTTGCAGCGGCGGCTCGGCCTGCAGCTCGCGCCTGATGTGCTTATGCTCGGCGTCATCGGTCGCCTGTCCAGCAAGGAGGGGCTCGACCTTCTCCTCGAAAATCTCCCAACGATCGTACGCGAAGGAATGCAGTTGGTCGTGCTGGGGAGCGGAGGAGATCGCAGTCTGCAGTATCGTTATCGTGCGGCCGCACAAGCCCATCCGGAACGGGTGAGCGTTACAATCGGACATGACGAAGGTTTGGCCCACCTGATTCAGGCCGGCGCGGATGCTCTTGTCGTGCCGTCGCGGTTCGAGCCGTGCGGCCTGACGCAGCTTTGTGCGTTGAGGTACGGCACGGTTCCCATCGTGTCTCGTATCGGTGGGCTGGAGGATACGGTCGTAGACGCAGACGATTTGGCTATCACCGGTGGCGGGCAAACCGGGTTCAAATTTGGACCGGTCACCGCCGAAAATCTCGCGGGCGTCCTCCAACGGGCTTGCGCCACATTTCACGACGTTGCTGCCTGGCGACGGATTCAGCGCAACGGCATGTCGATCGACGTGTCATGGCGCAATCCCGCGAGTCGCTATGCTGATCTTTATAGCAGTTTGGTCGAAGTGCCTCAGGAGAAGGTTGCTTAAAGTTGGCGCTGCTGAAACTTCATTGAGGCTCGGCCGACTGAAGTCCGAGCATCGCATGCGCCGCATATCGGGAAAATTCAGAAGAGGGTTAACGCCACTTGCGGCAACGCATGTTGGCTGCGCTGGTGTACCGGTAATCTGACGGAAATCTTCGTGATTGCTTTCACTTAGATCAGCGGTCACGGCGTGCTCGTCGCAAGATTCCCAAGTCGGCTTCCTCATCCGCAGAAAGCGAACGCGCTCTTGTCTACTGGGTCGCGCGTGCACCGGTCGCACTTTAGTCGAAATTTTTTCGTCACAACGGTGGCTGGATCAGCGCGCGCATGTTGGAGTTTACAATGAACCGTACTGTTACCGCTGGCCCGACTGGCCGCCGCCGATTGGCACTGATCGTCGCGGGCATCTTCGCATTGCTCGGTTCGTCTGTAGTCGCAGCACCTGCGCAAGCCGGTTACTATGATGCTTCCGATCCCTGTTCCTACCGTTGCGGCTACCCGGCCTACCGCCCAACCTACCGCCCTAGATGTTACTCGTGCGGACCGCGCCTTATTTATGAGCGTCGCTACATCGAACGCCAATATGTCGAGCGGCGTTATGGTTATGGGGGCTATCGCCGTCACCACGGTTATTATCCGTACGGAGGCTACCGCCGTAACTACGGCTATTCTCCGTACGGAGGCTATCGCCGTCACTACGGTTATGCGCCCTACGGAAGTTATCGATCCTGGTCGAGGCCCTGGGGCTACGGCAATGGCTACGGCGGTGTCGGGCGCCGCTGGCCACCGCCATACGCCGACGGATACCAACGGTCTGGATATGAGGAACAGCCGCGACCGCCAGCGCCGATTATGTACGAGGGTGACTACTAAGCCGTTCCTCATGACTGAATGCGGAATGCCGGCCACCCGATCCAACATTGCTGGCACCGCTACTTCATAAGGAGCAGCGGACGTGTCGCAACGGCCCGCCGCGCGGACCGTTGGCGATGTTCGCCTCCGGCCCGTTCGGATCTCTCAATCTCCGAACGCCGTGCCCGCAAGCATGATGTAGGCGCCGACCGCGAACCAGAAGGCGTAATTGCTGACGACCGGTATCTCGATGAATACGCTAAGGACCGCGGTGATTATCACAATGAGCGAAGCAACAAAGCCAAAGTTCACTGCGTATATCTCCTCGGGCTACGACAAAAGCTCAAGATCTTGCCGCATGATCACACTGCAAAGTGCAAGATCTTGTCGCAAGCTCAAGGCA
>Ga0307500_10000090_pt1 | contig 28134 bp, 23 predicted proteins | sample 14_S_MG_FD_201362 | JGI IMG/M metagenome (GOLD analysis project Ga0307500, IMG submission 201362) | Soil microbial communities from Populus trichocarpa stands in riparian zone in the Pacific Northwest, United States - 14_S | ecosystem: Environmental > Terrestrial > Soil > Riparian zone > Trees... | reverse complement strand
CCGCAGGTGCTGGCGCAGCCGTCGAAGGTGGCGCTGCCCAGGAGCCGGCCGGCGCCGTCGACGACCTCGAGCCGGACCGAGCCGGGGCCCGGGTTGGTCGCCTGGGTGAGCAGGTAGAGCCGCTGCGCGTCGGCGACGGTCAGCGTCGAGGTCTCGCCGGGGGTGGGCGGCGGGGCGGCCGGCAGGTCGGCGGTGTGCGCCACCCGGCCGGTGCGCGGGTCCAGCGCGAACGCCCGCAGCGCGGGCCGGCCGACCGGGCGGGCCGGGCGGCCGACCGGCTCCAGCAGCACGAACCGGTTGTCGAGCGCGGACACCGGCGGCCCCTGCAGCCAGCTCGCCCGGGCCTTGGTCGGCCGGCGCCACAGCACCCGGCCGTCGCGGAGGTCCACCGCGGCCAGCGTCGTGTCGCCGGCCTTGCCGGTCACCAGCACGCCGGCCACCCCGGCGGCGACCTGAACCCGATCGCCGGCCCGCAGCCCGCCGAGCGCGGTGCGGAACTGCGCGGTCCAAGCGACCGCGCCGGTGTCCCGGCGGACCGCGAGCAGCGGCGAATCCGGGCAGTAGCTGGCGAACAGCAGCAGCTCGCCGGCGGCCCGGACCGAGGCCCGCTGCAGGCACCTGGACGGGTCGGGCAGCCGCCAGCGCAGCCGGCCGGTGCGCGGGTCGACGCCGCGCAGGCCGGCCGGTCCGTCGCCGAGCACGAGCAGTCCGCCCGGCAGGGCGCTCTGCGCATGACCGGAGATGTCCAGGCTGTCGGAGAGCATCCCGCCGGCGTCCCGATCGCTCCACAGCCGCTGGCCGGTGCGCAGGTCGAACGCGTGCAGGAACTTGGCGCGGCGGTCCACCCGGATCATCAGCACCCCGCTGACCGGGTCGGGGATCGCATCCACGTACGCGTCCGAGTGCTGGTAGGACCAGCGGATCCGGCCGGTGTCCGGGTCGGCCACCGCGACCCGGCGGCCACCCTCACCCGGCCCAATCAGCACCGCGTACCCACCGGCGACGTACACCCGGTCGACGCCCGGCCGGCGCCAGCCGAGCTGCCCCGGGGTGGCCGGCCCGGTGTCACCGCCGCGTGGTGCGGGCTCCGCGCTCGTGCTGTGCCGCACGTACCGGCCGTCGACCAGCCAGCCAGCTCCGGTGCCGGCACCGATCGCGGCGACCAGCACGAGGGCGACCGGCCCGACCAGCCAGCCCAGCCGCGCGGCCGGCCCGCCACGGTCCAGCCACAGCCGCAGCCAGACCAGGCCCCAGCCGACCGCCCCGGCGGCGAGCAGCAGCACCACCGCGGCCAGCGCCGGGGTGGCCCAACCGCGGAGCCGGACCACCGCGGTGAACCCGGCCACGGCCGCGGCGGCATGCAGCCCGCCGGCCCAGGCCGGCGCGGCGGCCCTGGCCGGCGCGGCGGCTACCGCGGCGGCCAGGGCGGTGGCCGCGACCGCGGCGACCAGCGCGGCGATCGTGAGCACGGCCAGCAGCCGGACCCAGCCCAGCCCGGGCACCCGGTCCGGTGCGGCCGGCGGCAGCGTCAGCAGCACCGCCGGGCCGCGCACCGCGACCGCGCCGGAGTCCAGCCAACGGGCGAAGGTCAGACCGGCGACCGCGGTCGAGATCAGCGCGGCGACCGGTGCCAGCACCAGGTCCGCCATCCGCCGGTCGGCGCCGGCAGCCGGCGCCGGGTCCACCCGGACCGGTGTGCTGGGCTGCGACATCCGACTCCTCCCGATCCGCGGCACTCCCCCGGCGCGCCCCCTTCGACCGCCTCGCGCCAACCCTGGTTCCACCCGACCCGCCGCGGTTCCAGCCGGCCGGCGGAGCGGACCCCGGCGTACCCGCCGGGAGCGTCGGCGCACCCGGCCCGCGCCGCATTGAAGCAGACAAGCCGGAAGTTTCCGGCGGTCCGGGTGTCGACGGGGCTGTGGCAGCTCCCTAGCTTTCGACTCGAGCGGGGGAGATAACCGGAGGTGGGGGCATGTTTCTCCGCGTAGGCGGTCGGCTGCTGCTGGTCAAGGCGCGGCTCGCGGCGGTGGTCGCGGCGGCGCTGGTGATGAGCACCGTGACCGGCAGTGCCGGCCCGGCCGGACCGGCCGCACCGGCGGACGCCGCGGTCGCGCCGGTCGCGTTCACCCCCAACTGCTCGGCCGCGGCCGCCGGGGTCGCGCCGGCCGGGCAGCGGCCCCAGCTGGACGCCTCCGGTGCCGCATACCAGGCGCGGTTGGCGCCGGCCGCCGCCACCGCCAAGCCGACGACGGTGGCGTACGCCGGCGCCAAGCTGGTGGTCGGCCCTAGGGCAGCCGCGGAGCCCGTCACCGTTGGCATCACCCCGTTGACCGAGGCCGAGCTGCCCGAGCTGGACCCCGGCATGAGCAACGTGACCGAGGGCCCACAGGCTGGCTACCGGTTCACCCCGCACCCGTACGAGTTCACCGAGCCGGTCGAGGTGAGCCTGCCGTACGACGCCGCGGCCGCGGCCGCGGCGACCAGCCTGCAGGACGTCTTCACGTTCTACTACGACGAGGCGGCCTCCTGCTGGCGCCCGCTGGAGCGGGTCGCGGTGGACGAGCAGGCGCACACGATCGTGTCCCGCACCGACCACTTCACCGACATGATCAACGCCACGGTCACGGTGCCGGACCTGCCGGAGGGCGGGTCGTTCGACCCGACCCAGATCAAGGGCATCCAGGCCGGTGACCCGGGCGCGGCGGTGAGCCAGATCGCGACGCCGGGCGCGACCAACGCCGGCGACGCCCGGCTCGGTTACCCGATCCAGATCCCGCCGGGTCGGGCGGGCATGCAGCCCAACCTCGGCGTGTCCTACAGCTCGGCGGGCGGGAACAGCTGGCTCGGCATGGGCTGGGACGTCCCCATGCCGGCGATCACAGTGGACACCCGGTGGGGGGTACCGCGCTACAACAGCGGCCTGGAGACCGAGACGTACCTGATGGGCGGGCAGCAGCTCAGCCCGGTCGCGCACCGGGGCCCGCTCGTGGCCAGGTCGGCGGACAAGGTCTTCCACACCCGGATCGAGGGGGGCTTCCAGCAGGTCGTCCGGCACGGCGCCACGCCTGCGGACTACAGCTGGGAGGTCACCGACAAGTCCGGCACGCGCTACCTGTACGGCGGGACACCCGAGGCGACCCTCGCCGACGACGCCGGCCACATCTTCCAGTGGGCCCTGCGCGAGGTGCGCGACCTGCACAACAACTTCATGCGCTACCAGACCGTCCGGCAGGCCGACCTCGGCGTGCCGACCGGTGGCTCGGTGCCGGGCCGCGCGCTGTACCCGAAGCAGATCACCTACACCGGCGCCGGTGACACCGACGGCCCCTACACGGTCACGTTCATCCGGGACCGGGAGTTGGGCGAGCCGCGCCGGCCGGACGTCACGATCGACGCCCGCGGCGGGTTCAAGCGGGTGACCGCCGACCTGCTGCGCCGGATCGAGGTCAAGTTCAACGGCGCCTTGGTCCGCAAGTACGAGCTGGCCTACCAGACCGGGGCGTTCGGCAAGACGCTGCTGCGGTCGGTGTCGCAGTTCGGCGAGGACGGCCGGCTGTTCAACACCCACACGTTCGACTACTTCGACGACATCCGGGACGCCGCCGGCGCCTACCAGGCCTTCGGTGAGGTGGCCTGGAACTCGCCGGACGACAACCTCCGCAACGGTGCGGTGGCCACCGTCGGCGGCGGCGCGGGCGAGGTCGGCGCGCTCGGCGGCAGCACCAGCACCAGCGTCGGCGGGCATCTCTACGTCGGGTTCGGCGTCAGCCGGTCCAAGTCCGGCTCGGTGGGGGTCAAGGCCGGCTTCAGCGAGGGCGAGGACACCGGGCTGCTGGCACTGGTCGATGTGGACGGTGACAACCTGCCGGACAAGGTGTTCCGCGGCGGCGGCGGGGTGGTCTACCGGAAGAACCTGTCCACCCCGACCGGCCAGCCCCGGTTCGCCGACAGCGTCGCACCGCTGCGCAACCTGCCCGGCATCCTGTCCGAGAGCAGCAGCACGCTCACCGTCGGGGTCGAGGCCTACCCGGGCCCGGCCGCGATCCAACTGGACCATGTGGACACCGTCAGTACCACCGACCGGTACTTCACCGACGTCAACGGTGACGGGATCAGCGACCTGGTCAACGGCGGCGGGGTGTTGTTCGGCCGGGTCGGCCCGGACGGCGCGCCGGTGTACGGCCTGTCCGCCGACACCCCGGTGCCGGTGGGTTCCGCCCCGATCGACGCCGGCGACGTCCTCGGTGACTTCGGCGCCGCCCGCGAGCGGCAGATCGACTCGCATCCGCTGATCGACTCGGTGCGCCGCTGGGTGGCGCCGTTCGACGGCACGGTCCGGGTGGACGGCCCGGTGCGGCTGGTCCAGGACACCAGCCCGGAGCGGGCCGCGTACACCAAGGCCGACGGGGTCCGGGTGGCGATCCAGCACGAGGGCAGCGAGCTGTTCGCGCTGCTGGTCGGGCCGACGGACTACACGCCGCACACCCCGGACGGGGTGGGCGCCATCGCCGTGCACCGCGGCGACCGGCTCTACTTCCGGGTGCAGTCCCGGTTCGACGGGGCGTTCGACCAGGTGGCCTGGGATCCGCAGGTGTCCTATGTGGACGTTGCGGACCCGACCGACGTGAACGGGCTGAGCCCGTACCGGTACCGCGCTTCGACCGACTTCACCCTCGGCGGGCGGGCCTCGACGGTGGCCGTGCCGGTGACCGGCACGCTGCACCTGTCCGGCGCGCTGACCAAGCCGGCGGTCACCACCGACGACGTGACCGCGGTCGTCACCCGCAACGGCGCGACCGTCTTCACCCAGACGCTGCCGGCCGCCCAGACCGGGCAGATCCCGGTGGACGCGGACATCCCGGTGGAGCGGGGCCAGCAGCTGCAGTGGCGGATCCAGGTGGACTCGCCGATAGACCTGGCCCGGCTGGACTGGACCCCGGTCGCCGAATACACCGCGGCCGAGGGCGTGCCGCGGCTGATCGACGAGAACGGCAACGCGATCCTGCGGGTGGAGCCGCCGTACGTCGTCGACATGTACCCGGTGGACACCCTGACGGCGCCGCAGCAGTCGTTCACCGCCCCGGCCAGCGGGACGCTCATGGTCGTCCCGAGCCTCGCGGTCGAGGCCGGCGACACCACCACCGACGGCCGGGTGGTGTTCACGGTCAAGCGGCGCGGCGCGCTCCTCGGCAAGCAGGTGATCACCATCACCGACGGCCAGGTCCCGGCCGACCTGACGCTCACCGCTCCGGTCGAGGCCGGCGACGAGCTGTTCTTCGACTTCAGCACGCTCGACCCCGACCTCGCCACGCACCTGGCCGGCCAGTCGGTGCAGGCCGGGTTCGACGCCGAGACCCTCGCGCCGGTGCCCAGCGCGCTGCACAGCGCGGCGCCGGAGGGCGCGTTCCCGCAGCCGTACCGCGGCTGGGCGGCAATCGGCTACAACGGCAACCGGGACCGGGCCACCGCGGCGATCGCACAGGGCGACCTGGTCGTCGACGAGCACTACAAGGACCAGCTGCCGACCAGTGTGGACCCGCAACGGGACCAGGACGCGTTCGCGGCCGACCCGCGGATCACCCCGCCGAAGTTCGTGCAGTTCGCGCCCGCTCCGGCGGACCGCCGGTGGGAGGCCGGCGACGCCTCCTGGATCACCGGTGCCGGGGCGAGCAGTTCCCGGCTGGGCGGGCAGTCGGTCAACGTGCCGACCGCCGCCGACTTCGACAACGTGACCGGCGTGCCCCGGGTGGCGCGGTCGACGCAGATCTCGCTGACCGGCTCCGTCGGCGGTGACATCGGCTCCATCGGTGGCAGCATCGCCACCGGCGACAGCACCAGCGAGCTGGACTACCTCGACCTCAACGGCGACCGGTTCCCCGACCTGGTCGGGTCCGGCGGGGTGCAGTACACCGACCCGACCGGCCAGCTCGGCGGTACCCGCGGGTCCGTTCCGGACGGCGCCGCCCGCAAGTCGCACACCAGCGCCGGCAACGTCAGCGCCGGCAGCGCCGCCCGCACCATCGCGACCGGCCGCGGCAACGCCGCGCCGACCGGGAACGGGGCGGCCAACACGTCCGAGTCCGGCAACGACATGCCACCACTCGGCGTGGGCGGCAGCCACGGCACGGGCTCCGCGAGCGGCACGTTCGACCTGCTCGACATCAACGGCGACGGCCTGCCCGACCGGGTCTACGCCGACGGCCGGGCCGCGCTGAACCTCGGCTACCGGTTCGCCGCACCCGAGCCGTGGCCGGGCGGCCCGCTGAACGACGGCCGGAGCACCCGCAACGGCCTGAACATCGGGTTCAACACCGACTTCTACGGGTTCGCCGGCGGCGCGTCGTTCAGCTCGGGCCGCAGCACGTCGCGGGCCAGCCTGGCCGACGTCAACGGCGACGGGCTGGTCGACCGGGTGTTCGAGGGCAGCCCGCTGCGGGTGGCGCTCAACACCGGCACCGGCTTCGCCGCGCCCGTCCCGTTCTTCGGCGGGCTGTCCGGGCTGACCGCCGACGTCAACTCCAGCCTCGGCGGCGGCGCCTACTTCACCTTCAGCTTCTGCTTCCTGGTGATCGCCGGCTGCGTGATCGTCAACCCCGGCGCGGACGTCTCCACCGGCGCCAGCCGGTCCGAGCAGGCGCTGCGGGACATCAACGGCGACGGCTTCGCCGACCAGCTGCGGTCCACGAAGGACAGTGAGCTGGTGGTCGCGGCGAACCGGACCGGCCGCACCAACCTGCTCAAGTCGGTCCGCCGGCCGCTCGGGTCCCGGATCGATCTGGACTACGCCCGCGACGGCAACACCTACGACCAGCCCGAGTCCCGGTTCGTGCTGTCCCGGGTCGCCGTCGACGACGGCCGCCCCGGCGATGGGCAGGACGTGCAACTGTCCACATACCGCTACGCAGGCGGCGTGTCCGACCGGCTGGAGCGGGAGTTCCGCGGCTACCGGACGGTGGTCACCGAGCAGCGCGACCGCAGCGCCGCCGACGCCGTCTTCCGCACCATCACCGCCGAGTACCGCACCGACAGCCACTACACCCAGGGCCTGCTCGCCCGGCAGGTGACCGCCGACGGGGCGGGCCGGCCGTTCACCGAGACCGAGAACACCTACGACCTGCGAGACGTGGACAGGCCGACCGCGTCCGCGGACCCGGCCAGCACCTCCGCGACGATCTTCCCCCAGTTGGTCCGCACCGACCAGCGGTTCTACGAGGGTCAGCCGACGCCGGCCAAGTCCACCCACACCGACATGTCGTACGACGATGTCGGCAACCTGACCCGGTCGTTGGATGTGGGCGAGCCCGGCCCGGCCGACGACGTCGAGACGAAGATCCGGTACAGCGTGGAGAGCGGCTTCTGCCGCGACTTCTACCTGCTCGGCACCCCGCAGCTGATCCAGGTCCGCGGCGGCGGCGTGCTGCTCCGGCAGCGCGAGTCCACTGTGGAATGCCGGACCGGGGACGTGGTCCGGCACCGGGCGCTGCTGGCCGACGGCACCGGCGTGGTCACCGACTTCACCCACTTCGACAACGGCAACGTCGAGTCGGTCACCTACCCACCGAACGCGAAGAACCAGCGCTACCGGGTCGACTACCAGTACGACCCGACGGTGTCGACGTACCCGACCCTGATCAAGGACATCTTCGGCCTGCAGTCCACCTCCACCTACAACCTGAAGTACGGCCGGCTGGAGACCAGCACCGACCAGAACAACCAGGTGCTCCGGCAGAGCTACGACACCGTCGGCCGGCTGGCGTCGGTCGTCGGCCCGCGCGAGGCCGGCGACTCCCGCCCGACGATCGCCTTCGAGTACCACCCCGAGGCCGCGGTGCCGTACGCGGTCACCCGGCATGCCGACCGGGAGGCCGACGGTCGGCTGCGCACCGACACGATCGACACGATCGCCTTCGCCGACGGGCTCGGCCGGATCGTGCAGACCAAGAAGGACGCGACGGTGGCGACGGCGCCGGGAGCGGCGGCGGCCGACGTGATGACCGTCTCCGGCCGGAGCGTGTTCGACTCGCTCGGCCGCGCGGTCGAGCAGACGTTCCCGATCACCGAGCCGAAGGGCGCCGCCAACACGCGGCTCAACCCGGGCGTCGACACCGCCCCGCCCACCCGGGTCAGCTACGACATCCTGGACCGTCCACTCAGGACTGTCCTGGCGGACGGCTCGGTGTCCTCCGCCGCCTACGGGTTCGGCGCCGATCGCGCCGGTGTCACCCAGCTCGAGACCGCGGTGACCGACGCCAAGGGGAACGTCAAGCGCAGCTTCCGGGACGTCCGGCAGCAGATCACCGCGGTCCGGGAGGCCAACCCGGCCGGTAACCAGCCGACGATCTGGACCAGCTACGACTACGACCCGCTCGGCCAGATCGTCAAGGTCACCGACGACCACGGCAACCTGACCACCTCGGCATACGACAACCTCGGTCGCCGGACGGTCCTCAGCACCCCCGACACCGGCCGGACCGAGACCGTCTACGACCGCGCCAACAACCCGGTCCGGAAGATCACCGCCGTCCTCGGGGCCGCTGGCCAGTCCGTCGAGTACGACCACGATTTCACCCGGATGACCGCGGTCCGCTACCCGACCTTCCCGGCGAACAACGTCACCTACACCTACGGGGCGCCGGGCGCCGCCGCCAACGGCGCCGGCCGGGTCGTCAAGGTGGACGACGCCGCCGGCTCGATGGCCCGGGAGTACGGCCAGCTCGGTGAGATCACCAAGGAGACCCGGACCGTCAAGGGTGTCCTGAGCCGCGACACCGCCTACACCACCCAGTACCGGTACGACTCGTTCAACCGGATGCTGCAGCTGACGTACCCGGACGGCGAGGTGCTGTCCTATCGCTACAACAGCGGCGGGCTGGTCGACAAGGCGACCGGGGTCAAGGCCGGCCACACGTACCAGTACCTGAAGCGCCTGGACTACGACAAGTTCGAGCAGCGGCTGCTGCTGGAACCCGGCAACGGCACGAAGACGACCTACACCTACGGCGCCGAGGACCGCCGGCTGACGACCTTGGAGTCCGTGCTGCCGCACGGCGAGACGTTCCAGAACCAGAGCTACGAGTACGACGACGTCGGCAACATCACCGCGACCAGCAACGACGTCGCCTTCCCCGACCACCGCACCGACTCACCCGACATCGGCGGCCCGAGCAGCCAGACGTTCGGCTACGACGACCTGTACCGGCTGACCAGCTCGCAGGGCCAGTTCAAGCCCAGCCGGGACAAGACCGACGCGTACCAGGTGTCGATGGCGTACGACTCGGTCAACAACATCACGACCAAGAACCAGCAGCACGACATCACCGACGTGCGCGGCCTGGTCCCGCCGGCCGGCAACTACGCCAACGCGTACGCCTACGCGGGCACCCAGCCGCACGCGCCGAGCGCGGTCGGGCCGCTGTCCCTGCGGTACGACGCCAACGGGAACCTGATCAGCCGCACCGACACCGGCCCGGGCGGGCGTCGCCGGCAGCAGGTCTGGGACGAGGAGAACCGGCTCGCCTGCACCGATGAGGGCAGCCCCACCGCGCCCACGATCGGGCAGAACCCGGCCGCCTGCGAGCACGTCGGGCACGACGGCGTCCGCTTCATCTACGACGCCCAGGGCGAGCGGGTCGTCAAGGACGCCGGCTCCTCCAGCAAGGTCAGCATCTACCCGAGCCAGACGTTCTCCCAGCGTGGCGGCGCGGCGTTCAAGCACATCTTCATCGGGCCCAGCCGGCTGGTCTCGAAGATGGTCGAGTCCGATCACGACACCGAGAAGAACCAGTTCTACTTCCACCCCGACCACCTCGGCTCGACCGCCTACGGCACCGACGAGAAGGGTCGGCTGGTCGACCACCAGCAGTACTTCCCGTCCGGCGAGACCTGGGTGGACGAGACCCGGAGCGAGCCGACCCCGTACCAGTTCTCCGGCAAGGAGCTCGACACCGAGACCGGCCTCTACTACTTCGGCGCCCGCTACTACGACCCGGTCACCAGCGTCTGGCAGTCCGCCGACCCGATCGTCGCGTCCTATCTGGACGGAGCGCCCAACGCCGGCGTCTACTCACCGGTCAACCTCTCGGCGTACACCTACGCCGACAACCGTCCCACCGTCGTCACCGACCCGACCGGCGAGTGGACCTGGTCCGGGGTCGCCAAGGGAGCGGGCTACGCCGTGCTCGGGGGCGCCGCCGTCGTCGGCACGATCGCGCTGATCGGCCTCGTCAGCGTGCCGGCGGCGGCTGCCGCGACCGGTGCCGCGGTCGTCTACGGCGCGTACACCGGCACGGTGCTGGCCACCGAACTGGTCACCGGGAAGGACTGGGACACCGGCCGGGAGCTCACCGAGGACGAGAACTCCCAGAACATCGGCGCCGCGGGCGTCGTGGTCATCACGTTGGGCGCCGGGAAGGTGTTCGCCGCCCGGCGGGCCGCGGCCGCCCCTCGTCCCCCGGTCACCGAAGGCGCTGCCCGCCCCGGCGCCGGCGCCCCCACGGCGCCGGCCGCGGAGGGCGCCGGCCCGGCCGCGGAGGGCGCCGGCGCGGCCGCGGAGCAAGCCGCTGCCGTACGCGTAGTCGATCCGGCCGCCCGGCGGGTCCCGCTGCGGGTGGCGACCCAACGGGCGATCCAGGACGCTGCGCCGAAGACACCGGATGGAGATTTCATCGATCCGAACACTGGTAGGGTCGTGCCCCGCAATGGGCCGTGGGACTACGGTCACAAGCCAGGCTTCGAGTGGTGGCGCACTCAGCAGCGGGCGCGCGAGGAAGGTTGGACGAGACGCCAGGTGATCGAGTACGAGAACGATCCCGCCCATTACCAGATCGAGGACCGCGGCTCCAACCGAGGCCACCGCTACGAGATGCCACGCGATGACTGATGACTGACCCAGAGGGCAGGGTCCCGCTGCACTACGCGGCGATGGAGAACGACGTGTCGCGCGTCGAGGAACTCCTGGCCGCCGGTGCCAACCCCGAGAGTCCGGATCGACTGGGCTTCCGGCCGTTGCACCTGGCGGCACAGGAGGGGGCGGTCGACGCCGCCCGGGCGTTGCTCGACCACGCCGCCGACGTCAACGCGGTTAACAGCTTCGGCAACACGCCGCTGTTCGTGGCCGTCTTCAACTCCAAGGGCCGCGGAGACTTCATCCAGCTGCTGCGCGAACGGGGTGCCGACCCGCTGGCGAAGAACAAGAGTGGCCAGACCCCGGTCGGGCTCGCTCGCCTGATCGGCAACTACGACGTAGCGCAGTACTTCACCGACGTGGCGTGACAGAGGGCAGCCTGCCCGGCTATCGGGACCTGGTCGAGGTGGCGCCGGGTCGGGGTAGCCATCCGCGAGCCGCTGCAGGTCAGCGAGTGTAGAGCCAGGTGGGGAGTTTGCGGCGTAGTCCGGCGATGCCGGCGGCGAGGGAGAGGATCGCACCGACGGTGAAGAGGGTCAGGCTGAGGCGGTCGGAGCCGAGTCGGTCGTCGCGGATATAGCGGGTGGGGTCGGCCGGGTTGTAGCGGACCCGGACGTTGTCGCCGACGCGCGGGTACGGGTTCCAGACGTAGTCCTCGATCTCGGCGCGCACCTGGTCGCCGGTGGCGGTGGTGAGCTCGACACTGACCCGGGCATGAGAGCCACGACCGACGAACTGCGTGTCGATACCGATGACCCGGGCGTCGGCGACCAGCGATCCGCCGCCCAGGTGGTGATCGCGGTCGTACCGGTCGGCCGCCGCTGCCGTGCACAGCAGCATGCAACTGAACGCGACGACCGCCGCCGCCCGCTGGGAGTGCACCGCCGCCCGGACGCGGCTCCACCAGCTCACCCGCGGCGTGGCGCGCTGACCGGAGGGCCGTCGTACTTGTCGCGGCTCACGCCGCCGCGAGCGTCGCCGCCGCTGCCGCCTGCGGTGAGGCTGCCGGTCACCTGCCCGCGTCAACCAGCCCCACCCTTCACCGTGACCTGCCCGGCGCCGGTGCGCCAGCCACCCCATCGGCCATCGACCAGTTCGACTTAGCCACGCCCACGGCCGTCACGCACGCTGGACCACGGCCCAAACCCACCACGGTCGAACCCCCTGCCAGTGATCGGCGCAAACAGGTCGCTGAACGACAGGGGAGCAACGCACTCACATGCCACGTCTCGTAGAGCATCGTCGCGTTCCGGGATACATCCATGAGTTCACCGGAAGCGGCGAACACCCTCAAGCCGCCGAGCGCGTGCCTGCTCAGGTGAGGCCGGCGAGTTTGTAGAGGACGAGTGAGGCGGCGACGGCGACGTTGAGGCTGTGGCCGGTGCCGATCATCGGGATCTCCACGACGTCGTCGAGCAGGTCGAGCGCGTCTGGTGGTAGGCCGGTCTGCTCGTGTCCGAGTACGACGATGGTGCGCTGTCGTGCGGCGGGTAGGTCGGCCAGCCGGGTGGCGGCTTCGGCCAGTTCCACGCCCAGGACGTGGCTGCCGGCGTCGCGGTGACCGCGCAGCCAGGCGGTGGGGTTGGCGACCCAGTGCACGCAGCTGTGCCGGCGCAGGGTGTTACCGCGCGCGAGCGCCTCGGGCACCCACGGGTGGCGGGGTACGGCCAGGCAGGCGCCGACTGCGTCGCAGGTGCGCAGCAGAGTGCCGAGGTTCGCGCCGTGCAGCGGCCACAGCGGCGCGGCGATCACATGGTCCCAGCAGCTGTGCGACCGACGGCGGCGCTCGGCGGCCAGGTCGCGGCGGGACCGGGGCCGGATCGACCGACCACTCGTGGCGGTCACCGACGGCCGGCAGCCCCGGGCAAGGTTGCAGCGGATGTCATAAGTCAGCGCCCTTCGCGGCGGACGCGGGCCATCACCGGGCGCCCTTGCGGCGCCATCGAGATCGCCCCCCATTCTGACACCCCAGGGCCAGGACAGCACCGACGACAAGCAAGCAGCCCAGTACCGATCAGCCCACCGGCAGAGGACGACATGATCAAGTACACGACTCTAGCCGCTGACAAGTGCTCGTGCGCTGCCGCGCTGCCGCGCTGCCGCGCTGTGGCGGGTGGTGGGTGGGTGCTGGTTCAGGACCAGCGTTCGAATGGTTCGTCGATGACGGCGCCGGCAAGGAAGCCAGGCAGTAGTTCGGGTAGGCGGCCGGGGTAGAACCGTTGGTTGCTGGTGCGCAGGTCCGGCAGTGGCCACCAGGCGAAGCCGAAGTAGTCCTCCTTCTCGTAGTCCAGCCGGGCTGCCCCGTCGATCGTGGGACCCGCGGTGGTCAGCCGAACGGTGACGATCACCTCGTTGTTCACCAGCCGCCGGTGCCGGTGCCGGAACGTCGCGCGGCGCCGCCATGTGGATAGGCCGACCTGCCCGACGCTGACCAGGATGCCGGTCTCCTCGCCCAGTTCACGGACCGCCGCCTGCTGGTAGGTCTCGCCAGGTTCAATGCCACCGCCCGGCAGCTCCCACCAGGTACCCAGATCCGGATGAACCGGATCGCGGGTGTGCAACAGCAGCAGCCGTTGCCCGATGTCCAACACGACCACCCGGACCACGTCCCGCTCCACGACCGGCAACCCGTCCGGCACCTCGGCCACGGTGACCTCCTGCATCGCCTGCACCGCGCCAGCCTCCACCGGGCCAGCCAACCCAACCATCCCGGGCCGGCAACCGCCGCCACCGGCTCTTCGACCGAGCTTGGCATCGGCCGATCCGGGCCGTTGACGCTCTTCAGGCGACAATCCGATTTGCCGTTGATCGATCGATCGGACCTCGACGAGCACGAACGGGCAGAGCCAGATCAGCCGTCGCCGAGCATGGCTGGGTCCGCGGTGGTGCCGTAGTCGTCGTTGGTCGGTGGTGATGGGTGATCACCGGCAGGTCGAGCGTCGAGTTGTCCACGACTTGTCATGGCCTGGGTGGCCGGATCGCACTCAGCCAGGTACGGCTGCTAGCCGCGTAAGTGCCGCTGGTTGATCGCCACGGCTGGGTCGGGGTCCGAACCGTCCGGGCGGCTATCCATGGCACCGAGACCGCGAACGGCACAGCCAGGAACACCGAATACTCCCAGTACGGGGACGAGGTTGCGGATCTGCATGGATGATCTTGCGGCCGATCTCGACAGGGCATACAAGGGGAAGCGGTGGCTGATCTGATCGACGCGCCGGTGAGCGGGTTGCCGGTTAGGCCAGCGTGATAAGTGTCCCCTGTCCTGCGCCGCTGACCGCCATCAGCGATTGGTCTACGATATCGCCGCAGTGTCTTCATCCGCTCTTGACCGGGGGGCGATACATGGACGAGCGATACCGGGATGTCTACGCGAGGCCGAGTGTCGGACGAGGATCTGGTAGCTGATGTGAGAAGCGACATTGCAATGCTGGTCACAGAGGCAGCCTCGAGCGAACCAGGACCCGGTGCCGTCGAAGAGATCTCAGGTCACGGAATCATCGACTCGTTGAGCCGAAACTGGCGACGTCTGCGCACCAGTCGCCTGAGGCTCTGGGAGTAGTCGGGGGTGACGATGAGCGAAGACGGCCGACCGGCGGGTTCAGGGGAGGACGCTCGCGCCGCCGCCGGCCTTGTCGTGTCGCTCAGCAGTTACGTGGTGACCGCCGCGTTGGCAGTTCTCGGAGCCCAGGCCGTTGTCGTTACCTTCATCCTCGACAAGCGCACACATTTGATGCCTTTCTACATCACAACTGGTCTCGGCGGCCTCGCTCTGACCTCAAGTGTCATCGTCGGCGGCTGGGGAATCTACGAGATCGCCGTCGCTGGAGCGAAAGGGCGCTGGACGGTAAGAACTAAGGGCGGGAAGTTCAACATGCAAAGCGTCCTCGCGTTACTGGGGGCGATCCTGGTCGTCACGTCCGCGTTCTTGGGCGATCCCAAATAGTCATCCGCCCCGTTCGTAGGTCGGCCGGATCGGCTCGTTTCTACCGCGGAGGGCGCGGACGCGCTGTGCTGCCTGCGGTGAATGCTCGAGCCGGCGGGGCATGTCAGCGGTGTGGGCACAGGGTCGGCGCCTGTGGCACCCGATCGTCCGTGCGCATGGTCTCGGCGAGGGTCAGTATGTCCTGCCGTTCGTCTATGGTGACGGGGCGCTGCTCTTTGCTGAGGGCATCGGCGATCTGTTCGAGGGCGAGGCCGAACTTACCGGCGTGTGGTGGCTATGTCGCTGGTAGTGGTTGGCGCGGGCGCGGTGTTGGTCGCGACGTTCCCTCCTGGCCTCCTCGCCCGATACCACTCGGATTTCGATCAGCGCACGACCACGCCATGGCTACGGGGTTCGAAGCCTGCTGGCCAACGGGTCTCGGGGTTGGCAGTCGCGTCGACGACGGATGCGCCGGCCAGGTCCGCTCCGGTGAGGTCCGCGCCAGACAGGTTGGCGCCGCCTAGGTTGGCGCGGGTTAGGTCGGCGCCGACAAGCGTGGCGCGGGTCAGATCGGCCCCGAGCAGGCCGGCGTTGGTCAGGTCGACGCCGGGAAGCTTGGTACGGGTCAGGTTGGCACCGGTCAGGTTCGCGCCGCTCAGGTCGGCACGGGTCAGGTTGGCTCCGGTCAGGTCGGCTCCGGTCAGGTCGGCAATGAAGACGTAGGCGCGGGTCAAGTCGGCATCCGAGAGGTTGGCCCACCTCAGGTCAGCCCCGGCCAGCTTGGCGCGGGGCAGGTGCGCGAGAAACAGGCCTGCGTTGTTGAGTTCTGCGCCGTTCAGCGAGGCGCCGGCCAGGTCAGCATTGTCGAGATTGGAGTGTGACAGTTGTGCGCGTGACAGGTCGGTTCCCGCATATCGACACCGGTCAGTTGGCAGTTATCGAGACGTGCTCTCGTAGCAGACCGGTCGGCCAAGCTAAGCAGGTCGCTGAAGGGTGGGCCGCCACCCACCGCACACCCGGCCGCAAGCGCGGCATAGACGTCGGGCTGGCGTTGGCTTGTTGCAATCGCGTCGCTCACGCGCTGGCTTGTTCGGTCCGCATGGCGGCTTACAAAGATTGCAAGTACCGCCAGGGCGCGCTCTCTATAGTGAGTATCCGCAGCTATATTCCCGAGTGCGTAGATTCCGCCGAGCCGGACCGAGGTGTCTGAGCTGCCGATATTCTGGATGGCTCGAGTGAACCGATCATCGACCTGCTGGCCCTCGGCAAGTACCAGTTGTTGCTGCGTCAGTCGTAGCTGTTGTTGACTGCTTCGCTGTGTAGCCGTGATCTGCACGACAGTAAACACCAGCCCAATGATGAGACCCAGGGTACTGATTGACTGTAGCATCGACGCTCGCGCGTCGCCCCGCGCCTTGATCCGATCGGCGAGGCGGAACTCCCGATCCCGGAGACGGCCAGCCCGAGAAAGACGAGTATCGCGCCGTACCAATAAGTCGGGTGCCACCGTGACGAGTACGGAGAGGATAGCGACTACCGCAGTCACGCCTGACACACCGGAGATCCACGGACGCAAGGTCGGCCGCAACAGGCCCGTGATTACTAGGGCCACCACGAGAATCAGGACTAGCGCGAACCGTGCGGCCAGGATTACGAATCGGCGTTGTCCACTCACGCAAGTCACCTCCAGTCCAACCTCCGCTGAAATCCCGCGGCCCACGCGGCCCGGGGTGTGAGTACGAGTACATCAGGGGTGGGCGGCCAGCGGCAGAGCTGTTGACTTGGCCCTCGTCACCCATCACGGTGTCTCGCCTGCTCCTGCAGCGCTGCCTCGATACGTAGGCCGGCGGCCCCCTCCTGACCGAGGATGTCCACCGCAGCCGGGACAAGATGATCCGGTAGAGGGCGGCGTTGGCTTAGCGGTCACCGCCGCGCGGTTGAGCCGTTGCCGCCGGGCCTTGCCGGAGGAGTCCTCCACTGGGCTGACGCCACACAGGGCAGCGTATGAGCCCTCCCGATGGAGGCGTTCGGGGTTGTCGCCGGCGGTGATCAGTAACGCGGCGGAACTGTCCGGGCCGATTCTGGACTGTTCCAACAGCGCGGGTGTGTGCCCGGTGATCAACGCGCACAATCGCTTGTGCAGCTGGTATGTCCCGCCTTCAGCGCCAGGATTCGAGCCGCGGACAACCGGAGGGTGAAGATCACGGCCTGATCGACTCGGTGGCGGCCATCGCCGGGCTCGGGCAAGTCGGCGCAGAGACGGATCAGAGTGCCTGGAGCCAGGCCGGACATGGACTCGCGCAGCACGGGGTCGGCGCTGACGAGGATCGCCGAGCTCGTTGATCGCCTTGGTCCGGGCGTTTGACCGCGGAGTTGCGGGCCAGTCGCACGACCCGGATGACCTCAACTGATCCGCTGCCGGTCTTGACGGTGGCGCTGGCGCGTGCCGACAGCACAGCAGGTGCCGCAGCTTCTGCGTCGAGCGGCCGCGCGACTCTGGCCGCTCTGTGGGTATGTCGAGGCGCGGGCCCGCCCGACCCACTGCTGCGGGGCATCTGAACTCGCCCGGGGCCTGCAGTGACTGCATCGTCTGGCTCAGCACAGGCGAGCCGACGGCCGATCGCTGCCGGCAAGGTGCGGTAGCGTCGGTTACGGTCTGTGGGCGGCAGGGGGTTTGATGGGGGCGTGGGATACGGGACCGTTCGACAACGACGGAGCGGCAGACTGGTGCGGTGAGCTTCAGGACGCAGATCCGGCGGACCGGGCACGGCTGATCCGTGCGGCGCTAGCTTCGGCGGTCGATGAAGGGGACTACCTTGACGTCGACGTCGCCCAGGAGGCGGTTGCCGCGGCCGCTGTCGTGGCATCACAACGGGTAGGCGGTCGGCCGCTGGACTCCGCGTATGCGCCGGACTTCCTCCGCGCTGGCGCGAGCATCGATTTGTCCGACGACGTGATCCCACTGGCGGTGCGCGCTCTGGACCGGATCGTGGGTGAGAACTCCGAGTGGCGCGATCTGTGGCAGGAAGGCATCCACGGCAGCGCGGCCTTCTCCGTTGTCGCGACCCTGCGAACCGCGCTCGCGGACTGACGACAGATTGTTGACGGAACAGGCGCGCGGCTGATCCGTCGCGACTCGCCGTCATGAAGGTCCGGTGTAGTGGATCTCCGTTCTACCGGCTTCGGTGCTTTCAGGAACTCCTCTGGCCAGGGACACCCACCCGCCGCCGTGCTGCAGGTCGTCACCCGACCTCGGCGTCAACGCCGGTGTAGGCGTGGCCCGGGCACTCGGAGGCACCCCGGTCATGCCGCCCACCCACCGGCCACATCTCCGACCGTCATCATCAACCGACCTCTCCTGGCTCCCCACACCCGGCCCGTCCGGCTGTACGACGGCGCGACAGCACGAGCCGCGCAATCACGGCAGACGCGGTCGGTCGGGGACTGTCAGGCGGGCGGGCGCGTGGTGGCTTGTTGAGACCGGCGGCGTGACGTGCGGACCGCCGGCGAGCCACTGCGGCACCGATCACGACGGCCCCGAGAGAAGGTCCGGCCTGTGCGTAGCGGTGGCGTGGTCGCTACGGTCCGGCCATGGACGGTGAGGCGCCGGTACGGCTGGCGGTGCGAGTCCACGACGTGGCCCGGGCCGCGGAGCTCTACCAGAGCTTCGGCTTCACGCCGGTCGGCGCCGTGCCCGCGCCGGACGGCACGGCGGTCATGGCGATCCTGCGCCGCGGCCCACTGCAACTACTCGTCGACGCGCTGAGCGGGATCCCGTTCCCGGACACCGCACGCGAACGGCAGACCAAGACCGGACGCCGCGGCCTGGGCGTCGTCATCGGCCTGCAGGTTGAGGACGTCGACGCCGCCGCCCGCCGCTGCCAGGCCGACGGCCGCACCATCACCACCAGCCCGGCCGACGCCCCCTGGGGTGAGCGGTACGTCGAACTCGACGACCCCTACGGCTACGCATGGAAGTTCTTCCACCTGACCGCCGACCCACCCGGCGACGGCCTGTCCGCAACCCACGCCCTCTGGTACGGCCCACCCGCCCCGGACCACGCCACGACCTTCCCGGCTGACACCGCCCAACCCTCGCGCGAATTCCGGGCCAACTGCCCTGCCGAGCAGGTCGGCCGCCGTGCCGGCGGCGCGGACGCAACCCGATCTCACCGACGGCCGCCAAAGCCGTGCCCGGCAGGCAGAGCGACCGGCCATGCCCTCTGTCATCGACCTCGCCGGCTGCGCCCGCGCTCATCTTGACGACTACACCGACCCGCACGGAGGCCGCGCCTTCGCCAGCTACGACCGGCTCGGGCATCCCAACCGGCCGGCCCCGACCGACATGCTGGCTGAAGGCCCATGGGTTTCATGCCGTTTCCTGTTGGCGGCGTCACCGGGTGGTGTGCCGGCGGGTTGAGCGCAGTAGGCCTGCTCGTATTTCTCGGGGGTGAGGTTGTCGGGCCGGCTGTGTAGCCGTGGTTGTTGTACCAGTCGACGTAGTCGGTGGTGATGGTCTCGACGTCGATGAGTGTCCTGAATGGACGGTGCCGGGCGCACGTCGTGGTATGTGGCGGTTGTGCCGCCGACTCCCTGTCATGACAGAGCCGGCAGCCGGGCGGTCCAGACAACCGACGCCGGGCCGCTGGTGCGGCGGACGTGATTGGGCGTGAGTAGATGACTGATCCGCGTTATCCGGCAACGTGGGACGAGGCGATGGGCCGCGCGTCGGACCGGTTGCGGGCCGTCGAGACGGCCTATGACGCCGAAGCCCGCCGCCATCGGATAACCGCCGAGGCCGCGGCGGCGCACGCCGACATCGCTCGCGCGTGGATCGCGTATGCCCATGAGTTGGCCGCACGCCGCCCGGGCGCCGCCGCCCGCTGACCCAGCGGGCCGCCGACGAGGCCGCCGGCACGATCCCGCTGGTAGTCGTTGTCCCGGGGCAAGCGCCGCTGACCTGGTGGGACACGGCCGAGCCACGGCCCAGGACACGGCACGGCGTCCGGAGCGCGATCGGCCACCGGCTGCCGCACCGCCGGGCGCCTGATCATGGTCGTGGCGAGCTCAGGGCCCACTGTGCTCACGGCTGTGGTCGCGGCCTTGCCGATGGCGCCGGCCAGGGGTACACGTTGCCGGTGATCGAGCCGAGCATCGTGCTGAGCCCGGACGGACGCCGCCGGCCAGGCCTGGACCAGAGCCTGCTGGCGCTGTCTGCCACCGGCACCCGATACGGCGACATCGAGGTCCGCGGCCATCCGGACCCGGTCCGGCTCAGGATCACCGCCGCGGGGCTGCCGCCGGTCGATCTCATCGCCCCGACCCGGATCGGCGGGCCGCGGCTGCGCTGCTGCGGCCCGGCCACCCGGATGTCGGTGGCCGGCATGACCGCGTCCTTCGCGCAGCGGCCACTGCGCCTCACCCGCAGACAGCGGGCCCTGCACATCCACCTCGGCGACGCCGGCTACCACTGGACAGCGCACACGCTGATCAGGACCAACCAGCTCGTCAACGAGGCCACCGGCCCGGTGGCACTCACCCGCTGGACCGCCGGCAACGCCATCGTCACCCCGACCCCGGCCGCCACCGCGACGGACACCGCACTCGCCCTGGCGCTGTGCGTCGGCCTGGACACCGACCCCCTACACGTCCTCCGCCTGCTGGCACCCTGACCAGCCGGCCACACCGGGCGTTGCGGTCGCGGTTGACGGAGGCGGCGCGCAGCGCGGAGGTCGGGCTGCGCCGGATCGGCGCGGCGACAGCATGAACCGCGGTCGGCCGGTGCTGTATCCGCGTGCCTGGCGCGAGCGGTACGGCGCCGACCGCGAACGGCGGTCGCAGCACACCCTTGGCAGACTGTCGTGGGCGTGGCAGCCGTGACAGCGGCGGGTCGAGGAACGGAGTGGATGGTGAAAGCAGCTCGCTTCAGCCGGTTCGGGGGGCCGGAGGTCTTGGAGATCGTGGATGTGCCTGATCCGCATCCGGGTCCCGGCCAGGTCCGGATTGCGGTGCGCGCGGCCGGTCTCAACCCCAGTGACTGGAAGAAGCGCCAGGGCCTGATGGATCCGGAGCTCCCGCAGACCCTGGGCCACGAGGCGGCGGGCGTGGTCGACGAGCTCGGCGAGGGCGTTGTGGACGCGGCTGTCGGTGATCGCGTGTTCGGCTTGTCCGCCCAGGGCGCGGCCCAGGCCGAGCTGGCGGTGCTGTCGTACTTCGCACCTATCCCGCCGTCGCTTGACTTCCCCGCCGCCGCGGCGCTGCCCGCCGCCATCGAGACGGCCACCCGGGCACTCGATCAGCTCGGCGTCGCCGGCGGCGGCACGCTGCTGGTCAACGGCGCCTCCGGGAGCGTCGGCAGCGCCGCGGTTCAGCTGGCCGTGGCGCGCGGCGCGCGCGTGATCGGCACCGCCAGCCCGCCGAACCACGAGTACCTCCGCTCCCTGGGCGCCGAGCCCGTCGCCTACGGCGATGGCTTCGCAGCGCGGGTCCGCGCGCTCGCGCCCGATGGCGTCCAGGCCGCGCTCGACGTCGCCGGCAGCGGCGTCCTGCCCGAGCTCATCGAGCTCGCCGGCGGCCGGGAGCAGGTCGTGACGATCGCCGACTTCGCCGGCGCCCGCGAGCACGGGGTCAGGTTCAGCAGCGGGGACACCGGCCGCGCGGTCCACGCGCTCGCCGAGATCGGCGACCTGATCGGGTCCGGGCACTTCACCCTCCCGGCCATACACACCTTCCCGCTCACCGAGATCGCGCAGGCACACCACGCCAGCGAGCACGGCCACCTGCCCGGAAAACTCGTACTGACGGTCGGCCCCCCGACCCGCGCGCCCAGCTGACCCACACAGACACGACGGCGGCTGGGATCGCTATCACGTCCCACACCGGCCGCTACCGAAGTCGTTGCCAAGCACTGCGAGCGCCGATCCCGGCCCGGGGCAGTTCGTGAACAACGACCCGACGATCGACCCGCGGCCGACCCGCCGGGTCCGGCGTGGCGGGTCCACAGTGGATATTCCGTTGTCGGGTGCGGGCGTGGCGGCTGATGATGCGCGGATGGCGACGACCCGGCGGGCGGACATGTTCACCGCGGACGGCATGCCCTCAGACGACGATCCGCGCGAGCACCTGCCGCGGCTGGGTGACGAGCGCGGCACGCTGGTGCAGGCGTTGCGCAGACAGCGGCTCACGCTGGAGTTGAAGTGCGCGGACCTGGACGCGGAGCAGTTGGCCCGGCGGGCGGTCGAGCCGTCCACGATGTCGCTGCTGGGGATCGTGCGGCACCTGGCCGAGACCGAGCGTGGCGGGTTCCGCCGGCTGATGGCCGGCCAGGATGTGCCGCGGCTGTACATCTCGGCCGAGGACCGCGACGGTGACTTCGACGGCGCGGTCGCCGATCCGGCGGTGGTCAGGCAGGCGTGGGCGGCGTGGCGGGCCGAGGTGGACTTCGCGGACCGCTTCGTGGCCGACGCGCCCAGCCTGGACGTCACCGCCGAGGATCCGCACAACCAGCACGGCAGCGGCGGCGGGCCGATCTCGCTGCGCGAGATGCTGGTCGGGATGATCGAGGAGTACGCCCGGCACCTGGGCCACGTCGACCTGCTGCGCGAGCGCATCGACGGCCGCCTCGGGCAGTAGCCCCGGACCTGATCAACGTCGGCGGCGTCAGGATCGGGGCCGACGGGCAGGGACGGGCGAGCACCGCGCCGCCGGCCGGCGGCGGCCCGGTGACGGGGTCAGCGCCCGGCTGGCTCGGCGGCGCTGGCCGCCGGCTCCGGGGCCCCGTCCGGAGCGGTGTCGGACCAGCGGGCGAGCACGGTCGCCGCCACCGCCATCACCGCGAAGGCCACCACGGTCGCGGCCAACGGACCCGGTCGGCCGTCGGGGCGTTCACCGAAGGCGAGGATGCCGAGCACGATGGCGACGACCGGGTCGCCGATCGTCAGCGCAGGCAGGGACGCGGCCAGCGGCCCGGCCCGGTAAGCCAGCTGCGTCACCGCGATGGACAGCGCGCCGACACCGATCACGGCGTACCCCGACCAGGACCGGGCCAGGTCCAGCGGTGCGTCGACGGCGCTGGCCTGCTTGAGCAGCGCCGCGACGAGGCCGAACCCGACCCCGCTCGCGGTGCCGAGCAGAGCCGCCCGGCGCACCGGAGGACCGCGCAGGCCGGCCGCGCCGAGACCGAGGATGAGGACCAGCGTGACCGCGCCGCACAGCACCAGCCGCCCGGTGGTCGCCCGCTCGGCGCCGGCGGACGGGTTGGCCGTCAGCAGGAACACCGCCAGCCCGGCGACCAGCACCAGCGCGACCAGCCAGTCCCGCAGCGGCGGTCGCCGGCCCTCCAGCACGACGCTCAACGGCAGCGCGAACAGGATCCCGGACACCAGCAGCGGCTGAACCACGACCAGCCGTCCGGCCGACAGCGCGACCACATGCAGGGTCAGGCCGACGGCCCCGGCCAGCAGCCCGGCGATCCATACCGGGTTGGCCAGCAGGTGGGTGAGCAGTCTCCCGCTCCCGCCGGGCGGCGCCCGCCGGGCCGCGCGGTGCTGCAGCACGTTGGACCCCGCCGCGGCCAGCGCGGATCCCAGTGCGGCGAGCGCGACACCGGTGCCGGTCACGCACGGCGCCCGGTCATCAGGATCGCCGCGTCATCTGAGGCCCGGGTGCATGCTCCGATGCAAGCACGGTTCGGCCGTTCCTACCCAGGTTGGGGAGGCCCGGTCGGCCTGGGTTCAGTCGCTACCCGGTAGGTCGGCGAGCAGGGCGAGCGTCCGCTGCCAGGCGTCGGCCCGGGCCCGGGCGGTCCCGGCCGGCGTTCCGCCGTATTCGAGGTCGACGCCCGGGCCCGGCGTGGTCGTCATGGTGGTCGGCGCGTACGGAGCGCCGCCGATCAGGTGCCCGGCGCCGGGGTAGACGATGTGCTCGGCCCGGTGGCGGTGGCCGGCCAGGCGCTTGGCGGCGGGCTCGTGGTAGGCCGGGCCGGGGCCCTGGTCGTCGGCGCCGGAGATCAGCAGGACCGGGCCGTTGATCCGCTCGACCGGGATCGTCGCGGCCGTGACCTCGGGCCGGGACAGGCCCGGCTCGAACGCCATCCGCAGCGGCACCGGCCCGCCTGCCGCCACCAGTGCGGCGAGCTCGGGGGTCACCACGTTCGGGATGTACGGCAGGGGCTCGCCACGGTAGGTCCAGTTCGGTACGGGGGTAGCGAGGATCTCGAGGAACGAGCCGTCCACGATGCTCTGGCTGATGCCCTGGGTGACCAGCCCGCTGCCGACGTAGCTGACCACGCCCCGGACGGCGGGGAACGTCGCGCCCGCCAGCAGCGCCGCCTCGCCGCCCTTGGAGGTCCCGACCACCGCGATGCGCGCCGGATCGGTCCCCGGCAACCCGCGCAGGTGATCGATCGCGCGGCCGAAGTACTCCAGCGGGATGTCGCGCAGCGTCGGCGGCACCCCCGGCAGGCCGGCGTACGCCAGCGCCAGCACCGCGTACCCGTGCGCCGCCAACAACGCCGCATCCAGCTCGTGCAGCCCGCCCTCCGACCCGCCCAGCATCAGCACGCCAGGCATCACCTGGTCACCGGCGGGCCGGTAGAGCACCCCGACCAGCCCGTCGGCGGACACGTCGGTGCGCACCAGCCCGGCCGGCACCTTGGCGCGCTCGACCTGCGCTGCCGCCACCTCGACACCGTCGATCTCGGCCGTGAACCGCACCCGCACCGGATCCAGCGGCGCGCCGCGCGTCCCGGCGTCCGGGCCGGGCTCGAGCGACCAGATCAACCCCATCGGATCGGTCCCGGCGTAGCCGCCCGCTGCCGGGGCGTCCCGCCGCAGGTCAATCGTGCCGGCGCCGTCGGCCACGAAGGTCGCCGCCGACCGCCAACGCCGCCCGGCCACATCGGCCTGCTCGGCCCGCACGGTCACGGCCGCGCCCGCAGGCAGCTCCGACAGCCGGATCCACAGCTCGGTGTCGAAGACGGGCCGGTCCGGAGAGATCGAGAAGTTCGTCATGCCCGCAACGTAGGATCCGATAACCGACAGAGCTATGTCGGTTATCGGAGGTGGGTCAGTGCCCCAGCGCCTCATCGGCCCCGGCCACACCAAGGGCTACGCCCAACTCCACCAGGCGGTGCCGCTGATCGAACGCCAGCACGCCCTCATCGAGGAACTCCGCGCCTGGGCCCCGCGCCACGTTCCCGGCCGTCTCCTCGCCGAGCGCACCGGTACCACCGTCCGCACCGTCGAACGCGACATCGCCCGCATGGTCGCCGCCGGCGTCCCGGTGCACGTCCGCCGCGGCCCCCACGGCGGCTACCGGATCGACGCCCGCCGCGAGCTCCCGCCGCTCACCCTCACCCCCGGCGAAGCCTCCGCCCTGGTCGCCTCCCTCGTCGCGGTCGGCCCCTACACCTCGGCCACCGCGGCCTCCGCCCTCACCAAACTCCTGGACGCCCTCACGACCGGGCAGCCCGCCGCGGCGGGCAAGGGCGATCGGCCGGCGATGCGGCGGGTCTGACCGCGGCGTGTCTGGCCGGCTGGGCGGCGGTCAGCTCGACCGCGCCGTCCCAGGTTTCGCACGGCCTGGTCAGCACCCCGCGGGCCGGGCTGGTGCTGGCGCACTTGGGCGAGCGCCGGGTCCGGCGTCGGTGCGTGGGCGTCTTCTCTGCGAACGGCGACGCGGTGACGGCTGCGTTGGCTTCCGCTGGGTGCGCCGCGCCGGGTTGGATGATCCGCCAATGCCTGTTCCGGACGCTGAGTCAACGAGGAGATTCCTGTGGGTCGACGGACCGTTACGCTTGTTGCCGCTCCGCTGGGGAGTTTGCTGCCGGGCCGCCCGGTCGACTGGGATCAACTGCCTTCCGACGCGCTCAGCTGGGCCGACCAGCAGGCCAACCAGGGCAACGAGATGGTGACTGTTATCGAGGGTGACCACCGCGCCGAACTCCAGGGCAACTACGACGTCTACCTCGCCACCGTGGCCTGAGCGGCAACTGCGCCGGCACACCTCCGGCGCGGCCGTGGCCGGGTGGGTTGTCGTGGGCTGGTCGTGATCGCTGGGCGTGTTAGAGTCGGGCCGAGTTGCAGCAGTTGAATTCCTCGAAGGTCTCGACATGACGCCCGCGGGAGTCCGACCGTGGGCGTTGTTGTTTCGGTTTCTCCGGTTGCCGATAGCGCGCCTGGCAGCTCGGAAGGCCACACGGAGTGGCTTTTCGGATCGGCTTCGATGAAGGAGAGACGGATGACGCAAGGCAGTGTGAAGTGGTTCAACGGGGACAAGGGCTTCGGTTTCATCGCCCCGGACGGCGGCGGCGCGGACGTGTTCGTGCACTTCTCAGCGATCGAGGCGAGCGGCTTCCGCAGTCTCGACGAGAACCAGCGGGTGGAGTTCGACATCACCCAGGGCCAGAAGGGGCCACAGGCCGAGCGCGTCCGGCTCGTCTGACCCACGTCGCACCGCGCAACGGCCGGCCACAGGTCGAACCGGCGGGACCTGCGCCCGTACCCGCCGGTGGCGACGGTTTCGCCGTAGCCCGAAAGGCTGGCACTGCGCGGGGGCGGCGCCCTACGGTCAGCCGACCTCGACCTCAGGATGTGCCTCGACCTCAGGATGTGGGAGATGACTGCTGTCCGTCGGCCCTGGTCTGGCGGCTGGTTGTACCAGGCCCCGTGACCCCGAAAATGCGCCCGGCAATCGACCGGCGGCCCGCCGGGCACGCTCGGCCGAACTGGCTTCGGCACGCCGCCTGACCCGCGGCGCCGGCGCGCTCGTGTGGCTCTGGCCTGGATCCGGCAGTACGGTCTGGTCGGCTGCCTCCGTGCGGTGGGCCGTCCGCCTGGGGGGCGTTGGCCGGTGGCGGCGCGGGGATCATCGCGCGCTGCCGACTCGGTCGGCCGTGCCGGCGGCCTTTCGAGTGACCGGGGTGGGGGTGTCGGGCTTGTTTCTGGTTACCGGCCAGGCTTATGACGGGTTCATGGGTCGCTACTCGCGTCCGCTGGCGGTGGCTTTCGCTGACGCGGCGGGGGTCGCGGCCGGCCAGTCGGCGCTCGATGTCGGGTGTGGGCCAGGTGCGCTGACCGGTGAACTGGTTGATCGGTTGGGCGCCGGTTCGGTCTCGGCGTGCGACCCGTCGCCGCCGTTCGTGGCCGAGTGCGCGGCGCGTCATCCCGGTGTGGTGGTGCGGCTGGGGCAGGCCGAGGCTGTTCCGTTCGCGGCCGGGAGCTTCGACCGTGTGCTGGCCCAACTCGTGCTGCACTTCGTGACCGATCCGGCCCGGTGTGTCGGTGAGTTCCGCCGGGTGCTGCGTCCGGGGGGAGTTGTCGCGGCGTGCGTGTGGGACTTCGCCGTGGGCATGCAGATGCTGCGCCTGTTCTGGGACGCGGCACTGCTCATCGACCCGGCGGCCCCGGACGAGGCGCGGACGCTCCGGTTCGGACGCGAGGGGGAGATCGCCGAACTCCTGGCCCAGGCGGGGCTGGACGACGTCGCCGAGACCACGCTGGACGTCGAGTCGACCTATGCGAACTTCGAGGAACTGTGGTCAGGTTTCCTCGCCGGTGTCGGCCCGGCCGGCTCCTACTGCCTCAGCCTGAGTGACGACCGGCGAGCCGCCCTCCGCGACGAACTGTTCGACCGGCTCGGCTCGCCAACCGGAGCCTTCACCCTCGGCGCCACAGCACGGTACGCATCAGGCCACTCGCCGCACTGACGCGAGACCCCAGTTGCGGCATCGGCGCGCGACCCGGGACAGCGTCGGAGCGACGGCCGGCAGTTGATCAACCACGGGCACGCGGCCGCGTTCGCCGATCGCGGCCACCGGGTGGTCGCGGCTGACCTGCGCGGTCGCGCGGTCACGGCGCGAGCGCACAGCCGCACCAGGCTGCGGAGCGGCCGTCCACGCGGGCCGTACGACGTCGTCAGTTGGACCGCGGCGGGGCAGCCCAGCCTGCCGACGATCGTTGGATGTGTCGCGATGGTCGTCGCGCTCACCGGGGGAAGGCGCGGAACCAGGCCTGGCGGTCGGTCGGATGCGGGCCGCGCCGGCGGCGTACCGGCGGGTAGGTGCTGATCGGCTCGTAGTGGTCGGTGCGGTTGACCAGCACGCCTTCGCCGCCGGTGAGGTCGGGCAGGACCGCGGCCAGCCCGGGCACCTGCGCCGACGGCAGGTGCCCGGCCAGCCGCAGGTAGCCGCCGGCGGCAGTGGCGTCGAGCAGTGCGGCGCCGAGCCGGCCGAGCAGGTTCAACACCGGCCCGCGGCCGGCCTCGGGCAGGTCCAGCTCGAACCGGTCCACTGGCTGGCACACCTGGGTGC
>Ga0307500_10000089_pt1 | contig 28455 bp, 27 predicted proteins | sample 14_S_MG_FD_201362 | JGI IMG/M metagenome (GOLD analysis project Ga0307500, IMG submission 201362) | Soil microbial communities from Populus trichocarpa stands in riparian zone in the Pacific Northwest, United States - 14_S | ecosystem: Environmental > Terrestrial > Soil > Riparian zone > Trees... | reverse complement strand
TCCGGCATCGCGGAAACCTTCTTAGGCTTCGCGGTTTGCGCTGGCGCGCGCGTCCTGGTCTCCGGCGCGGCTCGCAGTGCCGCTGTTTTCCTGCCGGCGCGCGCGTCGGCCGCTTCGCCGCGGTTCGAGTGCCAGACTGCGTCGGCCTGTGTCTTGCCCTTGGCCAGCATGAACGGCCTCGGCGCCTTGCCTTTGCCTTGCGCGATCTGCGCCATGGTTCGTCCTGAAGCCACGGAGCGATCCTCTTCCAGAATGTCGTTGGCCTCGCCTTCCCCCGCGAATTCGTCGCGGTGCTTGATCAGGAGCCAGTTGGTGCGCTTGCCGCCGTAGCGGTCGCCTTTCATCCGCACCAGCACCCAGCTGCCGTGCAGCTTGTCGCCGTGCAGCGTGAATTTCAGGTCGCCCTTCTTGAAGCCGCGATCGGGATCATCGGATTCCCAGGTGCCGCGATCCCACAGCATAACGGTGCCGCCGCCATACTGGTCGTCCGGGATGGTGCCTTCGAAATCGCCGTATTCCAACGGATGATCCTCGACCTCGACCGCGAGCCGCTTGTCGCGCGGATCAAGCGACGGTCCTCGCGTCACCGCCCAGGATTTGAAGACCCCGTCGAACTCCAGCCGCAGGTCGTAATGCAGCCGCGTTGCGTCATGCTTCTGGATCACGAACCTGCGCTGCTTCGCCGGCGCGACTTTGACGTCGCCGGACGGCTCCGCAGTCTTGCCGAAATCGCGCTTCTTCCGGTACGTGCTGAGTTTCTTCAACGCCACTGCAAACCTCGACCATCCGGACCGCGCGCATGGCGGCATCCGGAACGAAAACCCATACTAGCCGTTGAAGTTCCGAAACCCAACCATGCCGGAGATTGCGATGGCCCCCCGCGCCTACTGGAAAGGCACGCTAAAACTCTCTTTGGTATCGTGTCCGGTCGTGCTCTACCCGGCCTCGACGTCGGTCGAGAAAACCCGCTTCCACATGATCAACAAGGAGACCGGCAACCGGCTGAAGCAGCAGATGATCGACGCCGAGACCGGCGACGTCGTCGAAAGCGACCAGAAGGGCCGCGGCTACGAGTTGAAGAAGGGCCAGTATGTCGAGATCGAAAAGGAGGAGCTCGAGGCCGTTCAGATCGAGAGCAATCACACCATCGAAATCGACAGTTTTGTGCCGCGGGATGAAATCGACAAGCGCTATTACAACCATCCCTACTACGTTGCGCCCGATGGCAAGGCCGCCATCGACGCCTTCGCCGTGATCCGCGATGCCATGAAGGATGAGGAACGGGTCGCGCTGGCGCGCATCGTGCTGACCAACCGCGAGCACGTCATCGCGATCGAGCCGCTCGGCAAAGGCCTGCTCGGCACCACCCTGCGCTATCCCTACGAACTGCGCGATGAGGACGACTATTTCGAGGACATCAAGACGCCGAAAATCACCAAGGACATGGTCGAACTGGCGGGCCACATCCTGCAGACCAAGGCGGCGCATTTCGATCCCTCGAAATTCAAGGACGAATATGAGAACGCGCTGAAGGCGCTGGTCCGCCGCAAGGCCTCCGGCAAGCCGATCAAGGTCGCCGAGCCTGCGGAAAAGCCGGACAACGTCGTGAACCTGATGGATGCGCTGAAGGCCAGCCTGAAGGGAAAGCCGGCGGGCAAGCGACGTGCTCCGGCTTCGCGGCGGGCGCCGGCACGCCGGGCGGCAAAGAAGGCGCACCGGTCGACGGCACGACAGCGCAAGGCGGGGTGATCCTCGCTCTCTCCGTCATTGCGAGGAGCAAAGCGACGAAGCAATCCATAGCTCCGCTGGGATTCTGGATTGCTTCGCTACGCTCGCAATGACGGTGCCCTACCTGCCGCCTAACGCTTCGACTTCTTCGCCGTCTTCGTCTTCGCAACCTTCCGCTTCTTCGAAGCCTTCTTCGGCACCTTTTCGCCCTTGGCCCTCGCCTCCGACAGTCCGATCGCAATCGTCTGCTTGCGGCTCGTGACCTTCTTGCCCGAACGGCCGCTTTTCAGCGTGCCAGCCTTGCGCTTCTTCATCACGCGTTCGACATCGGTCGATGCCTGCTTCGAATATTTCCGTGCCATTGCCTTTCTCCGGCTTTCCTTCGCTTGGTGAAAAAGTAATCACCGGTGGCATGCAAAGTTCCTCGCACGCCACAGTCCGCTTGCATTGACCGGCCACGGAAGGCATTTTGGCCGCCGGGGGGCGAACGAAACGCCGGCAACAAGAACGGCGCTGCCCCCGGACTGGGGAGGATTTGATGACATTGACGAAGTCGCACGTCGCGGGCCCATCGACGCCCGCGGTGCGGGAGATGACGTTCGGCGACCTCCTGCGCAAGGCGGCCGAGGCAGCGCCCGATCGCGTGGCCCTGATTGCGGGCGTCCCCGATCCAAAACTGCGCCGTCAATGGACCTACGCGCAATTTTACCGCGAAGTCCAGCGCACCGCCCGCGCGCTGCTGTCGCGTTTCAAGCCGGGCGAGCGCATTGCCGTCTGGGCGCAGAACCTCCCGGAATGGATGATGCTCGAATTCGGCGCCGGCATGGCGGGCATGGTCCTCGTTACCGTGAACCCTGCCTTTCGCGCGCGCGAGGTGGAATATGTGCTGAAGCAGTCACGCTCGGCCGGCGTCTTCGTCGTCAACAGCTCTCGCGGCAACCCGATGCTGGAGACGGTGCAGGCGGTGGCGTCGAACTGCCCCGAACTGCGCGAAATCATCTGCTTCGACGACTGGAGCGCTTTCATCACCGCAGGCGACGACGAAGGCATCAAGCTTCCAACCGTCAGTCCCGACGATCCCGTCATGATCCAGTACACCTCGGGCACCACGGGCTTTCCGAAGGGCGCCCTGCTCCGCCATCGCGGACTGCTCAACAACGGCGCCGACACCGCCGACCGCATGGGCGTCGATTCCGGTGATGTCTTCGTCACCACGATGCCGCTGTTTCACACCGGCGGCTGCGTCTGTTGCGTGATCGGCGCGGTGTCGAAAGCAGCGACCCAGGTGCTGGTCGAGGCCTTCGAGCCCGGACTGGTGCTTGAAATGCTGGAAACCTACCGTGGCAATGCGATGCTCGGCGTTCCCACCATGCTGGTCGCGATGCTGGAGCACGCGAGATTCCCGACCACCGACCTCTCTTCCGTCAAGGCGATCTGTTCGGGCGGTTCCACTGTGCCCGCCACGCTGGTGCGGTTGCTGGAAGAAAAGCTCGGCGCTCCGTTCACGATTGTTTTCGGCCAGACCGAATGCTCCCCAGTCGCGGCGCAAACCGGCACCACCGACAGCGTCGAGGACAAGGCCAATACCATCGGCCTGCCGCTTCCCAACATGGAAAACAAGATCATCGACCCCAACACCGGCGAGACCGTTCCGATCGGCACGATCGGCGAGTTCTGCACCCGCGGCTATCACGTGATGCTCGGGTACTTCGAAATGCCCGATGCGACCTCAGCCGCGATCGACGCCGACGGCTGGCTGCATACCGGCGACCTCTGTGCAATGGACGCGCGCGGCTATTGCACGGTGGAAGGCCGGCTGAAGGACATGATCATCCGCGGCGGCGAGAACATCTATCCGCGCGAGCTGGAGGAGCTGTTGTTCAAGCACCCGAAGGTCGGTGAAGTCGCCGTCGTCGGCGTTCCCCACGAGAAGTGGGGCGAGGAGGTCGCAGCCTTCATCCGCCCGGCGCCCGGCGCAACAATAGAAAAGGAAGAGCTGATCGACTACATGCGCGCCTCGCTCGCCCCGCAAAAGACGCCAAAGCATTGGTTCGTGGTGGACGCCTTCCCGCTGACGGGATCAGGCAAGATCCAGAAATTCAAACTGCGCGAAGCCTGGAGCAAGGGCGAGATGACGGCGATCTGAGACCGGCGGAGAGCGCGCAGCGTTATTCTCATACAACCGCAACGGTGGTAGGATGATTCGCCGCTGGGGGCCATCAATGCTACGTCTGAACTTGATCTCGAAGCAGGAAACACCGCGCCGAAACATGGCGCACCGCCTGATCTGCCGTGGCGCTGACGGGCAATGGACGAGTCAATAGGTCCGCATGATGTTTGACCGGGCCTATCGGCAGCGTCTTGAAGCTGATCTTGAACGATGGGAAGCGAACGGCGTGATCACGCCTGCGGTCGGCGCCACCATCCGCGTCGCACTTCCGCCGCTCGCTCCCGGCATCAACATCGCGGTGGTGGTCGCCATCGTCGGCGGTCTTCTGATCGCCGCGGCGTTTCTGGCGTTCGTCGCGGCGCATTGGATAGAGCTCGCGCGACTGCTGCGCCTGGCCATCCTGTTTGCCGGCATCCTGGCCGCCCATGGTCTCGGCGGTTGGTTCGCCCGCGCCGGGCAGCCGGTCCTCGCCGATCTCTGCGCCGCGGTGGGCGCGATCATCTTTGGCGCCGGAATCGCGCTGGTCGGCCAGATGTATCACCTGGGCAGCGACTTTGCCGGCGGCATGCTGCTGTGGTCCCTGGGGGCGCTTGCGACAGCGGCGTTGACCGGCTCGCGCGGAGCGCTTGCAGTGGCACTGGTTGCCGCGACCATATGGAGCAGCATGCGGATCCTTGAGGTGCGCGAGCCGCACTTTTCCTTTGTGGTGGTCTGGGTCATTGCCGCCGGCCTCGCACTCGCCTGGAAGTCGCGCGTGGCGGCCCACCTCGTCGCGCTGGCCGCGCTGGCCTGGTGGATCGCGGAAGCGCTGCAACCCGGCCTCGCACCGTCATTCCTGCTGGCCTACGGGGCAGTCATGCTGTTCGGGGCTGGCCTCGCGCTTGCCGCGGCACCATGGCCGAGTGCATCGTCGGCCGGGGCTGTCCTGTCCATTTATGGAGCTTTCGCGCTAGCCGGCGCCGCCGTCGTGCAGGTGATCGTCGCCAACGAAATATTCTACGGCAAATTGGGAGCCCTGAACCAACCGCTTTGGATGATCTCTTGCGCCGCAGCCGGGGCGTTCCTCGCGCTCATGGCGGCCGCGACGACGCGGCGGGCCGGCGTGATCTTTGCCGGAAGTGCGATTGGCTTCGTCCTTCTTGCTGCGCTGGCATGGACTCCGTCGAAGCCGGGCGAGCCGTGGTACGTCTACGCCTTCGAGCTCTGCGCCATGCTCTTCCTGGTCGTCTCCGGCCTACTCGGCGGCGCGCGCCCGCGGCTTGTCGCCGGCTGGCTCGGGATCGCCGGCTGCATCGCAGCTATCACATGGGCAGCGAAGGGCACGCTGCTGAGCCGCTCGATATTCCTTGCGGTCGCCGGGGCCGTTGCCGTTGTGCTTGCCCTGGCGCTCAATCGCTTGCTGCCAAGGGCCCGCGAATGATCAAGACCCTGGCTGCATCCCTCGCTGGACTCTGGGCCCGCACCCCGAAAATCGTGCTGTTCGGCGCTGCGGCACTGGTACAGGTCGCGCTGCTGACCATGATGATCGCCGATCGGGTCCAGATTCTGCGCGACGGCAAGGAAGTGACCTTGCAGAGCCGTCCCGTCGATCCGCGCGATCTCCTGCGCGGCGACTATGTCGTCCTCGGCTACGACATTTCGCAGTTGCCGGCTGGTGCACTCCTGAACCAGCCCGCCAGCTCTCGCAACCCCTCCGTATTCGTCAAGCTCGCACCCAATCGCGACGGCATCTACGAAGCGGTGTCCGTACATGCAGAACCTGTCGCGGTGGCAAGTCCCGAGGTGCTGATCCGTGGCAGCATTGTCTATGGCGCCAGCTGCGGTTCACGCGGTTATGCCTTCTGCGAGAAGCTCTCGATTCGCTACAATCTCGAAAGCTATTTCGTTCCCGAGGGTGAGGGCCGGAAGCTCGAAGACGTCCGCAACAAGGGCAAGCTCTCGGTCGTCGCGGCAGTCCTTCCGTCAGGACGCGCCGCCATCAAGCGCCTGCTGATCGACGGCAGACCGGTCTACGAGGAGCCGTGGTTCTAGCTCCCACATCCGCAGACCAGGTGATTTCGCGAATGGTTGCCATCCTTAGCCCTTGAAGGTCGGTTGCCGTGGGTGGATGCAGTCCCTGAAATCCGCAAAACCCTTCCACGCCGGTTCCGGCGCGTCCTGTCCGGCGATCGGCACATACATCGACGGCTCGATCGCGCCCATCGTCGGAATATAGCGCGGACAGTTCGGAAAGATCGCGCGCGCAGTCACGCGGACGATGAGCTGCGCGCCGACGCACTCCGCCAGTAGCGGGTCGCGGTCACTCACGCTGGCGCTGCCATTGACCCGCAGGCGCCGCGGCTTGTCATGCATGGCGATGAACAGCAGGCCGACATCGGCATTGGCGACGATGTTGCCGAGGCTCTTGAACATGCCGTTTCCGTCATAGTCGGGGAATGCGATCTCGGAAGGGCCAGTGATGCGCACAAAGCCCGGCGCTCCACCCTTGAACGAGCAATCGGGCCGGCCCCCGGCGTCCGCCGTTGCCAGGAAGAAGTAAGGCAGGCCTTCGATGAACTGCTTGTCGTCGGCCGAAAATTCCTTGCGCATCAGCTTCTCTTCCAGCCGATCGGAAATCCGGCGGCTGTCGAACCGGTCCTGCAGTTGCCGATTGCCTTCGTGAAACATGACGCTCTCAGCCATGGCCGTGCTCCCGCTGCCCGAGTTTCCTGCGCGCTCCCGCCACGAAACCTACCACTTCACCGTCAAACGGCATAACCGCTGTGGTCATTCAATCCGGCGCACGCAACCGGTAGCCGATACCGGTCTCGGTCAGCACGAATTGCGGACGCTCCGGATCGACTTCGATCTTCTGGCGGAGCTGGCGGACATAGACCCGCAGATATTGCGCATCCGTCAGTTCATCCCACAGCTCTTTCAACAGGAAGCGATGCGTCAGCACCTTGCCGGCGTGCTGCACCAGAGCGCGTAGCAATTCATATTCCTTCGGCGAGAGCTTTACCTCGCGCTCGCCCACCTTGACGATGCGGCGGACCAGATCCACCGAGAGATCGCCGGTGCGAAACACCGGCCGCTCGCCCTGCACCTGCAACTGGTGCCGCAGCGCTGCGCGCATCCGCGCCAGCAGCTCATCCATGCCGAATGGCTTGGTCAGATAATCGTCGGCGCCGAGGTCGAGCGCCTGCACCTTGCCGGCCTCGTCGCCCCGGCTCGACAACACCACGATCGGCACGCCTTCGTTGCGACCGCGGATCATGCGCAACAATTCGTGTCCCTGGATATCGGGCAGTCCGAGATCGAGGATGATCAGCGCCGGGCCCTCCGCCAGCTTCTCCAGCGCGATCTTGCCGTTGGAGGCTTCGAGGATGTCGTAGCCTTGCGTGCTCAGCCCCATCCGCAGCAATTTTCGGATTGCCGGCTCGTCGTCGATGACCAGGACCTTGATCGGGGAGGCATTCATGCGGCAGTGTCCAGCGCGGTTGACGCCGCCGGTACAGGCAGCCGAATGGTTATGACCGCCCCGCTGCGGTCGGCGCGGTTGGCCGCCGTGATCGTGCCGTGCATCGCCTCGACGAAACCGCGCGAGATCGCCAGCCCCAGCCCGGTGCCCGGACGAACGTGATCGCCCTTGTTCACGCGATAGAATTTATCGAACACACTTTCAAGCTCTGCCGGCGGGATGCCGTCTCCTTCGTCGATGACTTGCAGCGATACCGTCTCCCTGTCGCGCAAGCTGGTGATCGATATCGTTGTATCGGCGGGCGAATATTTGGCGGCGTTATCCAGCAGGTTGAAGAGCACCTGTTCGAACAGCACCGCATCCAGTTCCAGCATCGGCAAGTCGGCCGCCAGTTCAAGCCTGATCGTGTGATGCGCGAGGATCTTGCTGGCGCGCCGCAACACGCTGCCGACGATCTCGCCGATATCGTGCAGCGCGGTGTTCGGCACGATGGCCCCGGATTCCAGCTTGGTCATATCGAGCAGGTTGGCGATGAAACGATTGAGCCGCTCGGATTCGTCGATCACGGTCGCCAGCAGATCGCGCTTCTCGGCATCGGTCAATCCGCTGGCGAGATCCCGCATCGTGCTGGCGGCGCCGAGCACCGACGCCAGCGGCGTTTTCAGATCGTGAGAGATCGAGGTCAGCAGCGCGGCGCGCAACCGGTCCGACTCCACCGTCCGCTTGACGTGGTCCATGTCCTCGACCAGCAACACCCGCTCGATCGCAAGCGCGCCTTGATCGACCAGCGCATCGAGCAGGCGGCGCTGGTCCGGCGTCAGCAATGGGCCGGTCCGGTCGTTGTCGATCCCGATGACGCCGATCGCGCCGCGCCCGGTCCGCATCGGCAGGAACAGCCGCTTTGCCCCAGGCAGCGTATCCGAACCGCGTCCGGCGGGGCGATCGTTGCCCCAGGCCCAATTGGCGGCGGCGAGGTCGGCCTGGTCGAGCTGATCTTCCGGCGGGTAGCCGGACTTGACCGTCAACGCGCCCGCTTCCGGCAACAGCAGCACAACCCGCACCTTCAGCATCAGGGCGGTCTGATACGCAGTCGCCCACAGCACGTCGTCCAGTGTCGCGGTGCCCGCCAGCTTGCGGCTGAAGGCGTAAAGCGACTCGGTGGTACGCACCCGGCCAATCGCCGTATCGGCCTGCGAACGCACCCGCGCCGCGACGTTGGAGACCAGAAGCGCGATCAGCATGAAGAAGAAGAACGCGGCGACATTGGTCGGATCGGTTATGGTGAAGGTATAGACCGGCGGCAGGAAAAAGAAATTGTAGCCCAGCGACGCCGCGACGCTCGCAACCATCGACGGCCACAGGCCGTAGCGCGCAGCGACGCCGACCACGGCGGTGAGAAACACCAGGTCGACATTTTCGATGCCACCGAACATGGGCTGGATCAGCACGGCGACCGCGAGGCCGATCGCAACGAACAGCAGCGCCATCATATAGGTCCGCGGGTTGAACGGCTCCTGCCGCGCCGCGGTCTGCACCGCCGGCTTCGCTACGCCCTCTTCGTCGCCGGCGATGACGTGGACGCTGATATTTCCGGAGCGCCGCACCAGATCGTGCACGACCGAGCCGCGCGTCAGTTCGAACCACCACGAGCGCGCCGACTTGCCAATGATGATCTGCGTCACGTTGTTGGCGTGCGCGAAGTGGATGACGTCATCGGCGATGCGGCGGCCGACGCCGGGAATGGTCAGCGCCTCGCCGCCGAGCGCTTCCGCCAGCCGCATGGTGTCGGCCAGCCGGTCACGCTGCTCGTCGGTCAATTGCAGGCTGCGCCTTGTCTCGATGCTGATCGCCGTCCACTGCGCGTGCAGCCGGTCGGCCAGCCGCTTGGTGTAGCGTACGAGGCCGGCCGCCCGCGGGTCTTCGCTGACGCAGACCAGCATGCGCTCGCCCGCGGCCCAGGGGCCTGCGATGGCGTTGGCCTGCATATGGGTGAGCAATTGCTCGTCGACCCGCTCGGCGGTGCGGCGCAGCGCCAGTTCGCGTAGCGCGGTGAGATTGCCCGGCGAGAAGTAGTGCTCCAGCGCGCGTTCGGCCTGCTTCGGGACGTAGACCTTGCCTTCCTTCAGCCGCTGGATCAGGTCGTCGGGCGTGAGGTCGATCAGTTCGATGGCATCGGCGCGGTCGAACACGGAATCGGGCACGGTCTCGCGCACCCGCACATGCGTGATCTGCGCGACCACGTCGTTGAGGCTTTCGATATGCTGGATGTTGACCGCGGTATAGACATCGATTCCGTGCGACAGCAGTTCCTCGACGTCGAGATAGCGCTTGGGGTGACGGCTGCCCGGCGCGTTGGTGTGAGCGAGTTCGTCGACCAAGGCGATTTGCGGCCGCCGCGCGATCAGCCCATCGAGGTCCATCTCCTCGAGCGTCTGGTCCCTGTAGCTGATCCGCTTGCGCGGCAGCACCTCGAGCCCTTGCAGCAAGGCCTCCGTCTCCGCCCGTCCATGGGTCTCGACCACGCCGACGACGACATCGGCGCCCGCCTTCTTCCTGGCGTGCGCGCTCTGCAGCATTTCGTAGGTCTTGCCGACGCCGGGGGCGGCGCCGACAAAGATCTTGAGCCGCCCGGCCTGATCACTCTCCCGCCGGGCGGCCTCCAGTAGTGCATCCGGCGAAGGCCGCTGTTCAGTGTCGCGATTTGCCATAAGGCATTATAGTCGCCGCTTCCGGCTGAGCCTAGCCACCGTCATTTGGAGGCCGCGTCCAGCGCCAAATTGAGTGCCAGGACGTTGACGCGCGGCTCGCCGAGCAGCCCGACAAAGCGGCCCTGGGTATTCGCGGCAACGAGCTGGCGAACACGATCCTCGGGCATATTGCGGGCCTTGGCCACGCGCGGCACCTGGAACAGCGCGCCCTCCGGCGAAATGTCGGGATCGAGGCCGCTGGCGGAGGTGGTGACGAGGTCGGCCGGCACCGCGGCCGAGGGATTCTCGGCCTTCAGCTTCTCGACGTCCTCCTTGACCCGGTCGTTCAGCGCCTTGCTGGTCGGGCCGAGGTTGGAGCCGCCGGAGTTGGCGGCGTTATAGGGCGCCGACACGGTCTTGGTCGAATCGGCAGGGTCCGGCGCCAGAGTAGCCGAAGGGCGGCCGTGGAAATATTTGTCGTCCTTGAACTCCTGCCCGATCAGGGCCGAGCCGACCACCTTGCCGTCCTTCTCGATCAGGCTGCCTTGCGCCTGTTTCGGGAAGATGACGCCGGCGATTGCCGTCATGGCGAGAGGATAGGCCAGGCCCGTGATGGCTGTCAGGAGCAACAGGATGAGGATGGCGGGACGGATTTCGCGAAGCATGGTTGCCTCCTTAAGCGAGGTGCAGGGCCGCGACGACGAGGTCGATGGCCTTGATGCCGATAAAGGGAATGATGATGCCGCCGAGACCGTAGATCAGCAGGTTACGGCGCAGCAGCGCTCCAGCGCCGACGGCGCGGTAGGCGACGCCTTTCAGCGCCAGCGGGATCAGCGCGATGATGATCAGCGCGTTGAAGATGATCGCCGACAGGATCGCGCTTTGCGGGCTGGCGAGGTGCATGACGTTGAGCACCTCGAGCTGCGGGTAGAACGCCAGGAACATCGCCGGAATGATGGCGAAGTATTTGGCAACGTCGTTGGCGATCGAGAACGTGGTCAGCGCGCCGCGAGTCATCAGGAGCTGCTTGCCGATCTCGACCACTTCGATCAGCTTGGTCGGGTTGGAATCGAGGTCGACCATGTTGCCGGCCTCGCGGGCGGCCTGCGTGCCGGTATTCATGGCGACGCCGACGTCGGCTTGTGCGAGTGCCGGTGCGTCGTTGGTGCCGTCGCCGCACATTGCCACCAGCTTGCCCTTGGCCTGCTCGTCACGGATCAGCTTCAGCTTGTCCTCAGGGGTCGCCTGCGCCAGGAAATCGTCGACCCCGGCTTCGGCGGCAATGGCGGCTGCCGTCATCGGGTTGTCGCCGGTGATCATGACGGTGCGGATACCCATGCGCCGCAATTCTGCAAAGCGCTCACGGATGCCGCCCTTGACGATGTCCTTGAGGTGAATGACGCCAAGCAGGCGACCATCCTTGGCGACCGCAAGCGGCGTGCCGCCTTCCTTGGCGATCTCATCCGAAATCGCCTGAAGTTCGCGGGCAGCATCCGAGTTGACGGTCGGTTGCAACGCACGAACCGCGTTGCCGCTCGCCATGGTCTGCGCCGTGCCACCGCCGATGAAGTTGAGGATTGCATCCACCGCGCCCTTGCGGACCGAGGAAGATCCGGCGTCGATGCCGCTCATGCGGGTTTGCGCGGTGAAGGGCACGAAGGTCGCCGAAAGCTCCTTCATATCGCGGCCACGGATACCGTATTTCTCCTTGGCCAGCACGACGATCGAACGGCCTTCCGGTGTCTCGTCGGCAAGTGAAGCAAGCTGTGCCGCATCGGCCAATTCCTGCTCGGTGACACCGCGCACGGGGCGGAACGCCGTCGCCTGACGGTTGCCGAGCGTGATGGTGCCGGTCTTGTCCAGCAACAGCGTATCGACGTCGCCTGCCGCCTCGACCGCGCGGCCGGACATCGCCAGCACGTTGAAGCGTACCAGCCGATCCATGCCCGCAATGCCGATCGCCGACAGCAGCGCGCCGATGGTGGTCGGAATCAATGTCACGAACAGCGCCACCAGCACGACCACCGAGATCGAGCCGCCGGCATACGCCGCATAGCTCGGGATCGTCACGGTCGCGAACACGAAGATGATGGTCAACCCTGCAAGCAGGATGTTTAGCGCGATCTCGTTCGGCGTCTTCTGCCGCTCCGCGCCTTCGACCAGCTTGATCATGCGGTCGATGAAGGTCGATCCCTGCGCCGCGGTGATGCGAACGCGGATCCAGTCCGACAACACCTGCGTGCCGCCGGTCACGGCCGACCGGTCGCCGCCGGACTCGCGGATCACGGGCGCGGATTCACCCGTGATCGCGGCCTCGTTGACGGATGCGACGCCCTCGATCACCTCGCCGTCGGAAGGGATGTTGTCGCCGGCTTCGACCAGGACGATATCACCGACCTTGAGCGCGGTGCCGGGCACGAGGCGATAGACCTTGTTGTCCGAGCCCGAGAGCAGCTTGGCCTGGCTCTCGGTGCGGGTCTTCTTCAGCGACTCGGCCTGCGCCTTGCCGCGGCCTTCGGCGACGGCTTCGGCGAAATTGGCGAACAGCACCGTGAACCACAGCCACAGAATGATCTGGAACGTGAATCCGAGATTTGCACCGCCGGTGACGAGGTCGCGCAGGAAGATGACCGTGGTCAGTGCCGCCACGACCTCGACCACGAACATCACGGGGCTCTTGATCATCAGGCGCGGGTCGAGCTTGACGAAGGCCGATTTGATCGCAGGCAGCAGGATCTTCGGGTCGAGCATCGTCGACGCCGTTACCTTTTTCTGCATTTTCATGGCTTCCATGGACGTAACTCCGAAGAGGGATCTATCAGAACAGGGTGTTGGCGTTCATCGCGAGGTGCTCGACGATCGGCCCGAGCGCCAGCGCCGGGAAGAACGTGAGACCGCCGATGATCAGGATCACGCCGACAACGAGCCCCACAAACAAGCCGCCAGTGGTCGGGAAGGTACCCACCGAGGCGGGATGCGATTTCTTCGCCGCCAGCGAACCTGCAATGGCCATCGCCGGTACGATCATGAAGAAGCGGCCGACGAACATCGAACTGGCGAGCGTCAGGTTGTAGAAGAACGTGTTGCCGGTCAGGCCTGCGAAGGCGGAGCCATTATTGCCGGTCGCCGACGTGAAGGCATACAGGACCTCGGTGAAGCCGTGAGGACCGGCATTGGCCATCGACGCCACCGCCGGCGGGAACACAACCGCGACCGCCGTCCAGCCCAGATACATCAGCGGCAGGACCAGGATCGCGAGCATCGCCATCTTGACCTCGCGCGCCTCGATCTTCTTGCCGACATACTCCGGTGTGCGGCCGACCATCAGGCCGGCAACGAAGATCGCCAGCACGACGAACAGCAGCATGCCGTAGAGTCCCGCGCCGACACCGCCGATGATGATTTCACCGAGCTGCATGTTGATCAGCGGGATCATGCCGCCAAGCGCGGTGAACGAATCATGCATGGCGTTGACCGCGCCGCAGGAGGCCGCCGTGGTGATGACCGCGAAGAGAGAGGAGGCAACGATACCGAAGCGAACTTCCTTGCCTTCCATGTTACCACCCGTCAGGCCCAGCGCACTGAACCCCGAGGTGCCGTTGGCTTCGGCCCAATAGGTAACGGCGACGCCTGCAATAAACAGCACGCCCATCACGGAGAGAATCGCCCAGCCCTGGCGCTGGTTGCCGACCATGCGGCCGAATACGTTGGTGAGCGCGGCGCCGAGCGCGAAGATCGAGAGCATCTGCACGAAGTTCGACAGCGCGGTGGGGTTTTCGAAGGGATGCGCGGCATTGGCATTGAAGAAGCCGCCGCCATTGGTGCCGAGCATCTTGATGGCGACCTGCGACGCGACGGGGCCGACGGCGATGGTCTGCTTGGCCCCTTCAAGGGTTGTAGCTTCGACGTAAGCGCCAAGCGTCTGCGGCATGCCTTGCCAGACCAGGAACAGCGTATAGACGATGCAGATCGGCAGCAGGACATAAAGCGTGCAGCGCGTCACATCGACCCAGAAATTGCCGATGGTGCGCATCGAGGAACGAGCGAAGCCGCGGATCAACGCCACCGCGAGCGCGATGCCGGTCGCCGCCGAGAGGAAATTCTGGTGCGTCAGCCCGACCATCTGAGTGAGGTACGACAGCGTGCTTTCGCCGCCGTAGTTCTGCCAGTTGGTGTTGGTGATGAAGGAGATCGCGGTGTTGAAGGAAAGATCTTCGGCGACCGCGGATTGCTCCTGGGGATTGAACGGCAGCAGCGCCTGCAGCCGCATCAGCCCATAAATGATGAGAAAACCGCCGACGTGGAACAGCAGCATCGCGACCGTATAGGTCAGCCAATGCTGTTCGCGCCTCTCATCGACGCCGCCGATCCAGTACAGCCCGCGTTCGACCGGGCGCAGGACCGGAGACAGAAAGGTGGACTCGCCGTTGAAGACGCGGGTCATGTACCAGCCGAGCGGTTTGACCAGCGCGACCACAATCGCGCAGTACAGAAGAATTTGAATCCAGCCGATGACAGTCATTGTCGGGAATCCTTCAGAATTTTCTTGCAGGCAGCAGCAGGTGAATGAGCGCAATCAGGAGCGCCGAGGTGACAGCAAACGCCAGGACGACTTCGACCAGCGTAATCATGGCACGCTCAGAAGCGCTCGGGCCGCAGCAGCGCGTAGGTCAGGTAGAACAGCAGGCCAAGCGAGACGAGGCCGGCGAGCGAATAATCGAACATCATGGCTCTGCTCCGTTACAGGCGTTCGCAGGCATAGGCGTAGCCGATGCCCGCCACGAAGAAGCCGAGGCCAAGGGCCAGTACGACGATATCCCACATGAGAAGCTCCTTGCCGCGCGCGTTGACTTGCGCGCAGCTTCTGCGTGTTACCGGGAAGGCATGTTGCGATGAATCAAATCGGGACCGTTTCGGTCCAGACCCCACCCGGGTCAGTGGCCGTGAGGTGCCACCCGGCGCATAGGTTTTCGAGACGGGAGCAATGGCGACGTTATAGGAATCTCATAAAGATCCCCGTCGTCCCGGCCTCGTGCGCAATTGCGCAAAGGCGCAGGGACGATAAGCCCCCCCTATGAAATCCCTATATCTCGGCCCCTCGCCGCATCTCGCTTTCAAATGCCGTCCCGACCATTTTGGCCATGCGGCCAATGCCTTGAGCCGCGCCAAACCCGAGATAACACCATGTCGCTTACTCCTGAACATTCAACACCCGCCGAGCTCAGCGACCGGCTTCGTGACAGCCATGCGATGACGTCAGAACTGATGTCCGACATTATCCGTGCGGCCTGCCGCCGCTTTCCGTCAGCCGGCCAAACCGCCAAGACCGCTCGTATTGAACGGCTGATCCAGTCCGGCGCCTGGACTGACGCGGCGCTGGCGCTGATCGAGCTGGAACTGCCGCAATGGCAGATCCGTCGCGTGGCCTACGATCAGGGCGAATGGTACTGCGCACTATCGCGCCAACGCGAATTGCCAGACTGGCTCGATCAGTCGATCGAAGCCCGTCATGCCGACCTGTCACTGGCGATCCTGACCGCCTTCAGCGAGGTCCAGCGAGTCAGCGTGCCCTCGACCCGGACCAGCGTACCCGCCGTCACGCGCGACGCCAATTCGTTCTACGCCCCGGTGTATAGCGATAATTTCGCGTAACGCCGCGAGCTATCCTCTCCGGCTCGCGGAGTTACGCGCGTGATGCAACAGCAAAATCTTCCAGGGAAACTGGGATCGGCCGTGGTGCTGGTCCGTTTCGGTTTCCGGTTGCTCGTCCTGGTCATTGTCGCAATGTTCGGCAGCATCGGCTTCGGCAGGAGCCTTGCCGCGCTGTTATGGATGTCCACCATCCTCTGCGCCGTCATCGCGGTCGTTCGGCGCGAGCCCCCGCTCGACGCCGCGCTCAATCATTGGGATGAATCCGTGACCTACGCGGCCATGTGCATGCTAGTCAGCGGCCTCAACCAAACACTTTAGCGGCCGGAGCTTATGCGGCTCCTATGAGATCGTCGCCTGGTCATGCTCGATTTCATATCCGGCGAAAAACATATTGGGCGCGCACTACCATCTGCAAAGGAATATCAACGTGAAACTCGTCGAACCTCCATCGTGTAGCTCTCCGTCTGCAATCGTTTTTGTCGGCAGGAACAGGCGCGGCCAATGGGTCGCCCAGGAACAGGACGGCCTTTATGGCGGGCTGTTCGTCAGCCGCGCGCAAGCCGTGAAATACGCGCTGTTCGAGAACGGCCATCATCCCGAAGCAATCGTCGAAATGGCGCGCGAAATCGAACTCGACATGGGCGGTACGTGGGCCACCTCGACAAGCGTTCCCGTCCGACGCGTCGCCTGACAGGCGTCAACAGACATCCCTTAGGGGGGAGCAAGATGGTTCAGCCTCATTCCACTTCAGACCACGACCAGGTCGTCGATACCATGATCGGCCTCACGCGCCTGACTAACCTGCATCGCGCCATCGTTGTCGGCAGCTGCAGCACGGAACTCTATCTTGCACTGCGACGGCGCGGCTTCCTTCAGGTGGCCACCGCCGCAACCTGCCGTATTCCGAAGGGACAACACTCAGTCGGCCTGATCGAGGGTCACAATTCCCTCCAGGCGATCGAGGCCGCACTCGCCGAAATATCGCCATTCCTCAGCACCAGCGCCGCCATCGCTGTCCTCATCGACTCCCGGACAATCGGCGCCGGGCTGAGGATCCGGGACAAGCTGGAGCAATTGGGCTTTCGGATCGAAGCCGGTGTCAGGTGCCGGGAGGGCCTCGTGCTTTCCGCCATTCGGCGCAGCTTCGGCCAGATGGAAAACGCGGCGTAAAATCCCATGGCCTCAGTTTCAACTCCCGCCACCTGGCTGGCGGGCTACATTCCCGACATTCCAACGCCGTTCGATGAAAACGGCGCGCTCGATCTGGCAGCTTTTGCGGGATTGTGCGAGCGCCAGATCAATGCCGGCGTCAGCGCCATTCTGGTCAGCGAGACCGGCGGGGAAGCCTCCACACTGAGCCCTACGGAACAGGAAAGCATCATCCGTACCGCCGTCGAAGTGGCGCAAGGCCGCGTCCGCGTCATCGCCGGGGCGGGTTCGAATTCGACCAGTCGGGCCATCGAGCTGACGCAGCGCGCCGAAGCGGCCGGCGCCGACGCGGTGCTTTCGGTGGTGCCCTACTACAACAAGCCGATGCAGGCCGGAATCCATGCGCATTTCAGGGCGATTGCGATCTCCACCGCGCTGCCGATCATCCTGCACGACGTTCCATCCCGGACCATGCGCGAACTATCAGACGACACGCTGTTGCGGCTCGCCGACTCCAGGCACTTCATCGGTTTGAAGGACGGCAGCGGTGACATCACGCGGCTGCTGCGCCTGCGGCCACGGCTGCCGGCAGGTTTCAGACTATTGTCGGGAGACGACGCAACGGCGCTGCCCTTTATCGCCAATGGCGGCGACGGCTGCATTTCCATGGTCTCGAACATCGCGCCGGAACTGTGCCAGACCATCTTTTCGAACTGCAGGTCGGGACGTCCGCAGACCGCGAGATATCTGCAGAACCGGCTGGCGCCGTTGATTGCAGCGCTTGCGAAGGAGAGCCCGGCCGCGCTGAAATACGCGCTCTGCCTGCTCGGTTTCATGTCCCCGGTCACCCGGCTGCCCATCGTCGAACTGTCCGACGCCGCAAAAGCGGAGGTCGTAAGCGCGATCGCCGCAATCGGCGATGAAGATATCGCCTGCCCGGTCGAAAGCCAGCATGGTCGTCTTCATGAGGATTCGCTGGCTCACCCCTAGGCGCAGCGCGGATGAGTCGTAATGGCCACGCAATGGAATGGTACGCCGGCACGTTGCGTGCCTGGCATCTGGCGATACTGCGCTACGCCGTGACGCGGGACAATGCCGACCGATTGGCCGTGTTCAGGATCGCGCTTGAAATCGACAGCCTCGAACCAGGGCGGGACTACCGGGCGGATTTCGACTTCTTCCGCCGGACCAGCGCAGAGCTTTGTGCCGCGATCCTGCAACCCAACGCAGGCGCGTCAGTAATCTTGCAGCAATACCTGGCGCGGATTGATGATGAGCGTCTCAAACGCGCTCTCGACGCGGTGACCGGCGACATCGCGATAGCCGTGTTGTCTGCCGACCGGACCGTCAGACGCGGGAATGATTTGTGGAAGGGCCTTGCCTCGCACGGAGGCCGTTGACGACGCAAAGTTGCCGCGGAGCCGGCTCAGCCTCACATGGCAGCCTCATGCGCCGCCGGCCGATGCACGGTCGAGAAAGTGCTTCTCCCGCCATTTCGGCCCGGGACCACGCATATAGTGTTCCTCTGGATGGTATCGCTTGACTGGCCCATCCCAGGCTGGACCGAGAAACGTCGCCACAGACCTGACGGCGCCGCGCAACAGCGAGATAAGGACGGACCGGTTCATCGCGAATGCTCCCTCGGACCGGAGTCGCGTACAACCCAGTTATTGCCATGCGAATCGAAATGAATACCGCGAAGCACGAGATCGCGTCGCATCCGGCGCACCTTCGAGTCGGCGACGGCCTCGATCATGGTTTTCAGGCAGCCATTGACACGCCGCAAGGCGCTGCGCATCCGGTTGCCGCGTCTTACATGCGTCCGGGCAAACCGGTAATCGCCCGCAGACTCCTCGCGAAATTTGTCGTCGCCGGTAAGTGAGTGAGCCATCATGCATCTCCACGGTCCGCCCGCATGGCGCGCGCCTGATGCCCAAGATGAGGACGACCGCATAGGAAATCGAGGCGATGGCCTCCCTCCTCTCATAGGGACGGCATAAGTACCGGCCGGAACGCCGTTTCGTTCGAATTCCTATATTTCCACTATGCGATACACCATCGGTTCGTCTCGAATTCCTATGGCGTTGACCTCACATCATGAACACCGGATTCATGAGGAGGCCACGATGGCCACGATCACCTTCAATGCCGCGCAGCGTGCAGCGCAACGGCTCGAGGCCGTGCTGACGGCCGTGGGTGAAAGGTTCGATGTGTTTGTCAGCTATCAGATGCGGCAGGCGGCGGCTGAGGCCGAACCCGCCCGCACGCCGCCGGACGATGAACCCGCAGGCACCGCCACCCCGTTTCGGCCGCTTGACGCCGGTATTGTCAGCGACGCCATTCCGGCATTCTTCATTGGGCGCAATGGCGACGGCTTCTGGGTTGCCCGTGACGCGAAGGGGCGGATCGGCGGCCTTTTCCTGCGCAAGGCTTCCGCAGTTTCGTTTGCAAGAACGCAGAGTGGACCGGCGGGGTGCGCAACGATCTTCCCCGCCGACAGGTTCGAACTCGATCTAAAGAACAGCGGTAATCCGCTTATCCCCTATCTCCGGCCATTGATGCGCCTTGCGCAACATTTGCGGCAGCGGGCCATCGCCGGCGCCGGACAAATCGCGGTAGCGATCGAGCGCTGCAGGAAGGCTTGAACATGACGCTGTTAACGCACACTGGCCGCCCCTTCGAGCGGGCTCCCTATTCATCGGCAAAGCGAGACCAGCCGGCTGCGGCGAACACCCATCTCGCGATGATCAAGCGCTTCGGCCTGATCGCGCTGACCTCGTTGCTGGCACTATGCGCCGTCGGCGGTATCATTGCCTTGAAGACAGTGGCCTATCTTTCGCACTTTACCCATTGACGGGTTAAACGCCGGCGCACACGGCGACGACACCGCCGGAACCCGATTGCATTGACGGCAGAACTAAGGGTGCTAGCCTTCGAAAAACGTTGCCTCAAGGCAAGATTCGGCCACGATCATTGAGGGACGGAAACCATGGACGTTGCAGCCACAGCCGTTGGAACCACCACGCCTGCCAGCTCCGAAGGCGTCGTTGCGGCCGGTGTGTATGTCGATGGCCGGCGCGTCGCCAACATCGCCATCGAGGAAGCTTCAAGCTGGCGCAGCAGACCCGGCCACGTGGTGTGGATCGGCCTGCACGAGCCGGACATGGTGCTGCTGAGCAGCGTGCAGCGGCAATTCGAACTGCATGATCTTGCCATCGAGGACGCCGACCACGCCCATCAGCGACCGAAAATCGAACAGTATGGCGATGCGCTATTCATCGTGGCGCGCACCGCACAGCTCGATGGCGACAGCATCGCATTCGGCGAGACGCATCTGTTCGTCGGCGAAGGTTATATCGTGTCGGTCCGGCACGGCGCCTCGACGTCCTACAAGTCGGTGCGCGAACGATGCGAAAGCTGCCCGCGGGCACTGGCCCGGGGCGAGGACTACATTCTCTACGCCATCCTCGACTTCATCGTGGACAACTACTCCCCCGTGCTCGAAACCATTCAGGAGGAAGTTGAAGCGATGGAAGCGCAAGTGCTCGCCAGCGCCATGACGCAGGCGCAGATCCAGCGCCTTTATCTGCTCCGACGCGACCTGTTGCGGCTGCGCAATGCGGTCGGGCCTCTGGTGGAAGTCTGCCGCCGGCTCGAACATGACAATCTGCCGATGGTGCGATCCACGATGCAGCCATTGTTCCGCGATGTCACGGACCACGTCCGGACGGTGCAGGAGCGAATCGATTCGCTTCGCGAAGTGCTGGCGTTTGCCTTTGAAGCAAGCCTTCTGGTCGGCCAGGCACAGGAGACTGCGGTGTCCAAGAAGCTGGCGTCATGGCTCGCCATCATCGCGGTCCCGACGGCAATCGCCGGCATCTACGGCATGAACTTCAAGCACATGCCGGAACTGGATTGGGAATACGGCTATTTCAGCGTAATCGGCACGATCCTGCTGGTATGCGCAAGCCTATACTGGCGGTTCCGGCGCGTCGGCTGGCTATGAACTGGCGAACCGAAGGCTGCATTTTCCTGGCGCAAACCGGTACCCACCGCGCGCAAGACGTTATAGAGGCGAGCCAACGATCCGGCAGACGGGGGCAATTGGTTCTGCGCGCTATCGCGGGAGCGCGCAATGCCCGACTGGCTGGATCAGCCGGTCGAAACCCATCACACTGATCTCCCCGCTCGCCATCCTCGATGCCTTCGCCCAAGCCAAACGAATCAGTGCACCGCAGAACCAAGCCAGTGTTCCGGTCCGCCATCCGTCACCCCATTCTTCGAGCCGATTTGCAGCGAGAATTTCGGCTAACAGCCGGGTTTTCCAAGGACAAAACGGGTATTTTCCTCACGCGGGAAGGTATAGAATGCCGACGAGCCCGCGATCAGGCTGGCGAGCGGATATCATGACTGCCAAATCGATTAGCCGAATTGCCATAGCTTTGGTCGCTATCCTTGCGACCGGCGGCATTGTCTTCGCCATCCATTATTTTCATCGCGGACCGCCGGCCGACGCCAGCACGGCTCCCGCCGCGACGACGGATGCAAAACCGGCCGCGCCGAATCAGAAGCAAGCGGCGCTCGCCGCGGTTCAATCGGAAACGGACGCTCTGGTGTCCTCGCTCGGCGGGGCGTCACCGCTGCCACCGCAAAGCAACGACGGCGTCCCAACATTCGACGTCGCCCGCGTCGAACCATCGGGCGATGCCGTCATCGCCGGCCGGGCGGCGCCGGGTGCGACGGTGGAACTGCTGCGCAATGGCGAGCCACACGATCGCGCCGTCGCCGATCAGTCCGGTCAATTTGTCATGGTGGTACCGCGGCTTCCGTCAGGCACCTACGACCTGACGCTGCGCGCGAAGCAACCGGACGGCAAGCAGATCACGTCAAAGCAGAGCGTGGCCGTTGTGCTTGAGCCGCAGGCAACGGAGCGGCCCGTCGTCGCACTGATGACGCCGGACAAGCCGACCGTCGTGCTGTCGCAGCCGGGTTCGGCAAAGCCTGGAGCCGCATCGGCTGTGGTCGTCGAGGCGGTCGAGGTCGACGCGGGCGGCAAATTCCATGTCAGCGGCCAGGCTCGGCCGAATACGGCGGTGAGGCTCTATCTCAACGATGCGCTCGTCGCGTCGGTGACGTCAGGCGCCGATGGGCGCTTCGCGGTCACGATCAATGAAGGCGTTCGTCCCGGCAGCTACCGCGTCAGGCTCGATGAAGTGGAAGCGAATTCCGGCAAGGTAAGCGCCCGAGCCGAAGTGGCGTTCAATGTTCCCGACAAGGCCGTCACCGGGTCCGTGGCCGAAGCCGCCGCGGCGTCGAAGCGTTCGGAATCCGGCGGGCCGCAACTCGCGGCAGCCGGCGGCACCGGCGTGTCGGGCGGTTCATCATCGACCGTGGTCGTGCCGAAGATCTCGACCACGACGGTCTCCCGCGGCGACAGCCTCTGGCGTCTCAGCCAGCTCACCTATGGCGCCGGCACGCGCTACGCCGTCATCTACAAGGCCAACAAGGAACAGATCCGTAACCCCAACATGATCTATCCGGGCCAGATTTTTGTCATGCCTGCGAAGTGAGGCGCGGCTTGCGGGGCTCCGCCCGTCATTGCGAGCGTAGCGAAGCAATCCATCTATCCGCATACGCTGCACTATGGATTGCTTCGCTTCGCTCGCAATGACGGAAGATAGAGCTATTCCGCCGCCGACTGCAATTCCACCTTCTGCGCGCGCACGGCGCAGAACTTGAATTCGGGGATCTTGCCGAACGGATCGAGCGCCGGGTTGGTCAACAGGTTCGCCGCCGCCTCCGCGTAGCAGAACGGCATGAACACCATGTTCTCCGGCACGTCGCGGTCGGACCGCACCTTGACCTCGACGGCGCCACGGCGCGTCTCCAGCCTGATGAAATCGCCGGGCCATACGCTTAGGCGTCGCATGTCCTTTGGCGACATGAACGCCACAGCCTCCGGCTCGATCTGGTCGAGCACGGATGCGCGACGGGTCATCGAACCGGTGTGCCAGTGTTCGAGCACGCGGCCCGTGGACAGCACCATCGGATATTCGGCGTCGGGCACCTCGTCGGGCGCGATCACCTTCGCCGGCACGATCTTGCCGCGGCCGCTGGCGGTCGGGAAACCCGTGGTGAAGATGATCTCGTTGCCGGGCTTGTCGGAAGCGTCGACCGGATAGGTCACCGCGCCCTCGCGCACCAGACGGTCCCAGGTGATGTTCTTCAAGGACGGCATCACCTGCGTCATCTCGGTGAACACGTCGGCCGGGCCGTCGTAATTCCAGGGCAACCCCATGCGCTTGCCGATCTCCTGAATGATCCAGAGATCCTGCCGCGCATCGCCCGGCGGCTTGATGACTTCGCGCGCGAGCTGCACGCGGCGGTCGGTGTTGGTGAAGGTGCCGCTCTTCTCGGCAAACGCCGAGGCCGGCAGGATCACGTCGGCGTGGAACGCGGTTTCGGTGACGAAAAGATCCTGCACGACCAGATGGTCGAGCATGGCGAGCGCCCCGCGCGCATGCTGCAGATCGGGATCCGACATCGCGGGGTTTTCGCCCTCGATATACATGCCGTTGATCTCGCCGGCATGGATCGCGTTCATGATCTCCACCACGGTCAGGCCACGCACCGGATCGAGGTCCTGATGCCACAATTTTTCAAAGGGCTCGCGCAGATCGGTGCGCCCGACCGGCTGATAGTCCGGCAAAAACATCGGGATCAGGCCGGCATCGGAGGCGCCCTGCACGTTATTCTGGCCGCGCAGCGGATGCAGGCCGGTGCCGGGACGGCCGACCTGGCCCGTCGTCAGCGCCAGTGCGATCAGGCAGCGCGCGTTATCGGTGCCGTGGATATGCTGGCTGATGCCCATGCCCCAGAAGATGATCGAGGCCTGCGAGCGCGCATAGACCCGCGCGACTTCCTTCAGCGTCTCGGCGGGGATGCCGCAGATCGCTTCCATCTTCTCCGGCGGGAAATCCTTGATCCGCTCCTTCAGGTCGTCAAAGCCTTCGGTGTAGCCCGCGATATATTGCTGGTCGGTCAGCCCTTCGGTGATGATGGTGTGCAGCATCGCGTTCAGCATCGCGACGTCGCTGCCGGGCTTGAACTGCAAATGCTGCCAGGCGTGGCGCGACAGCGTCTGCCGGCGCGGATCCATCACGATCAGTTTGGCGCCGCGCTTGGCGGCGTTCTTGATATAGGTCGCAGCGACCGGATGATTCACGGTCGGGTTGGCGCCGATCACGATGATGACTTCAGCATCCATCGCAGCCGCAAACGGCGCCGACACCGCGCCCGAATTCAGCCCTTCCATCAAGGCTGCGACCGACGAGGCGTGGCACAGCCGCGTGCAGTGATCGACATTGTTGGAGCCGAAGCCGGTGCGCACCAGTTTCTGGAACAGGTACGCCTCCTCGTTCGAGCCCTTTGCGGAACCGAAACCAGCCAGCGCCTTGACGCCCTTTTCATCGCGGATCTTGACGAGGCCCTTCGCCGCAATATCCAGCGCCTCTTCCCACGACGCTTCACGGAAATGCGTGAACGGATTGGCTGGATCGACCTGGTCGTTGGCATCCTTCTTCGCGTTGGGCAGCCGCACCAGCGGCTTGGTCAGGCGATGCGGATGATGGATGTAGTCGAAACCGAAGCGGCCCTTGACGCAGAGCCTGTTGTGATTGGCCGGACCGTCGCGGCCTTCGGCATAGATGACTTTCTCGTCCTTGACCTGATAGGTGACCTGACAGCCGACGCCGCAGAACGGGCACAGCGAGTCGACCTTCTTGTCGGCGTAAGTGACACGCGTCTGGTTCTCGTCCAGCATCACCGACGGCATCAGCGCGCCGGTCGGGCAGGCCTGCACGCATTCACCACAAGCGACGCAGGTGGACTCGCCCATGGGATCATCGAAGTCGAACACGATCTTGGCTTCGTGACTGCGATAGGCCATGCCAATGACGTCGTTGACCTGCACCTCGCGGCAGGCGCGCACGCACAGGCCGCACTGGATGCAGGCATCGAGATTGACGCTCATGGCGGGATGGCTGCTATCGCCCTGCCAGCGCTTGGCGGCCGGAAAACGGCTCTCGGTCACCTCGACCTTTTCGGCCCAGTGCCAGAATTTCGAATCGGGATCGTGCGAGGTCGCGCGCGCCGGCTGGTCGGCGACGAGCAATTCCATCACCATCTTCTGCGCCGCGACTGCGCGCGCGCTCTCGGACTTCACCTTCATCCCGACGGTCGGCGTGCGCTTGCAGGACGCGGCCAGCACGCGCTCGCCTTCGATCTCGACCATGCAGGCGCGGCAATTGCCGTCGGGCCGGTAGTCCGGCTCCGGCGAGTAACAGAGATGCGGAATTTCCCTATCGTGGCGTTTTGCAACTTGCCAGATGGTTTCGCCCGCGTCAGCCTCGACCTGCTTTCCGTCGAGTTCGAACTTGATCCTGGTCATTCCGCGGCCTCTTTCGGCACGAATTCTTCCGGAAAGTATTTAATCACTGACGTCAGCGGATTCGAGGCGGCTTGGCCAAGTCCGCAGATCGAGGCATCGCGCATCGCCTGGCTCAACTGATCGAGCAGCTCGCGGTTCCAGACCGGACGCTCCATCAGGATCGCCGCCTTCTGAGTACCGACCCGGCACGGCGTGCACTGGCCGCAGCTTTCATCCTCGAAGAATTTCATCAGGTTCAGCGCCGCGCCCTTCACGCTGTCCTGATCGGACAGGATGACCACGGCAGCCGAGCCAATGAAGCAGCCGTATTTTTCCAGCGTACCGAAATCGAGCGGTATGTTGTCCATCGAGGCCGGCAAAATGCCGCCCGACGCGCCGCCGGGAAGGTAAGCATGGAAGGTGTGCCCATCGGCCATGCCGCCGCAAAACTCATCGATGAGTTCGCGCACGGTGACGCCGGCCGGCGCCAGCTTGACGCCGGGATTCTTGACGCGGCCCGAGACCGAGTAGCTGCGCAAGCCGACACGATCGTTGCGGCCGTGGCTCTTCCACCAGTCGGAGCCCTTCTCGACGATGTCGCGCACCCAGAACAGAGTCTCGACATTGTTGATGAGCGTCGGCAGGCCGAACAGGCCGACCTGGAACGGATATGGTGGCTTGTGCCGCGGCAGACCGCGCTTGCCTTCAAGACTCTCAAGCAGCGCGGACTCCTCGCCGCAGATATAGGCGCCGGCGCCGCGACGCATGTGAATTCGCGGACCGCCTGCGGGCAGCTTGGCGATCTCGAGCGGAAGCAGCTTGAGCGCGGCAGGATATTCGTCGCGCAGATAGATGTAGACGTCCTCCGCGTCGATGATATGCGCCGCAATCAACGTCCCTTCGAGGAAACGGTGAGCGTCGCGGAGCAGATAGAAGCGATCCTTGAACGTACCGGGCTCGCCCTCGTCGCCATTGACGGCCATCAGCCGGGGACCCGGCTCGCCCAGCACGGCCCGCCATTTGCGGCCGGTGGGAAAGCCGGCGCCGCCGAGCCCGCGCAGGCTGGAGTCGTCCAGAACCTTGAGAATGTCTTCCTTGCTGATCCGCCCCGCGCGCAGATCACCAAGCAGCTTGTAGCCGCCTTCGCTGACATAGGTCTCGTAATCGACATAAGACGGCATGATTGGATGGGTCTCGCCGCGCGCCGCGGTATCGAGGACCTCGGCCGAAGTCGCATTGAGTACGTAGCGGTGTCCGACCTCGGCGACCGGGGCACTATCGCAGAACCCGACGCAGGGCGCGCGCACCACGCGAATGCCGGGGCCAGCCTTGTCCTGCAATTCATGCAGCAGCTTTTCCGCGCCCATCATGGCGCAGGTCAGCGAATCGCAGACCCGGATGGTCAGCGGCGCGATATCAGGCTCGCCTTCCTTCACCACGTCGAAATGCGCGTAGAAGGTCGCGGTCTCGAACACTTCCGCAAACGACAGTTTCATCTCGTCGGCCAGCGCCGCCAGATGCGCCGCCGAGATCTGGCGATATTTGTCCTGGATCAGGTGCAGGTGCTCGATCAGGAGATCGCGGCGCCGCGGCCGGTCGCCGAGCAGAAGCTCGATCTCGTGGGCGGCGGTGGGGTCAACCTGGCGGCCCTTCGGCGTCGCTTTGGCCCGCTTCCGGCCCGCCCCCGGGTGCTCGAACGAGCGGACCGTTTGTACGTCATGGACAGTCATTGAAAGCGTCTCGTCCTCTGGACCTGATTAGATCGACTCTAATCTCTGGCATACCAGATGCCAAGCGAATTATGAGGCTCTGGCAAGGATTTACTTGAGCGGAGCTGCGGAATCACCGCTATCGATCCACGCTACGGTCTGCGGTGAATGAGACCGCGAAATGACCGCAAGATCAATAAAGCCATCCTATGTGGCGATTGCGAAAGCTTATCGATCGCCACGCGAAATCCGTCCCTGGAAAACGCCGCGGGATACGCTGGCTAGCGGTCCCGCGGCGTCCCTGCACTCAGAGTATCTTGACGGCGCTTTCCAGCGTCTTCCACACGCCCCAGAGCAGCGGAACGCCGACGAACGCCCAGAACAACGCGGCCCTGGCGTCGAGCCCGCCGAATCCGATGCCATAGGAGCCGGACGGCCCCGATTGACCCGCGCTCGCCGTTGCCGCCTGCAGCTTGGCGACCTCGGCCTCGCTCATATGCCATTTCGCATCGACCGGCTTGATCAGGTAGTTGCAGATCAGGCCTGCGATCAGCATGGCGCACAGGATGTACATCGTGGTGTTGTAGAGCTGGTCGCGCGGCACGCCGGCGGCAAGCTGGAACTCGCGGATGTAATTCACGACCACGGGACCGATGATCCCCGCGGTCGACCACGCCGTCAGCAACCGGCCGTGGATGGCGCCCACGAATTGCGTGCCGAACATGTCGGCGAGATAGGCCGGCACGGTCGCGAAGCCACCGCCATACATCGACAGGATAATGCCGAAGCCGAGCACGAACAAAAGCTTCGAGCCCATCTCCGCGAAGGTGGGCGCCAGCGCGTAGAGCGCGATGCCGAGAATGAAGAACGTGTAATAGGTGTTCTTGCGGCCGATCTTGTCCGACAGCGACGCCCAGAAGAAGCGGCCGCCGATGTTGAACAGCGAGAGCAGCCCGGCGAAGCCCGCCGCGATGCCGGCGATCGTCGCCTTCTGCGTCGCGTCAAGCTGGTTGAAACCGACGTCGGGCAATCCGATCAGCTTGCCGGCGAAGATTTCCTGCAGCATCGGAGAAGCCATGCCGATCACGCCGATGCCCGCGGAGACGTTGAGACAGAGCACCCACCAGATCAGCCAGAACTGCGGCGTCTTGTGCGCGTCGTTCAGGTGAACGTTGTTCTGCGAGATCATCGCGTTGGCTTTAACCGGAGGCGTCCAGCCCTCGGGCCGCCATCCGGCCGGCGGAATGCGATAGCGAAACGCGCCGATCATCATGAACACGAAGTAGATGACGCCCATCGCGACGAAGGTTTCCCAGACGCCGACCGAGGTCGGGGTCTTGAAATAGTTCATCAGCAGGTTCGCCAGCGGCGCGCCGATCATGGCGCCGCCGCCAAAGCCCATGATGGCCATGCCGGTCGCCATGCCGCGCCGGTCCGGAAACCATTTCACCAGCGTCGACACCGGCGAGATG
>Ga0307500_10000088_pt1 | contig 28471 bp, 24 predicted proteins | sample 14_S_MG_FD_201362 | JGI IMG/M metagenome (GOLD analysis project Ga0307500, IMG submission 201362) | Soil microbial communities from Populus trichocarpa stands in riparian zone in the Pacific Northwest, United States - 14_S | ecosystem: Environmental > Terrestrial > Soil > Riparian zone > Trees... | reverse complement strand
TGTGCGCTGGCACTGGCCCTGTCCGCACTGCTGGCCCGCAGCACCACGTCCGGCGTGCTGGCCTACCTGACCGTGTTCGCCCTGTCGGTCGGCACGTTCATCGCGTTCGGCCTGGCCACCGTGCTCACCCAGGAACACGCCAAGGCCAGCACGGTCGGCTGCGCGTACGACGAGACCGGCAACGAGGTGCCCGGGTCGTGCGTGCCGCAGGAGTACGAGACCTCGGTGCCGCGGACCGACCGCACCTGGTGGCTGCTGGCCCCGAACCCGTTCGCGGTGCTGGCCGACTCGGCGCCGGCCGGCCCGACCCGCGAGGTCCGGGCGCCGGACGGCCGGTTGGTCCGGGAGGGGGTCTCGCTCGACCCGCTCGGCGCGATGTCCCGCGCGCTGCACCAGATCCGGGTCAAGCCGACGATCCAGGACAGCGGCATGGGCACCTTCTACGACGTCCCGGACGGCGTGGTCGGCAGTTCGGTCTGGCCGACCGGCCTGATCATCGACCTGCTGCTGGGCATCGGCGCGGTCTGGCTGACCGCCCGCCGGCTGCGCACCCCGACGTACAAGCTCGCCCGCGGCCAGCGGATCGCCTGAGCCCGGCTCGCCTGATCCGGCTCGCCTGATCCGGCTCGCCTGATCCGGCTCGCCTGATCCGGGGGCCTGACCGGGGGCTGGCGTGGGTTTCCCGGCGGGCCGGTGCGTCAGGTTTGAAGCTAAGTGTTCGCTGGTAAGGTAACGGCGATGTCACGTGGCCTCCTGCTTATGGGCCGCGGCGGGGGCCCGTAGCGGGCTGGCTCCCCTGCCGCGGGTAATCGCGGTGCGCGCCGGCCCACGGTCCTGGACGACCTAACCGATCCAGTTGACCTTCCCGGCGACGCTCTCGAGGAGCCGACGTGTCCATCCATCGCTACCAGCCGCCCGTACAACAGCCGTCCGGCATGCCGATCCACCGGTACCCGCCGTTCACTCCGATCGACCTGCCCGACCGCACCTGGCCGGCGGCCCGGATCGCGGCCGCCCCGCTGTGGTGCTCGGTCGACCTGCGGGACGGCAACCAGGCCCTGATCGACCCGATGACCCCGCCCCGGAAGCAGCGGATGTTCGAGCTGCTGATCCGGCTCGGCTACAAGGAGATCGAGGTCGGGTTCCCGTCCGCCAGCCAGACCGACTTCGACTTCGTCCGGCAGCTGATCGAGGAGGACCTGATCCCGGACGACGTCACGATCCAGGTGCTGACCCAGGCCCGCGAGCACCTGATCGACCGCACCTTCGAGTCGATCGAGGGCGCCGACAAGGCGATCGTGCACCTGTACAACTCCACCTCGACGCTGCAGCGGCGGGTGGTCTTCGGCCTGGATCGGGACGGGATAACCGAGATCGCGGTCGAGGGGGCGCGGCGCTGCCTGAAGCTGGCTGAGGCGGCCGGCGACACCGAGGTCCGGTTCGAGTACTCGCCCGAGTCGTTCACCGGCACTGAGCTGGAGTACGCGGTCGAGGTGTGCGGCGCGGTGCTGGATGTCTGGCAGCCGACGCCGACCTGGCCGGCGATCGTGAACCTGCCGGCCACCGTCGAGATGGCCACCCCGAACGTGTACGCCGACCAGATCGAGTGGATGCACCGCAACCTGCCCCGCCGCGACGCCGTGGTGCTGTCGCTGCACCCGCACAACGACCGGGGCACCGCGGTGGCCGCCGCCGAACTGGGCGTCATGGCCGGCGCCGACCGGGTGGAGGGCACCCTGTTCGGCAACGGCGAGCGCACCGGCAACGTCGACCTGGTCACGCTCGGGATGAACCTGTTCGCCCAGGGCGTCGACCCGATGATCGACTTCTCCGACATCGACGAGATCCGCCGCACGGTGGAGTACTGCAACCAGCTGCCGGTCCACGAACGGCACCCGTACGGCGGCGATCTGGTCTACACCGCGTTCTCCGGCTCGCACCAGGACGCGATCAAGAAGGGCTTCGACGCGCTGGAGCGGGACGCCACCGAGGCCGGCGTGCCGGTCGGCGAGCACGAGTGGGCGGTGCCGTACCTGCCGATCGACCCGCGCGACGTGGGCCGGTCGTACGAGGCGGTGATCCGGGTCAACTCGCAGTCCGGCAAGGGCGGCGTGGCCTACCTGATGAAGACCGAGCACGCGCTCGACCTGCCGCGCCGGCTGCAGATCGAGTTCAGCCAGGTCATCCAGCGGGTCACCGAGGCGGACGGGGGCGAGGTCAGCGGCGAGAAGATGTGGGACATCTTCGCCGCCGAGTACCTGCAGCCGGCCGGTCCGGTGGCGCTGCTCAGCCACGAGTCCACCAGCGCGGACGGCGACGACGGCGGGCAGGTCCGGGTCCGGGCGCGGATCCGGTCCAACGGCACCGACCATGACGTCGCCGGCAGCGGGAACGGCCCGATCGCGGCGTTCGTCGCCGCGCTGGCCGGGGTGGGGCACGAGGTCCGGGTGCTCGACTACGCCGAACACGCCCTCTCCGCCGGCGGCGACGCGCGGGCCGCGGCGTACCTCGAAGTAGCTGTGGGTGACCAGATTTTGTGGGGTGTCGGCGTCGACGCGAACATCGTCACAGCTTCACTCCGCGCCGTCGTCAGCGCGGTGAACCGGGCCGGACGGTAACAGCCCGACTGAGCCTGAACGACCGGATTGAGGCCACTCACCGTCACCACGCCCTTCCGCCCGGCGGCCAGTCGGGCGAATCACCGAGCGTGAGCGGACACGTGCTCTCAGGCGCGCTAGGCTCCTCAGCGCTGGCGGATCTGGTCACCGAGCGCGATGCGCATCCGCCGTCCTTAGTCGTGTTGCTTCCCTGGCGGGAGTGGGTGGTCAATGAAGACCACCCACTCCCGCGGCCCAATTCTGGGGCCCTTATACCCCGTCGTGACCGGGAACGCGTCGTGACCGGGAGCCCGCTGTGACCGGGACCGTCGTGACCGGGACGGGGCGTCACACGTCGAGCAGCCGGCGGCCGGAGAAGGCGCGACCCAGCGTGATCTCGTCCGCGTACTCCAGATCGCCGCCCACCGGCAGCCCGCTGGCCAGCCGGGTCACCCGCAGCCCCATCGGTTTGACCAGCCGGGCCAGGTAGGTCGCGGTGGCCTCGCCCTCCAGGTTCGGGTCGGTGGCCAGGATCAGCTCGGTCACCGTGCCGTCCTGCAGCCGCACCATCAGCTCGCGGACCCGCAGGTCGTCCGGCCCGACCCCCTCGATCGGACTGATCGCGCCGCCGAGCACGTGGTAGCGGCCGCGGAACTCGCGGGTGCGCTCGATCGCCACCACGTCCTTCGGCTCCTCGACCACGCAGATCACCGCCTGGTCGCGCCGGGCGTCCAGGCAGATCCGGCACTGCTCTGCCTCGGCGACGTTCCCGCAGGTACGGCAGAACCGCACCTCGTCCTTCACCCGCTGCAGCGCCGACTGCAGCCGGACGACATCCGCCGGCTCGGCGGCCAGCAGGTGGAAGGCGATCCGCTGCGCGCTCTTCGGCCCGACCCCGGGCAGCCGGCCGAGCTCGTCGATGAGGTCCTGTACGGGACCCTCGTACATGCGCCCCTACATTCCCGGCAGGCCCAGGCCGCCGAGACCACCGGTGACCGGGCCCATCTTCTCGTTGGCCAACTGTTGAGCCGCGCGGGCCGCGTCCCGCACCGCGGCGACCACCAGGTCCTGCAGGGTCTCCGCGTCCTCCGGGTCGATCACGCTCGGGTCGATCACCAGGTTCTGCAGCTCGCCGGACCCGTTGACGGTCGCGGTGACCAGGCCACCACCGGCCGTCCCGGTGACTTCGGCGCTGGCCAGTTCCTCCTGCGCGGCGAGCAGCTGCTGCTGCATCTTCTGCGCCTGCTTCATGAGCTGCTGCATGTTCGGGGGCTGGCCACCGGGTCGCACGGGAACTCCTGTTATCTGGTGGGCGGGACGGCTTGAGGGTATCCGCCGGCACCGACAACCTGCCGCGCACGGCTCCCCGGCGCGCCTTTCCGGCCGGCCTGGCACCCTATGGGACATGACCGGCCGCGATCGCCCCCCGGCCCCCGCCGCGGCGCTGGCCCGGCTCGGTCTGGTGGTCGCGGCGTTGTGCCTGCTGGTCGGCTGCGCCGGGCCGGCGACCCGGGTGCCGCAGGCGGTCGCGCAGGCACCGCCCACCCCGACCGCCACCCCGACACCCCCGATCCCGGCCCGCCCAGCGGCCGGGACCCGGCCGGTCACCGGCGCGCCACGGCGGGCGTCCCCGTCCCAGCCGCCCGGTGCCCCGTCCTCCGTCCGGCCGGCGCCGCCACCCGGGCTGGTCGTGGTGCTCGACCCGGGCCACAACGGCGGCAACGCCGACCACCCGGAGATCATCAACAAGCCGGTGGACGCCGGTCTCGGCCAGCGGAAGGCGTGCAACACGGTCGGCGCCGAGACCGTCGACGGCTACCCGGAACACGCCTTCAACTTCGACGTCGCGCTGCGGGTCGAGCGGCTGCTCACCGGGCATGGCGTCACCGTGCTGCTGACCAGGCCGGACGACACCGGGGTCGGCCCGTGCGTGGACGTCCGGGCCGAGTTCGGCAACAGCCGCGAGGCGGACGCCGTCATCTCCATCCACGCCGACGGCGCCCCGCCCAGCGGCACCGGCTTCCACGTGATCGAGGCGGCCGGCGCACCCGGCGGCGCCGCGGTGGCCGCCGCCACCCAGCACCTGGCCCTGCGGGTCCGCGCCGCGATGCTGGCCGAGTCCGGCTTCGGCTACGCCACCTACGTCGCCGGCGGCGGGGGCCTGGACCACCGCTCCGACCTCGGCGGCCTCAACCTCGCCACCCGCCCGTCGATCATGGTCGAGTGCGGCAACATGCGGAACCCGGCCGACGCCGCCCGGATGACCTCCCCGGCCGGCCGGCAGCGGGTCGCCACGGCTCTCGCCGACGGCATCCTGGCCGCGCTCAGCCCGGGCTGAGCCTCAGCGCCGGTGGCCGGCCCGGGTGACCGGCCCGGGTGACCAGGCCGGGTGACCAGGCCGGGTGACCAGGCCGGGTGACCAGGCGGCCGCGCGGCCGGGCCGCGCGGCCGGTCCGGCTGGCCGGTCCGCGCGGGCCGGTCCGGGTGGCCGCGAGGGTGAGCTCAGCGGTTGAGTGGTGGGTCAGCCGGTGGGGTCGATCCGGCGGGCGCCGAGGGTGGATTCGAGCAGCGAGATCGCGGCCTGCTCCGGGTCGGCGCGCGGCGGCGGGCTGGCCGCCGGTGCGCCGGGCTGGTAGCCGGGGTCGTCGTCCCGGGGGTCGTCCGGGGGCGGCTCGGCCGCGCCGGCGCGCCCACCGCCGGCCGCCGTGCCGCCGTCCACCTGGACCTTGACCCGCCAGTCGACTCCGAGCACGTCCCGCACCGCGCCGCGTACGCACTCGAGGTTGAGCTCCTCGCCGAGCAGCCGGGACAGCGGCTCGGACGAGATCGCCAACGTGAGCAGCCCGCCGCCGACCGACTGCACCGACACGTTCATCAGCAGCGCGTGCGTGGTGCGGCGACGGCGCTTGACCGCCTCCAGCACCTCCGGCCAGATCCGCCGGACCGCCGCCGCGTCGATCTCCCCCGCCGGCACCGGCGCCGGACGCTGCGGCGCCGCAGGCTGCGCTGGACGGGCCGCGGCCGCGCCCTGGTCTGCGGCCGGACCACGGCCGGTGGCGCCGTCCGAAGCGCGACCCGGGCCGTCCGGAACCTGCCCCGGGCGACCGCCGGCGGCCCGACTCGAACCATCCTCCGGCTGGCCAGGCGCGCCGCCCGACGGTTGGCCCGACGCGGCGTCCGCGGCCCGGCCCGGCGCGTTGCCGCCGGCCCGGCCCGACCCGCCACCCGAGGCGGCCCGACCGGCAGCGGACCGCGCGGCGGGCTCGGCCGGCCGCTCCGTCGCCGCGGCGTCTGCCGGCGCCCGCCGGTCGTCGCCGGCCGGGGCGGCCCGCGGCCCGACCGCGGCAGCCCGCGGCCCGGCCGGGGCGGCCTCGACCGGCGCGGCGCCGGTCATCGTCAGCCGCCGCTCCAGCCGTTCCAGCCGCTGCAGCACGGCGCCGTCCTCGCCGGACGCCGCCGGCAGCATCATCCGCGCACAGAGCAGTTCCAGCAGCAGCCGCGGCGAGGTGGTGCCGCGCATCTCGACCAGCCCGGTGTGCACGATGTCGGCCAGCCGGGACAGTGTCGCCGTGCCGAGCCGGGCCGCCTGGTCGGTCATCCGGTCGAACTGGTCGGCCGGCCCGTCCAGCAGGCCTTTCGTGACCGCGTCCGGCACCGCGTCCAGGATCACCAGGTCGCGCAGGCGTTCCAGCAGGTCGACGGCGAACCGGCGCGGGTCGTGCCCGGCGTCTACCACCTTGTCGACGGTCTGGTAGACGGCGGCGCGGTCACCGGCGGCCAGCGCGTCCACGATCTCGTCCAGCAGCGCCGCGTCGGTGACGCCGAGCAGGGCGACCGCGCGGGCGTACGTCACACCCTCCGCGCCGGCCCCGGCGAGCAACTGGTCCATGACCGACAGCGAGTCACGCGCCGACCCACCACCGGCCCGGACCACCACCGGGTACACCGGCGGCTCCACCTTGACCGCCTCGGCGGTGCAGATCTGCTCCAGCAGGCCGCGCATCTTGCCCGGCGGCATCAGCCGGAACGGGTAGTGGTGGGTGCGGGACCGGATCGTCGGCAGCACCTTGTCCGGCTCGGTGGTGGCGAAGACGAACACGAGGAAGTCCGGCGGCTCCTCGACGAGCTTCAGCAGGGCGTTGAAGCCCTGCGTGCTCACCATGTGCGCCTCGTCCACGATGTAGACCTTGTAGCGCGAGCTCACCGGCGCGAAGAAGGCCCGCTCCCGCAGGTCACGCGCGTCGTCCACGCCGCCGTGCGAGGCCGCGTCGATCTCGATCACGTCCAGGCTGCCCGGCCCGTCCGGAGCCAGCGCCACGCAGGAGTCACAGACCCCGCACGGCTCCGGCGTCGGACCCTTCACGCAGTTCAGCGACCGCGCCAGGATCCGCGCGCTGGACGTCTTGCCACACCCGCGCGGCCCGGAGAACAGGTACGCGTGGTTGATCCGCCCCGACCGCAACGCCTGAGCGAGCGGTTCGGTGACGTGGTCTTGCCCGATCACCTCGGCGAACGTCGCCGGACGGTACTTGCGGTACAGCGCGAGAGCCACGAGCGGCAACCCTAGTCGCAACCACCGACAGGAAGGACCCCCCGTGCACCCGCCAGAGCTCGCTTACCCTTGCTGCCTTCCGGCCCTGGGGGAGTTCACAAGGTGGACGCCGCACGAGGGGTCCCGGGCCACTGTACTGCCACGCGCCCCACCCCGACCGCCCGGTACACTCCCGCCCGGAGGATTCGCCTAGTGGCCTAGGGCGCACGCTTGGAAAGCGTGTTGGGGGCAACCCCTCAAGAGTTCGAATCTCTTATCCTCCGCTCCCCTGACCAGCCGGAACGTCCGCCGACCTGCTCGGCCCGGAGGACATCCGGGACGCTCTGGTCTCAGTTTTGGTCTCAGTTGGAACCGCAAGTTCCCGTCGCACCGCCTCCCGCAACGAGTCGAGCGCCTCCCCGGCGTCGAAGGATGCCCGTTTCCGACCAACCGGTTCGCTGGCAGGATCGACGGTGATGAGGACGAGATGGCCAAGCGCCGTCATAGCACGTTGGCACGCCATCTGGACGTCCTTCGAGGCCAACAGTTCCACATCGCTGAATGCCTCAAGGATCTCGTCGGCCTGGCCTTGTCGTTCCAGCATGACGTCGTCAGGTAGTGGGTTGCCGCCTTCGACCCGCACGGCATCGTCACCCAGCCGTACCCACAGCCGGTTGGCGTCACGGACAAGACTCGCGTAGCACGCGCGTCGCTCGTCACGAAGCCATCTTCTGTGCTCGTGAGCGCGATCACGCGAAGCTTGTATGGCCGTGGCGCCCCAAGTGATGGCAGCACCGACCAGGGACCCGACTAGAGCGCTTTCGCCAGTTGTGAGAAACACCAGCGCACCGTACTGCGCGACCGTGGCGTGCCGTCCGTGTCGCCAGCCTTGGCCTGACCGTCCCGAATGTCCGACGATCGCCACGCGGCCGGCGGACATTCGGGACATGCAAAGTTAGCTAGGCCGGTACACGCATCCCTGCCGCGCCGTCGTCGCCCTCGTCCTTCCCTCGCTGGGCGGGTCGTCGCTGGCCCAGAGGAGGCCGTCGATTCGCTGGGCGACGTCTTGCCGGATGGCGTCGGTGAGGTGTTGGTAGCGACCGGCCAGGGCACCGTGCGAACAGCCCATCAGGCCGAGCACGACGTGTTCCGGTACGACGAGGACGAGCAGGACGGTTGCCGCGGTATGCCGGCGTCGTGCAGCCGGCCGTCCCGGACACCCGCGGAGCGCAGTAGCCGCTTCCACTCGTGGTAGTCGGTGCTTGGGGTGGCTGGCCGGTCGGGCTCGCGAATACCCAGCCGCCGTCGTGCCACAGCTCCGCGGCGGCGTCCCGCTCCCGGTCCTGCTCGTCCCAGTGCTGGCGGAGCAGCGAGACCAGTTCGAGCGGCAGCCCAATGACCCGGCGGCCGTTCCGCGACTTCGTGCCTGCCGTGTCCGGCCGCGCAGACCTCCGCTCGGGGCAGTAGCCGGAGGGGCGACCGCAGTCGCCGCCGCAGCCGTGCGTGTAGCCGGGTCGCTGCCGGCCGCGCCGCACCGCGAGCGTGCTGGCCGCGAGGTTCACGTCCGGCCCCTTGAGGCCGCGCGCCTCACCCTGCCGGAGGCCGCGCGCCAGAGCGATGGCGCACCGGGCGCTGTTCCGCCGGCTCTGCGCAGTCGCGAGGAGTCGGCGGACCTCCGCAAGTGAGTAGGACACGACCTCGGGACTGTCCGGCTGCAGGGCCTTGGCCAACGTGGCCGGGTTCCGGGCGAGGTACCCGCGTCGCACAGCCTCATTCAGCGCCGTTCGGATTGTGCGGTGCGCCTGGCGCACAGTGCCCGGTGCGCTGCCGTTGTTCAGCATCCGTGCGTAGAGGCGTTCGAGGTGTTCGGCTGGAGCCGGTAGAGACGGTGCGCGCCGAAGCCGGGGACCAGGTGCACGGGCACGGCGACGCTGTAGCCGGCCCGGGTGCTCGCCCGGACGAACGGCGCGGCGATGTTGTCGAGCCAGTGCGTCAGCCACTTCTCGACCGTCCATACGCGACCGATCCGCGGTGTGTTTCCATCGTCCCGCGCCTTCTCCAGCGCGGACCTTCCGGACTACGTCGGTCTCGGTCTTTCCTCCCACGTGCCGCCGGTCCGGCTTGCCGTCGTCACGGACTCCCGTCGTGACTCGACCGTGCAGGCGGCTCGCACTATGGCGACGGAGGCCTGACGGCGGTTCCGACGCGGAAGCGCCCGGTCCTGCTCACCGCGAGCGCCTTCAGGCCACCCCCGTAGACCTCGTTACGCCCTCGAACGCACGCAGAAGGTTGGGTGCTCGGTCCGGAGCCCGGCACGTGGCGGCAGCGAGAAGTCTTCCGACGGTGCAGCGCCGCCCGCTACGCGGAACGAAGGTCTTCCAAGTCATCCGCTGCCACACCAGTCCAAAAGCGAAAAAGGGGTCGACACAGATGTTTTTTTTGCCCCATACGAGCGTCCAGGTCGGCCACAAGTAGGACGCCCGGCGCTGCGAGTGCAGCAGCAAGAACCAGTGCCGCACGCCAAGGACTGAGGTCACTGACCTGTACAGCCGCAGCAGCGCCAGCACCAACTGCGGCACAGGCAGCCAGGAGCAAGCGCCGTAGTGGGGTCACGAGCCGAAGACTACCGCGGCCGACTGGCCGACCCGGGAGGCCTCCATCGCCACCGTGAAGGTCGACACGGCTCACGTTGACGCACGAACACTCGGTCCCGGGTGGAGTCTTGAACGATGACTGGTCTCAGTTCTGGTCTCGTTCGTCGCCGTCCGGGCACGTGCGCCGAGCGGCGCTACTGCGGGCTGGGGCGCACCGGGCGCTGTCCTGTGTGGATCTGCTCGCCTGCGCCTGTGCGGCCATCCGGGGACTCGTGATTCTGCATGACGACAATGACTTCGTCGTGGCCGCGCAGCACCTGCCGGATCTCGCCGAGCGGCGGATACAAGCGCTCCCCGGGTCCGCATGACCTGCACGACCGCGGGCGCCGGCGTGACGAGCCCGGCGCGCCACCACTAGCCAACTCGATGCCCGCTCGTGCAGTCCGCGCGGTCCCGCCTGCTCCGCTCCCTGACCAGGACAAACGCGGGCGGCGGCTGCCCGCCCACCCGGCGTTCAGGCTGTTCGTCATTTCGGCCGCCTCGGTCTCAGCTCGGCCTCGTGTGATCCGGTCGGCGAGGTCCGTCCATCTGGCGTCGGCCGCGACTACACTGCACTACATGTCATCCCCACTGTCGATCAGGTTCGACCCGGCGCTGTTGGCTCGACTGCGGCGACGGGCGGAGGCGGAGGCCGGCGGCAGTGTGTCGACGCTGGCGCAGACGCTGATCGATGAAGGACTGCGGATGGCCGAGCACCCGGGGATCGTCTTCAAGTCAGGGCCGAGCGGCCGGCGGGCAGCGCTGTCGAACGGCCCCGATGTCTGGGAGATGATCAAGTTCCTGCATGAGATCGATGAGCGTGGCCAAGCAGCGGTGGCCGCCGCGGCCGAGGTGTTCGGTCTGCCCGAGGCCCGGGTGCGCACAGCGATGAGGTACTACACCGACTACGACGCCGATATCGAGGGTGAGATCGCGCTCGCCGACGCCGAGTCGGCTGCGGCCGAGGCCGCCTGGATCACCGAGCAGCGCCTGCTCGCGTGACGCCACCGTCGGACCCGATCACCGTCCCGCTGCTATTGGATGAGATGTTTGCCCCGATCGTCGCAGAAGCCCTGCGAGACAAGGGTTATGACGTTATCGCGATCGTGGCCGACTCCGGTTTACGAGCGCTGAGCGATGACGAGGTGTATGCCTGGGCAGCTGCCCAGCGACGGTGCCTCGTCACCGAGAACGTGAAGGATTTCCGGCCCATCCTCACCCGCGCTGAGGAAGCCGGCAGCCCGGTCGCCGCCCTGTTGTTCACCAGCAGCCGCACCTTCCCCCGCAGCCGGCGCAACCCGGAGCCCCTCATCGACGCCTTGGACACCTGGCTTCGAGCGGCCGGCCCGACGCCGGCGAGCGTGGAGCAGTGGCTACAGCCCGGAAAATAGCGCGTGGACCGCCACGGACGGACATGAACGGGGCTTTCCGCAGACCTGGTAACCCGGACGTACCTTCGCGTGTACCGGCACGCAGACCCGGGAAAGCGTTGGGGCGACCCCTCGGGGTTCGGCGGGCGGATTCGCCCGAAGCGCGGGTGGGCTCCGCTGCCCACCCGCGCCGCTGGATCCCTACCGGAGCCGCGGGGATTCGTCCCCGCAAAGCTCGTAGGGTCGATGTGTTACGGGCAGTTGCCGATGTCGCTTTCGGACGAGGCCACGGTGATGTGGACGGCGGCCAATCCGAGGGTGTTGACGTCAATGCGGATGGCGTTGACGGTGAGGCCCTTGTCCGGCGTGCTGAAGGGGATCTGCTGGTTGAGGATCAGCGCGACCACTCCCACGTTGACCCCGGTGTTCGGGGCTATCTGGGTGGGCTGGGAGATGACCACGGTGTTGCCGACCTTGAGGAAGGCGATCGTGGTGCTACCGGTGGATCCCGCGCAGTTGGTCGTCGAGGACGACTGGACGGCGGTCAGGGTGATCGCGGGGATTCCGAGGATTGCCACGCCGGCGTCGGCTACTGACGCGGTGGCCGTCGATCTGCCCGGGCCGGTCGCGGTGGTGACGTTGGCGCAGAGCGCGTGCGCGGCGATCGCTCCGTTCAGGGTCGCGACACACGGCGTCGAGGTGGTCGATGGTGACGTGGTGGAAATCGGGCCGGTGTCGGGTGTGCGCGGAACGGTGAGGAGGGGAAGGCCGAGCAGGGTGGCGTTCGCCTTGAGGCCGTACGCCCGGCCGGTCAGCGTCTGGGCGGTGACGACGACCCGCTCACTCCCGCACGGCGAGGTGGCCGGGCTGTTGTTCGCGTCGCCGCTGTAGGTGGCCACCCAGTTGTAGGTGCCCGCGGTGCTCGCCGGGACGTTGCCGGAGGCGGCGTTGCCGCCGCTCAGGACGCCGGTTCTGGTGGCTATCGGTGTCGCACAGGCGTTGTCGCCCGGCCCGAACAGGGCGAAGACCACCGTCCCGGTCGGGGCCGCTCCACCGGTCAGGTGCGCGGAATCCGAGATGTTGCCACCGGCTGGTACCGAACCCGAGGGCGTGGTGGTGATCGCGGGGCTGGCCTTGCCGCCGGCGCCCGCGCAGGTGCTGACGTTGTTGCTGTCCATCGTCACCGCACCGGTGTGCGCGTACAGGCTGCCGGTGCTGGTGGCGCCGGCGTTGAAGGTGATCGACGTGTTCGCCAGGATGTTGCCGACGAAACTGGAGCCGGTGCCGACCGTGGCACTGCTGCCGACCTGCCAGGTGACGTTGTTGTTGTTACACGGGGTCGCCCCGTTGACGAGCACGACGGCCGAATTGCTCGCCGTGGTGAGGGAGCTGGTGACCTGGAAGAGCCAGGCGGCGTTGGGATTTCCCTGCGCGTCCAGGCTCAGGGTGCCGGTCAACTGCGCCGACGAATTGAAGCAGTAGACGCCGGGCGGCAACGTCATGCCGCCCAGATCCTGACCGCTGAGGTTCTGGTCGCACGGCTCGCCGGCGGCAAAGGCGTAGGCCGTGGCGACATCACCCTGCGCCTGGGTCGCCGCCGGATCGCCGGCGTGGATCGTCCCGGTCACCTGGCCCGGCGGGAATCCGGCCACCGCGGTGCCGGGGCTGACGCCCAGGTCCCCGGTCACGACGCTCGGACCGGTATTGGTCACAGTCGAGGCCCCCAGCACGGCAAAGCCCGCGGCGGCGCCCAACGGTGGCGTGGTGGCCACGGCGTGCGCCGCGGGCTGAGCGAGGAGAGCCATGCCCAGGGCCAGGACGGTCGTCCCGACACATGCTTGAACTGTACGTCTCACGACGTCACCTTCTTGGAGCGATAATCACGCGGCTACGGCGCGGCCGTGGGGATCCACGACGCCGACAAGTGCCATGATGCGGACAAATGAAATTCGGCTGACCGCAGGTCGAAGCGCGCGCTTACCACGCTGGCGTTGCCCGCTGCCGGGTGAATTCGATCCACCGGGCCCGTTTCCCCGCTATTCCATCGTCTGGGGATTACCTACCCAGCCGGCGTTGTATCACTCGTGAATCAACACACCAGACATCGTGAATATCACGGGTTTGAACCGCGGCGGCAGGACGGGATTCCGCCGGCCGGTTCGGGCAGGAGCTGGTGGGTGTGGCGGGTGAGGGTGAGCAGCCGCAGCGCGGGCCGGCTCACGTCTTCGACCACGAGCCTGCCGCCCGCGCGGTCGAGCCGGTGCTGCAGCCCGACGAGAGCGCCGAGGGCGGCGCAGTCGAGGAACGTCACGCGCGCGAGCTGGAGGAGGACGACGCGGTCGGTGTTGCTGGTGCCGGCGGCGGCGAACAGCAGCCGGTCGGCGGTCGCGGTGATCGCCAGGGCGGCGACGACGTCGATCTCGCCGGCAAGGACGAGAGCCGGCGGCCGGCCGGGTTCGGTCCGGACATCCACCCGGAATCCCGCGGCATCGCCGTCCGGACCTGCCGCGACGGGTGCGCTGGGCTGGTCGAGACCCAGGCTGTCGAAGGACGGACGGGAGAGTTGACCGGTGGCCATTGCGGCTCCCAAGCGGGAAGACGCGGTACTCGGCGTCGCCTTTGCTCACTGCCCGCGCTCGGCGGGGGGACGCAAGTGGCTCGGCCGGCTGCTGTTTGCTCAGCTACCTGCAGCGTAGGGGCTTTTGGTCAGCTCCGCTATGGCGTGCCCGTCGGATCCGGCCAGCGGGGCACGGAGCCGGCGGCGGCGACCACCTCGCCGGCGGCCGCAGCGGCGGTCTGGGGCTTCGCGCTGGCCAGCGCACGCAGCCGGGCGCTGGCGTGCTCGCGCGAGCCGCCGTGGCGGTGCATCAGCACCCCGATGGCCTGGTTCCGCAGTCCCTCCGCCGCGAACGGGTCCGCCGGTCCCCGGTCCTGGCTGCCGGCCGCGGCGGGCACCCGGGCGACCCCCGCGTCGGGGATCGGCTCGGAGCCGATGCCGGCACGCAGCGGATCGAGGGCGAGCGGTGCGCTCGCGTCCAGCCGCAGCACGACCGTGTGGCCACCGGCTGCGCCCAGCGGTATCGACAGTGAACTAGCGCCGGCTGACCGGTCCACGGCGTCGGTGAGGACGAGAGCCGGGCTGTCGTCATCGGGCTGGACGGTGATCGAGACGGTGACGGGGGCATCGACCGCGACGCGCCAACCCGCCACCACGAGCCCGAAGCCGGCGCGAAGATCGACATCGTCATCGAGGGCAGCCGAGAGGTCGTCAAGCAGCCGAGCGATCTCGGCGCTGTGCGCCATGGTGGCTCCTGACACGGCGTCCGGCCCGCATTCCCGGCTGGACCCCGCCTTGGCCCGGTGCACCTGCTGCTGGCTCAGCGGTGGTCTGTGCTTACCCGGCTGGCCGACCGGCTAGCCGGGTATGGACTATTTACTTGGCCGGTGGGCGGCGGGCGATCTCGGTGACCATGTCGTGGGCGACGTCCCGCAGTTTGCGGTGGCTGCTCTGGCTGGCCTCCCGCAGCAGCGCGAACGCCTGGTCGGCGTCACAGCCGTGCACGGCCATCAGGATCCCCTTGGCCTGATCGATCACGGCCCGGCCGCGCAGCGCCTCGCCGAGATGCTCGGCCAGCTGGCGACTGTCGGCCAGGATCTGCGCGGTGGCCGCGGTCACCGCGGCCGGGCCGGCGAACAGCTCACCGATGCGGACCGCCGGCAGATCGAAGCTGCCTTCGGTCCGGGAGTACACGTTCAACGCCCCCCGGGTCACGCCCCGCACCTGCAGCGGCAACGACAACACCGACAGCACCCCGTGCTCAACCGCCCGGGCGGCGAACCTCGGCCAACGCTGATCCGCGTGCACCGACCGGACGACGTGCGTGCGCCCCGAATCCAGCGCCGCCACACACGGGCCCTCCCGCAGCGAGTACTGCGCATCGTCCAGCGACCGCACGAACTCCGCTGAAGCGACGACGTTGGCCGGGCCACGGTTCTCCAGCAACGTCACACCGGCGCCGTCCGCCCCCGGAATCGCCGCCACCGTGTAGTCCGCGACCTGGCGCAGCGTGTCCTGCAACGGCTGGCCGTCGACCAGCAGCGCACCGAGATCGGCGAGGCTGGACTCCAGATCCAGCTCAGCCTGCCGCCCCGCCCAGTCACCGATCCGCTCCCCGAACGACGATGGAGCCGCCGGCCGCGCGGAAGCGGCTGTGGTCTCCTGCACCCGGTGTCCTTCGCTCATCGAAACCGCTCTCCCGCGACATCCGCCGCAACCCGGGGAAACCGGCGTAACTGTACTTAGCCGTGCACTGCCGCGAACAGCGCTCGACCGACCGTCGTCGTCGCCAGCCCGGTGGCGAGTGGAAACGCCCGTACGGGCGCGGCAGCACGTGCGGCGGCTGGAGGCCCGGGCGGCAATGCCCAGCGACCCGACGCTACGCCGGATGCGGCCGATCGGGGCACGGCGAGGCGTACGGTGGAACTACCGAGGACATCTCGCACGCTGACAGTCAGGTCTCCGTCGCCCCCGGCGAGCGCTGGTGAGAAGGTCGTCGTGAACACAGGGGTAACCGTCGCACTCATTGTCGTGGCCGGGCTCGCGCTGCTCACGCTGATGCTGTCGGTGCGGGTGGTGCAGCAGTACGAGCGGGGAGTGGTGTTCCGCCTCGGTCGGGTCCGGCGGGTGGTCCGGGAGCCGGGGCTGCGGCTGATCGTCCCGATAGTCGACCGGATGCGGAAGGTGAACCTGCAGATCACCACCTTCAGCGTGCCCGGGCAGGACTGCATCACCCGGGACAACGTCAGCGTGCGGGTCGACGCGGTCGTGTACTTCCGGGTGATCGACCCGGTCAAGGCGCTGGTCAACGTGCGCGACTACCTGTTCGCCACCTCGCAGGTGGCGCAGACGTCGCTGCGCGCGGTGATCGGCCGCGCCGACCTCGACGAGCTGCTGTCCAACCGGGACAAGCTCAACGCCGAGCTGACCGGCATCATCGACACCCCGACCGAGGACCCGTGGGGCGTCAAGGTCGAGCGGGTCGAGGTGAAGGACGTCGCCCTGCCCGACTCGATGAAGCGGTCGATGTCCCGCCAGGCCGAGGCCGAGCGGGAGCGCCGGGCCCGGGTCATCGCCGCTGACGGCGAGTTCCAGGCATCCAAGAAGCTCGCCCAGGCCGCCGCCGCGATGGCCGCCGACCCCGCCGCGCTGCAACTACGCCTGCTGCAGACGGTGGTCGAGGTCGCCGCCGAGAAGAACAGCACGCTGGTCATGCCGTTCCCGGTCGAACTCCTGCGCTTCCTCGACCACGCCACGCAGCCCACGACCGCTCGCGAGCCCGCCCGGCCAGCCCCCGAGCCCGACAGCACCACGCCGGACGATGACGCCATCGAACCCGCGACCACCAGCCTGACCCCGGCCACCCTCCCAGCCGGCCCCAACGGCACGACAACCCGCACCGGCTGAGGTCCCCGGGCTGGCCGGCGCCGGCGGCCGGTGCCCCCGACCGCCTCGGCGGTCGGCCAGCCGCCCGGGCCGTTCCGGCGCGGAGGCGCGGCCGGCTCCTCAGCTCGGATTCAGCGTCCGGGTGCCCAGGTGCGCGGCGATCGCGGCCAGGACGCCGGCGAGGGCATCCCGGACGGCGGGGTCGGCGATGAGGCCATCGGCGCCGACCGTGTCGCGGGCGACGAAGATCCGGGTGCAGGCGGCCTCGATGATCTCCGCGCCGACGTAGCCGAGCACGACCCGCAGGGTGGCCTCGGCGCCCGCACCCCGGCCCGGCGCGGCGACGTTGATGAACGCGACCGGCTTCCCGTAGAGCTCGCCGGTGCCGACCGTCCAGTCGAGCAGGTTCTTGAAGCTGCCCGGCAGCGTGCCCGCGTACTCGGGGGTGCAGAACAGGACCGCGTCCGCCCCGGCCAGTTGTGCACGCAGCGCCGCGACTGCCGGCGCCTGCTCCCCGTCCGGCACGAACGCCGGCAGCTGCGTCAGCCCCGGATAGAAGACGGCCCGGACGCCGTCGGGCGCCACCACCGCGGCCGTGCGCAGCGCGGCCGTGTTCCCCGACCCGGCCCGGGTGCTGCCCGAGACCAGTGCGACCGTCCACGGCGGGGTCATCCCGTTGTCGTCCACAACAAGCCGGCAACCGCGGCGGCTGCCCACCTGTTCCCGGTTACTTGACACAGGTCGGTTAGCCAGTACTAACGTTAGGCGTGGCTAACGTTGCGGCGGCGATCGCGGCGTTGGGGGATCCGACCCGGCGCGCGGTGTTCGAGCGGTTGCGGGACGGCCCGCGCGCGGTCGGCGAGCTGGCGGACGGGTTGCCGGTGACTCGCTCGGCGGTGTCGCAGCACCTGCGGGTGTTGGGCGAGGCCGGGCTGGTCAGCCAGACCCGGGTTGGGACGCGGCGGCTGTACCGGGTGGAGCCGGACGGGCTCGCCGCGGTACGGGCGTACTTCGACGATCTCTGGGGGTCGGCGCTGGGCGCTATGAGAGACCTCGCCGAGGCCGATGAGTCCGATGTGGAGGATCCATGACCACGGTGCCGGTCCTCGCCGCGGTGCACGTGCGGCGGTCGCCAGAAGCCGCATTCCGGACGTTCACCGAACGCATCGGCGATTGGTGGCCACTGCGGACGCACGGCGTCTACGGCGAAGCAGCCGTCGGACTGGACATTGTGGACGGTCAGCTGGTGGAGCGGTCGGCGCATGGCGAGACCAGTGTCTGGGGCGAGGTGGTGCGCTGGGAGCCGCCGCACCGGTTCGCCTGCACCTGGCACCCGGGCCGCGCCCAGGACGGCGTGCACACGCTGATCGAGGTGGAGTTCCAGCCGGACGAGGACGGCACCCGGGTCGAACTCACCCACTCCGGCTGGGAGATCTACGGCGACGAGGCGGAGCAGCGACGCGCTCCGTACCAGGCGCCCGACGCCTGGAACCACGTGCTCGGGCTGTTCGCCCGGGCTGGCAGCGATTGAGGGGAAGCCGTGCAGACCGAGCAACTGGAAGCCGCGTACCAGGCGTTCATCGCCGAGGCGAAAGCCGGCAGGTTCGGGCCACCGCCGCCCGGCGAGTGGACCGCCCGCCAACTGGTCGCGCACATCGCGGTGAACGACGAACTGCTCGCCTCGGCGGCCGAACAGGTCATCGCCGGCGAGCCCGCCCGGTTCGACAACACGAACGCCGTCGACTGGGCGAAGGTGAGCGCGTTCGCCGACGAGCACGGCAGCCTGGCCGGCGGGATCGAAGCGGTGCGGGCGTCCGGGGAGCGGGTCTGCGCGGTCGCCGGCCGGATCACCGACGAGCATGCCGCGACCAGCCTCGACGTGCACATCCTGGACGGCACCGAGGTCGCGATGGACCAGCCGATGCCGCTCGGCCAACTGCTCGGCCTCCAGGCGTCGTTCCACCTGCCGGCCCACGCCGACCAACTCCGCGCACTGCGCGCCGGGGGTGGCCCCGCGTCGTAGGCTCGCCAGGTGAGCAACCGGGGGGCGGACGAGCGCATCGTGGTCGAGGCCGCGCCGCGGGACGATCTGGACGGGCGGCGCTACGACGTCGCGGTCATCGGCGGCGGCATCGTCGGCCTCGTCACCGCGTACCAGCTGACCCGGCAGCGGCCGGGCATCCGGGTGGTGGTGCTGGAGAAGGAACACCGCTGGGCCAGCCACCAGACCGGCCACAACAGCGGCGTGATCCACAGCGGCATCTACTACACGCCGGGCAGCCGCAAGGCGCGGTACGCGGTCCAGGGCGCCCGACAGATGGTCGAGTTCTGCCAGGAACACGACCTGCCGTACGAGGTCACCGGCAAGGTGATCGTGGCGACCGGCGACGCGGAACTGTCCCAATTGGACAGACTGCACGACCGTGGCACCGCCAACGGGGTCCGGGTGCGGCGGCTGGACCGGGCCGGCCTGCTGGAGTACGAGCCGCACGCCAGCGGCATCGCCGCGCTGCACGTCGCCGACACCGGCATCTGCGACTACGTCGCGGTCGCCCGCACCTACGCGAAGCTGGCCGAGGCGGCCGGCGCGGACCTGCGGGTCGCCACCACGGTCACCGCGCTGCGGCCGGACGGCCGGGGCGTGCTCGTCCACACCGGACGCGGCGAGGTCCGGGCGGCGACCGTGGTGAACTGCGCCGGGCTGCACTGCGACCGGGTGGCGGCGCTGTCCGGCGGGCCGGTGCCGGCCCGGATCGTGCCGTTCCGCGGCGAGTACTACGAACTGCCGGCCGATCGGCGGCACCTGGTCCGCAACCTCATCTACCCGGTGCCCAACCCGGATTTCCCTTTCCTCGGCGTACATTTCACCCGCATGATCGATGGCTCCGTCCACATCGGACCCAACGCCGTGCTCGCGCTGCGCCGGGAGGGCTACCGCTGGGCCTCGGCCAGCCCGCGCGACCTGGCCCAGACACTCGGCTACCCGGGTTTCTGGAAGCTGGCCCGGGCCAACTGGCGGGAAGGCGCCGCCGAGATGCGCCGATCGCTGTCCCGACGGCAGTTCGCCGCCGCCGCCCGCCGCCTGGTCCCCGATCTCGCCGACACCGACCTGATCCGCTCCGGCGCCGGCGTCCGCGCCCAGGCCATCACGCCCGAGGGCCGCCTGGTCGACGACTTTCTCCTGGTCGAGCGCGGCCCACTGGTACACGTCCTGAACGCGCCCTCGCCCGCCGCCACCGCCTCCCTCCCGATCGGCGCCGAAATAGCCACCCGCGTCACCGCCCACCTCCCCGACTGAACCAGGCTCCGTCCCGGCGCCGGTCGCGCCCGAACCGGCGCGACCGACCTGCCGCGCCGCCCGCAGGCTGACAGCGGCGCCCCCGGTGACGTCTTCCGCCGAGCGGTGACGGCTTCGCTCCGCCAGTGACGCCCACCCGCCGTCACCCCAGCCACCAATCCATCACCCGGGGACGGACGCCGTCACCTCGCGCCGGAACCCGTCACCGGGACCTGTCCGGGCCCGCGCAGCCCGTCGCCGGCGCGGCCGCGCGGATATGCGGCGGGAGCACGGCAGGCCATCCCGTACACTCGCGGACGGTGGAGTCGCCTAGTGGCCGAGGGCGCACGCCTCGAAAGCGTGTGAAGTGCAAGCTTCCGTGGGTTCAAATCCCACCTCCACCGCCACCCTGACCAGCGGAAACGCCGGCCGGCCCACCCGGGCCGACCGGCGTTTCGTCCCTCCTGGTCTCACTCCTGGTCTCACTTCTCGCGCGCTTGGTCCGGACAGCGGGCCGAGGACCGCGCGTCGAGGTCGTCGCAGGAGGTCACCCGCGGAGAGCGTCACCTAGCCACGACACACGCTCGGCGGAACCAGGATGGCTCCGCCTACCCACAGCGAAACCCGTGTTCAGCCGAGTGTGGGATTAGCTGGGTAGCGCCACTGAACACCACGCTGTTGACGGACTCGCTGTCTAGCACGAAGATCACTTCGAACTCGACTTCGAGCTGCTGCTTCGTGGTAAACGCGACCAGAGAGCGCCGGTGGCTGTAGTTATGATCGATGATCCGCACCAGGCCATCGCGGGCCGCAGCGACAGCCTTTGCCTTCGGCAACAAGCCTTGGACGGTCAGGCTCGCGTCGGCCGAGGCGTTGCCCACGGCGGTGTCGTCGCTAATTAGTTCGTCGGTATAGACGACCAGCGTCTCAGGCGCGATCTGGAGGTCGTGTACAGCCGGCTCCCGGAGGTCGAGTTCGTCTGGGAGCTCGATCTCTCCCAGCGAGCTGACAGGCTGTTCGATGAGGTCGTCGCACACGTGCTGGGCCGCGCGAGCGATCAACTCCTCGGCCGATTTGCGCACGTCGGGTAGCTCGTACATTTCCGCTAGCTCAGCGTCGGAGGGCGATTCCGCGCCCGGTGAATCCAGTGGTGCGAGATGCCGACGAGCGGCGGAGTAGGAGCGACCGTTACGAACAGCCCACTCACGGGCTTCGGCCTTTGCCTTACGGTTCCGAGTCACCGTTTTGTCCCATCTGACCGCGCCCTACGCCCCCGGTCGATGAATGGTGACGACCGTTGTGGACTCTTGCGCGAGTCGAAGACCCTTGTCCTTGACACCATGTCCGGCGTAGGCGAACTGGCTCGGAGGCGGGCAGGCGCATCTGCCGAACAAAGGATAACCAGGTGAGGCGGCCCCCGACAACTCCGCATGTGACCTGGCGGACGTCGGCCGATGCTTTGTCCGGCGCCTTCCGACGTCCGCCCATCGGACGGTGCTACGGCGCGATCGGTACCCCTGCCGACCCTTCATCACCGTCTGGCCGATCGACATCAGCGTCGTTTTCCTCGTTTGTGGCCCACAGAAGGCCGTCGATGAGCTTGGCGATGTCGGCGCGGACCTTCGGCGTGACGTGCTGGTAGCGGGTGGCCATTGCGGTGTTGGCCCAGCCCATGAGGCCCATGACGGCGCGCTCGGCGACGCCCAGGACCAGGAGCACGGTGGCCGCGGTGTGTCGAGCGTCGTGCAATCGGCCGTCTCGAACATCGGCGGCCTTGATGAGCTTCTTCCAGTCGTGGTAGTCGCTGCTCGGGTTGACCGGCTCGCCCGTCGGGGTCGTGAAGACCCAGCCGCCTTCGTGCCAGAGCTGGCCGGCGACCTCGCGCTCCTGGTTCTGCTCGATGCGGTGCTGACGGAGCAGGGAGACCAGCTCGGCGGGTAGGCCGATGCCCCGGCGGCCGTACTTCGACTTCGTGTCGGCGGTGTCCGGCCGGGCGGCTTGCCGCTGCGGGCAGTAGCCGGCCCGGGGACGCTCGCAGGTACCGCCGCACCCGTGCGTGTAGCGCGGGCGCTGCCGGGCACGCCGGACGACCAGCGTCCCGGCCGCGAGGTCGACGTCCTTCCAGCGCAGGCCGAGCGCTTCGCCCTGGCGGAGGCCGAGCGCGAGCGCGATAGCCCAGCGGACACGGTTCCGCCGGCCCGCCGCGGCATCGAGGATGCGCTTTACCTCCTCGATCGTGTACGGCTCGATCTCCTCCTCCGTGAGCCGCGGAGCCTTCGCCAGCTTCGCTGGATTCTGCGCGAGATGCTTTCGCCGGACGGCTTCGTTGAGCGCGGTCCGGATGGTCCGGTGCGCCTGGTGAGCGGTCGCGGGCGCGCTGCCGTTCTCCTGCATCCGCTTGTAGAGCTTTTCGAGGTGTTCGGGCTGGAGTTTGTCGATCCGATGCGCGCCTACGCCGGGGATGAGGTGCACGCGTACGGCGACCCGGTAACCGGCGAGGGTGTTGTCCCGGACGACGGGCGCGGCGATGTTCTCAACCCAATGGTTGAGCCACTGGGCGACCGTCCACGGGCGACCTGGCTTGCGGACGGTGCCGTCGTCGCGCGCCTTCTCCAGCTCGCGAACCTTGCGGAATACCTCTGCCTTGGACTTGCCGCGGACGTGCCGGCGGTCCGGCTTGCCGTCGTCGCGTACGCCCATCGTGACGCGCCCGTGCCAGTCGCCGTCTTTGCCGAAGTAGAGAGACGATGCGCCGTTGGGTGCGCGGCTCTTGTCTTTGGTCACGTGGCGGCTCCTCAGGCGGCGGGGCGGTCGGCGGCCAGGCCGCGGAGCCGGTCGAGGAAGGCGGGCAGGGCGGCGGCCGGGATGCGGCGGAGCCGTCCTATTTGGACGGACTCGACTTCGCCGGCTTTGACGAGTGCGTATACGAGGGTGCGGCCGATGCCGAGTTGGTCGGCGGCTTCCTCGACGGTGAGGAGGAGCCGGGCGGGAACGGTCGTGGGCTGGTCGGAGGGCTGGAACATGGCGGGGCCTTTCGAGGCGGGGTTTGGCAGGTCAGCGGCGGGGCCGAGCGGGCGGGAGAACGCCGGATCGGTCCGGGTAGAGGCGGAGGCTGGACGGCGGTCGGCGACCGGTGGCGGGCCTCTGGGGGATCCCTGTATGGGCCGTAGGGCGCCGTTCTCGGGGCGGCCGGTATGAGGGGCCGGGGCGGTAGCCGAGGCCGTGACGGCGGGGCGCCGCACAGAACTCGCGGAACCCACAGAAGGGGTCATCGCCGGCCTCCGGCGGGCGGTTCTGTGGGTTGTGTGGGTTCTGTGCAGGCGGGGTGGACCTCGTAGGCTGGTGACGGCGGTCGGCCGCCCTGCGGCGTCGATGCCGGCGGCGGGACGAGCCGGATGTGGCCGTGGTCGACCAGCAGCCCGAGTGCCGGGTCGAGGTCGGTGACCTTGCGGTAGCGGGTGCCGCGTAGGGCGGCGAATGCGTCGCGCCGGGTGAAGCGATCGGTTCCGGTGCGGCCGATCCAGTCGAGGACAGTGCGGGCGTCATCTACGAGTGGGTCGGCGCCCATGTGGTCGAAGACCGCGAGCGCGTGCGCGAGGTAGTAGTGGGCGAGCCGGGCAGCGGCGTCCACTGTGGACGCGGGCACCGGCCTGTTCCAGCCGCCGTCGTGCTGATCGGAGAGGTGCAGCAGGCCGGCTATCCGTACGGTGGCGCCGGTGAGCTTGGAAGCCCAGTCGGCGAGGTGCGCGAGGTCGCCGGTGTCGGCAGCGAGCCGCGGTTCGATAGCGGTTTCGAGGTCGAGGACTCGCGCGTCGGCGGCAGGTGCGAGTGGCAGGACGGCGGGGTCGGTCCAGTCGGCGAGCGCGAGGACCAGGGCGCGGAGGTTGGCCGCGTAGCCGGCGGTCACGGCGTCGGGCGGCGGCGGGGTGCCGATGCGGCGGCGGCCGACGGTGTTGGTCGGCAGCGAGTAGAGGATGCGGGCGAGCAGGCCGCGGCCCCGGAAGCCGGGCATGCGTGCGATGTCGACCAGGACTTCCGGCTGTACAGCCAGACCGAGCGTCAGCGCGGGGTGTTCGACGTGCTCAGCCGGGCGGCCCTTGCGGTCGACACGGAGCATGTCCCCGGCGTGCCCCTTGAGGAACACTTCGAGGTTCGGCGTGCCGGAGTAGCGGCCGGCCAGTGTGGTGAAGATGCCTGCCTCGGCCGACAGCACAGCGAGCCGGCCGCCCTGCTCGGCCAGCAGCGACGCCGCGGCCTCGGGGGTGACGTCGTCGGCGACGAGCCGGGGCAGGGCCGGGACGGTGATCTCTTCGGCGGCGAGCGCGGCCGAGGACGCGTCGGCGAACGCGGTCATGCGCGCGTCGGCGGTCGCAGCGTTCTCGGCGGCCTTCGCAGTCCTCTCGGCCCGTGCCCGGGCGACCCGGGCAGCGAGCTCGGCCTCGACGACGTTCGGGCGGGCCAGCTCGACGAGCGCCGCCTCGGCAGCCAGTAGCGGTGCGGTCATGGCGGCGAAGACCGCTGACTTGCGTGACCCGGGCGGCATCGCTACCGCGGTGAACAGGTTGACCGGCTCCCGCCAGCCTGGTCGGACTTCGACGACGGCGCGGCCTCCGGCGGCGGTCGACAGCGCGGCGAGCGCGATGCAGCCGGCGAGGTCGGCCGGGGTCTGGGTGAACTCGGCGACCGCGGCGACCTGGTCGCCGAGCCAGCCCGGTAGCGCGTCGACGGGGAACGGCGGGAGTAGGCGGCGGGCCGACAGCGGTACCGGGTCGCCGTCCCATCCAATGCCGGCCAGCACCCGCAGCGGTCGGCCCGGATCGGCTCCGGCGGTGCTGGGCGCGGTCATGCTGCTGCCTGGCCGGGACGGCGCGGCCGGCGGCCACCGGCACGCAACCCGGACCGGATGGTGCCGGCGGCCTCGGCCTGCCCGAGCCCGATCCCGGCGGCGGCCTGTTCCAGCTCGGCCGTGACGAGGTCGGCGGGCAGTGCGCCACCGGCGACGAGCTGGCCGAGGGCTACGGCGGCGGTGAACAGGATGCGGTTGCGGCGTCCCTCCCGCGCGGCGGCGACCACGGCGACCTCGCGGGCGACCGCGGCCCGCAGGTACGCGGGCAGCCGGCCGGCCGCCGGAGCGGACGCCGCCGGCCGGGGTCGCGGAGCCGGTGCGGTGAGGCGGCCGGCGAGCCAGTCGGGCAGTAGCGCGGCCGGCAGGTCGAGCGCGACCGTGTACGGACGTCCGTCCACTGTGGAGCCGGCGCCGACGACGTAGCCGCCGTGGCCGCGGGTGTCGACCAGCCAGCCGAGCGCGCCCGCTGTGTTGCCTAGTCGCGTGCCGGCCGGGGCGGTGAAGTACAGGTGGGTTCCGCCCCGTCCGGTGTGGACGGTGTGCGTTGCGGCCGGGAACGGCTGCCCGGCCTGCTCGGCGAGGGCGGCGAGCACGTCGGAGCCGTCGTGCACTCCGGCGATCCGCCACGGCTCCGGCGGGCCGTCGTCGGTCTTCGGCTGGTCGAGGTCGATCACGACCAGTCCGGATGGTCCACACGCGACGCCGATGCCGTAGCGGCGGGTCGACCAGGCACGGCAGATGCGGTCGCGGTCGATGGTGGCGCGTGGTTCCCAGCCGGTGTGCCCATCCCGGCACCAGGGATCGGCGCGGGTGCAGCGGTCGGCGGTGTGGTCGGGGAACGCGGGCCGCTTCGCGTCGGGCCGCAGCGGGAACACGCGCCAGCCGTGGCCGGCGGCGGCGAGCGCGGCGGCCAGGGCCGGCGCGGTGTGCGGGATGTCGGCTGGCGCGTGCCGGCCAGCCGGCGGCGGCCCGGCCTCGACCAGGCCGGCCGCCGTCCAGCCGGCGAGGAAGGCGAGGGCCGCGCCGCGGGTGATCCGCGCGGCCTCGGCGAGGCTGGCGGCGGTGACCGGGCCGCCGTCGAGGTCGACCAGCGCCCGCCACGCGCGGTCACGAAGGACGCTCGCGTCACGCTGGGTGTTCGGTGTCGAGGGCTGGTTAGCGGTGCCGGGGCGGGGGGTCATGACGCCTCCTGAGCCTGTTTCGGGCATGGGTCAGGTAGGGGCGCTAGCGGGCTAGCGTCCTGGCCAGTCGGGGTATTCAGGGCTAGCGGGGGCGCTAGGTCTAGCGGGGGCAGGGGCTAGACCTAGCGGCGCCCGCGGTCAGCCAGCGCGCCTCCGGCGGTCACGTTCCGCGACAGCGGCGGCGACGTCCTCGCGGTGGATGCCCTTGCGGTTGGCGCCCTTGCCGGTGGCCGGGTCGGTGCCCCAGACCTGCCGGCCGGTGGTGACGCCGTGCGGGCGTAGCGCGGCGGCGAGTTGCTCGGGGCGCCAGCCGAGGTAGACGACCGGGCGCAGCTCGGCGAGCCGTTCGACCACGGTCTCCGACCAGACCTTGCCCTCGGTCACCGGGACCACGGTCAGGATGTCGTCCAGCAGCGAGGCCGCGGCGAGGTCGGCGGCCTGCTCCGGCTCCTGGCCGAGCGCGTGCCCGGACAGGGTTCCGGCCTTCTCCCGCATGGCGCGGGCGCGGGCGACGACTCGCTCGGCGGCCGGGCCGTCGATGTAGTAGGAGCGGGTGATCCGCGGGTCGTCGCCTTCCCCCGCGAGGTAGCCGATGCCGAGGTCCTTGCGGCTGAACGTGGTTGCCCGGATGCCGTTCTTGTAGGCCGAGGTGCCGAGCACCATGTCGTTGGAGAGCTGGCCCATGACCTTGAGGCAGAACCGCAGGACGGCGTTGTCGGAGATGCCGGTCGGCAGTGACTTCGCGTCCGGGCGCTGGGTGGCGAACATCGGGATGATGCCGGCGGCCGGGCCGCGGCGGACGAGGTCTTCGGCGATGGCGACCAGCTCGTCACCGTAGGTCGGGTGCTCGAACCAGCGCTGGCACTCGTCCACCACGATGACGATCGGGTGCAGCCGGTACGCCTTCATGCCGGCCAGCTCTGGCGTGATCTTGTTCTCCGGGCAGAGGTGGCGGGGCAGGCCGCGGATCACCTTTGCCCGACGGCGTAGTTCGGCCTGCAGCTCGCGCATGTCGGCCAGGGCGTAGGCGATGTCCTCGTCCTCGTCGCCGGACCGGTACCGGTGCGACACCGGTTCCAGCGTCGACAGGTCGCCGGTGCCCTTCAGCTCGTACGGGTGCAGCTCGGCGCGCGGGTCGAGCGCGGCGGCCAGCAGCGCGAGCCGGACGGCGAACGTCTTGCCCATCCGCGGCACCGAGCCGAACACCATCGAGGCGAACATCAGTTGCAGCGTCACCGGCCGGCCGCGCTGGTCGGTGCCGAACGGGATCGGCTGGAACAGGTCGGTACGACCGGCCTTGAGCAGCGGCCAGGCTGGCTGCTTGGTCTGCGCCATGTCCCGGTCGCCGACCCACAGGACCAGCCGGCCCGCGTGCGCCTCGGTCACCGGCTCCGGCCACACGCAACCCAGCGGACGGCGCAGCCCGGACGCCAGCTTCTCCCGCCGTTCGGCCACGTCGCCAACCGTTACCCCGTAAGGGAGATCGACCTCGGCGCGCCAGCCCGGGCCGTCGCGGGTTATCGGCGACGGGAACGTGATCCCGCCCCCGCCCTTGGCAAGCGCCTGGTTGATGCCGGCCAGGCCGAGCGAGCCCAGCGCCCGGACCACCACGTCGGCGGTCAGCCTCGGCGGTGCCGTCGTGACGACGGCCGGCCCGATCAGCGGTCGGTCCTGCCGCCGGCCGGCGGCACCGAGCAGCGCGACCGTACCAGCGAGGACGGCGACATTGAGCCAGCCGGGCGCGAGCGTCCACAGAGTGAGTGCGGTCGCCGTGGCGATCAACAGTCCAAACAGGACTGTCCCGATCCGGGTCCGTACCCGTTCGTCCCGGCGGCGGAGCAGGGCCATGTAGTCGCGCGGTTCACCGCGCCAGGCCGAGTCACGGCGCAGCCCGGCCGACTCCGCGTCGACCATCCACCGGGCCAGCGCGACGGTTGCCCGGCCGAGGCCGCGCGGTGACTGGCCGGCGAGCTGGGCGCAGTACAGCGGTACCCGTACCGCGTGAAACGCCACGGTGTGCCCGGCCCGGTCGGCTGCCCACCGGGCCGCAGCCTTCCGGGTGGCGCGGTCGGTCAGCCACTGCGGCAGCACCGGCCGGCGCTCGCTCGGTCGCTCCCAGACCGGCCCGAGGGCCGATGCCGGCAGCGGCTCGGGGTTGACCGGGACGGGCGCGGCGTCCTCGTCGCCCCGGTCGTCGACGTCGGCCGGCTCGGCGGCCGGGAGGAAGCGGAGCAAGTCGGCCGGCTCTTTGCCGGGCTGGTCGGCGCCGTCGTCATCGACCGGCATCGGGTTCTCGGTCATCGTTGGTCTCCTTCCGGGTCAGGCGGCGACCGGAGCCGGCTCGGCCGGCTGGTCTCGGTCGGCGGTCGGGGCGGTGTCGGTGGTCGGGGCGGTGCGGAGCAGTCCGGCGGCGGCGAGCAGCCGGCGGGCGCGGTCCGGGCCGCAGCCGGCCGCGGCGGTCGCGCGGCGGATCGGCACCGTGCCGTCCGGCTCCCGCGGCAGCGCGGCCAGTACGGCGGTCAGCTCTGCATCGGTACGGCCGGCGGTACGGGTACCGGTACGGCCGGGGCGGCGCGTACCGGTACGGCCGGCG
>Ga0307500_10000087_pt1 | contig 28673 bp, 27 predicted proteins | sample 14_S_MG_FD_201362 | JGI IMG/M metagenome (GOLD analysis project Ga0307500, IMG submission 201362) | Soil microbial communities from Populus trichocarpa stands in riparian zone in the Pacific Northwest, United States - 14_S | ecosystem: Environmental > Terrestrial > Soil > Riparian zone > Trees... | reverse complement strand
AATCTCGTGTTCCAGCAGCGCCTTCATGCAGAACGGGATCGTCGAGGTCCAGGTGCAGTTGTGCTCCAGCGCCACGCCCCAGAACCGGCTCGCCGAAAACCGTGGCTGGATCACGCAGGAAGCACCCACCCACAGCGTCGCCAGCATCGAATAGGCCAGCGCGTTGGTGTGGAACAGCGGCAGATAGGTCTGGTGCACGTCGCCGGCGTGCAGGTCTTCATGCGCGGCGTTGATCTTGGCGCCCCACAGCGCATTGGCATGCGTCCATAGCACCGCCTTCGGCCGCGACGTGGTGCCAGAGGTGTATTGCACGCTGCACGGCGCGAGCGGATCGGCGGCGCGGCGCGGCCGGTCGGCGCTGTCGGCAAACAATGATTCAAAACTGTCGCCGCGCGGCGCGCCTTGCGCAGGCTTGGCTCCGGCGTCATGCGAGATCACGGCGATCCAGCGCAGGCCGCGGCAATTGGCCGAAATCAGCTCGGCATAGGAGGGCTGGGTGATGGCGGCAACCGCGCCGCAATGGCCGGCGAAATATTCGATTTCCGCCGCCGCCGAGCGGGTGTTGGTGGTGACCGCGATCGCGCCGAGCTCGACGCAGGCAAACCAGGCCAGAACGGCCTCGATGCAATTGTCGAGATGGATCAGCACGTATTCGCCGGGCTTGATGCCGCGTTTAGCGAGGCCGGCGGAAAGCTGGCCGACGCGCTCGTGAAATTCGCCGTAGGACCATTTCCGTGCCGGTCCCTCGAACGGCGCCCAGATCAGGAACGGATGATTGCCGCGGCTCTCGGCGCGCATCCGCAGCAGCCATGGCACGTCGAGGCCCGCGAAGGGACCGACAATACCCGGCGCTGCCTGTGAATTGGTCATTGATCCTCCCGTGCGGCCTTACGGCGGCTTTTGGTTTTTGCTTGGGAGTAGTTCTGCCATCGGAAGGCGCGATGGGCAAATCGGTATCGTCATTCCGGGGCGATGCGCAGCATCGAACCCGGAATCTCGAGATTCCGGGTCTGGTGCTAACGCACCATCCCGGAATGACGGCGGATGGATAGTGACCGCTCCTCTCAATGATGGGGGAGAGCACACACGTTACTTCACCGCATCCTCATACGACGAAATCTCGATCAAGCTCCCATCCGGATCCCGGCAATAGACCGATCGCAGCGTGCCGCGGGCGCCTTGCTTGGCCACGGGGCCTTCCTCGATCGCCACGCCATGGGCCTTGAGATGCGCCACCACTTCCTCCGGCGTGCTCGACGTCAGGAAGCACAGATCGTCGCTCCCTGCGGTTTCATGATCCGCCGTGAACCACTCGACCTTGTCGGCTTCGCGCGGCCGCACGTTGATTTTCTGGTTCCCGAACATCAGCGAGGTTCGCGGCGTTTTGCCCGGGCCGGGATCGAACACCCTGACCTCCATGCCGAGGATTTTCCGATACCACTCGGTGGAACGCGCCACGTCGGCGACGTTGATGACGATGTGATCGAGTGCGTTAACGCTGACAGGCATGTCTTATCCTTTGGTCGCGGTCCCGGGCGCCCGGTCGCACTGGCCGCATCTGACTTTGTTTGTTACAACGCGGGCCGCGTTCGGTCCAACATGACCGCCGCTCAATAGAAACGGACCGGGCTCTGAACCCGGCCTCAAGGGAGAAATTTTGATGATTTCACGCCGTACCGCGATTTGCCTGGCCGTCATGGGTCTTTCCGCTGCCGCATCGATGGGCAGCGCTTCGGCGGCGGACTATCCGACCCGGCCGGTAAAATGGGTCGTCGGATATCCTCCGGGGGGCGCGACCGACATTGTTGCGCGGCTGATCGGCCAGCGGCTCTCGGAGCGGCTTGGCCAGCAGTTCGTGATCGAGAACAAGCCCGGCGCCGGCAATAACATCGCCACCGAATCGGTCATCAACGCCGAGCCGGACGGTTACACCGTGCTGCTGGTCAATCCCGCGAACTACATCAATGCCTCGCTGTACGCCAATCTGAAATTCAACGTCGTTCGCGACATCGCGCCGGTCGCGGCGTTCAATCGCGTGCCGAACGTGATGACGGTCAACAACAACGTGCCGGCGAAGACGGTCGCTGAGTTCATCGCCTATGTGAAAGCCAATCCCGGCAAGGTGAACCTCGCCTCGTCAGGCAACGGTACGTCCGTGCATCTGTCCGGCGAAATGTTCATGGCGATGTCCGGCGCCAAGATGCAGCACGTGCCCTATCGCGGCGCGGCGCCCGCGATCACCGACCTGCTCGGTGGCCAGGTGCAGGTGATCTTCGACAACATGCCTTCCATCCTCCAGCATGTCCGCGCCGGCTCGGTGCGGGCGCTGGCCGTCACCAGCGCGGCGAAGTCGTCGCTGTTGCCCGATGTGCCGGTGCTTGCCGACACCATCCCGGGCTACGAGGCGAGCGCGCTGTTCGGCATGGGTGCGCCCAAGAACACCCCGAAGGAAATCATCGCCAGGCTGAACAAGGAGATCAACGAGGTGCTCGCCGAACCCGCGACCAAGGCGCGGCTGGTCGACCTCGGCGGCGATCCGCTGATCGGCACGCCAGAAGCCTTTGGCGAGATGATTGTGGCCGAAACCGAAAAGTGGAAGAAGGTGATCGAGGAAGCCAAGGTCGAGAAAGTACAGTGATCTAGCTCACGGAACATTGGCCACGCGGCGGTGTTTTATGGCAGAGGCGACGCGGCTTTTGCGTCACGTGAAGGAGATCGATGATGCGCAATGCAATGTTAGCGATATTGGCGCTGTCGGCGGCGACAGTCGCGTCGGTGGCGGGAAGCTCGCCGGCGGCGGCGTATGACTATCCCTACTGTCTCCAGGGCCGAGGTATCGGCATTCCCGGCGAGTGCTCGTACAGCAGCTATGAGCAGTGCATGGCGTCGGCGTCCGGCCGCGCGCTGTACTGCAATATCAATCCGCGCGTTGCCTTCGGACAGCAGCAGCAGCAGCGGCGGATGCGGGTCTATCGGGACTATTGATCGGTCGCGAATACCTCTCGGAATGGCCGGTCTGAGGCGCAAAAGCTCTTTGCGCTGAAGGGTCCGGCCATTCTTCGTAACAACTCTCGAATACGTGATGCAGGCGCCGGCTTGACGGCGTTTCGTTTGCGCATATACTAAACCTCATGGTTAAGTATCACGAAGAAGTCTTGGATCGCACCTTTGCCGCGCTGTCCGATCCGACCCGGCGCGCGCTGCTGGCGCGGCTCGGCGGCCGTGAAAGCCTGTCGGTCAGCGAGCTGGCGCAGCCGTTCTCGATGTCGCTGCCCGCGATCATGAAGCATCTCGACGTGCTGTCGGATGCCGGCCTGATCGCGCGCGAAAAGACCGGCCGCACGGTCGCGTGCCGGTTGACTGCCCAGCCGATGGAGCAGGCGATGGAGTGGCTCAATCGCTACCAGCGCTTCTGGTCCGACGCTCTCGACCGCCTTGCCGCTTTTGTGGAGGAAGACCCATGGCCACCCAGTCCAGCCCGATCAAGTCAAGCGCCCGCAATGTCGAGCCCGCCGAGCGCCCCAGCCTCACGCTCAAGCGCCGGTTCAACGCGGCGCCCGAAAAAGTCTACGCCGCGTGGGCCGACCCGCAAAAGCTAGTGCAGTGGTTCGGGCCCGGGCCGGTCGAGGAAGGCTCGGTCAAGGCCGACATCGATCTGCGTGTCGGCGGCCGCTACCGCATCAGCTTCACCGCCAAAGGCACCTATAACGAGGTCGGCGGCGTCTATCGCGAGGTCGTTCCGAACCAGCGGCTGGTGTTCAGCTGGGCATGGCATTCCACGCCGGAGCGGGAATCCCTGGTGACGATTTCGATGCAGCCGGAAGGCAGCGGCACGCTGCTCACTTTCCTTCACGAACAGTTCGCCGATGAGGCCGCGCGCGACAATCACGAGCGTGGATGGAATGAGCTGTTCGCCAAGCTCGAAAGCTACTTGGAAAGCCATTTGGCCTGAACACGGGAGCCGCCCATGCAGCCGCACACCATCGTCTCGCGCGAGGAATGGATTGCCGCCCGCAAGGCCCATCTTGCGCATGAAAAGGAATACACCCAGGCGCGCGAGCGCCTGGCCGAGGAGCGCCGTGCGCTGCCATGGGTCAAGGTCGACAAGGATTACGTATTCGACGGACCTGATGGAAAGGTGACCCTGGCCGGCCTGTTCAGGGGACGCAGTCAGCTTGTGGTGCAGCACGTCATGTTCGCGCCCGACTGGAACGAGGCCTGCAAGAGCTGCTCGTTCTGGGCTGACGGGTTCGAACGCATGGTCCCGCATCTTGCCGCCCGCGATACCACGATGGTCGCGATTTCGCGCGCGCCTTTGCAAAAGCTCGCCGCGTTCCAGCAGCGGATGGGCTGGACCTTTGACTGGCTGTCGTCCGGCGACAACGCGTTCAATTACGACTACGGCGTTTCGTTTACGCCGGATCAAATCGAGAGAGGCGGCAACTACAATTTCGGAACCACTCCGTTCGGAAGCGAGGAGGCGCCGGGAATCAGCGTGTTCTATCGCGACGAGGCCGGGAACATCTTTCACACCTATTCCTGCTACGCGCGCGGCCTCGACATGATGAACGCCGCCTATCACTATCTCGACCTCACCCCGCTCGGGCGTCACGAGGAAGGCCTGCCGTATCCGATGGACTGGGTGCGGCTACGTGACCAATACCAGCCGGCGCCGGTTCAGGCATCCTGCTGTCATAGCTGAACGAGTGTTTGTCCTCGTCATTCCGGGGCGATGCGAAGCATCGAACCCGGAATCTCGAGATTCCCCGATGCGCAATTGCGCATCTGTGGTCTGGTGCTAACGCACCATCCCGGAATGACGGAATGCAGTTCGCAATGACGACGAGAATTTGAAGAGGAACCCCATGCCCTACGTCGATGGCTTCATCGTCGCCGTGCCGAAGAACAAGCTCGAAGCCTATACCCGCCTTTCAAAGAAATGCGGCAAGGTCTGGCGTGAGTACGGCGCGCTGGATTACCGCGAATGGGTCGCCGACGACGTGAAGGTCGGCAAGCTCACCTCGTTCCCGCGCAGCGTCAAGCTGAAGCGGGGCGAAATCGTCGTGTTCGCCTGGATCACCTACAAGTCGCGCGCCCAGCGCGACAAGATCAACGCCAAGGTGATGGCGGATCCGCGGCTCAAAGAGATGACGGAAGGGCCGCCGCCGTTCGACGGCAAGCGGATGATCTATGGCGGCTTCGAAAGCCTGGTGAAAGTTTAGGCAGGATTGCGTCTCTCTGTCGCGGTGCGTGGAAAGCTGGGGCCAAGCCCGGCCGTTCGTTCCCGTGTGATATAACTGTCAAACAAGCCCTTTAGGAAATCCGGTACCCGCCCCTTCGGATACCGGATTGAAATGGCCGAAATCGAGATTCGGGCCCTTCGCAAGGCCTTTGACGGCGCCGAGGTTTTGAAAGACGTCGATCTCACGATCGAGAACGGCGAGTTCATCTCCCTGGTCGGTCCATCGGGATGCGGCAAATCCACGCTGCTGCGCATCATCGCCGGTCTCGAGCCGCAATCCTCTGGCGAGATCTGGATCGACGGGGTCAGCGCCGATGGCGTCAGGCCGAGCGCGCGCAATCTGGCGATGGTGTTCCAGTCTTACGCGCTCTATCCCCATCTCAGCGTGTTCGACAATATCGCGGTCCCGCTCCGGATGAAGCGCCTGTCGGCGCTGGAGCGGGCGCCGCTCGTCGGCCGGCTGATGCCGGGCCGCCGCCGGACCGAACGCATCATCCGCGAGGATGTTGAAAGAGTCGCCGAGCAGCTCGAAATCACGCCGCTGCTGAAGCGCAAGCCCGGGCAATTGTCCGGCGGCCAGCGCCAGCGCGTCGCCGTCGGCCGCGCCATCGTGCGCCAGCCGCGAGCGTTTCTGTTCGACGAGCCGTTGTCCAACCTCGACGCCAAGCTTCGCGTGCATATGCGCGCCGAGATCGCCCAGTTGCACCGCCAGCTCAAGACGACCTTCATCTATGTCACCCACGACCAAGCCGAGGCCATGACCATGTCGGGGCGGATTGCCGTCATGATCGGCGGCGAGCTCATTCAGGTCGGCGCGCCCGCGGCGATCTATGAAGATCCGCGCGATATTCGGGTTGCCGAATTCATCGGCACGCCGAAGATCAATGCGTTCCCCGGCCGCATCCGCGGCGATGGCCGGCTGGAGGTTCTCGGGCATGTCCTCCACGCGGCCACATCGGCGCCGGCGGGCGAGTGTCGCGTGTGCGTCCGACCGGAGCGGATCGAACTCAGCGGGTCCGGCATCTTTTCCGGCACGGTCGTGCATCTGGAAAATCTGGGGTCGGAAGCCTTCGTCCATGTCGGAAGTGAAGGCATGAACGCGCCGGTGGTGGCGCGCGTCAACGATCCCAGCCTTTTGCCGACGATCGGAGCCTCGGTCGGATATGGCTTTGTGCCGGATGCGGTTCGCGCCTTCGACGCTGGCGGCAAGCGCATCGCGACCTCCATCGCCTCGCGCATCGAGCGGCCGCGAGAGGTGGCCGTTGTCTGACGCCGCCACCGCGCTGCAAGGGATGGCCGCGGTGCCGCGTGCCCATGTGCGGGTGCTTGCCGACCCCCGCCCGGCGGCGCGATCCGCCTACGCGCTGGCCGCGCCGGCCTTCGTGCTGATGTTGATGATGCTGATCGGTCCGCTCGCCGGCGTGATCGCGCTTTCGTTCACCGACTACCAGCTCGGCGCCCCATCGTTCGCCTGGATTGGCATGTCGAATTATCACGAGATGTTCGCCGACCGGGTGTTCTGGATTTCGCTGAAGAACACGCTGACCTATGTCGCCATTGTGGTCCCGGGCGCGGTAGCGTTCGGGCTCGGCACAGCGCTCTTGATCCAGAGCGGCGCCGGCCTGCGGAGCTGGTACCGCACCATCTATTTCCTTCCCGTGATGGCAACGCTGATCGCGATGGCGATCGTCTGGGAATTCATGCTGCACCCGCAGTTCGGGCTGGTGAACGGGCTGTTGCGCGCCGCCGGACTGCAGGGCCATAGCTGGCTGCAGGACCGCGGTACTGCGCTTTATTCGCTGTGCGTGATCGGTATATGGCAGGCCACTGGCTTCAACATGGTGCTGTTTCTCGCCGGTCTCGTCTCGATCCCAAAGCATCTCTATGACGCGGCCGAGATCGACGGCGCCGAAAGCGCCTGGTCGCGCTTTCGCCTGGTGACATGGCCGATGCTCGGGCCGGTCACCCTGTTCGTGGTCACGATCTCTGCGATCCGCTCGTTTCAGGTGTTCGACACCGTGCAGGTGCTGACCAAGGGCGGCCCCTCGAAATCATCCGAGGTGCTGATCTACACCATGTATACTGAAGGGTTCGAATTCTTCCGCTCCGGCTATGGCGCAGCGGTCACCGTCGTGTTCCTGGCCTTCGTGCTGCTGCTCACGCTGCTCAAATCCGCGCTCGGCAACCGCGAAGTGCACTACGCATGACGTCACGGGCCCGCACGCTGCTCTGGTCTGCGACCCGGCATTTTCTGCTGCTGGCCGGCGCGCTGGCGATGCTGACGCCGTTCATCTGGATGTTGTCGACCGCGTCAAAGCCGCAAACCGAAATCTTCTCCTCCGACCTGCATCTGATCCCCTACCACTTCGCGCTGTGGGACAATCTGCGGATCGCCTTCGGCAAGGCGGACCTGGCGCGCTATCTGCTCAACGGGCTGATCGTCACGGTCTCGATCTTCGGCCTTCAGGTGCTGGTTGCGCTGCCGGCCGCCTATGCCCTTGCCAAGTTGCGCTTTCTCGGCCGCGACGTGCTGTTTGCGCTCGTCGTGTTCTGCATCCTGATCCCGCCGCAGGCGACTGCGATCCCGGTGTTCCTGCTGCTACACAAGCTCGGCGTGCTCGACAGCTACGCGGCGCTGGTGCTGCCGTTCACGATCTCGGTGTTCGGCATCTTCCTGATGCGCCAGTTCTTCAAGACCGTGCCCGATGACCTGATCGATGCGGCGCGGATGGACGGGATTTCCGAATTCGGCATCGTCTGGCGCGTGATGCTGCCGACCGCGATCCCGGCGGTGACCGCGTTCGGCATCTTCTCGGTGGTGGCGCACTGGAACGATTATTTCTGGCCGCTGATCGTGCTGAACAGCGAGCATCTGCAGACGCCGCCGCTGGCAGTCGCGCACTTCCGCAACAACGAGGCCGGCACCAATTACGGGCCGCTGATGGCGGCCGCGCTGGTCATCATCGCGCCGCTGGTGATCGCGTTCCTGTTCGCCCAGCGCCGTTTCATCGAAGGCATCACGCTGACCGGCATCAAGTGACCCTGCGTTTGTTTTTCAACCCTTAAGGAGACGACAATGTTCAGAACATGGATTGCCGCAACTGCCCTTTCGCTTGCCGCCGGTCTGGCGCATGCACAGACCGAAGTCGTCGTGCAGTATCCCTATGCCGAATTGTTCGAAGGTACCCACAAGCGTATCATCGAGGAGTTCGCCAAGGTACGGCCCGACATCAAGATCACGCTGCGCGCGGCGTATGATTCCTACGAGGAAGGCACTCAGAAGGTCCTGCGCGAGGCGGTGACCAACCAGATGCCCGACGTGACCTTCCAGGGCCTCAACCGCATCCGCGTGCTGGTCGACAAGAACATTCCGGCCGAACTCGACGGCTACATCGCCGCCGAGAAGGACTTTGACAAGCAGGGTTTTCACCAGGCGATGTTCGATATCGGCACTGCGAGCGGCAAGGTGTACGCGTTGCCGTTCGCGATCTCGCTGCCGATCGTCTATGTCAACGTCGATCTGGCCAGGAAGGCAGGCGCCGATCCGGCCGATCTGCCGAAGACGTGGGACGGGCTGATCGATCTCGCCAAGAAGATCAAGGCGCTCGGCCCTGACATCAACGGCATCACCTATGCCTGGGACATCACCGGCAACTGGCTGTGGCAGGCGCCGGTGTTTGCTCGCGGCGGCACCATGCTGAATGCCGATGAAACCAAGGTGGCGTTTAACGGGCCGGAAGGGCAGTTCGCGATCAAAACGCTGGCGCGTCTCGTCAGCGAGGCCGGCATGCCCAACCTCGATCAGCCGTCGATGCGGGCGACCTTCGCCGCCGGCAAGACCGGGATTCACATCACCTCGACCTCCGACCTCAACAAGACCACCCAGATGATCGGCGGCAAGTTCGAGCTGAAGACCCACACCTTTCCCGACGTGGCGTCGCCGAACGGCCGGCTGCCGGCGGGCGGCAACGTCGTGCTGATCCTCGCCAAGGACAAGGCCAAGCGCGACGCGGCCTGGGAGGTGGTGAAATTCTGGACCGGTCCGAAGGGCGCGGCGATCATGGCGGAAACCACCGGGTACATGCCGCCGAACAAGGTCGCCAACGACGTCTACCTGAAGGATTTCTACGTCAAGAATCCGAACAACTACACCGCGGTCAGCCAGCTCGCGCTGCTGACCAAATGGTATGCGTTCCCCGGCGACAACGGCCTCAAGATCACGGACGTGATCAAGGATCATCTCAACAGCATCATCACCGGCGCCCGCGCCAAGGAGCCGGAAGCCGTGCTCGCCGACATGACGGGCGATGTGCAGAAGCTGTTGCCGAAGACGGTCGGTTCGACGCGCTAGAGGCAACAGCCTGACGATCGATGACCGCTGCGGCGCGCCACGCCGCAGCGGTTGCCATCACATCAAATCGGAGCCAGCCATGAAGCTTGTCCATATGAGCGATATTCATCTAACCGCGCCCGGCAAGACCATCGGCGGGCGCGATCCCCGGCTCAATTTCGAGCGGGCGCTGACCGATATCCTCAAGTGCCACCATGATGCCGAGCTCCTGGTCATCACCGGCGATCTCTCTGACTGGGGCGACCGCGACGACTATGAATGGCTCAAGGCACGGCTCGACCAGTTTCCCGTTCCGGTGCGGCTGTGCATCGGCAATCACGATCGGCGCGCGACCTTCCTGAGCGTCTTTCCGGATTATGACGGTCCGGGCGGTTTCGCTCACGGCATGCACGACACGGCGGCCGGCCGCTGCCTGTTTCTCGACACGGTGCAGCCGGAGACTCATGCCGGCCATTTCTGCGACGTGCGGCAGCAGTGGCTGGAAGCGCGGCTATCCGAACATCCTGGGCCGTTTCTTCTGTTCATGCACCACAATCCGATGCCGACCCATCTCGAGCCGGTGGACCGGATCCGGCTGCTCGATGATGCCGCCTTCCGCAACATCGTCGGCCGTCATCGCGACAGGATCCGTCATATCTTCTTCGGCCATTGCCATCTGCCGCTGGCCGGCTCCGTGGCCGGCGTTCCGGCCTCGTCGCTGCGCGGCACCAACCATGCGAGCTATCCGGTATTTGCCGAGAAGGAGCTGTTGAGCGCCTGCGACCTGCCGGAAGCCTACGGCGTCGTGTTCCTCGGCGAAGACTACGTCACCGTCCATATGGTCGAGTTCGGCTATGCCGGCCCGATCCGGATCGAGGGCTCGCCCGATTACAAGGCGTGGGACAGGGAGGCCATGGTTCGATGAAATTCGTCATCCTCACCGACACTCATTTCGTCGCGCGTGGCCGCAAGCTCTACGGGCTCGATCCCACCGAGAGGCTCGGCGCGGCGGTCGATCGGATCAACCGCGATCATCCGGATATTTCCTTCGTGATCGTGACCGGCGATCTCGCGCATTGGGGCGAGGACGCGGCCTACGAAAATCTCGCTTCGGTTCTTGCGGAATTGAATGCGCCGACCATTCTCATGATGGGCAACCACGACAAGCGCGATCCGTTCGGCCGCTACTTCCCGGGCGTTGCGCGCGACGCTTCCGGCTTCGTGCAAAGCGTCCATCCGTTCGACGCCGCGACGGTGGTCACGCTCGACACGCTGAACGAGGCCGCCCCGGATCATGCCGGACTGCTGTGCGAGGCGCGGCTCGCGTTTCTCGAACACGCATTGGCCTCGGCGCCGGCCGATCGCCCGCTGCTGCTGTTCCAGCACCATCCGCCGTTCGACACCGGGCTGCGTTACATGGACGGCATCAAGCTTGCCAATCCCGAGGCCGAGTGGGACGTGATCGCGCGCACGCGGAAGCCGGACTATCTGTTCATGGGTCATCTGCACCGGCCGATCTCGGGCATCTGGCGCGGCATTCCCTTTCATATCCAGCGCGCCTTGTCGCATCAGGTGGCGTTCGATCTCGAGACGGCGGATCATATTCCAGGATCGCATGAACTGCCGGATTATTCCCGCGTGACCGTCGGCGCCGGGCAGGTCGTGATCCATCAGTGCTCGTTTCTTTACGATGGACCGCTGTTCTCATTGCAGGACCGCGCCGCGCTGGAGTGGATCGACCGATAACGCCAAATGCGGCCCGGCGACCGCTCGCATGCTGCAAGGCGGCGCGCGGCGCTGATCATCGCCGGCCATCGATTCAAAAGCCGGCGGCGCTGACGCGTTTACCGGGCTGCGAGGTGTGATCGCGTCCCCGCGGGAAGAATGATGATCATCATTCCGTTGAGCGGCAGGCCGCCCGTATTTCCACGGACATCGCGTCGGGGCAGGGTTTACCCGCGATTAATTTGCAAAAGTTAGGGTTGCCGCCGTCAAGGACCCGCCCCATGCGACCGACAGGTGCTGCGAGCTGAAACGCGACAACTGCCGGTGATGAAGGAAACAGAATGTTCTCCCGCACCAGGATGCCATCCGCGGCCACAGCCCTGCTTGGTTTCGCCGCTTTCTTCTCCACGCCTGCATCCGCCGCGGAAATGGTATTGCGCTTCGGCTCGATCAACGCCGAAAACACCGCGGCCTACGATCAGGTCCTGCTGCCGTTTGCAAAGGCGGTCGAGGAGGAGTCCGGCGGGCGCATAGAAGTGGCGCTGAAGCCGCTTGGCGGTTACGGCAAGCCGGCCGAACTGTTCACCATGGTCGAGAAGGGCGCCATCGAGATGGCGGCGAGCGTGCAAGGGTACCATCCCGGGCGCTTCCCGCAGTCGTCGGTGATGGAGCTGCCCTTCATGTTCGAGAACTCGATCTCGGGCACCTCGGCGATGATGTCGCTCTACAAGGAAGGTCTGCTCGACAAGGACTACGCCTCGGTGAAGGTGCTCGGTCTCTACGTGCTGCCGCCCTATCCGATCTTCACCACCGGCAAGAAGATCCAGTCGGTGAAGGACTTTCGCGGCCTGCGCATGCGCACGCCGAGCACCACGGTCGGCGTGGCGCTGGCCAAGCTCGGCGCGGTGCCGCTCGGCATTCCCCTCAACATGATCGGCGACACCATCGCCAGCGGCTATGTCGATGCCATCGCCTATGGCTGGGACTCCGCGACCACGACCAAGGGCGCGGCTGGAAAGTTTCTTGCCGACCAGCTCAATGTCGTGATCGATGCGCGGCTGGCTGCGCCGGCGCTGATGATCGTCATGAACCGCGCCACGTGGGAATCGATGCCCGCCGATCTCAAGAAAATCATCGAGAAACATTCTTCCGACATCGCGATGGGCAGCGCGCGCATCCGCGAAGCGCAGGAAGCCGTCACCAAGAAGAAGTTGCAGAGCGACCCGCGTTTTACCGCGCTGTCCTTCAATGACGAGCAGCGCGCCGAACTGCAGCGGGTCACCGCGCCGGCCGTGGCGGAATGGAAAGCCAACATGGCGAAGCTCGGCATTGACGGCGAGCGGCTCTATACGCGCGCCAGGGAATTGATCCAGCAATACAAGGTTGCGACCAAGTAATAACAGGCTTCGCTCAAGAATTGAGGAAACAGACCGTGACATCAGCTCGCAAACTAGGCATCCGGGCCAAGCTCTTCTTCGCTTTCGCTGCGGTATCGGGAACCACCGTCATCGCGGGCGCCGCCGCCTGGCTGATGTTCTCGCAGGTTCGCGATCTCTTCCATGATGTCTCAGGTCGCAACATTCCGGAGATCGTCGAGACGCTGGGCTTGCAGACCGACACCCAGGCGCTGGCGGGTTCGGCGCCGACCTTGCTGGCGGCGAAATCGCAAGCACAGCGGCAGCAGGAAATGACCGCGCTGAAGGCGCGTCAGGAAGGCATCGCGAAGCGGCTGGACGAGGTCGCCCGCACCCAATCCGATCGTGAGGCGATCGATCGGCTGAAGAAACTGATTGCGGCGATGAACACCAAGCTTGGCGCGCTCGATGGAGCCGTCGACGATCGTCTCAAGCTCAGCGCCCGCGGCGAAGAGATCGTGAAGGCGGCCCAGAATACCCAGACCAAGCTCAACGATGTGCTGCTTCCGGCCGGCGAAAAGGCCCAGGCCGACATCACCATGGTCTCGATGACGCTGGGGGGCGACGCCAACCAGTCCATGATGACGCTGCTCAAGCTGGTTTCGACCCAGGTGCCGGTGTCGCAGGGCTTTGCCGACCTGGTCGGCTTCGTCAATCTGGCGTCGAGCCTGCTGGACCGCGCCGCAGTCGCGCCGAACGCCGAAAGCGTCGCGGCGCTGGAGAAGAACTTCAAGGCGATGTCCGCCAAGGTCGAGGAGAAGCTCGATATCGTCGACACGCTGCAGCCGACCGATGGCCTGCGCAAGGCGGGGGATGCCTGGCTGAAGCTTGGCTCGGGCGAGACGATCTTCGACGCGCGCCGCAAGGAACTCGCCGCCAGCCAGCTCGGCCAAAAGCTGCTGGACGAGACGCGCGGCCTGACCGACGAACTCGCAAAGGAAGTCGCGGGCCAGGTCAAGGCCGTCACCAACAAGACCAAGGAAGCAACCGACCGTTCCGACGAGGCCATCAGTTTCGGTACCTTCGTGATGCTGATGATCGCGGCGATCAGCGTCGCCGGCGCCGCCCTGTTCGTCTGGTTCTATATCGGCCGCAATCTGGTGGCGCGGCTGGTCGGTCTGGAGAAGACCATGACGCGGCTCGCGGGCGGCGACCTCTCCGCCGAAGTCGATAGAAAACGCGGCGGCGACGAGATCGGTCAGATGGCGGAAGCGCTGTCGGTGTTCCGCGAAGGCATCGTCCAGGCCAACGCCGCCGCTGCGGAAAAGGCCACCGAACAGGAGGCAAAGCAGCGGCAGGCCGCGCTGATCGACCAATTGACGCGCGAGTTCAACGATGGCGCCACCAACGCGCTGGCCGCGGTGTCAACGGCGGCGTCGCGCATGAAGGGTTCGGCCGAGAAGATGTCGAAGGTCGCAGCGCAAGCCAAGGAACAGACCGGCGCCGTCGCGTCGGCCTCCGAACAGGCCGCCGCGAACGTTCAGACGGTGGCGGCAGCGACCGAAGAGCTTTCGGGCTCCATCACCGAAATTTCCCGGCAGGTCGGCGAATCCGCCCGGATCGCGGCCCAGGCGGTGGAGCAGGTGGCGAAGAGCGAAGTCACGGTCACCGAGCTAGCCAACGCGGCCAACCGCATCGGCGAAGTGGTCGGCCTGATCAACACGATTGCGGCGCAGACCAACCTGCTGGCGCTGAACGCAACCATCGAAGCCGCGCGCGCGGGCGAGGCCGGCAAGGGCTTTGCGGTCGTCGCCTCCGAGGTCAAGAGCCTTGCAACGCAGACGGCGCGCGCCACCGAAGGCATCACCGCGCAGGTCTCCGCCATTCAGGGCTCAACCCAGGAGGCGGTCGACACCATCAAGGGCATCGGCCAGATCATCGACAAGATGTCGGAGATCGCCACCACGGTTGCATCGGCGGTCGAGCAGCAGGGGGCGGCGACAGCAGAGATCGCGCGCAACATCCAGCAGGCGGCCTCCGGCACGCAGAACGTCTCCAACAATATCGTCGGCGTCTCCAGCGCAGCCAATGAGACCGGCGAAACCGCGTCCGACGTTCTGCAATCGTCCGACGGTCTGGCGGCGGAGTCGGAGGCGCTCAGCAACGAAGTCGGCCGCTTCCTGGCGCGCATCAAGGCGGCGTAAGCAGCCTTCGACGGCAGGTCGCGTCAAACCGGCGGATGCGATGCGCGGTGGGTTGACACCGGCCGCGCCGCGGCCAGACTATCGCGCATGCGCATCACCCTGGTCCACGCCCTGAAACATTCGATCGTGCCGATCGAGGCCTCCTTCGCCAGGCTTTGGCCGGACGTCCGCCTGATGAACCTGGTCGACGACAGCCTCTCGGCCGATCTGGCGCGCGACGGCGGGCTCACCGACGCCATGACCGAGCGCTTCCTCCAGCTAGGTCGCTACGCGGCCGGCACCGGTTCGGACGCGATCCTGTTCACCTGCTCCGCCTTCGGCCCCTGTATCGAAGCGGTTGCCCGCGCGCACGCGCCGATGCCCGTGCTCAAGCCCAATGAGGCGATGATCGAGCAGGCCGTCGCAAAGGGCCGCAAGGTCGGTTTGTTATCGACATTTCCCCCGACGTTGGCGTCGATGCCGCCGGAGTTTCCGTCTTCCATCGAGCTCGTGCCAAAACTGGTGGAGGGGGCCATGGCTGCGCTCGACCGCGGCGATCGTGCGACACATGATCGTTTGGTCGTCGAAGCTGCGAAAGATTTGCGCGATTGCGACCTGATCGCGCTGGCGCAATACAGCATGGCGCCTGCGGCAGAGCGGGTCGCCGAGGTAACCGGACGGCCGGTGCTGACGACGCCCGATAGCGCGGTCCTGAAATTGAAGGGAATGCTGGCCGCCCGCCGCACCTAGTACCGGCTATCGTAGATATGTGAGTCGCTTGCTGCCCATGCTTCGAGACGCTCGCGTCGCTCGCTCCTCAGCATGAGGTTGTTGTGTTTCAACGAGTTAGACCTCATCCTGAGGAGGCCGCGAAGCGGCCGTCTCGAAGGATGGCCGCATACCGATCTGTGATTCCGGGTACTAGGTTTCAAGGCGTTGAGGGGAGCGCGATGACAGTGCGGCTCAGTCGGCGCGATACGTTGTTGCGAACGGCAGCCGTCGCCGCGGCCGGCCTGATCCCCGGCGCAACCATCCCCGGCCTTGCAGCTCCGCTTCGAACGCTGCCCCGTAGCGGGGAAATCGACGCCATTCTGCAGGCTCGGGTCGATGCGGCGGATGTGCCAGGCGTTGTCGCCATGGCCACGACCGGGGATTCGGTGATCTATCAGGGCGCCTTCGGCGCAAGAAGCATGGGCGCGGCTGTCAGGATGTCGGCCGACACGGTGTTCAGTATCGCGTCCATGACCAAATTGCTGACATCCGTCGCAGCGTTGCAACTCGTCGAGCGCGATAAGCTCAAACTGGACGAACCGGCGGCGAGAATTGATCCGACGCTTGGGTCGCCTCAGGTTCTCGATGGTTTCGATGCCAAAGGAGCCCCGCAACTGCGCGCCGCGCGAAAGCCTGTCACGCTACGCAATCTGCTGACGCACACCTCCGGGCTTAGCTATCAGCTCTGGGACACGAATGTCGTTCGCTACAACAGGGCGTCTCGCAACGATCCAGCGTTGCCGCGTGCGCCGTTGATATCAGATCCGGACACCAGGTGGGCCTATGGCGGCAGTCTCGACCGGGTCGGCCGGCTCGTTGAAATCGTCAGTGGGCAAAGTCTTGACCGTTATTTCCGCGATCACATCCTGGGTCCGCTCGGGATGAACGACACCGCCTTCTCCCTCACCGAGAAGCAGCGCGCCCGCCAGGCCAGTCTGCATTTGCGCAAGGCGGATGGAACGCTCGTGCCGCAGCCTTTGGTGAGACGAACGGAGCCGAAAGTGTTTTCCGGTGGCGGCGGCATCTATTCCACCGCGCCGGATTATCTGACCTTGCTTCAGGCGCTGTTGAATGGCGGAGCGCTTGCCGGGAACAGCGTCCTGCGGCCGCAGACGGTTGCGCTGATGTCCACCAATCAGATTGGGAATCTTGACGCGGGAATTCTCAAGACAACAAATCCGGCGCTGTCTGAGAACGTCGATTTCTTCCCCGGAGTCCGGCTACGGTGGGGGCTTGGCGATATGCTCAACATCGATACCGTGCCTGATGGCCGCAGGGCGGGCAGCCTGACATGGGCCGGGCTTTACAATACCTACTATTGGATCGACCCGGCGTCGCGTATCGCCGGGGTGATCATGATGCAGATATTGCCGTTCGCCGACCGGCGCGCGCTCAACGTCTATCGTCAATTCGAGCGCGGCATTTACCGTGCCCACAAGGCCGCCTGAGCCCGGGCGCTGCTTTAATCGTCTTTCTTCTTGGCGGGCTTTTTCGCCGCCTTCGCAGCCGCCGCCGCTTCCTCGGCCGCGTTCCGGATCGCCCGGGCGTAACTGTCCGCGGTGTTTTGCGCCGAGTTCTGCAGCCGCTTGGCCGCGGCGGCGCCGAGTTCCATCGTGCTCTTGGCGATCAGCCGGAACTGGTCCCGGGTCTCCTTGTCCTTGGCCTTGGCCGCACGGGCCATGATCTGGTCGCGCCGCTTCTTGACGGCCGCCATCAGGGTCTTGTTCTGCGCCTTTGCGATTTGCCGGATGAAAATGTCGAGATCGGCTTCAGCCATTATGGGTCACTCTTAGGCACCATGCGATTCCGCACGGTGCGGGGATCATCGGCGCGTCTTGTTGGAAGGTTGGACGCCATTGTGTCGCCGTGGCGCGGTCATTTCAAGCGGCGATTCTCGCGATCGGACACTGCGGACCATTCACGCAACCCGATAACAATCGATTAACGTTGTATTGGTACGAATCCTCAACCAACAGGAAGGCAAGCCGCATGCGTAATCTCACCGTCTACCAGCGTTTTGCGATGATTATTGCGGCGCTGACGATCGTGCTGTTTGCCGTCTCCGCCCTGCAGATCCTGGTGTTGCGCGATGCGACGCTCGACGAGCGCCGCACCACGGTCCGCGATCTCGTCGAGGCGGCGACGAAGATTCTCGCCCATTATGAGGGCGAGGCCAAGGCCGGCAGGATCGAGCCTGACAGGGCGAGGCAGATGGCCTTCGCCTCGATCAGCGCCATGCGCTGGGGCGAATACTCGGACTATATCGGAGTCTATGGGACGGGCAGCTCGGATGCGGGCGTCACCTACGTCCATGCCAATCCCAAATACATCAATGTCAACCGCTGGGACTTCACGGACAAGAGCGGCAAACTGCTGATCCAGGACATCGTGCGCACGGCACGTGCGGGCGGCGGCTTTGTCGAGTATCTGGCACCCCGGTCGGCCGGTGGCGCCGAGCTTCGCAAGGTCTCCTATGTCGGGGCCTTTGGCGCAGGTGACAAGGCTCTCGCGCTTCAGGCGGGCGCCTATGTCGACGATATCGACGCCGTGGTCTTCCGCCGGATGATCTGGGCCGGGATCGCAGGCATGGCCGGGCTGGCCATCGCGGCATTCGCAGCCTTCTGGCTGGGCCGCGGCCTGGTGCTTCCGCTCAACCAGACCTGCTCGACCATGGACGAACTGGTTAAGGGCAATCTAGCGGTCGACGTTCCGTTCGTGGACCAGACCAACGAGGTCGGCCGGATTGCGCGAAGCCTGCAGGTCTTCAAGGATCATCTGGTCGAGACGACGCGGCTGCGCACCGAACAGGAAGCGATGAAGGTCCGTTCCGCCGAGGAGCGGCGGACCGATCTCGCCCGCATCGCGGACGAATTCGAGCGCAGCATCGGCGGGGTTATCCGCGGTACCGCCACCGCCGCCGACGAGTTGCAGAATTCCGCCTCGTCGATGTCCACGATCGCCGTGGGGACGACGGGCCAAAGCGCGAAAGTCGCCGCCGCTGCGGAGCAGACGGCCTCGAACGTTCAGACGGTTGCGGCTTCGGCGGAAGAGCTTTCGTCCTCGATCCAGGAGATATCGCGGCAGGTCACCCAGTCTTCGTCCATTGCCCAGAACGCGGTCGGGCAGGCAACCCGTACCGAGGCCATGGTCGGGCGCCTGGTCGAGGCCTCGCAAAAGATCGGCGAGGTCATGGCGCTGATCCAGACCATCGCGGGTCAGACGAATTTGCTGGCCTTGAACGCGACCATCGAGGCCGCGCGGGCCGGCGAAGCCGGCAGGGGATTTGCCGTCGTGGCCAACGAGGTCAAGGCGCTGTCGTCGCAAACCGCCAAGGCCACCGACGAGATCACCAGCCAGATTCAGGAAATTCGCGACGCCACCGGCTCGACGGTCAACGCCATCCGCGAGATCGGCACCACGATCGGGCAGATGAACGAAATCACCGGCTCCATTGCCGCAGCCGTCGAAGAGCAGGGCGCCGCGACCAACGAGATTGCCCGCAGCGTGCAGCAGGCAGCGCAGGGCGCCCAGGAGGTGATGCAAAACATCACCGGCGTGCGGGAAGCGTCAAGCAAGGTCGACGCTGCCGCGACCCTCGTCCTGAATGCCGCCGCCCAGCTCACCTCGCAATCCGAGCAGCTCGAGACCGAAACCGGCAAATTCCTCGGCAGCATCCGCGCCGCGTGACGCGCGGCAGGCGCGCTATTCCTGTTCTATATCTTCGAGCTTGACCCCAAGTCCGGCGCTCAAGCTGCTGCGCGCCTGTTCAATGCGTCGCAGAAAGCGTGGGTCATGTTCGAGACGGTATTCGAACCAGTCGTCTTCCGATTCAAAGCCGATCAGCACGCCCGCTGGTTTACCGTGGCGGGTTATAACGATTTCCTGGGTCTCCGCCTCGCGCAGGTATCGAGATAGATCGTCCTTCACTTCGGATAGGGGGACTTCCTTCATCCCGGATTTCCGAATTGTTCGAGCCATGACTCAGCCTCCGATTTGGCTACGATCGCCAAAACTTCGACGGTCGTGCCTGAAACATCATAGAACACCCGGACTTCGTCTATGCGTAGCCGATATTGCGGACGGCGCAATCCTCGTAGCCGCTTGATGCGACTGCGACTTGCCTTTTCGGACTCGTGTCGCAGATGCGTCTCGAGCGCAGCCCGTACCGTTGTCCGAACATTCGCCGTCAGCCTCCTGAGGTCTTCGACGGCTTCCGGAGCAAGTATGATGGCAAAAGGCATTCTGGCCAGATTATAGCCAGAATGCTGCCGGCGTCAAACGGTGACCGCCGATCTCAGGCGTTTCAATTCAGCCGCGCGCCGATCCCCGTCAGCACGCGAAAATCTGGCTTGGACTGGATGCCGTTGTGTTCGTTGATGACCGGCACGCCGACGGAGACGAAGCCCGAGAAGCGATCGAAGCCGACGCGCACGCCGGGCGAGAGATAGACCGTGGTGCCGCCCGAATTGGGATCCGGAATGCCGGCGATCCGCTGCTTGTCATGCCACTCGCCATTGAGCTCGAGCACGAGGTCGAGCGTGTAAGGCGTCTTCATCATGTCGCTGTGGTCGTGATTGGCGTGATAGAGACAATGCTCCTGCAACTGGTTGCGGGGCTGCATGCAGTACTCGTGCAGCTCCACCTCTTTCGACGAGCCGGTGGCGCCGACCAGGCGATACGACACGGCGGCGCCGAACAGGAAGCGGTCGCCGAGATTGGTGTTCTGCGTGCCGGTGCTGATCAGATAATAGAGGCCGCTCACGTCGAACGACCAGCGGCCCGTGCGCTTGGTGAAGGCGGCGCCGAACAGGCCGTCCCACGAACCCGAGCCCGGCTGAAACTCGGCATCGAACAGTTGGCCAAAGTTGTCGCGCTGGTTGGTGCTGCCGGTTGGTGCCTTGAAGCCAAACAGCACGGCGGCCGACGTACCGTTCTGCGCGTTGTTGTGGAAGCGGTATTGTCCGAGCATCGTCACGTCGCCGAAGCCTGCCGAATTGCCACGCCGGTTGATGCCGTCGGGGCTCATCAGGCTGCTCATGTCGTTCGTGTTCATGATGCCCATATGGCCGCCGCTCAGCATGTCTTCCCCGGGTTCGCGGATATCCGAGCGGCGGACGCCGGCGGCGCGAACGCCGACGGTGAAGTCATTGGTGATGCCGTAGGCGACCGAAAGCGAGACGGCGTCGATCGAGCGAAGCGAATGCGCATGCGTGCCCTTAGCTGCTGCGGCGAGCAGGTCGGCGTCGCTGAGCTGGCCCATGCGGATGAATTCATAGCGGACCGATGCGGCGATCAGCCCTTCGGCAAGCGTATCGGCCGAGATGGTGTTGATGGGGCCGCCGCTACCGGTATTGCCGCCGCCGCCGGGATGATGCGCTTCCGCAGGCAGCGCCAGCAAAAGCAACATGGATGAAAATATGCCGGCCGCGGGCCGTTTTAGATACGCACACACATACGCCCCCATTCACTGATGTCCAACGATTAGCCACCGCAATCGGGCGCGAGATTGACTGGATCATGCGAGAAGCGCGGCCTGCTCGCGACGGAAGCAAAGCGGAAAAGCGAAGGCGTCCTTGCGAGCGCGGCGTCGGTGTGGCTGTCGCGTGGTGAGCGAGTGGCGAGCGCGTCGCCGCCCGATTTCCGGTTGTGCGTCCGGGGTTTTCGCGCCGCGATGCAGTGGCCGCAATCGCGTCCGGCGGCAGCCGCAATCGGGGCGACCACCGGCCGTAATCGCGTCGGATTGTTTCTCTACATGGCTTAGCTGTCCAGCGCGTATGGAGTAGGACAGTTATGACAACAACCGTCATCAGAGATATCTTTGTGTTTATTACAGCGGCCATGTTTGTCGCAGCCGCTGTGCTCATTTCGAGCGGGGCTGGTGCGCACGAGTTCAAGGTCGGCACCCTCGACATCGGTCATCCCTGGTCGCGCCCGACCCCCGCAGACGCCAACATTGCGGGCGGCTATCTCACCATCACCAACAAGGGAAAGACCGCGGATCGCCTGATCAGCGGCGCTTCACCCGCGGCCGGCCAGATCGAGATCCACGAGGTCGTCGACGTCGACGGCATGGCCAAGACGCGCCCGCTTGCGAACGGCATCGAGATCAAGCCCGGCAAGACGGTGGAGCTCAAGCCTGGCGCGCTTCGCATTGTGCTGCTCGGCCTCAAGGAGCCGCTCAAGCTCGGCCAGAAGATCAAGGGCACGCTGGTGTTCGAGAAGGCCGGGCCCATCGAGATCGTCTACAACGTCGAGGAAAATCCCGGAGCCGCCGTCAGTGGCGTCGCCGGTGCACAGCACAAGCATCACTAGCAAGCATCACTAGACTGTGGCTTCGCGGGCTCTGTCCGGGACTGGTCTCGAACGCATCATTCTCCAGCGGGGATTCTTGACCAGTGTCCAGTTCGAACCAAACGTCAGCGGCCACCGTAGCCAGCCTGCCATCATCGTCGCAACGAAAGCGAGCGGCCTGGCCGTTCGCGGCCACGCTGGTGTGCGCGTCGCTTCTCGGGATCGGACTGGCATTCTGCGCCCGCACGATGCTGCCTGCATGGGCGCTTGATGGGGGATTGTTCCTGCCAAGCGTCGTCTGTTCGAGCGGAGATTCGCCGGCCTCGCCGCAGGCGGCACGCACAGGCGATTGAAGCGGCCGGGCTTCCGAAGTCGCAAGGGTTGCGCCGTGTTCACCCGTGAGGGTGCACCGTCAACAGTTCGGAAACCACAGGTTCTCTCTCCCTCTCGCGCTAACGAATCGAAAATCGTTCTGCCGCAAGTTCGTGTCCGGGAAAATGAATGGGGAGATACGAACATGAACAGCCTGGCCATCATGGAAAACGTTCGCCGGTACCGCACCATCGCGTCGCTGTACCGCCAGACCGCCGCTTTCCGGCCGGTTCATAGCTGTTCCCTGCTGGCGCAAGCCAGGGAGTGGGAGCATCGCGCCGTGGCCGAGCTGGAAGCCTACTTTGACGCGTTCCGTTCCGCGACTTCGGGCAACGCGGCAAGCTGCGCTGCGTGAACCGACAGCGGTGGCTGCCGGCAACGGAAGCACCAAAAGTTTGTTAAGCATTACGGCGGCGCAGGGTGAGGCCAACGGGCCGTTCACGCGCCTTCGCCGCCAGGGTGGTTGGAGCCCGATGGGACCAGTCTGACCGACCATCTTTTACCCCGGACTCAACCGGAGCGAGTGGCGGTGAGCCTGTGCTCCTTTCTACTTTGCATGGGGTTGTTTTCGATATTTTGTGTCTGGGCACCTGCGACGCGCCAAGGCCGATAGGGGGCATCGCTGCTTCGCCGTGGCGCCATGACGCCGGCGCCTGCCGCCCTTCCGATCGCCGGTGCTACGACAGCATACGAACTTGTGCTACGCCTCGTGGAAGTCTTCGGAGAGCTCGCGCTCAGGCGGCATTTCGGAGCGCAACACTCCGTGGTGTGAACCGGCAACGCAGGGCTTGATCGATGCTTCTGGCAATTGAGCAGGGAAACACCAACAGCCTGTTTGCGGTTCACGACGGCGACCGTTGGATCGCCCAATGGCGGTCGGCTACCGAGCCTAGCCGTACAGCCGATGAATACGCGGTGTGGCTGTCGCAACTGATGGCGATGCACAAACTTGAGCTCGGGCTTTTGAATGCCTGCGTGATATCGAGCGTCGTGCCGCAGTCAATCTTCAATCTGCGAAACCTGTCGCGTCGTTATCTGCACGTCGAGCCGTTGATTATCGGTGAGAATGTCGAGCTGGGCATCCAGGTGCGGACCAGCAAGCCGTCGGAGGTCGGATCGGACCGTCTGGTCAATGCGCTTGGCGCGCTCAAGCTCTATTCCGGGCCATTGATCATTGTCGACAGCGGGACCGCTATCACACTGGACGTGATCGGGAGCGATGGCGGCTTCGAGGGAGGCGTGATCGCGCCGGGCGTCCACCTGTCGATGGAGGCCCTGCATGCGGCTGCCGCGAAGCTTCCCAGGATTGCGTTGCAAAAGCCGCGACGGGTGGTCGGCGACGACACCGTTAGCGCCATGCAGTCCGGTATTTTCTGGGGTCACGTTGCGCTCATCGAGGGTATGATCGAACGCATCAAGGCCGAGCGGAACGAAGCAATGACGGTCGTCGCAACCGGCGGTATTGCATCGTTGTTCCACGGCGCCACCAGGGCGATCGACCACTTCGATCCCGACCTGACGATTCGCGGCCTGCTGGAGATATACCGGCGCAACGCGGCAGCAGCGCATCAGGTTCGCGGCCTCACCGGGGATATCAATACCTAGCCAGCTTTACTCCGGGCGGGCTTCCGGAAATTCGCACCGCTGACACGGCCAGCTGCGATCTCGAAACTCGCCATCATATTTCTCTTCTGGCCACATGATAAATCTTCGCCATCCAATCCTTTCGGGAGATCGCAATGAGCATTGAAGTCGAATGGGCACGCATGACCGCTCCGGAGCTGCGCGAGATCGCGGCACGCAAAGGGGCTCTGGCGATCCTGCCCGCCGGCTCGCTGGAGCAGCATGGTCCGCATCTGCCTGTCATCACCGATACCGCCAGCGCCAGTGCGGCGTCGATCGCGGCCGCGCGGTTGGTGGCCGAGGGTCCGGATCCGGTGCCGGTCGCCGTGCTGCCCGGCCTGTGGCTGGGTTTGAGCGAGCATCATTTGCCGTTCGGCGGCACGATCAGCGTCGACTACGCCGCCTATCGCGCCATCCTCGAAAGCATCGTGCGATCGCTTCGCGCATTGGGCTTTGCCCGCTTGCTGATCGTCAACGGCCACGGCGGCAATATCGATCCGCTTGCCGTGGCGTCGCGGGAACTGGCGGTGGCATATGATTTTCCGATCGTGGCCACGACGCCGTGGTTCCTGGCGCCCGCAAAGATCGCGGCGATCTTCGAGTCCGACACCGTACCGAAACACGCCTGCGAGGGTGAAACCTCGGTCATGATGGCGATCGCGAAGGATATCGTGAAGGCGCATAAGCTGGACGAAGCGATGCAGCAGGCTCCCGCACCGGTCCAGGCGCCGGCAGGCTTCTCCCGGTTCTACTCATTCTCCGAACGCGCCCCGGTCACAGGCACCTGGGGCGACCCGCGAACCGCCACAGCCGAAAAGGGCGCGCGCTTCCTCGCCGTGCAGGCAGAGGCATTGGCAGAAGCGATCCGCGACCCGGTGCTATGGTCGCGCCCGGATCCGGTCTGGCGGCCGGGCCGCGGGCAAGAGACCACGGCCGGCAAGGTGGAGTGAGGACGCGGCTCATGCGCTCGCCCAACGGGTCGAAGTCGATCAGAAAGAGCTACGGCTCAGGGGGGCGAAAAGCGTACGCAGGAGTGTGCTTCGCTGCTTAACGCAAAAATGGCGCGCCGAGTTCTGTATCGAACTGGCGCACCCGACACGATTCGAACGTGTGACCTTTGCCTTCGGAGGGCAACGCTCTATCCAGCTGAGCTACGGGTGCTTCGGGGCTTCATTTAGCCGATTGGCCGGGCAGGGGCAACGGGCCTTGCAGGGGTGGGGAGACGAAGGTGGCATGAGGAGGGCCGCGTTCCCCCTGCAAAATTCCGATCCGTTCCCGTCAATTGGTGCTAGTCTTGTCACATTGATCTTCTCGCCATCGATGGGGACGTCCGATGTATAAGAAGGTTCTTCTCGCCTATGACGGTTCGGTCGAGGGGCGGCGCGCGTTGCGGGAGGGCGCAAAGCTCGCACAACTCTGCCGTTCCGAGGTTTTTTTGCTCGCCGTCGTCGAGGTTTCCTCGATCATGACGCCCGAGGCCGGGCTCACGATCCCGATCGAGCTGCAGACCGAGGACTATAAGGCCATCCTGAACGAGGGGTGCGAACGGTTGAAGGCCGTAGGCTTTACGCCGACCGCACGGCTTGAGGTCGGCGATGCCGGGCAGAAAATTGCCGAAGTTGCCGAAGAAATCGGTGCGCATCTCGTCGTCGTCGGCCACCGCCCGCAGGGGACGCTGGCGCGGTGGTTCGGCTCGGTCGGCAGCTATCTGGTCAAGCGCCTGCGCTGCAGCGTGCTGGTGGCCCAGACCGAGATCAGCGACGCCGAGTTCGACCGGCTGAAGCCGGCGGAAACGGCGGCCCCAGGCTAAGGCCGGTCCGATCCGAAGTTCAAGTCGTGGGAACGATGACCTTGCCGATCGGCCACAGCGCGATGCCGGCAAGTTTCAGGTGTGCCCAGGCAAAGGGGATGCCGATGATGGTCACGGCCAGCACCACGGCCGTGACGACGTGCCCAAGCGCCAGCCACCATCCCGCAAGCACCAGCCAGATGATGTTGCCGATCACCCCGAGCGGGCCGGTGCCGACATCCTCCTGGCCCGTGTAGGCGTCGCGCGAAATCGCCGTGAAGCCGAACGGGAACAAGGTATAGGCCGCGATGTTGAACGCGGCGCGCGCCCAGGGAATCCCTATGATCGTGATCGCCATGACGACGGCGGCAACCAGCCAGCCGAACGCCATCCATGCGCCGCCAAGCACGATCCAGATGATATTCAGAAGCAACGAGACCGGGGACATGGCTGATATCTCCATCGTGGCGCATGCGCGAATGAAATCGAAATAGTGTTGCGGGCGCCGCGATTCAACCCGATTGCGGCAGGCCGTTCTGACGTTAGACTGCTTCCACCACACGGCTTTGACGCCGATCAAGCACAGACGCGCCGGAAGTGCGCGCCAATGGAAGAGGCCCTCATGCGTCCGCTCGAATTCGGCTGGTATCTGCCCACGCACGGTGACACCACCGCCTACGGCCTGGTGGAGGCGCAGATTCCGGGCTCACCCGAACTGTGCGACCGCGTGGTGCAGGCGGCGGAGGCGGCCGGCTTTGAATATCTGCTGATCCCGGTCGGCTCGACATGCTGGGAGGCGTGGATATCAGGCGCTTTCATGGCGGCGCGTTCGTCGTCGATCAAACCGTTGATCGCAGCAAGGCCCGGCTACATCAATCCGGTGCTGCTGGCAAAAATGATCTCGACCTTCGACCAGATGTCGGGCGGACGCATCTGCATCAATTTGATCGCCGGCCAGAACGAGAGCGAGGTCGAAGGCGAGGGCGTGCGCTATCCAAAGGAGCAGCGCTACGAACTGATGGAGGAGGAAGTCTCGATCCTGAAGGCGCTGTGGACCACGCGCGGGCCGGTCAACTTCGAAGGAAAATTCCACAAACTGTCCGGCGCGCACATCAAGCCGCGCCCGCACCAGCAGCCGTTTCCAAAATTCTATCTCGGTGGCGGCTCGCGCCAGGCCTGGGAATTGTCGGCGAAGCATTCCGACGTGCATCTGTTCTGGGGGGATCTACCGGAAAAGATCGCCTCGAACATCGCCGAGATCAGACAGATGGCGCGCGCGCATGGCCGCGAAAACGACATCGGCTTCGGCATGCGGTTGCAGGTGATCTGCCGCGAGAATGAGGCCGACGCCTGGGAGGCCGCCGATCAACTGGTGCGCCACGCCACCGAGCGGCAGAAGCAGGAAATCCAGACGCTCTACAGCAAGTCGGAGGCGAATTTGCGCGTGCAGCAGCTTGCCCGCGAGCATGGCGATCTCCTGCTGCCGCATCTGTGGACCGGCATCACCAAGGTTCGCCCCGGCGCCGGCATCGCCGTCGTCGGTAATCCGCTCCAGTGCGCTGACACGTTGCAGCAATTCATCGATGCCGGCTGCCATTCGTTCTGCCTGTCCGGCTATCTGCATGACGAGGAAGCCGAGCGCTTCGGCCGGCTGATCCGGCCCATTCTGGCGGAGAAAAATCGCGGCCGGTGGGCGGCGTAAAGCCGGAGCAGATTCGGCGATCATGCTGCAGTGCATCCGCAAGCCCGTTTCATGCCGTATTGCTGCGATGCGCCTGGCCGCGACCTTTATATCGCTCGCGGCGGTGATGGCCCGGGGCTAGAGTTGGGCGGTTTCAACCGGGTACCGCCAAATGAGTGGATCGAGTTCGGTACTTGCGTGGAATTCCGCTCTGGAGGAGTTCGCGCTGTTTCGAACGCTCAGTGCCGAACAGCGGCTGAAGGTTCTCAACGCCTTGGTCCGCCAGGATCTGGTGCGCGGGCAGCTGCTTGTCGCACAAGGCGGTCCGTCGGATTCGTTTTTCCTGGTGCTGCATGGCGCGCTCGCGGTGCGCAAGACCGGCTACAGCGAACCGATCGCCGAGCTTCGCGCCGGCGAACTGGTCGGCGAGATCGGCTTCTTCGCCAATGGCCCGCGCACGGCCGATGTGATCGCGATCCGCGACACCAGCGTGCTGGCATTGACGCGTCCGGCCTACCAGAAACTGGTCGAAGAAGCCCCGGCCATCGTCGAGGCGCTGCTGGCTGCGCTGGCGCGACGGTTCGCCAAGGAGACCGCGCGCATTGCGCCATTCCCCTCTTCGCCGAAGGCGCGCACCGTGGCACTGATCGACGGCGGCGTGGAGCCGCTGCCGGGCGCCTTCGATCGCCGGATGCGCGAGGCGCTCGCCGCGACCCAAGCTGAGATTATCGACGCTGCCCGCCTGCAGGCGATGTTTCCCGGCCGCGCGCTCGATGCCCACGAAGTCACCGAATGGCTCAACAGGCTCGAACACACCGCGCCGCTGGTGGTCTATATCGGCGGCGGCGAAGCTTCGCCGTGGGCGCGCAAGGCGATCCGTCAGGCCGACATGGTGGTGTTCGCGTGCCGCGGCGAGGCGCCCGCCGCCGCACTGACGGAGATCGAGGCCTTCGCCTGCGAGGTTCATGCCGTCTCGGCCCGACGCCTCGTCCGCGTTCATGACCATCGAAGCGGCGAGGTCTCCGGCACTGCAGCCTGGCTGGCCCGACTGCCGGCGTTCATGCATCACCATGTCGCGCTCGAAGACCAAATCGATATCGACAGCCTCGTTCGTTTCCTGTGCGGCCGGGCGGTCGGCTTCGTCGCTGCCGGCGGCGGCAGTTTTGGCACCGCGCATGTCGGAATCTACAAGGCGTTTCGCGAACGCGGCGTGATGTTCGACATCTTCGTCGGCACCAGCGTCGGCTCCGCCATGGTGGCCGGCTTTGCCAAGAATCTCGAAGCCGAGCATCTCGAGCGCGGCACGCACGA